>Ga0210396_10000360_pt1 | contig 63545 bp, 55 predicted proteins | sample IncBWH17OmetaG_FD_155466 | JGI IMG/M metagenome (GOLD analysis project Ga0210396, IMG submission 155466) | Forest soil microbial communities from Barre Woods Harvard Forest LTER site, Petersham, Massachusetts, United States - Inc-BW-H-17-O ... | reverse complement strand
GATGTCGCCGCCGACCGCGGGCGTGTCGGTACTCATGCTCGAGAGTCTGCCGGAAGCTCTGCGCCGCTGCGGCCGATTCCAACATCGACGGGGAGGTCGACGAGGCCGCCCAGCGCGTCGGCGCCGGTGACTACGAACGAGAACGCGCCCTCGACGCGGTCGATCAGGTCCAGGCCGGTGCCGCGGTGGGCGAGCGTGAACAGCGGGTTGTAGCGGCCGGGGGCGAGCACGTTCTCGAACGCGAACGAGAACACGACCTCCTCGCCGGCGGCGAAGCTGCCGCTGTCCTCGTGCTCGCGGGCGCTCGTGGCGACGACGACTGCCGCGTGCTCTTCGTTGAGCACGTACACGCTTGCTACGGGGTTCTCGACGGGCGCGATGAAGCGCACGCGCGCCTTCAGCACGATCCGCTGGCCCTGCGGCAGCGACGCGGGGCGCTGTCCGTGCTCGTCCTCGATCCACGCCTCCAGCACGCGCGCCTCGCCCTCGCCGGCGCTGCCGTCCACCTCCGCGCCGCCGGCGCTCTCGGTGCGCCCGAAGTTGATCTCGAGATAGCGGTCGGCGACCTCGTGGGGCTCGCCGAGGTGGATCAGCTCGCCGCGCTCGAGCAGCAGCGCGCGGTGGCAGAAGCGGTTGAGCGAGCCCATGTCATGGGTTACGAACACGATCGTGCGGCCCTCGTCGCGCATGCGGTAGAAGACGTCGAAGCACTTCTGCTGGAAGGCCGCGTCGCCGACCGCGAGCACCTCGTCGACGAGCAGCACGTCGGCGTCGACCTGGATGGCCACGGAGAACGCCAGCCGCACGTGCATGCCGGAGGAGTAGTTCTTGAGCTTCAGCTCCTCGAACTCGCGCAGTTCGGCGAAGTCGATCACCTCGTCGACGCGGCGGCGCGCCTCGCGTGGGGACAGGCCCATCATGATGCCGTTGAGCACGACGTTGTCGCGCGCGGGCAGGTCCTGGTTGAAGCCGACGCCGAGCTCGATGAACGTCGACAGCCGTCCGTCCATCCAGATGCGCCCGCTGTTGACCCCGTAGATCCCGGCCATGCACTTCAACAGCGTGCTCTTGCCGCTGCCGTTGCGCCCGGCGATCCCGAAGAACTCGCCACGCTCGACGTGGAACGAGATGCCTTTGAGCACGTCGAACGTCTGGAAGCGGTTGGGGCGCAGCGGGTGCAGCGCGCGCTCCTTGAGCGTGTGCATGCGCTCCTCGGGCACGCGGAAGGTCTTGCTGATCGCGTCAACGACGATCGGGGGATGGGCCCTGGGCGGTTGAGACATCAGGCAAAGGGTACCGTTGGGTCGACGGGAGTCGGTGGAGCTCTGGCCGCGTCGCTAACATCCCGGCCCCGTGACGCAGAACTTCAGTGCCATTGACCTACGCGCCGACGCGCCGGCTGACAAGGCCCGCACCGCCCTCATTGCTGCCCGGCTACGGCAGACAGCCAGCCGCCGCAAGCCGTCGTATGAGAGCCGGCTGCCGTCGTTTGCGATCGAGCACGCCGTGGCGGATGACCTGGGGCATATACACGCGGCGCATGATCTCCGCCTCCTGCCGATCACCTCCAACCGCCGGTTGGTCGGACCCCTCATCGTGCGAGCCAAGCGAGCGCTGCGTCAAGGGCTTCACCCACTTCCCGAAGCCCAGTCCGTTTGGAACGGCGCCAACGCTCGCGTGGTCAGCCTACTACTGCGTCAGCTCGCTGCGCAGGCGCGGACGATCGAGTCGCTCGAGCGGCAGGTCGCCAATCTGTACGACGAGTCGCAACAATAATGGGCCGACCGGTCGGTGCGCTGAGTCAATCATCTAGGCGACCATGAGGGTGCTCGTCGCCAGCACCTACGTGCCGTTCGTGGAGGGCGGAGGGCGCATGATCGTGCGTGATCTTGTCCGTGCCGTGCGCGAGCGGGGCCACGAGGTCGACACGATCGAAATCCCCTTCCACTCGGCCTGGAACACGATGCTCGAGCAGATGCTGGCAATCAGGATGATGGATGTCAGTGAGGCTGCGGACGTGCTGGTGGCGATTCGTACGCCGAGCTACCTGCTGCGCCATCCAAACAAGCGCCTGTGGTTCATCCATCATCACCGGGGGGCCTACGACCTATGGGGCACGTCCTATCAGGACATACCGTCCACTCCCGAGGGGCTGGCTACCCGCGAGGCTATCGTTGCGGCCGACAACCTCTACCTGCGCGAGGCGCAGCGGATCTTTACCAATTCACAGATCGTGGCCGATCGTCTGCGGGAGTTCAACGATCTCGAGGGGGAGGTTCTGTATCCGCCCCTGGGGGACCCCGAGCGCTTCGTCTCCCGCCCTGCCGAGGGCTACGTCTTCTATCCGTGCCGCATAACCGGACACAAGCGCCAGCAGCTTGCGATAGAAGCCGCCGCCCATCTCACGACCGACGTGCGTGTCGTGATCGCCGGAGCACCCGACACCCCCCAACAACTGGGACCGCTGCAAGAGCTCGTCACCCGCCAGCGCCTGCAGGACCGTGTGCAGCTAATCCCGCGCTGGATCAGTGAGGAAGAGAAGGCGGAGCTCATCTCACGGAGCATCGGTGTGCTTTATATTCCGTTTCTCGAGGACTCCTATGGGTATGTCACGCTCGAGGCGTTCCATGCCCACAAGCCGGTCATCACCTGCTCGGATTCGGGCGGCACCATGGAGATCGTAGAGGATGGGAAGAACGGTCTGATCGTAGCCCCCGAGCCGATAGCGCTGGCGGCAGCCATCGATCGCTTGCGTTCCGATTTGCAGGCAGCGGCTGCAATGGGAGAGCGCGCCCACGAGACTCTCCTAGGCAAGGACATCAGCTGGGACCGCGTGGTGACAAGTCTTCTCGGATGAAGATTGCCATCGTCAACAACCAGGCCCCGTTCGTGCGGGGCGGCGCCGAGCTGCTGGCCGAGTGGCTGCACGACAAGCTCGAGGAGTATGGACATCAGGCCGAGATCGTGAGGATCCCATTCCAATGGAGCCCGCCCGAGCGGATCGTCGATCACATGCTCGCGGCCCGGCTCGTGCGCGTGGCCAATGTCGACCGGGTGGTGGCGCTCAAGTTTCCGGCCTACTACGTGCCGCACGAGAACAAGGTGCTGTGGCTGCTGCACCAATTTCGCCAAGCGTACGACCTATGGGGTACTCCCTACCAGGATATACCCAATACCCCAATGGGTATTCGTATCCGAGAGGCGGTGGTCGAGGGCGACCGCCGGTATCTGCAGGAGGTCAGGCGTATTTACACGATCTCGAAGATCGTCGGGAATCGCCTTAACCTCTACAGTGGTCTCAAGTCGAAGGCCCTGTTCCCGCCGCTGCTCGACTCCGAGCCCTACCGCTGCGAGGAGTATGGCGACTACTTCTTCTTCCCCAGCCGTATTAACGCGGGCAAGCGCCAGCACTTGGCTGTCGAGGCCATGGCATACGTCACCAGCTCGGCGCGCTTGGTCATCGCCGGCCAGCCTGAGACACCTACAGATCTGGGTCGTCTGATGTCGGTGATTCGTGAGCACGGGCTGGAGAGCCGGGTCGAGGTCATTCCCCGCTGGATCACCGAGGAGGAGAAGCTGTGCTTGCTTGCAGGCGCGAGGGGTGTCGTGTATCTGCCGTTCGACGAGGATTACGGCTATGTCACGCTCGAGGCCTTCCATGCCAGCAAGCCCGTACTCACCCTTACAGACGCCGGTGGGCCGCTCGAACTGATCGAGCATGGCCGCAACGGCTTCATCTGCGAGGGCACGGAGATGTTGGCCAAGGCGATTGACGAGCTCAGCGAGGACCGGGCGTTGACTGAGCGTCTCGGCCAAGCGGCGCTGGACACGATCAACGAGCGTGACATCTCCTGGGATCGGGTGATCCGGTGCCTGACGCAGTGAAGATCGCCTGGTTCACTCCACTCTCCCGCCGCAGTGCAATCGGCGAGTTCAGTGTGCATGTGACGGCAGAGCTGGCGAGATTCGCGGACGTGGAGCTATGGGTCGCCGACGAGCCGCCGTTCTTGCGGACGCAGCTGCCAGTCGTGACCTATTCACAGGAGTCGCACGAGCTCGACCGTCTCGGCGAGCGAGACGCGATCGTCTACAACCTGGGCGACTACCTCCCCTTCCACCGCGACATCGTTGCAGTGTCACGCAATCGCCCAGGTGTGGTGATTCTCCACGACCGGGTTCTGCACCATCTGTTTGCCGGCATGTGGCTGACGGGCGCCGATCTCAAACATCAGCTCTATGTGGACCGCATGCGCGCGTACTACGGCGAGTCTGGCGCCGAGGTAGCGCGTGCGACTCTGGAGGGTCAGCGCCAGCCGGTTTGGGAGTCTGACGAGGAGGTGCTGCGCTACCCGCTGTACGAGGAGGGCATTCTCACAGCACATGGAGTGGTCACTCATTCAGAGAGCCAGGCGAGAGACATCCGCGCTCGCTGGCTGGGGCCGGTTCGGGCGCTGCACCTCCCGTGCTACAGCGACGTCCTTCGCCGGGTCGACGGTACACGCCCACGCGATCCCGATGGACTCGTGCAGCTGCTCAGCGTGGGGCATGTAAATCCCAACAAGCAGGCGCATCGCGTGGTGGAGATGCTCGCTGCCGACCCCGACCTGGCCGCACGGGTGCGCTACACGATTGTGGGACCCAACGATGACTTCAAAGCCTACGTAAACGATCTCCGTCGCTTCATCGCCCGCCACGCCGACCGTCTGAACGTCGAGATCCTCGGCTGGCAGCCGGAGGAGGAGCTCGACCGCCTTATGGCCCAGACGGACATCTTCGTCAACCTCCGCCATCCAGTGATGGAGGGAAGCTCCGCGTCGCTCATGAAGCAGCTCGCCTATGCTCGTCCGGTGCTGTGCTTCGAATCTGGGTTCTTCGGCGAGCTGCCCGAGGGGGCGTTGATACGTGTCGCGGCGGGAGACTTCGCGGCCGCCGACCAAGCGCTGCGTGACCTGGTCGATAATCCCGGGCTCCGGAGGCGCATGGGGGAACAGGCGCATGCCGTCGCCGCCTCCTACGATGAGCAAAGCTACGCCGAAGGGCTCCTCTCGCTTATCGAAGAGAGCCGCCACGCCGCACCGGCTCTGGACTTCCTGAACTCGGTCGCGCGGCAGCTCGGCCAGATGTGCGTGGACGGGATGCTGCCTACATTCGATGAGGTCGCAAACGACTTTGCCCGTGTCCTCTCCTTTTAGCGGCGCTGACAGAGAAGTATCGCCCGCCTCGATCGCATTGCGATTCGAACGGGTGGTGGCAGCTCACGCCGGGCTGCTGGAAGCGCTATTCGAGCGCAACGCGGTCCCGGAGATAACGACGGCATTCGATCCGTTCCCGCTCACGACCGAGCGCGCACGCCAGATTGCGATCGAGCCACGCCGCGATGCCTACTACGTAGCGGTCGACTCCGAGCAGCTGGTGGCGATGTCGATGCTCCGAGGCTTCGACGAGCGCTATGAGACTCCGAGTTTTGGCATCTTCGTCGACCGTGCGAGCCATGGGCGCGGGGTCGGACGCAGCTTCACCGCCTGGACAATCGAGGAGGCCCGTCGTATGGGCGCCCCGTCGGTGCGCCTGTCGGTGTACGGCGAGAACACCCGAGCGCTTGCGATCTATCGCTCGCTCGGGTTCGTCGAGCAGCAGCGCGAGGTCGTAACTCGGGCTGGCGGTTCCAGCGAGAAGCTGATCCTGCGCCTGGATCTCGGGAGCTGATGGTGGGTCGGCGGCGCATCCCGGTGGCGGCGCCGGCGCTGGTCGGGCGTGAGCGCGAGTATGTGCTCGACTGCCTGGACTCCACCTGGATCTCCTCCAACGGCGAGTATCTGGAACGCTTTGAGTCCGCGTTTGCGGAGTTCTGCGGTGTTCGGCACGCGGTGTCGTGCTGCAACGGCACGGTAGCGGTGCATCTCGCGCTGCTCGCGCACGGCGTGGGGCCCGGAGACGAGGTGATCGTGCCGACGCTCACATACGTGGCGACGGCGAATCCGGTCACCTACTGCGGCGCAAAGCCAGTGTTCGTGGATGCCGAGCCACGCACCTGGAACATGGACCCCGAGCGGGTGCTCGGCGCGATCACCCCAAGGACGCGGGGCATAATCGTGGTGCACCTCTACGGCCACCCGGTCGACATGGACCCGATTCTCGAGTACGCCGAGCTTCATGGCCTGTGGGTGATCGAGGATGCGGCAGAGGCTCACGGAGCCACCTACAAGCAGCGGGTCGTCGGCTCGATCGGATCGATGGCGACGTTCTCCTTCTACGGGAACAAGATCATCACCTCGGGCGAGGGCGGTATGGTCGTCTGCGACGACGAGCGGCTGGCGCAGCTCGTTCGCCAGCTGCACGGCCAAGGCCAGGACCCCCACCGCCGCTACTGGTTTCCGATGGTGGGGTTCAACTACCGGATGACGAACATCGAGGCGGCGATCGGGCTCGCTCAGCTGGAGAAGATCGACTGGCACCTCGCGCGCCGGCGCGAGATCGCCGGCTGGTATCGGGACGAGCTGGGCGGCGAGGAGGGCATCCAGCTCTCGCCACAGGAGCCGTGGGCGGAGAGCGCGCACTGGATCGCGTGTGCGGTCCTCGACGAGGAGCGTTTCGGTCCGCGCGATGAGCTGATGGTCGCCCTCGACTGTGCAGGCATCGAAACGCGGCCCTTCTTCTACCCGCTGCATACTCTGCCGATGTACAGCGGCGAGAACCAGGGCAAGGAGTTTCCGGTTGCCGAGGACCTGGCGCGCCGGGGTGTCAACCTGCCATCCTCCGCCACGCTCGAGCGGGAGGAGGTCGCCCACGTCTGCGAGCAGCTGAGAGCGCTGACTCGCTGATGGCCAGCCCGCCAGCGGTTGAACTGTGCGGGTATCTCGACGCGGCTGTCGGCGTGGGCGAGGCGGCGCGTCGCTACGTGGGTGCGCTGCGGTCGGCACATGTTCCGGTGATCGAGCGGGAAATCCCGCTGCCCGGTCGCGATGCGGCGCACGCGCAGCTGCCATTCGGGCCACGCCCGGCCGATGGCGAGATCACCGTCAATCTGCTCTGCTTGAATCCCGAGCAGATGGTCCCCTATCTTCAGGCTGCGGGCCCCTCCATCCGCGACGGTCGCGCGAGCATCGGGGTATGGAGCTGGGAGGTGGACGTGGTGCCGCCCGGCTGGCGTGCGGCCGCCGAGGGACTTGCGGAGGTGTGGACCTACTCCCGCTTCGCGGCGGAGCTCATCGGGGCGGCGATAGACGTGCCGGTGTTCGACGTTCCGCCACCGATCGCGCCGGCTGGGCTTGCGTCGACGCTGAGCGTCGCGCTCCCGCAAGGCTTCCGTGTGCTCGTCATGTTCGACTTCCTCTCGACGCTGGAGCGCAAGAACCCGCTCGGTGCGATTCAGGCGTTTGTGAACGCCTTCGAACCGGACGACGGGGCGGTCCTGATCGTCAAGTCCGTGAATGGTCGTCACCGTCCCGACCGGCTGGCTGAAGTGCAGGCGGCGTTGGCGGAGCGAGCCGACACGGTGCTGCTCGACCGGACCATGTCGGCTGCTGAGCGCGACGCGCTGATCGCAGCGTGTGACTGCTGCCTGTCGCTGCACCGCAGCGAGGGACATGGGCTGGCGCTGGCCGAGGCGATGGCGGCGGGCAAGCCGGTGGTGGCGACCGCCTACGGAGGCAACACCGAGTTCATGAACGAGGACAACTCCTACCCAGTGGCATGGACGCCTACCCGCGTGGGGGCTGGCGTGGAGCACTATCCGCCCCAGGCGAGCTGGGCCGAGCCGGATCTGGAGCACGCCGCGAAGCTGCTCCGGGAGGTACGCGGCAACCGCGAGGACGCGATGCGTCGCTCGTCGAGGGCGAAGGCCGATGTCGAGGCTCGGCTAACGCCGTCCCTGATCGGCGCTCAGATGCGACGCCGGCTCGAAGCGCTGCCAGCCGCTGGAACGGGTGGATCGTTCTGAGAGCGTTGGAGCGATCGCGGGGACTGGCGGGACGGGTGCCGACCGCGGCGCGTGTCCTCCTGCTCTACACGGTTCTCACGCTGCTCACCATCGGCCGTTTCGCAATCGCGCACCCCGCGAGCGTGTGCTCATGCGTCGGCACCCAGGACCCGGCAGCCTACATGTGGGCGTTGACCTGGTGGCCCCACGCGATCCTGCACGGCATCAATCCGTTTGTCACTCATTACCTGTGGTCTCCCACCGGAGTGAATGTCGCCCAGGGCGCGATGATCCCCACGGCTGCGATCGCGATGGCGCCGATCACGGCGCTGGCAGGTCCAATCGTCTCCTACAACGTCCTGTCGGTCGCCAGCCCGGTGCTGGCCGCGATGACCTCGTACCTGCTCTGCCGCAGGCTCACGCGGCGCGAGTTTCCCGCGGTGGCCGGCGGTTATTTGTTCGGCTTCAGCATGTATGAGTTCGCCCAGCTTCAAGGGCATCTCAACCTGACTCTCGTCTTTCTGATACCGGTGATGGTGCACATCGCGCTGCGCCGGGTCGACCGCGAGATCTCGCGCCGCTCATACGTCGTGGCGATGGCGGCGTTGTTCGTTCTGCAGGCGGGACTCTCGACGGAGCTGCTCGCCGACTGCGTCGGGCTGGGCGCCGTGCTTCTCCTCGTCTCGCGATTCCTGACGCGTGCGACGGTGCGACGTCGAGTCGACGGCCTGATCGTCGAGACGCTCGGCGCTGGCCTGCTCGCGATCGTCGTGGCGAGCCCGTTCCTCTACTACGCGCTGTTCAATGGAGGAGTGCCTAAAGGCGCCCCTGCGCTGTCCGACGTGTACGGGCTGGATCTCCTGAATCTGTTCTTCCCGACGTATGCGACATGGCTGGGGCATACGGACTTCCTGGCGCTCAGTCTCAGGTACAACGGCGGCAACGTCGCCGAGGCCGACGGCTATCTGGGGATCCCGCTGGTGGTCTGCTTCCTGGTGTGGGTCTTCCGTGCTGGCGGCGGTGGTCTGCTGCGCAAGCTTGTGGTGGTCGCGGCGGCGGTGAGCGTATTGGCAGCGCTGGGATCGCACCTGCACGTCGCCGGTCAGCAGACAGTGGCCCTGCCGTTCGACTGGGTCAGAAGCCTGCCGGTGTTCAACAACATCGTTCCCTCGCGGATCGTGGTGTTCACGGCGCTGGCGGTGTCGGTCGGTGTCGCCGCGTGGCTGGCGATTCCCGGTCGCGGCGCGCTCGTGCGCTGGCTTGCAGTGGCGTTGGGCGCGCTCGTGATCCTCCCCAATCTGATGCGGCCGCTTTACGGTGTGCCGCCGCACAGTCCGAGCTTCTTCTCCACGAGCACATACCGGCGATATCTGGCCCGCGGGGACACTGTCCTGGCGCTGCCCTACGGAGCGGACGACGTCTCCATGCTCTGGCAGGCCGAGACGGATTTCTACTTCTACATGCCGGAGGGCTACGTCTCTGGCGCCGTGCCGTCTCCATTCAACGCACAGCTGACCACCGGGCAGCTCCTCGCCGACACGCTTCCGTCGCCGCAGGCAATGGCTGCGTTCATACGCGAACACTTCGTGACACACGTGGTGATCGACGTCGCGCATGCCGGCCAGTGGCCGGATCTCATGTCGCGGCTGGGACTGCACGGGCGCTCGATCGGCGGCGTACTGCTCTACGCGGTTCCCGGCGCCTAGCGTGTCGATGGGCGCTCCGTTGGAGAACGCGTTGCAGGTCACGGTCGTGGGGTCCCGGGACGCAGTCCCACAACTCCTCCACGATGCCGGAGAGATCCCCGGCGTGGAGATCGTCGGCATGGCGCTCGAGTCGGAGCGGTCCGCCGCGCTCAATGCCGCGATCCACGCAAGCGCGCCGAGCGACATCGTGGCCGTGCTGCCGGGGGTCAGCGTCGGCGCAGGCTGGCTGCAGCGCCTGCGCGCGGCCGCTCTCAGCGACTCCACCGTAGCCAGCGCCACCCCGCTCAGCCTGGGGTACGGAGGGATTGAGATCTTCGAGCGTGAGCGCGCGGTGGAGCCGTCGCCTGATCGCACGGCGCGCTCATTCGCGGGGCGCTCCCTGCAGCTACGGCCCAAGATCGCGACGATGGGTCCCGGATGCTTCTACGTCCGTCGCGCGGCCGTCGACCTGGTGGCGCCGCTCGACGAGTCGCTGCCGCTGGAGCAGGCGTTGGCCGACCTCGCCGCGCGGCTCAGCGCGACGGGCATGGTGCATGTGCTGGCCGACGACGTGCTCGTCGTCGGCGATGCCCAGCGGCGGGCGGCGCAAGGCGGCGGTCTCCCGCCCGAAGCCCTGCAGGAAACGCTGATCGGCGACGAGCGCAGCTCGTTGCACCGGGCGATGAGCCGGGCGCGGGCGACGTTGCGAGGACTCTCGGTGACGATCGACGGGCGCGCGCTCACTGCTGCCACGGGCGGCACGCAGACTTACATCATCGAGCTGATCCTCGCGCTCGCTCGCGACCCTGGCGTGACCGTCCGCGTGCTGGTTCCGCCGGACCTGTCAGAGCGCGCCCGCGAGGCCTTGGCGAGCGTGTCGGACGTCGAGCGTCTCACGTATGAGCAGGCAATCGACCGCCCGCCCATGACGGACGTCGTCCACCGGCCACAGCAGGTGTTTACCACGGACGACCTCGCGTTGCTGCGGCTCGTCGGTGAGCGCGTGGTCGTGGGTCAGCAGGACCTGATCGCCTACCACAACCACTCCTATCATCGCGACCTGGACACCTGGCGGGCGTACCGGCGCACGACGCGCCTTGCGCTCGCAGGTGCGGATCAGGTGATCTTCTTCTCGGAGCACGCAAGGCATGATGCCCTCGCCGAGGACCTCATGCCGGGCGTGCGCGCTCATGTGGTCGGCGTCGGCGCCGAGGCGCTGGAGGTGTCGGCGCCCGCGAGCGACCCTCCTGGTGGACTGGGGGCAGACGACGAGTTCCTGCTCTGCCTCGGCGCTGACTATGCGCACAAGAACCGCCCGTTTGCGATCGAGCTGCTGGGCGCCCTGCGTGAGCTGGGCTGGGGCGGGCGACTGGTCCTGGCAGGGGCGCACGTGCCGTTTGGCTCATCGCGGGCGCGGGAGGGCCAGCTGCTGGAGCAGCGGCCCGAGTTGGCGCCGTTCGTGCTGGATCTCGGAGTGGTGGACGAGCCGGCGCGTCGCTGGCTTTACGCGCACGCCCGCGCGCTGGTGTACGCGACGGTGTATGAGGGCTATGGCCTGCTTCCGCTCGAGGCCGCTCGCGCGCGGCTGCCGTGCTTGTTCGCGGCGCAGGCATCGCTGTCGGAGGTGGCGGGCGCTGCCGCGACGCTGATCCCCTGGGACGCCGCCGCCAGCGCCCGTGCTGTCCGTGGGCTCGTGGAGGACGGGCCGGCTCGCGACGCGCACCTCGCGCAGCTGCGGGCGCTGCCGATCCCGAGCTGGAGCGAGGTCGCAAGCCAGCTGGTGGCGGTGTACGAACGCGCGGTGTCGGACCCTGGCACCGAGGCGGCTCCTCGCATCTGGCAGGAGCTGGACCGCGAGCGCTACCTGGCGACGCTGCACGGCAACGTCATCGGCCTCAAACAGACAGCACAGGAGTACCAGGACGCCTACCACTCGCTGGAGGCGCGGGTCGAAGACGGCCTGCCGCTGATCGACGAGGGCGGATTGCTCAGTCCTGACCAGCAGCGCGGTCTGATGCGCGTCGCCGGCCGGCGGGTCGGCGCTGCGGCTCTGAAGCCCTTGGGCGTGCTTGGGCGTTTCGGACAGAACCGTAGCCGTAGCTCGCACGACAGCTGAGTGTCAGAGCCCGCAGCCGCGATCGTGAAGATCGATCCCATCGGCGCTCGGTCATGTGTCGAATGGCGCTCGTGGCGCTCATGCGGCCGGGCTCGCGGTCGATGATCGATAGAGATGGATGCTCTCGTGCCAAGCGTTGAACTACGAGGGCGGCGAGGAGCCAGGGCATTTCTGCTAGCGGCCCTGATCGCCGCGGTGGCGTCGTTCGCGGCGGCGCCTTGTGCCTCCGCCGCCGAACCCGGCGTGAACCTGGCCACCGCCGGCGCCGGGCAGATTCAGTCGATCCCGGCGCTCGGCACGCACTGGGTGCGCATGTTCGCGACGTGGCCCGACCTCGAGCCGGCATCCGGGTCCTTCTCGCCGTTCTGGCTGAATTACTACGACGAAACGTTCCGCTCGCTGCCGGCGGGCACGAAGGTGCTGCTCGACGTGGTCAACACCCCCAGCTGGGAGACGGGCTCGAGCAACGAACACACGCCGCCGGCGGACCCGCAGGCGTTTGCGGCGTTCGTGGGCGCGATCGCGCAGCGCTTCGGCGCGAAGGTGAGCGCATACGAGATCTGGAACGAGGAGGACTCCGCGAGCTGGTGGGCTGGCGGGCCCAACCCGACGGCGTACGCGCAGCTTCTGAAAGCGGTCTACCCGGCGGTCAAGGCCGCGAACCCGGGCGCGACGGTGGTCCTGGGGGGGCTGACGGGCAACGACTACGAATTTCTGGAAGGCGTCTACAAGGCTGGGGGCAAGGGCTCGTTCGACGCGGTGGGCGTGCACACGGATACAGCCTGCGACAAATTGTCCCCGTACGAATTCCTGCGTGGCGCAAACGACCGTCTGGTGCCCGACTCGTTCCTGGCCTACCGCGAAGTGCACGCGGTGATGGTCGCCAACGGCGATGAAAAACCGATCTGGATGACGGAGCTCAGCTGGCGCACCACCAACGCCACCTGCCCGGAAGGAGCGTGGGCGGGTCAGACGGCGGAGGGTGTGAGCGAAGAACAGCAGGCCACGTACCTGCGCCAGGCCTACCACTGCATGGCCGAAGACCCCTACGTGCAGGTGGCGCTGTGGTTCCCGCTCGAGGACGAAGGCCCCGTGCTGTCGGGTCTGATGCGCGCCAACGGAACGCGCAAGCCGTCGTTTGCGGCGATGCATGCGTACGCCACCCAGGGAGACAGTCTGAGCGAACCGTGCGGCGTGTTCAGCGGTCCCAAGATCACGGTGGCCTCGCCGAGCAATCACCTCTCCTACTCGGGCCCCCTGCCGATCCACGTGTCGGCCTCCAGCTCGATCGGGGTGTTCCGCATCCGGCTGGAGTGGAACGGCAAACTGATCCGCAACTACGACGGCTCCAGCTTTCCCAAGACGCTGTCCGGCGCGATCGACTGGCAGGGCGCCAAGCACATCCCATACGGCCGGCTCACGCTGACGTTCCTCGCCTACGACAAGGAGCGCAACGTCTCCTCCGTCAGCATCACGGTCTATCACGCTAGGCCCAAGGCGAAGCACCGTAGGCATCACTAGCGGACCTGCTTGATAGAGTCGCCGCCGGTGCAGGCAGCCACTCGCCGCAGGGCGGTAAGCGCCAGATCCGTTGCCAGCGCGCTGCGGCTCGCAGCCTGGCCGGGGCTGGTCTGGCTCGTCGCGCTCGTGGGTATCGTCAACGTGGCCGTGCTGTTCGGGCAGGCATCGGCGCTCGTCCACAGCCTGTACACGAGCTCCGATAATGCCTCGGCGCTGGTTCTGGCCGCGCTGGCGGGGCACGCGGCGGCGGGCTCGACGGTCAACATCGGCAACCACCCCTGGTACGAGATGTGGTGGCTCATGCGCGCGACCGCGGGGCTACCGGGCTACCGGGAGCTGTGGGAGGCGGTGCCGTTCGTCTCGGGTCTGCTCGGCACAGCGGGCGTGGCGGCGTGCGCATGGTGGGCGCTGGGCCGGCTCGCGGGCCTCGTGTGCGCGGCCGTGCTGGTCGCCGCCAGCGAAGCTCTACGCGGCATCGTGTACGTGCCTGAGAGTCACGGGCTGATCGTGCTGCACCTGGCTGCGCTGTGCGGCGTCCTGCTGTTCGTGCAGCGCAGGGCGAGCGGCGAGCGGCTCACCGCGCCTGCGGTGGCGCTGGTGGGAGTGCCGCTGGTGCTGTTCACGGGAGCCGGCCTCACCGACCAGCTGCTGCTCGTCAGTGGGCTGGGCCCGCTGATCCTCGCGCCGCTCGTGTGCTGGTGGCGGCTGGGACCCTCGCCGTGGCGCGCCGTCGGCGCGTTTGCGCTGGCCACGGGCGTGCTGTCGGGGCTGCTGGCACTGCTGCTGGCGCACGTGATGCAGGACAACGGCGTCGTGCACTCGGCGTTCCCCATCGACTTCGTCGGCTCGGAAGCGCTGCTCACCGGCGTGCAGAACCTGCTGAGCACGCTCGCGGGCCTCGGCGGCGGCGCCTTCTTCGGGGCGCCCGCGAGCGGCTCGCACCTGCTGACGTTCCTCGCGGGAGCGCTCACGCTGCTGGCGCTGGCCGCGACCATCAGGATGCTGTGGCGCTGGTCGACCGCACCGGCCAAACCGATCGAGCGGCGCGCCATGCAGACAGGATCGCGCGAGCTGTTCGTGGTGTTTTGGGGCCTCGTATTGGTGTTCGTGCTGGCGGCGTTTGCGCTGACGTCGGTTTCGGCGACCGTCGGCGATGGGCGCTATCTCGTGGGCGCGTGCGCGGCGCTGGCGGCGCTGCTGGGCGTCTTCTGCGCGACCCCGCGCGCGCGTCGCGGTGCTCGCGGCGGTGGCGCTGTTCGGCGTGCTCAACATCCGCTCTGAGCTGGCGGGCGGCGTCCCGCCGACGGGCACGGCGCCGGGCCAGTCCACGGCGGGCGCGATCGAGAGCTTCGCGCTGGCGCACGGCGCGAGCGTGGGCTACGGCGGCTACTGGGACTCGGCGCCGGTGATGTGGGAGACCCATCTGCGCGTGCGTCTGTATCCGATCGACGCGTGCGGCACTCCGCAGGGCTGGTGTCCGTTCGGCGGCATTCAGATCAACACGTGGTACACGCCCCGCCCGCACACACGCACGTTCCTGCTGACGGACTCGAGGGGCGGCATCCCCCTGGAGGTGCCATCTCCTCCGGCGAGCTTCGGGCACCCGATCGCAGGGGAGTCGCTCGGGGGAGGGCTCACGCTCTATATCTACGACCATGACATTGCGGGCAACCTTGGCAGCTGAAGATCGGCGCTCGGCGGGAGGAGAAGGTCGATGCCAACCGCGATCGTGACCGGATCGGGTGGGCTGATCGGCTCGGAGTCGGTCCGCCACTTCGTGCAAGCCGGCTACTCGGTGGTGGGTCTCGAGAACGACATGCGTGCGCGGTTCTTCGGCGTCGAAGCCTCGACTGCTCACACGACCGGCGCGCTCGTGCGCCGCTACCCGGACGAGTTTCGGTCTCTGGAGATCGATGTCCGCGACGCCGACGCGGTTGGGCGGGCCTTCGCCGAGCGCGTAGGCGAGATCGATCTGGTCATCCACGCGGCCGCGCAGCCCTCGCACGATTGGGCGGCGTCCGATCCGCAGCTCGACTTCAGCGTGAATGCCAACGGCACGCTCAACCTGCTGGAGGCGACCCGCGCGCACGCGCCGGACGCCACCTTTATCTTCTGCTCGACAAACAAGGTGTACGGCGATCTGCCCAACCGGCTCCCGCTGGTCGAGCTCGAGCAGCGACTCGAGCTGCCGGACGGTGATCGCTACCACCGGGGGATCGACACCACGATGTCGATCGACGCGTCCACACATTCGCTTTTCGGCGTTTCCAAGACAGCCGCCGACCTGCTCGTCCAGGAGTACGGCCGCTACTTCGGCATGCCCACCGTGTGCTTCCGTGGCGGGTGCCTGACTGGTCCGAATCACGCCGGCGCCCAGCTCCACGGCTTCCTGTCTTATCTGATGCGTTGCACCGTCACCGGAGAGCCCTACACCGTGTTCGGCTACGGCGGCAAGCAGGTTCGCGACAACATCCACGCGGCCGACCTGGTTGCCGCGTTCGAGGCCTTTCACCGCGCGCCCCGCGCGGCCGCTGTCTACAACATCGGCGGCGGGCGCCGGAGCAACTGCTCGATGCTGGAGGCGATCGCCCTGTGCGAGCAGATCGCCGGCCGCGAGCTCGCGTGGAGTCTCGCCGAGGAGAACAGGATCGGAGACCACCGCTGGTGGATCAGCGACCTCGAGCCGTTCAAGCGCGACTATCCGGGGTGGGACATCAGATGCGACGTGGGCGACATCCTGCGCGAGATACACGACTGCAACGTCGAGCGGTGGGCGGCATCGGCATGAGTGGCAGGTCTTCGACCGATGAGTTGCGCTGGCCTACCACTCCCAGCGGCGCAACTCGCGAGTGGGCATCTCCGTAGCGACCGCTGCTGCAGCGTCGGAGCCGAGCTCGAGCTGCGCGATCCAAAGCGGCGCGCCGAGGCCCTCGGCGATGCTCTCGCGAGCGGTGTCGCGGACGTCCCCGCCGCCGCCGCCGATGCCCACACCCAGGCACTTGAGCGTTGCCTCGTGCCGCGTCCATGCGCGCAGGAACTCCCGCCGGCGCGCTGCTGGCTCGAGCGTCTGCAGACGTTGCGCTTCGCCTGCTGGGAGGGCGCGCGCGGCGATCGCGAGCTCGTCGATCGGTCGGCGCGCGACCTCCACGTCGACGCCAATGCCGCCGCGGGCGGCAAACGCGTACAGGCCGAGCTCGCCGGAGTGCGACATGTTGAAGCTGAGCGGCACGTCGCGCGAGACGTCTGCCGGCGCGCTGTGCGGTGCATACGTTTCGTCGGCGTGCCGCTGGAGCGCCGGCTTGCCGTACTGGCCGAGCGTGAAGCGCAGCGACTTCGGCTCGAGGTCCAGATAGCGTCCCAGCAGCAGCCGCAAGAGGCCGCGCGCGCTCCGCCAGAGTTCGCCGTCGCGCGCGTTCACGAACCGCTCCGCGCGAGCGCGCTCCTCCTCGCACAGCAGCGCTCCTACATCCGCTGCAACCGTGGTCAGGTCCGCGCGCCACACGTGAAGGGCGCCGTCGGCGAGCAGCGGGCGCAGCGGGCCCGGCGCCCATATGCAGTCCCACTCGGGCGTGCCCACAGCCTCAATCTAGGCGCTGCACCCCACCCGATCAACCCCGCCGGCGCGCGATGGCTACCCTCTTGCGCCTATGCGCACCCTGTCGAGCGAGCTGCCGGGCGTAGTGGTGATCGAGCCGAGCGTGTTCCCGGACGAGCGCGGCTTCTTCTGCGAGACGTACCGCCAGCGGTGGCATGCGGAGGCTGGGATTCCGGAGGGCGAGCTGTTCGTGCAGGACAACCACTCGCGCTCGACGCGCGGGGTGGTGCGCGGGATGCACTTCCAGGTGGGCGCTGGCGTGGCGAAGCTGGTGCGGTGCGCGCGCGGGCGCATCGTGGACGTGGCGGTGGACCTGCGCAGGGGCTCGCCGACGTATGGGCGCTGGGAGGCGGTGGAGCTGGACGAGGAGAGCATGCGCGAGCTGTACGTGCCGGTGGGCTTCGCGCATGGCTTCTGCGTGCTGAGCGAGGTGGCGGACGTGCTGTACAAGCAGACCGCGTACTACGACCCGGAGATCGAACGCGGCATCGCGTGGGACGACCCGGATGTGGGCATCGAGTGGCCGCTGCCGGTGGCGGAGCTGACGGTGTCTGAGCGTGACGCGCGGGCTCCTCGTTTGTGCGAGATCGCGGACGAGCTGCCGTTCGAATGGCATCCTTAGAGGCGATGGCGGATCGTCTGCAGCAGCTGCGCGAGCGCACGAACGGCTACACGGTCACCCCTGAGCAGTACGTGCGCTTCGCGTATGGCGGGCTGGTGGCGCTGACGCTGATCGTGCTGACGGGTGCGGCGGTGCGGCTGACGGGATCGGGCCTGGGCTGTCCCACGTGGCCGAAGTGCTACGGCAACGTGTACCCGCCGCTGCAGACGCATGCGCTGATCGAGTTCTCCAACCGGCTGGTCACCGTGCCGGTGTCGCTGGCGGCAGGCTTTGCGTGGCTGGCGGCGGTGCGTCGCAGGCCGTACCGGCGCGACCTGGTGTGGTTGGGCGCGCTGCTGCCGCTGGGCGTGGTGGCGCAGGCGGTGCTTGGCGGTTTCACGGTCAAGGGCGCGCTCGACTACGGCTGGGTGATGGGCCACTTCGCGCTGTCGATGCTGATCCTGGTGGCTGCGGTGGTGCTCGTGTGGCGGGCGCTCGAGGAGCCGCGCGTGGCGCTTTCGGGTTTGGAGAGCGTGGATGGCGTGGTGGCGGGCAGCGGGGACGTGGGAGGCGCGCATGGCGTAGTGCTGGCGGGCGCGGGCGGAGCGGGGGCGCGACGCGGCGAAGCCGCCGATCCGGCGATCGTGCGCGCGCTGCGCTGGCTGGTTGCGCTGGGCGCGCTGACGATCTTCGCGGGCACTGCGGCGACGGCCGCGGGACCGCACGCGGGCGGCTCGCCCGGTCAGAAGATCAACCGTCTGGACTTCGACGGGCGCGGCACGATGGACTTCGTCATCCACCGCCATGCGGAGATCGCGTTGGTGTTCAGCGTGATTGCGGTGCTCGTGTGGTGGCTGGCTCGCCGCCGTGAGGCTGCCGCGACAATCCAGCGACCGCTGACGGTGCTGTGCGTGCTGCTTGCGCTGCAGGGCGCGGTCGGGCTGGATCAGTACGAGACGCACTTGCCGACGGAGCTCGTGTGGGTGCACGTGGCGCTCGCCAGCTGCGCCTGGCTGAGCGTGCTGTGGGCTGCCTGCGCGGCTGGCTCGCTGGCGCGGGTGAGGGTGCGCAGGGCCTCGGATCGGCCCGCGGAGGGGTCGCTGCGGACGGTCGCGCCGGTCAAGTTCCCCGGAAATTAGGGCTCCTATAGCTGCCGCGCGGGACTTCTGCGCGTGTCGTCGTCCTGCCCAGCGGTTAGCCTGGTTGCAGCAACGACACTCGAGAAGGGAGTGGCATGACCAAGAACGAGCTGGGCGAGCAGGTCGCGGAGCGCACTGGGCTGTCGGCCAGCCAGGCACGTCAGGTGGTTGAGGCGGCGATCGAGGTGGTCTCCGACGAGCTTGCCGCCGGGGGTGAGGTCGCGCTTGCCGGCTTCGGCAAGTTCAGCGTCAGCCACCGAGCGGCTCGCCAGGGGCGCAACCCGTCGACCGGCGAGACGATCAACATCGCGGCCTCCAAGGCGGCGAAGTTCTCAGCGGCGAGCGCGCTCAAGAAACGCCTCAACGGCTGACCTGATTTGTCAGCAGGCCACTGCCGGCGAGCCTCGCGAGGGGCCGGCGACAGTGGCCTGCGTCTCACCGCTCGCGTGAGCTGGACGTGGGGCTGTGGTGGCGCGAGGATGCGGACGGGCCGCTGCACCGCGCTGCGTGGGTGAGCGATACGGGCGAGCTGTATCTGGTGCGCCTGGGCCCGGCGGACGCCGGCGGCGGCCGGGTGGAGGTGCTCACGACGGTCGCGGATCGTGCGGCGCTGGACGGCGTGCTGGACGGTTGGCGTGAGCGCTGTGGCGAGCTGCGGTCGCTGGGCTGGCTGCGCGAGCGTGCCGCGCTCAGGCGCCGCGCGAGCGGGGATGGCGCGCCAGCCCGTCCGCGGGAATCGGCTCCCAGGGCGCGGCCGACTCGACGAATTGCCGGAACTGCGGCCGTATTCCCGGATCGCGGTCGAGTGTCCCAAGCCGCACCGCGAGCTCCCGATCGGCAGACGGCTCACCGCTGAACAGAGCGGAGCCGCAGGTTGCGCAGAAGGCCTTGGGCACGCCCACTGGAGGTTGGAAGGAGCGCAGCTGCTGGTGGCCCTGCAGCAGCCGAAAGGACTCGCGCGGCACGCGGGCGTTGGCGGAGGAGCCGGTCCCGGTGCGTCGCTGGCAGTGCGTGCAGTGGCAGTAGCCGGCGGCCCCGAACGGCGCGGTGATCTCGTAGCGCACAGCGCCGCACAGGCACCCGCCCTGCAGCGGGGCGCTCGCGGACGGCGGCTCGGGGGAGGCGGGGATGGCACCATCGTAGGCGCCGCGGGCCGCCGAGCACGGCTGCGGTCCGGATCGGTAGGATGCCGCGAAGCATGAGCGGCGCAACCTCCTACCCCGGTTGGGGCTCGTGGTCTTTCCAACCGGTCGTGATCGTGGTGCTGCTGGTGGCGGCGGTGGTCTACGCGCGCGTGTACCGCCGCGCGCAGTCGCGCTCCTCCACGTCGGCGCCCAACGCGGGGCACTGGGTGCCGTACGCGGCGGGGCTGCTGACGATCGCGGTGGCGCTGCTGTCGCCGCTCGATGCCATCGGCGACCGTTACCTGCTGTCGGCGCACATGATGCAGCACGTGCTGCTGTCTGACATCGCGCCGGCGCTGATCATCCTGGGCTTGCGCTCGCCGATCCTGCCGCTGGGCCTCTCGCGCGAGGCGCTGCTGGCGGTTGCGCCCGCTGGCGGCCGCTCCGGTCGCCTGCTCTCGCGGCTGACGTCCCCGTGGCTGGCGGTGCCGCTGTGGGCGTTTGCCACGTGGATCTGGGCGATCCCGAGCGTGTTCGACTACGCCGCGCAGCACACCGTGGTGCACGCGCTGGAGCACGCCACGCTGTTCTACACGGGTCTTGCCATGTGGTGGCTGATCATCGACCCGCTGCCGCGCGCGCGTCTGCGCCCCAACAGCCAGCGGCTGGCGCTGCTCGGCTTCACCCGTCTTGCCAGCGCCTGCGTGTGCCTGCCGCTGACGTGGCTCTCGACCACCGAGTACCCGCTGTATGCGAGCGCCGCGCGCGGCTACGGCCTGTCGGCGTTGAACGACCAGCGTCTGGCGGGAGCGAGCATGTGCTTCATCGAGGCGCTCGTGTTCGGCATCGCCTTCGCGGCGGTGTTCATCAGCATCCTCGGCCGCTCGGACTCGCGTGTGACGCTCGGCGAATACGCGGCCGGCTCACGCGGCGAGCACCTGCCGACCTGACTCGCGCCGGCTACCGGGTCGCACCTCTCGCCACGAACAGCGTGTAATTCCGCCAGTCGCGCTGTGCGGGGCGCGCTTTGAGCTGGCGTTCAACGGCATCGAGAACGGCACCGAACTCGCCGTGATCGATGCCGACGACGATGGCGCACCCGGCGTGTTCGCGTCCGGCCTCGGCCCAACGTCGCACGATGACGGGAAAGTCCTTGACGTCAAACGTCACGAATAGCCGGCTTTCCTCTGCGGCGAGCAAAAGCAGCTCTTCGTCGGTGGCGCCATCCAGCTCGCGCTCCTCATCGGCCGCCCTTACGTTGTGTCCGTTGTCACGCAGCGCTGCGCCGATGCGTGGACCGGAGATGTGGGCGTCGAGAAAGAGCCGCATCGTGCTGCTCCGTGCGGCTCTCAGTCGGTTGTGCTGCTCACCGCGATGAAGGGGAACTCATCCCGAAGCTGCTCGATAGAACGGCGGTTTTCTGCGATGGCGGCATCAATCTCGTCTGGGAAGCGCTCGTAATACGCGAGGCCGAGGTTCACGCTCCGTTCGTTGGCGCTTCCTCCTTCGACCATCCGCTCGACTGATCGAATGTCTTGATAAGCATCCACGATCTGCCAGACATCGAGCGCAGTCCCGATTACCCACGCTCGACGATCCCAGTCTGTGCCACGAAATGCGATGCCGGGGAAGAGCCTCATGCGCAGTGCCTCATCGGCGAGGGCCTCGACCACCGCGCCCTTGCTGCGGCCAGTACGGGCAGCCTCCAGCTCAACAAGTGTCTCCATGTTCTTCGACAGGCGCATGCTGAACGGTGCTGACTTCGTACTCATGATGTCAGCGTAGCACGAAAATTACCGCGTAATCACCGCACTGGCAGCTGGTGCAGGCGACTCCGGAGCGATCGTGAGATCGCTCCGGAGGTCAGCCGCAGCCGGTGTTGTTGCCGCACGACGAGCACGTGTAGCAGCTGCCGGTCCGCTGCATCATCCCCCCGCACTGGCTGCACGCGGGCCCGAGGTCGAGTCCCTGCAGGCGCGCGGGGACGACCGGCGGGGAGTCGGTGAGCGCTGCCGCGGCGGGTGCGCTCTGGGTGCCGGCGCCTGCGGCGGCCGCCTGCCTGCCTGCGCCCCCATCGGGGCTGTGCCCCTCAGGGTGCGGCGAGCCGTTGCCGCCCCCGCCGCTTCCGCCGCCTTTCCCGTGCCCGTTGCCTGCGCCGGCCGTATCGGGCGACGCGGGGCCGGCGGTGTCGGATGAGCTCAGCGACTGCGCTGTCTCCTGCGCGATTTTGCGCGCGCGCACCGCCGGCGTGAGGATGCCGAGCTCCTCCTGCGCGTCGACGTCCAGGAAGCGCGAGGCGAGCCAGCGCATTATGTAGTCGGGCATCGACTTGGCGAACGGGATCTCCTGGTTGCCGGTGATCCCCTCTGGCTCGAAGCGCATGTAGCTGAACTTCTGCACGAGCGTTTCGAGCGGCACGCCGTACTGCAGCGCGATCGAGATGGCGGTCGCGAACGAGTTCATCATGCCGCGCAGCGTCGAGCCCTCCTTGCCGATGTCGGTCAGGAAGATCTCGCCGACCGATCCGTCCTCGTACATGCCAGCCGTGATGTAGCCCTCGTGGCCGGCGATCGAGAACTTGTGCGTGATCGATTGGCGCTCGACCGGCATCCGCTTGCGCCGGGGGCCGACCTCGGCGCGCGCCTCCTGCCGGGCCTGCTCGAGCAGCGCCTCGACGTCGACTGGCTCCTCCCCCTCCGGGGACGATGTGATGCCCTTCTGCGCGTCGGTGCGCAGCGCCTGCGCGGTCTTGGAGCCGTCGCGGTAGATCGCGAGCGCCTTGATACCGAGGTGCCATGCCTGCGTGTAGGCGTCCGCGATGTCCTCCACGGTGGCCTCCTGCGGCAGGTTGACGGTCTTCGAGATCGCGCCCGAGATGAACGGCTGCACGGCGCCCATCATCTTCAGGTGGCCCATGTGCGAGATCGGGCGTTCGCCGACGGCCACGTCGAACACCGGCAGGTGCGTCTCGTCGAGGCCGGGTGCGCCGACGATCGTTCCGTGCTCGGCCAGATGTGCCTCGATCTGCTCGACCTGCTGCTCGGAGTAGCCGAGCGTCTGCAGCGCCAGCGGCACCGTTTTGTTGACGATGGTCATTTGCCCGCCGCCGACGAGCTCCTTGAACTTGACCAGCGAGAAGTCGGGCTCCACGCCGGTGGTGTCGCAGTCCATCAGGAACGAGATCGTGCCGGTTGGCGCCAGCACGGTGGCCTGTGCGTTGCGGTAGCCGCTCTGCTCGCCCAACGCCACCGCCTCGTCCCACGAGCGCCGTGCGGCCACGAGCAGCTCTGCGTCGACGCATGCCGCGTCTGGGATCGCGTAAGAGGCGTCGCGGTGCATGCGCATGACGTTGTTGTGCGGCTCGCAGTTCTCCTCGTAGTGCTCGTACGGCCCGAGCACACCCGCGACCTCGGCGGAGCGCCGGTAGGCGCGACCGGTCATCAGCGCGGTGATCGCCGCCGCCGCCCCGCGGCCGTGGTCGGAGTCGTAGGGCATGCCGTTGCTCATCAGGTACGCGCCGAGGTTGGCGTAGCCGAGGCCGAGCTGACGGAACGCGCGCGCGTTGACGCCGATCTCCTCCGTGGGGTAGCTAGATGGCCCGACGATGATCTCCTGCGCCAGCAGCATCACGTCGACGGTGTGCTCGAACGCGGACACGTCCAGCGTGCCGTCGGCGCGGCGGAACTTCATCAGGTTCAGCGACGCGAGGTTGCACGCGGAGTTGTCCACGTGCATATACTCACTACACGGATTAGAAGCATTTATACGACCGGAATTTGGGTCGGTGTGCCACTGGTTGATCGTGGTGTCGAACTGCACGCCCGGATCCGCGCAGCGCCACGCCGCCTCTGCGATCTCGCGCATCAGCTCGCGCGCGGGGATCGGCTCGCCCACGGGCGCGCCGGTGGCGCGCGCCGTCAGCCGCCACTCGCGGTCCTCCTCGACCGCGCGCATGAACTCGTCGGTGACGCGCACAGAGTTGTTCGCGTTCTGATACTGGATCGACTTGAAGCCGTCGCCGTCGATCGACATGTCGAAGCCGGCGTCGCGCAGCGCTTCGGCCTTGTCCTCCTCCTTGGCCTTGCACCAGATGAACTCGCGGATGTCCGGGTGGTCGACGTCGAGCACGACCATCTTGGCCGCGCGGCGCGTCTTGCCGCCGGACTTGATCGTGCCGGCCCAGGAGTCGGCGCCGCGCATGAACGACACCGGCCCCGAAGCTGTGCCGCCCTTGGCGAGCGGCTCCATCGAGCCGCGGATTTTCGACAGGTTGATGCCAGAGCCGGAGCCGCCGCGGAAGATGTTTCCCTCCTTGGTGTTCCACGCGAGGATCGACTCCATCGTGTCCTCGACCGACAGGATGAAGCACGCGCTGCACTGCGGCGACTCCTCGAAGCCCACGTTGAACCACACGGGCGAGTTGAACGCCGCCAGCTGGTGCAGCAGGATGTGCGTCAGCTCGTGGTTGAACGCGCGCGCGTCCTCTTCCTCGGCGAAGTAGCCGCCGGCGCGGCCCCAGCCGGTGATCGTGCCCGCGACGCGGCTGATCATCTCCTTGACCGAGCTCTCGCGCTCGGGCGAGCCGAGCTGCCCGCGGAAGTACTTCTGGGCGACGATGTTGGTCGCGTTCTGCGACCAGCTCTTGGGGAACTCGACGGCGGGCTGCTCGAAGGCGACGCGGTCGCCGTGGCCGATGCGCGCGTCGCGCAGCTCCCACTCGACCGTCTCGAACGGATGCGTGTCGGGACGGGTGAACAGGCGATTGATCGACAGCGCTGTGCCGGTCGTTGCGTGCTCGGAGATCGTGGGGTGCGAGAGCGGGTTCATCGGCCTTCCTCCTCTGCTGCGCCGGCGGTGCGGGCGGCCATTCGAAGCTGTTGTCGTGGGCCAAGCATCGTCGCTCTCCAGCCGGACGGAACGACGTTGCGATGCCAGCGTGCAAAGGCGCTTGAGATACACCCATTCTACTACGTCGAGACCGGCCAAAAAGCAAGTATTGAAGCCATATTGGAGCGGTCGACAGGTCAGCTCGCGCTGGCCGCGAGGGCGTCTGCGGGCGGTAGCCGCGAGTTCGTGCGGACGGTCTACTGCAACAGAAGTTTCGCCGGAATTCTGCGCTGTTAGCGGGAAGCTTTGCGGCCCGTGCGCTGCTCAGTGCCCCATACGTGCCCAGTCGCTGAATTCGGCCCATGTGGCCGACGCGCGGAAGCCGGCCTCGGCGATCGCGTGGCGCGCCGAGAGCGTCCAGCGAGGCTCGAAGGCGAGCAGGCGCGCGAACGCCCACACGAGGCACGCCAGCGCGACCAGCGCGCCGAGCGCCGCGAGCGCGATGGCCTCGCCCGACAGGTGGGTGGCCTGGTGCGCGTGTGAGGCGCTGTGAAGCGTCAGCGTGGCAATCGTCCTCGTCGGTTCAGCCACGCCGATGCTCATAGCAGGTCCTCGACAGCGGCGAGAGCGTCGTCGAGCACCTGCCGCGGGGGCCGGCTGGCGTCGATCACGCGTATCCGCTCGGGCTCGTCCGCGGCCAGCTGCTCGTATGCGGTGGCGATCACCGCGTAGAACTCCTCGCCCTCGCGCTCCAGGCGATCCGGCTCGCGCGGCTCTCCGCCCTGTCGCGCGCCCTCGCCCTGTCGCGCGCCCTCGCCCTGTCGCGCGCCCTCGCCCTGACGCGCGCGCTCGAGCTGGCGCGCGCGCCCCTGCGCGGGCGAGATGCGCAGCAGCAGCGTGCGGTCGGGGGTGAGCCCGCCGGTGGCGAACTGGTTGATCGCGCGCACCTGCTCGACGCCGAGCGCGCGCCCGCCGCCCTGATACGCCAGCGAGGAGTCGACGAAGCGGTCCAGCAGCACGACGGCGCCGTCGCCCAGCAGCGGCCGCACGCGCTCCTCGACGAGCTGCGCGCGCGCAGCCGCGTACAGCAGCACTTCGGTCCGCGCGAGCAGCTCCAGCGCGGGGTCCTTGACGAGCGCGCGGATGCGCTCGGAGACCTCCACGCCGCCGGGCTCGCGCAGCAGCTCGACCGGCCGCTCGCTCGCCGCGCGTACCGCGAGCTCGCGCTGCAGCGCATGTGCGAGCGTGGTCTTGCCGGCGCCGTCGAGGCCCTCGATCGTGATCAGCGTGCCGCGGTCCACGCGGCGCACGCTACCCGCTGGGCGCCGCGTCTAGGATGACCGGCGATGTCCGCGCCGGCGCCGCCCGCAGATCTGCAGCACCGAGACACGGCTGCGCCGTCGCCGGAGCTGCTCCCGGGCATCGACGCGCACCCGCATGCGCGCGCGGTGCTGCTGCCGGCGCTGGCGCCGGGCGCGCATCCTTCGCACGCGTACCTGTTCCACGGGCCGGCGGGCACGGGCAAGCGCGCGGTCGCGCGGGCGTTCGCGGCGGCGCTGCTGGTGCGCGGCGCGCGCAACCCCGCCACGGTGGCCGAGCGCGTGGCGCGCGACAGCCACCCGGACCTGACCTGGGTGACGCCGTCGGGCGCTGCGGAGATGCTCGTGGCAGACATCGAGGAGCCGGTCGTGGCGGCGGCCGCGCGCACGCCGTTCGAGTCCGAGCGGCGCGTGTTCGTGATCGAGGGCGCGGAGACGATGAACGATCAGGCGGCCAACCGCATGCTGAAGACGCTCGAGGAACCGCCTGCCTTCACGCACCTGCTGCTGCTCGCGGACAGGCGCGAGGACGTGCTCGCGACGATCGCCTCGCGCTGCCTTGCGGTGCGCTTCGATCCGCTGCCGTCGGCGCTGATCGCGCGGCGCCTGTCCGGCGGGGACGACCGGGCGCTCGCGTGCGCGCGGCTGGCGCTGGGCGACGCGGGCGTGGCGGAGCTGCTGGCCGGCGAGCAGGGCGACGCGCTGCGTGCGCGCGCGGAGGACTTCGTGCGCTCGGCGATGGCAGGCGCGACCGACAGGCGGCTGTGGCTGGGGCTGCTTGACGTCGCCAAGGCCGCCGGCGCGGCCGCGGGCGAGCGCGCGCAGGAGCGCCTGGAGCAGGAGCTGGAGCTCGTGCCCAGCAAGGAGCGCAAGCGCTACGAGCGCGAAGGCGCGGAGGCGCGCCGCCGCGGCGAGCGGCGCACGCGCACGCGCACGCTGGACCTCGGCCTGCGCCTGGCGGAGCTGTGGCTGCGCGACGTGCTGTGTGTCAGCGAGGGCGCGCCGGAGCTTGTGTACGCGGTGGACCGCCGCGCGCAGCTGGAGCAGGATGCCGATGGCCGCGATGCGGCGGCGCTGCGGCGCGGCGTCGAGCTGGTCGCCGACACGCGCTTGAGCCTGGCGCTGAACGTATCCGAGGAGCTGGCGCTGGAGGCGCTCGCCTACCGGCTGCAGCGACTACTGGCCGGCTGAGTCGATCGGCCCGAGGTTCGGCTCGATGCCGTATGTGTCGAACGCCATGAACTGCGAGAACTGGCGGTTCTCGGGGCCGTGGAAGTCGGCGGAGCCGGTGGTCAGCAGCCTCAGCTCGGCGCAGCGCTTGGTCAGCAGCTCGGTGTTCTCGCGCGTGTGCGTGATGTAGAACGCCTCGACGCCGTCGATTCCCAGCTCGCGGAAGCGGTCGATGGTGGAGAGCACTTCGTCGGGGTCTGAGATGTCCCAGAAGGGGTGCGCCCAGATGGCGACGCCGCCGGCGTTGTGGATCGCTTCGACGGCCTCGGCGACGGTGGGCGTCTCGCGCAGGCGGAAGGCGGGCTTGCCCTCGATCAGGTAGCCGCGGATCAGCGAGCCGATGTCGTCGATGCCCTCCTGCTGCAGGCGCTCGGCGTTGGCTGGCGCGCGCAGCACCGCGCCCGCGAGGTGCGGGCGCCCGATCGGTTTGCCCTCCGCGATGCGCGCGTCTATCTCGGCTTCGTCGAGGTCGAATCCGACCTCGCGCAGGGCGTCGCGCATGCGCAGCGTGCGCTTCTCGCGGTCCGCCAGGAAGGCCGTCAGACGCTCGCTCATGACGGGGCCGGTGTGGTCGATGCAGTAGCCGAGGATGTGCAGTTCGCGGGGGGCTGGCGATCCCGCATCGACGGCGGAGATCTCGACGGCGGGCACGACGCGCACGCCCACGCGCTCGCCCTCTGCGATCGCCTCGGAGACGCCGCTGACGGTGTCGTGGTCGGACAGCGCCAGCAGCTGCACACCGGCGGCCGCCGCGCGCTGCACGACCTCGACGGCGGGCAGGACGCCGTCGGAGTGCGTGGAGTGCGACTGCAGGTCGAAGCGCGGCGCCACGGCGGGCAGCGTACGCGATCGCCTCAGGAGCTGGCGTACCGATCCGCGGCGCGGGCGCCGCGGTGCTCCTGCTGGGGCACGCACGTCAGCGCCGCGACACGCCGTCCGACCGCAGCGCGCAGGCGGCGCACGGCGGCGTGGTAGCGGCACGCGTTCTCGCACAGCACGCGGTCGCATTCGGAGGATGCGCGCTCGAGCGCGCGCCGCGCCGCGTCGGTGTCGGTGGCGCGCGCGGAGGCGTCGATCCACAGCACCTCCAGGTAGGCGAGCGCCGCGCCTACCTGGTCCTCGGGGATCGCGTCTCGCTGCTCGAGCTGGCGCACGATCGGCACCACCTCCGCCGTCAGCCAAAGCTGCTCGCCGTGCGCGCGCAGGATCAGTCCGATGTCGGGAGGGTTGGTGGTGAGGGAGTGGTCCGTCATCGGTGTCATGCCGCTGGCTTTCGTGTGATCGAGGGTCGGCTCGTGAGCGCGCGGCCCTTTCTTGCTGTGCTGTGGGCTTCGGCTGGGCGATATCGCTGCTTTAGATTGAGGCTCCCGCTCTCCACGCTTCTCAGTGCTCGAGGCGCGTTTTGCGGGCTTTTCGGGTTCGCTCAGGCGCGGGCGCAATCGGGCCGATGAATGGAGTGGGGAAAGCTCGAGCGGAAAGAGAGATGTACGTAGTCGACACCGACCCGACCGGCCGCACAGCTGGGCAGTACGCGCGGGCGACCGTCAGGCGGCTGCGCATGCGCACGCTCGTGACGCTGGGCGCGCTGGCGGTGGCGACGGCGCTGCTGGGCAGGGCGTTCGGACTGCACGACAAGCGCTTCCTGGCCTCGGAGATCGCGCTGCTCGCGAGCATGTTCGTGATCTCCCGCTACGTGCTGCCGCTCGTCGAGCGGCGCGATCGCGGAGCCACGGGCGAGGAGCAGGTGGGAGAGCTGCTGGACGAGTTCGCGGCGGAGCACGGCTGGCGCGTGATCCACGACGCGAGCCTGGGCAGGGGCAACGTCGATCACATCCTGATCGGCCCGCCGGGCGTGTTCACGATCGAGACGAAGAGCCATCCGGGACCGGTGCGCGTGGCGCGAGTGCACGGCGAAACGTGGCGCCAGGCGCAGGCGCAGCGCCGGGCGATCGAGCGCGTGACGGGACTCGGGGTCGAGCCGCTGGTGGTGTTCAGCCGCGCCTGGGTGGATCGCCCGATGGCGCGCCGGCGGGGCGTGCGTGTGGTCCCCGCGCGCATGCTGCCCCGCTACCTCTGCGGTCTGCAGCAGCGCCTCGTGCCGGAGCAGGTGCGCCACGCGCAGCGCTCGGTGGAGCAGGCGCTGCTAGAGCACCACGCGCGCGGCAGGCAGGACCGTCGAAGTCTGCTTCGCGCGCGTGCGACGCGAATACCGCTGGTGCGCGGGCGCGGCGGACGCTAGCGTTGGTGTCCAGCATGGCCATCTCACCGTTCAGCGCGAGGCCCGCCTCGCCGCAGGGCGAGCGCAGCCGCGCGCGGCTGGCGCTGGTGATCGCGACGCTGGGCATCGCCGCGACGCTGCTCGCATACGCGATCTCCCCGGGCGTCAGGCACGTGGTGAGCCACGCCGCGCACAGCGTCAAGCACGCGGTGGGGCATGTGCTGGACAATGACAAGGGCGAGCATGAGCACGGTTCTGCACAGCCCTCCAAACCCGCCAGGCACTCCTAGCGACGCCGCCGGGCGGCCGGCCGCCGGGCCGGCTGCTGCCGCGGCCCTGCCGCCGGGTCCACGCGTGCCGGCATGGGCGCTGACGCTCGCGTGGGCGCTGGCGCCGACGTGGGTGATGGACCGCTGCGCGGCGCGCCTGGGCGACGCGTTCACGTTGACGTTCGCGCCGAGCGGCCTGAAGCTGGCGATGTTCAGCGACCCGGAGGCGGTCAAGACGATCTTCACGGCGCCGCCCGACGTGGCGCCGTCGGCGGCGGGCTCCTCGCCGATCGCGCCGGTGGTGGGACACAGCTCGGTGCTGGTGTTGACCGGTCCCGAGCACATGCGCCAGCGCAAGCTGCTGCTGCCGCCGTTCCACGGCGAGCGCATGCGCGAGTACGAGGACGTGATCGTGGAGGCGACGCGTCGCGACATGGCGGGCTGGCGGCTGGGCAGCCCGATGCGCCTGCAGCGGCACACGCGCCAGATCACGATGGAGGTGATCGTGCGCGCGGTGTTCGGCGTGGAGGCGGAGCGCATGCAGCCGCTGAAGGACGCGATCACGGGGCTGCTGGAGCCGGTGCGCGTGCTGGCGGTGGTGCGCGCGCTGATGAGCCGCCCGAGCGGCGAGCGTCCGACGGGGGCGATCGGCCGCGCGCTGGACAGGCTGGATGCGCTGATCTACTCGGAGATCGCGCACAGGCGCAGGCAGAGCGACCTGGAGCGCCGCGCGGACATCATGTCGCTGCTGCTGCAGGCGCGCGACGAGCAGGGCGAGCCGATGACCGACGGCGAGCTGCGCGACGAGCTTGTGACGCTGCTGCTGGCGGGCCACGAGACGACGGCGACGTCGGTGGCGTGGGCGGTCGAGCGGCTGGTGCGCCACCCGGACAAGCTGCGGCGGCTGGCGGCGGAGATCGACGCTGGCGGCGAGCAGTACATGACGGCGGTGGTCAACGAGACGCTGCGCGTGCGCCCGGTGGTGCCGCTGGTGGTGCGCATGCTCACGCAGGAGCTGCGCGTGGGCGGCTACGAGCTGCCGGCGGGCACGCGCGTGGTGCCGTCGATCTACCTCACGAATCGCAACCCGGCGGTGTATGAGAGTCCGCGCGAGTTCCGTCCGGAGCGCTTCCTGGGGCACACGCCGGACACGTTCTCGTGGATCCCGTTCGGTGGCGGCATCCGCCGTTGCATCGGCGCGTCGTTTGCGCTGCTGGAGATGAAGGTGATGCTGCGCACGATGCTGTGCGAGCTGGAGCCGCGCCTGCCGGACGGGCGCGCGTGGCGCCGCGGCGAGCTCGTGCGCAGGCGCGCGATCACGCTGGTGCCGGCGCGCGGCGCGAGCGTGGTGTGGCAGCGGCGGGCGTAGCGGCGCTGGCGTTCCGGCTGCCGGACGGAGCGTCCCGGCCGCAGCAGGGGGTAGCGTGCTGGAGGTGCACGCGATGACCGCAACGTTGGCGCCGACGGACATGGACGAGCGCGGCTCCGCGGAGGAGTCGACGCCGGAGCGGCTGCTGGCGCGCTTCGGCCTGGAGCGCTTCCGGCCGGGCCAGCGAGAGGCGGTGCAGGCGGCATTGGACGGCCGCGACAGCCTGGTGGTGATGCCGACCGGCGGCGGCAAGTCGCTGTGCTACCAGCTGCCGGCGCTGGCGGGCGACGCGGATCCGGCGCAGCCGCTGGTGGTGGTGGTGAGCCCGCTGATCGCGCTGATGTCCGACCAGTGGCGGCGGCTGCGGGAGGCGGGCGTGCGCGCGAGCATGCTGGCGTCGGGGATGCAGGAGGGCCACAACGCGCAGGCGCTGCGCGACATCGAGGCGGGCGCGACGCAGCTGGTGCTGGCGGCGCCGGAGCGCTTCGCGTCGGTCGCGTTCAGGGCGGCGCTGGCACGCAGGAAGGTGTCGCTGTTCGTGGTTGACGAGGCGCACTGCGTGGCGGAGTGGGGCCACGACTTCCGCCCCGACTACCTGCGCCTGCACGACGCGATCGAGTCGTTGGGGCGGCCCGCGGTGATGGCGGCGACGGCGACGGCGACGCCGCGCGTGGCGCAGGAGATCGCGCAGCGCCTGGGCCTGCGCGAGTGGGTGTCGGTGCGCTCGGGCTTCGACCGCCCGAACGTGACGTTCGACGTGGTGAGCTTGGAGGGCAAGGGCGCGGTGGCGCGCAAGCGCGCGGCGCTGATGCACCTGCTGAGCGATCCTGGCGCGCGCCCGGCGATCGTGTACTGCGGCACGCGCAAGGACACCGACGAGGTGGCCGAGGACATCGAGCGCCACGGCATCGCCACGGTGACCTACCACGCGGGCATGGCGCCGGAGCGCCGGCGCGAGAGCCAGGCGGCGTTCATGGAGGGCCGCGCGGAGGTGGTGGTGGCGACGAACGCGTTCGGCATGGGCGTGGACAAGGCGGACGTGCGCACGGTGGCCCACTGGGCGCTGCCGACGAGCCTCGAGGCCTACTACCAGGAGGCGGGGCGCGGCGGGCGCGACGGCGCGCCGGCGCGGGCGCTGCTGCTCGCGTCGAGGATGGATCTGGGGCGGCTGATCAGGTTCATCAAGGAGCGCGAGATGACGGTCGCGGACGTGAAGCGCTTCGTCGCGGGCCTGCGCGCGTTCGGCGAGGGCGGCGATGTGGTCACGATCGGCCACGGCGATCTGGGCGAGCGCCAGCGCGTGCTGCTGTCGGTGGCGGAGCGCGCGGGCGCGGTCGAGTTGCAGCCGGGCGGCCACGACGGCCTGCTGGTGACGTTGACGGGCAGGGGCAGCCCGCGCCTCGCGCAGACGGCGATCCAGGCGTCTCGCAACCGCGGCTGGGAGGCGTACCGCTCGATCGAGAGGTACAGCGCCGATGGCGAGACGTGCCGTAGGCGCCAGATCCTGGACCACTTCGGCGATGGCGCGCAGGCGGCGCCGACGGGCCGCTGCTGCGACGTGTGCGACCCGGACATCGCGCTGGGACGGGCGTTGCTGGAAACGCCCACGGGCACGCGCCGCGCGCGCGGGGGCGCCACGGCGGGCCGCGCCTCGGGCGCCGGCTCCGCCGCTGTGGCCGACGAGGCGGACCTGGAGCCGGTCGACGAGCGCGAGTTCGAGCAGTTGCGCGCGTGGCGCATGGAGCGCTCGGAGGGCAAGCCGGCGTACACGGTGGCGACGGACGCGGCGCTGCGGGCGCTGCTGCGCGAGCGCCCGCGCGACGTGGACGCGCTGCTCCGGGTCAGGGGCATCGGCCCGGGGTTCTGCGAGAAGCACGGCGAGGCGCTGCTGGACGCGCTCTCGGCGCTAGCATGAGGCCCGCCTAACCCGCGCCGACGTAGCTCAGCTGGTAGAGCGCATCTCTCGTAAGCGACCGCTCCTAGACGGGCGAAAGCCGTGAGCCAGAGCCGTTTTTTGGCTCGGCTATTCGATATCGGCCCTCGCGTTCGGCGGTCAGCCCCGGTCAGGGGCGGACAAAGAATACACCGCTGGGCGGGTACCACAGCGGCAACGAAATCGAGAGCCGACGTCGGGAATCGAACCCGAAACCTCCGCGTTACGAATGCGGTGCTCTGCCAATTGAGCTACGTCGGCGTGCCCCCGCATCGTACTGCCCAGCGCGTTCGACGAGGCGCCGTCCGACGCCCTACCGGGGGCGGATGCGATTCCTAGACTGCTGCGCCAGGGCCTACTGCGATCCGGGCTGCGTAGGCCCATGTGCCACGAACGGCTACGGAGTGAGGCTGGCGACTATTTGCGCCGCTGGGCGGATGTCGGATATGCGGGTGACGTTCGCGCCCGCGTAGAGCGGCCCGGAGTCCACAAGGCTGCGCGGGCCATCGTCTAGGGCCATCACTGGGCCGAGGAACGGGAATGACGGTCGCTGGATCGCAAGCCCGCGATCCTGAAGTCCTTCGGGGACGCGCATGACCAGCGGCGCGGTAAGCCGGTTAGCTGCCCTGATCCAGCCAGGCCCGCGCGGGTCGGCGCCGAGCCAGCGGCGGGTTGCGGCGTTCGGGACCACCCGATGTGGCGCTTCTGCCCACCCGCAGCCGAACAGCTCGGTCAGGACGGTGCTATCGGCCTGTAGGCAGCGCTGCTTGTAGTCGGGGTGTGCGCGGCTCTCCTCGCTGAGCAGAAAGCGGGTGCCGAGGACGGCAGCGACCGCGCCGGCATCGAGGGCCTGGCGCATGTCCTCTTGGTCAACGATCCCTCCGGCCGCGAGCACCGGCACCTTCACCGCCGCCCGAACGCGCTCGACCAGCTCAAGCAGCGGCGTCGTACCGCGAACGTGCCCGCCGGCCTCGACGCCTTGGGCTATCACCGCATCGGCGCCGGCCGCCTCAGCGGCCTTCGCCTCTGCCACTGAGCCGCATTGATGGACCCACGTTCCCGGGGCGAGCCTGCGTGGCTCACCCCAAAAGGTCACGATCACGTCGGCGTCGGCTGCCGCCTGGACGTCCCCTGGCCGAAGCAGGTGCAGGATGAGGTTGACCGCGATCGGCCGGCCGGTCAGCTTGCGGGCGGCTGCCAGCTCCTGCGCGATTCGTACGCGAGCGCCGCCGATCGTTCCGAGCCCGCCGGCCTCCGATACAGCCGCGGCGAGCTCATGGCGAGCGGCGGCACCCATCCCAGCCTGAACGATCGGTGCTTGCAACTCACGGAAGTCGACCACTGCGGTCATCCGCGCGCAGTCTACCGTCGGCGGCGAATCGTCAATCAGCCTTACCACGTCTTCCCGAGATTGAGCGCCCCGCAGACGAGGCTCGTCCGATACGTGAGAGCCTGGTCCGATGGAACTCTCACGCTCGACGCCGCAGATTAGGGGGGAAGGGGGCCGCTCGACTCGATTGTCGATTACGGGGTAGTGCGGCCTTCTCGCCGAGCGCTTGCGCGCCGCCGTCAGTCCGGCCGGCGCAGGGCGATGCGGTTGGCGCGCTCAATGGTGCCGTAGTGGTACTGCACGACGCTTGCTGCCGGCCACTGCCCGCCGGACCATCCGGCTTGATGGCGGCGCGCGTGCTCATCGACATCGGGCACACCAAGCTCGGCAGCCGCCGTTTGAAGTTCGTCCAGCGCGACGTGACCCTCGCCAGCGTAGAGGTCTGCGTATAGCTCAGAGTCGTTGTCTTGGAGCCACGTCTGGAGGTTGAGGTAGTCCTCAACGACCCCAAGTTTCGGGAACACATCGGCTGCTTGTTGGCCCCGTATCCCGACTGGCGACCGGGTTTGCCGGCCGAGAACGATCGGCGCCATCTCGATCACACAGCCCAGATAATCATCATCCCCCCACTCCAAGCTCCGCAGGAGCCGCCGATGCCCCTTGACTCTGTCGAGGCTGTCCGTCAACAGCCCCAGCTCCAGCCAGCGGCTCCGATCGAAAGTGGTCTCGATCACTTTGACAACGGCACGGAGAACCTTGTTTGGGTCGGGCGTCGGGGCGCACAGAGGCATTATTAGGCGAGCCGGCGGGCAGCAACTCTTCGGCGGGAGGCGATTGTTGGGTTCCTCACCGGGTTGGATGGCTGCAGTAAGCTACCATCCGCGCGGCTGACTTTTGCCATATGCGCAACCATGTTTCGCCAGCTGCGCAACCAGCATTGACCATGTGTGCAGGAAACGGGGTCCTGTCGTGACCGAGCTTGTGCCTCGCCGAACAAGAAGGCTCGTCCTGGAAGCGCTCGCCGATACGCGGGTTGTGTTCGTGACGGGCGCCCGCCAGGTCGGCAAGAGCACGTTGACCCGAGAGATCGTCGCGGGCGGCCACCCCGCAACGGTGGTGAGCTTCGACGAGGAGGGTCCTCGCGAGGCCGCGCGGTTGGACCCGGTTGGGTTCCTGGAGGGGTTCCCCGGCCCAGTCGTGATCGACGAGGTGCAGCGTGTTCCCGGGTTGCTGCTGGCGATCAAGGATCGTGTGGACAGGGACACTCGACCGGGCCGGTTCTTGCTCACCGGCTCGGCCAATGTGTTCGTTTCCCGCAGGGTGCGCGAGGCGCTGACCGGGCGCGTGGAGACGATCGTGTTGTGGCCGCTCGCCCAGGCCGAGATAAGGGGCGCTGAGAGCAACATCATCGATCTGCTGTTCGCCGGTCGCGCTCCCGATGTGCAGGGCGCACCCGTCGGCCGTGCGGCGTTCGTGCCGATCGTAGCGGTGGGCGGCTACCCGGAGGCCATGCAGCGGCCCGCCGGCCGCCGCCGCGATCGTTGGTTTGCCAACTACGTTCAGGACACTCTGGACACCGACCTGCGGGACATCAGCGAGGCACTCAAGCTCCGAGAGCTGCCCAGACTGCTGCGATTGATCGCCTCGCAGGCAGCCAACGAGCTCGTCTACCGCAACCTCGCACGGCGACTCGATCTGACTCACGCAACCGTCAAGAGCTACGTCGAGCTCCTGGAGATCGTATTCCTCGCTCGCAGGCTCCCCGCCTGGCGGCCGGGGATCGGCGCACGCGAGGTGCGAGCGCCGAAGGGGTACATCGTCGACTCGGGTCTGCTCGCTCATCTGCTCGGCGCCGACGAGCGGCGCATCGGCGATGACGACCAGATCACCGGCAAGATGCTGGAGAACTTCGTCGCGATGGAGTTGCTGCGCGTGAGCGAGTGGGCGGACACCGACGCGCGCCTGTATCACTACCGGCAGGGCCGCGAAGAGATCGACCTGATCCTCGAGAGCCGGGCAGGGGATATTGCTGCGGTCGAGGTCAAGGCGTCCGCGACCGTGCGACCCCGCGACTACACGGCAATCGCCAAGCTCCGCGGCGCGCGCGGCGAGCACTTCAAGGCCGGAATCGTTCTCTACGCGGGCCAGCAGACGGTCCCGCTCGGCGACCGCATCTGGGCAGTGCCCATCAGCGGTCTATGGGCGTAGCGTGCCGGATAGACATTCACCGCTCGCCTGCGGGCCTGCCGCGTGCCTCGAATTCGCCGGCGGCAAATTCCGTGTTTGCCGCGCTTACTTTCCGAGTTTGACCAGGTGCAGAGGAAGGCTTCCTACGCCCTCCGTGTGCGCCGTCTGTGGGCGTCCAGCCAGCCGCGGATCTTGCCGCGAGGGTGTGGTCCGTCGCTGGCGGCGAGCAGATCGAGCGGGCTTCCCAGCGCAGCTTGGTGCTGGGCTTGTTGGGTGCGTGCGGCGCGCCACTCGACGTCGGCCGGCCGCGGCCCGTTGCGGCGTAGGTCTTCGATCGCGTAGGCGTAGTGGTCTGATCCGTAGGCTGGTGCCGCACTCGCTGGCGATGGTCTGGGGGTCCTCGGCGCGTAGGCGCAGGGAGATTCCGCCGCGGCGCAGCGAGTAGGGGGTGGCGCCGAGGATCGCGAAGAGCTCCGGTTGCTCGGCGACCTTCTCCACAGCTGGGGTGAAGAACCGCTGGCCCCAGGCACGGGCTTGGTTTTCGCTGAAGTGGCTGGCGCCGCTGCGTGGATCCCGAGCACCGTGCTGGTGGCCCGCAAGGTCACCGGGGATGATGAAGTCAAGCGGCCTGGTGGGATGCCCGGCGGCGTTCAGGGCTTCGCGCCACTGCGCGAGGTCTTCCGTGAGGATCGCGGGGATGACGGTGCGCCGCTGCGTTGAGTGCTCGGTCTTGCCCCATTCATCAAGGCGCCCGTTTGAGAGGACCTCCAGAACCCACGCGAACCCGCCTTCCAGTGAGGACCAGCGTAGCCCCCAGACCTCCTGGTTTCGCGCGCACAGCCCGTACTGCAGGCTGATGACGGTCGCGTCGCGGTGCGCGAGAATCGCCTCGCGTCCCTCATGGCGGGTGAGTATCTGTGCGCGGATCGCCTCGACCGCCTGTGGGGAGAGCGCCCAGGCCGGCACATGCGGCCCGTGGCGGCGCGGACCGGGCTCATAGCCCGTGCCGCCGGAGCGCAGCGAGCGGCGTTTGTTGCCACGTGGTTCGGGTGCGAAGGCGCACCCGTTGGTATGGATCTCGAGAACGAGGTTTGATGAGGCCGCCCAGGTGAGCGCGGCGGAAAGCACCCGCCAGGCATGCTTTTGCGTTGCCTTGGGGACGCCTTCGCGCAGCATCTGCTCGCGCCAGGCAACCGGCGCTTGCGGCTTGTTGAAGCGCACCGCGGGCACCCGGCAGAGCGCGACCGCATAGGACCGCGGCGGCCTGGGGCGATGCGAGCCGCGGCGGCGTGGCTTGTCGAGCATATGCAGCCCGACCAGCGACTCGTAGCGCTCGTAGGTCGCGGGCGCCAGGCCGCCGGGGTTCTTGGGGTGCGCGTTGACCTGCAGATAGAGCTCGAGCACCTCCCCGATCGTGCGCGCCTCAAGGGCGTTGGCCTCCTTGGCGTCGAGGTCCAAGAGAAACCGCCGCGGGCTTTCCCGGCCGCGGCGCTCGGCGGTGATGTAGTCCTCGATCCACCTGCGGGCATGGCGCGCCGAGGGGAACGTGCGGCAGCGCTCGCGGCGGTCGTGGTCATAGAAACCGACCACGTAGGAGCGCCGCCCTTTCTTGCTGACGTACGGCCATCTCTTGCGCCAGGGCCTAGCCACGTGAGCACCGCGGGCGTTCGGTCGCTGGCATTTGGGTTGCGTACACGCTTTTCCTTTCGGATCGACATCAAATGCCTCTGACCGCGGTTGACTCTCCGAAAGTGCGGTAGTGTCGCTGAAACGGTACCCCACATATCTGCCCTCACTACCTCCAAAACCGACGTTTTCCAGGTAAATTATCTTGGGGGGCACCATTCTCGTAAAGATGAGGTCCCCGGTTCGATTCCGGGCGTCGGCTCTGTCCACAAGTGCTCCCGCACTCGTTCGGCGCATGCGAGCCTACGCGCGGATGACTGGCACGAAACGAGGGTGCGTTTTCCGGACGATCACCGTCGCCAACGCCCCGCACTCCCCGGCCGAGCCAGACCACGACTCGTTGTGGCCAAGGCTCGACGCACGAAGCATCTGATAGACGGCGCGAAACACGTTCTGTGCCGACCCGCGGCCGCCACGCGGATAGCGGCGTAGCTCAAGGCCGACAACGCGATTTATCCTTGTGCGGAAACCTCTCCCTCGCGGGCTAAACGTACTACCAATGGGCGGTTAGTAGTACGTTTATGCGCCGCCATGCCGTCAGGAACGTGTCGGCGACCACGTCCTGCACGGCCTCCGGCGCTACGCGTCGTGCGGCATAGCGCTGCACCGCGGGGTAGCACTCCTGATAGACGCGCTCGAACTGCTCGTGGGACTCGCTCACACGGATTCGATTGTCCGGCAGCGAGCCAGACCTTACATCTCAGTTCTGCGAGCGCTCGTTCTGTGCCCGGCGGCGCACCTCGTTCGCTTCCGCCTGCCTGCGCGCCTCGCTGTCGGACGCCTGGCGCCGGGCCTCGTTGATCACAGCCTGCTCGCGCGCGGCGTCTTCCGAGGTCCGGCGCCGAACCTCGTTGGCGTCAGCCTGGCTGTCTGCTTCGCTCTGCGAGGTCTTGCGACGCGCCTCGTTCTCGGCAGCCACGTCGCTCCCGCCACCGAGCGGCGGCGGACTCTGCTGCGGGCCACCTGCAACCGGCGCACCGCGTCCGAACAGCCTGGATATTTTCGACATCAGCTATCCAGTCTAGAGCCGCGCCGTTGTGTGCTCGGCGCGAGCCTGCGCCAGTGCTCCAAGCCGCTTGCTCGCCTAATCACGTGGCCGGAGCCGTCCGTGACGCGCCCATACGGGATTCGTTGCTTAGCGATCGCTGACCAGCCGAAGGCTTAGTAAGCGTTTCCGCCTTATCGCTTAGTAATCTTCGATCGTGGCAAGCGAACGAAAAGATCCTCCGAGCCCAGCATCGAGCCCTCGGACCGGCGAGTATCGGCTAGCGGACAGCGGCCCCGACGGATATTGGGCCTTCCATCCCCATCCGCTCCCACCCACCCCGCCTCTGCGCATCGACGCGCCGATGCAGTCCCTGCTGGACCGCACCAACCAGGCCCTTGGACGCCTCGACGGGATCACGCTACTGCTGCCCGACCCCGACCAGTTCATCTACACGTTCGTCCGCAAGGAGGCTGTCCTATCCTCTCAGATCGAGGGTACACAGTCCTCCCTGTCAGACCTACTCCTGTTTGAGCACGACGCCGCACCCGGCGCGCTACGCGAAGACGCCCAAGAAACCGCGAACTACATCGCAGCTCTTGACTATGGCCTCGACCAGATCGCGAAACCAGGAGCCCCGCCGCTCTCCGCGCGACTGCTACGAGAAGTGCACCGACGGCTACTAGAGACGGGACGGGGAGCGGACAAGCACCCTGGCGAGTTCCGCCGGGATCAGAACTGGCTTGGCGGCGCGCGCCCCGCCTCTGCGCGATTTGTGCCGCCACCATGGCAAGAGGTCGCCGCGGCGATGGGCGCCCTCGAGAAGTTCATTCATGACGATCCAAATCCAACCCCGGTGCTGGTGAAGGCCGCGCTCGCACACGTCCAGTTCGAGACGATTCACCCGTTCCTGGACGGCAACGGAAGAGTTGGACGGCTTCTCATCACCCTGCTGTTGTGCTCCGAGGGCGTACTTAGCCGGCCGCTCCTCTACTTGAGCTTGCACTTCAAGCGCAACCGCGACAGCTACTACGAGCACCTACAGCGCGTCCGCACCGATGGTGCTTGGGAGGACTGGCTGCGGTTCTTCCTCGAAGGAGTCATAGAAGTCGCCGAGTCCACGACACTCACCACGCAGCGTGTCGTGGCGATGGTGGAGAACGACCGCCAGAAAATCCACACCTTCGGACGTGGCGCCGCCACGGCGCACCGTGTGCATGACCTCGCGACGCGCTCCGTCGTCATCGGCGCCAGCAGTGCCGCCGAACGCCTGGGTCTGACCGGCCCCCCCGTGTACGCTGCCATCCAACGACTCGAGAAAGCCGGGATCCTGCGTGAGGCAACAGGGCGACAAAGGGGGAAGCTCTACGTATATGACCAGTACCTGAAGATCCTCAACGAGGGCACCGACCCATTCTGAGCGCCCTTGTCGGCGCAGACGGTTCGCATTGACTCAATTTATGGAGCCAGAGGGACTCGAACCCCCCGACCTCCTGGTGCGATCCGGTCCGGTGGCGCGTGGATTGTGCATCCGTGTGATGGATCACCGGCCCGAGCGTAGTTAAGGTGATGAGCACACCCGTGACCTCCTCCGGCGAGCACCCGCCGCGCCCGCTCGCGGCCGTCGGCCAGAGCCCCCTCGACGCGCAAGCGGTCGAGGCGATCTTCCGGGAGTGCGCCGCGGACGTGCACGCGTACGCGATCTCGCTGCTCGGCGATCGCGCGGCGGCCGAGGACGTGACGGCGCTGGCGTTCGAGCGCCTGTACCGCTCGCGAGCACGGCTGGACGTCAGCCGTGGAACGCCCCGCGCGTGGGTGTTCTCGATCGCGCGCAACGCCGCGCTTGACGAGCTGCGCCGGCGCGGGCGCAGGCATCACGACGAGCTCGACGCGCAGCACACCGGCGAGCGAGATGTGCGCGCCCCGGGCGCCCCCGGCATCGCGGGCGGCGGCGACGCGGACGATGCGCTCGAGCAGGTCGAGCGGAGGGCAACGGTAAACGCCGCGCTCGCCGCCCTGCCACCGCGCGAGCGCGAGGTCGTGCTCCTGAAGTTCCACGGCCAGCTCACCAACGCGGAGCTGGCGCGCGCGCTCGGCGTCAGCGAGTCCAACGCCGGCACCCGCCTGTACCGTGCGCTCACGCGCTTGCGCGAGCACTGCGCGGATCTCGACCATAAGGAGGTCGCATGAGGATCATCGCCTTCCCCGGTGGCGAGGACGCGCCGGCGCCGGACGCGTGGCTCGCCGAGCTGGACGCCGCGCTCATCGGCCACGCCGAAGGTCCCGAGGCCGACGCGTGGCGTGAGCTACGGGGCGAGGTGCGCTCGCTAGCGCCGCCGATGTCGCCGGAGCTGGAACGCCGCCTGGAGCGCCGGTTGGCGGTCGAGCCCGATGCCTCCCACGCGCCCGATGCCCATGGCGTGCCCCGCGCGCCCGTCGCGCCGACCCGCCGACTCGCGCGGCTGCGCGATCTGCGGCGTCCGCAGCTGGCCGGCGCCGGCGCGCTGGCGGCCGTGCTGGTGGTGGCGCTCGCTGTGCTCATCCCCGGCCTCGGCGGCTCCGGGCCCAAGAACAGGGTCGTGCCGCCGGTGACGACGTTCCGCTCGCCGGCAACGTCCGCGCCCGCATTCGCCCCCAGCTCCACGTTCTCGGGTCAGGCCAAAGCGGAAAATGGGACCCTGCAAGCGGCGCCGAAGTCCGCGGGGGCGGCCTCGTCGGCGGGCAAGGCGGAAGGACCCTCTCCGGCGGTGGCCTCGCCGGAAAACGCAGCTTCCTCGCCCGCGGGCGCGGCCCCCGGCCGCGTGCAGCAGCTGGCGGCGTCGGTGAGCCTGAGCGCTGGCAACGCGGACGTGCAGGCGATCGCGGATGGCGTGTCGCGCGCGGCGGTGCGCGAGGAAGGCTTCGTGGAGCAGTCCCACGTGCAGGTGCAGCGCCACGGTACGAGCGAAGCCGGCCTGAACTTGAAGATCCCCAGCGCGCACCTGGCGGCGGCGCTCGCGGCGATCGGCCGCCTGGCGCCGGTGAGCGCGGAGAGCCAGTCGCTGCAGGACATCACCGACAGCTACGACGCGGCGAAGCGGCGGCTCGCGGACGCGGTGGCCGAACGCCGGGCGCTGCTCCGGGCGCTGGCCCGCGCGAGCACGGAAGGTCAGATCGACAGCCTGCGCGAACGGCTGGCGCAGGCGCGCGGCGCGATCGTCCAGGACGGCGCGGCCCTGCGCGCGGTGTCACAGCGCGCGAGCACGGCCGAAGTCGAAGTGACGGTGCTAGGCGGCGCGAGCTCGTCGAGCACTGCCGGCGAAGGCCTGACCCTGCACCGCGGTCTGCACGACGCGCTGCGCGTGCTCACGGTCGCATTGATCGTGCTGCTGATCGCCGCCGCGGTGCTGGTGCCGCTGGCGCTGCTGATCGCCGCGGCCGTCGGATCGCACCGGCTGTGGCGGCGCCACGCGCGCGAGCGTGCGCTGGACGCAACTACCAATAATTAGAAGGGGGATCGCGCGGCGCATAACCGCGCGATCGGGTCGAACTGCCCGGTATCTGTATAAGAGGGTGCTCGTGTCGGACCTCGATCGCCTGCTGCGTCGCGCGCCCGACGGCTCCGACGCCGCCTCCCACGGGCAGCTGAACGTGTTCGTGCGGCGCATCGCGCTGCTGGGCGCGATCGTCGCGACGCTGCTCGCGCTGGGCGCGCTCGGCCTGGTGCTGAGCGAGGGCGTGAGCGTTTGGTACGCGGCGCGCTGGGCGCTCGACACGGCAGCCACCGTCGGCGGCTTCCCGCAGCCGCGCACGACGGCTGGGCAGATCGTGCAGTTCGCGCTGGTCGTGCTGGGGGTGGGTACGCTCTTCTACGCGCTGGCCACCGTCACGGAGTTCTTCGTCGCGGGGCACCTCGGCGACCTGCTGGCGCTGCGCCGCACCCAGAGGATGATCGACTCGCTCTCCGACCACCACATCATCTGCGGCTTTGGCCGCGTGGGACGCCAGGTCGCACGCGACCTGCATGCCGCGCGCGCCAGCTACGTGGTCATCGACAACACCAGCGAGAACCGCCACCGCGCCGACGCCATGGGCCTCGCTTTCGTCGAGGGCGACGCCACCGACGACGCCGTGCTCGTGCAGGCGGGCATCGCGCGCGCCCGCTCGATCATCGCGTGCGCGGACTCCGACGCGGACAACGTGTTCATCACGCTGACCGCGCGCGAGCTGCGCGCCGACATCCCGATCGTCGCGCGTGCCGCGATCGAGGACACCGAGAAGAAGCTCAAGCGCGCAGGCGCCGACCGCGTCATCTCCCCGTACAAGGCCAGCGGCACCGAGATGGCGCGCCTCGCGCTGCACCCGCAGCTCTCAGGCGTCGTCGACGTGGACGCCGAATACCGCCTGGAGGAGATCCCCGTCAGCGACGGCTGCGACGGCGTCGGGCAGACCGTCGGCGACATCCGCGGCGGCTCGATGATCGTGGGCCTGCGCCGCGGCGCCGACTTCCAGCCGCAGCCCCCGGCCGAGACGGGTCTGCGAGCGGGCGACGTGATCGTCGCGATGGGCACGCCGCCCGCGCTCGAGCGGCTCGAGGGGCTGCTGCAGGCCGCCACGCAATAGGCTCGCTGCCCGCCCCGCGGCCATCCCCTGTGACGCCTATCGTGCGGGGTTCCATGTCCCCGGCACCATTCTCAGCGACGCTGGCCCGCGACGAGGCGGTGCTGCGCTTCCCCTACGACGACGACCTGCGCCGCCTGCTGCGCACGATCCCCGGCCGCCGCTGGGATCCCGGCGAACGTGCCTGGTGCGTGCCGCTGGAGCCGGACCAGGCGGAGGCGCTGGCGCAGCTGTTCGCGGCGCTTGACGAGCCCGACGTGAGCGAAGAGCTCGAGCGCACGATCCGCCGGCGCCGCGCGCGCCGGCGCCGCGACGAGTGCCTCGTCGACCTGGCGCGCCCCGACGACGAGTGGTGGCTGAGCTTCGCCACCGACGGCGCCGCGGCGCCCGTGTGCGCGCTGCTCGAGCACCCGGACGCGCGCGAGGAGCCGACGATCGGCCGCGCGCTGGTGCCGCTCGACGAGCACGCGGCGGAGCTCCTGCGGGAGCTGTCCGGGCCGGGCGCGGGGCTGCGCCTGAGCGGGCCGGCGCGACGCGCGCTGCAGGCGCGCGAGGAGCCCCAGGCGGGACGCGGGGCGGGCGCCATCGGCGCCGGTGGCGGCGCAGGCCGCGCGGACGGCGAGCAGGCGGGGCGCCCTGGCGACGGCCGGGAGCGCCCCGGCTACGACGTCGAATTCCGCCGCGACCGCCGCGGCGAGCACTGGCTGCTGATCGCGCCCCATGGCGCCGACCTCGCGCGCGCGCTCGCCGCGCGCTCGGGCCTGCGCGCGCTCGGCGGTCCCGAGGGAACGCTGGGCGTGGCGGCGGTCGAGCACGACGCCGAGGCGCTGGCGGAGCTGCTGGATCATCTCGAGGACGTGAGCGTGGACCCGCGCGTGACCGCGTGGCTGAAGCGCGCGACCACGTGGCGTGGCCACGTCGAGGTGGGCCCCGGCGAGGCGCGCGCGGGCGACGCGGAGGCGGCCGGCGCGGCGCCGAGCGACGGGCCGGCGTTCCTGCTGCTCGGCGACGCGCGGCGCCTGCCGCGGGCGCTGCGGGAGCGCGCCACGGGCGCACCGGGCGGCGCGACCGTGCCGCTGACGCTCGAGTCGTGGCAGCTGATGCACGACCTCGACGCGTGGATCGGCCCCGCGGCGAAACGCTGCATCGCGGCGATCGAGGACGGCCGCCCGGCGCCGGCGGCGGTGCTGGAGCTCTCGACCGCGCACGAGGAGCCCACGTTCGTGCTCGCCGCCGGGCACGATCCGGCGCGGCTGCCGGAGTTTGCGGCGCTGCCGGGCGTGCTGACGCCGCCCGCTCGCGGAGGCCGCGGCGGCGGCAGCGGCCGCGACGCGCGCGAGCACGGGCAGCTGCAGGCGCTGCGCGCGGACCCGTTCTGCGTGCCGCAGCTGGACGCGTTCCTGGCGGACGGCGCGGTGTGGGTCGACGCTGACGCGCTGGAGCTGCTGCAGGAGATCCGCGAGCAGCACGCGCAGGCGGAGGGGCTCGTGGCGCTCTCGTGCGCCACCGACGCGTCGCTGCACGTCGCCGGCCTGGGGGGCGAGCTGAAGCCGTTCCAGCGCGCCGGCGTCAGCTACCTGCTGGAGCGCCGCCGCGCGTTCCTCGCCGACGAGCAGGGCCTCGGCAAGACGATCGAGGCGCTTGCCGCCGTCGAGGCCGCGGGCGCGTACCCGGCCGTGGTGGTGTGCCCGGCGAGCCTCAAGCTCAACTGGCTGCGCGAGCTGGAGCGCTGGCTGCCGCACCGCAGCGCGCGCGCGCTGCGCGGCAACGGCGGCGCGCGCGGGTCCACGCCGTCCGCGGAGGCGTCCGCGGATGCCGGCGCGGACGGCGGCGCGGCGCCGACCGACATCACGGTCGTCAACTACGACATCGTGGCGGCGCGCCTGGGCGAGCTGTCGGCGCTGCAGCCGCAGGCGCTTGTGCTGGACGAGTCGCACTACTGCAAGAACGCGGCGGCCAAGCGCACGCAGGCGGTGCAGCGGCTGTCGGCGGTCGTGCCGCGCGACGGCCTCGTGCTGGCGCTCAGCGGCACGCCGATCACGAACCGGCCGGCGGAGCTGATCTCGCAGCTGCGCATCCTCGGCCGCCTGGAGGACTTCGGCTCGGGCGCGCGCTTCGGCCAGCGCTTCCGCGGCGCGGACGCGCACCTGCGCCTGCACTGGCACCTGCGCGCGCGCTGCTTCGTGCGCCGCCTGAAGGCCGACGTGCTGCCGCAGCTGCCGGCGAAGACGCGCGCGATCGTGCCGGTGGAGCTGGACAACGAGTCCGAGTACCGGCTCGCGGAGCGCGACCTGGTGGCGTGGCTGCGCAGCCAGCCGCTGGACCTGCGCGAGCTCGACGCGCGCGTCGCCGCGGCGCTGCGCGCGGAGCGGCTCGTGCGCTGCAACGCGCTGAAGCTGCTGGCCGCGCGCGGCAAGCTGCACGCGGCGCTCGCGTGGATCCACGACTTCTGCTCCTCGGGCGAGCGGCTGGTGGTGTTCGCCGGGCACCGCGAGGTCCAGCGCGCGGTGATCGCGCGCTTCCCCACGGCGCTGCACATCCTCGGCGAAGACAGCGCCACCGCGCGCGACGCCGCGCTGCAGTCGTTCCAGGAGCCGCACGCGAGCGAGGCCAACCAGCTGATCGTGTGCTCGATCGACGTCGCCGGCCACGGCCTCACGCTGACGCGCGCCTCCAGTGTCGCGTTCCTGGAGCTCGACTGGACGCCCGCCAAGCACGACCAGGCGGAGGACCGCTGCCACCGCATCGGCCAGCAGGACGCCGTCAACGCCTACTACCTGCTGGCGGCGGACACGATCGACGAGACGATCTCGACGCTGCTGGAGCGCAAGCGCGCCGTCATCGGCGCGGTCACCGACGGGCTCGAGCAGGACGACGAGGCGGTGCTCGACGGGCTCGTGCGCGAGCTGCGCGCGACGCCGTACCGGCATCTGCGGGCGGTGGCCTGAGCGCTCGCGCCAGCTCCGCCGGCTACGGCCAGATTTCCAGCGCGTTCATCAGTTCGCGGTAGTGTTCGACCGCCCTGGTTTCGGCTTCGGTGATAAGCGTTTCGAGCGGTTCGCCGCGGTGCGCGAGGCTCGCGTCGGCGCCGCTCTCGAAGCCGTGCAGCTGCTTGGGCAGGTAGCCGATCGCGACCCACGCGGGTATGAACCTGTTCACGAACGTGGAGACGTTCGGCGGCAGCGAGTGGTATCCGAGCGCCGTCCACGCTTTCACGTCGGCGCACAGGTCGGGCGTGGCGAGGCTGAAGATCGTGTTCAGCTTGCGCGCGTAGGAGCGCACCGCATTCGTCAGCGCGCGGTTGCTCCAGCTGAGGCCCGACACGGTGTGAACGAACGTCTTGATCGCCCGCAGGTCGGGCTGCGCCGCGGAGATCACCATCGCGCCGATCACGTCGTCGCTCATCTGCGTCGATTCGGGGTCCTCCGGCGAGCCCGCGCCCGCGCGTGGGCATTCCTGCGACACCTTGCGCAGGACGCGCACGGGCCCTGCTTCGGAGGTGGCCAGGTGCGAGTGCGCGACGCGCACCAGCGCATAGTTGGCCTGTACGTACGCCTGCGTTGCGGCCGCGTCGCCGGAGCTCGCCGAAGCTGCCGACGGCGCAGCCGCGACAGCGACCGCCGCGCCGAGCGCGGTCAGCATCCGCATCCTCATCCTCACCCTCATCCACCAGAGCGTACGCCATGCCGGGCGCGCCGGTGCCGGGAGGTGCGCCGCGGGGGTGTCGGAGGCCCGCCGCGAAGAAGTTGGTAAGGATGGCCGCGCGCTGCGCATCGCGGCGGGTTGCCGCGGGGTTCCCCGATATTGTCGCGTCGGGACCGCAAGCGCACATGAGAGGCAAGGCATACATCGTTCTGCTGGTCGCGGTCCTAGCCTGGATTGTGGCCGCCGTGGCCAGTGGCTCTCCGAGTCTCGGACTGTTCGCTGCCAGCTCGACCGGCACGCTGGACAAACCGTCGCCGTCGTGTTTGCCGGCGACGCTCGAACACAGCGCGAGCCTGCCCGGCACCGACGTGGACGTCTCGCCGGCGCCGGGCACCGATACCGCCAACCCCCGCACGCAGCTCAGCTTCCTCGGGACGAGCGCCGCGAACGTCGGGGAGGTCGAGGTCGTGGGCTCGAAGTCGGGCACGCACCACGGTCAGCTGCGCAGCTACTCGCAGGGCGACGGCGCGAGCTTCGTGCTCGACGAGCCGCTCGACGCGGGCGAGCTGGTGAGCGTGCGCGTCGAGCTCGGCGGCCGCCGCGTCGCCTACAGCTTCCTCGTGGACACGCCGTACCCGACCGCGGGCGTGCCCGGGTTCCCCAACCCGCCGGCGGCGCCGGCCGACTACGAGAGCTTCGACACGATGCCGGGCGTGCAGGCGCCGATCCTGAGCGTGACGGTGCCCGACCGCGACCCGTCGGCGGGCGACGTGCTGACGACGAACGGCCCCGGCGCGGGCCGCTACGGGCCGATCATCTACACGCCCCAGGGCCGGCTCGTGTGGTTCGACCAGCTGTCGGGAGGCGAAGCGGCGGAGGATCTGAACGAGCAGACCTACGAAGGCCGCCCGGCGCTGACGTGGTGGCGCGGGCGCGTGCTGTCGCTGGGCTTCGGCCAGGGCGAAGACGTGGTCATGAGCTCGCGCTACCAGACGGTCGCGCGCGTGCGCGGCGGCAACGGGCTGCACGCCGACCTGCACGAGTTCCAGATCGCGGGCGACGACGTCGCGTACATCACCGCGTACAACCCGATCCGCTGTGACCTGAAGCCGGTGCAGGGCGCGCGCGACGGGTCGATCGTGGACACGGCGATCCAGGAGATCGACATGCGCACGGGCCTCGTGCGCTGGGAATGGCACAGCGTCGACCACGTCGCCGCGTCGGAGTCCGAGACCGAAGCGTCGAAGACGACGACGCCGTGGGACTGGTTCCACCTGAACTCGATCGACCCCGAGCCGAACGGCGACCTCTTCATCTCGGCGCGCAGCACCTGGGCGGGCTACCAGCTGCAGGGCGCCAGCGGCAGGATCCTGTGGCGCCTGGGGGGTCTGAAGAGCTCGTTCAAGATGGCGCGTGGCACCGAAACCGCGTGGCAGCACGACGGGCGCGTGCAGCCCGACGGCCAGGTGACGTTCTTCGACGACGGCTCGAACCCGCCGATCCATGGCGAATCGCGCGCCGTGCGCATCGCGCTCGACTTCAAGACCCGCGAAGCGCACCTCGTGTCCGCCTACACGCACGCCGACCCGCCGCTGCTGGCCGCGAGCCAGGGCAACATGCAGACGCTCGCGGACGGCGACACCGTGGTGGGCTACGGCGGCGTGCCCGCGATCAGCGAGTACGCGCGCGACGGGTCGCTGCTGTTCGACGCGCACGAGCCGTACGACATGATCTTCTATCGCGCCTACCGCTTCCCGTGGAGCGGGCGCCCGGCGACCTCGCCGGCGGTGCTCGCCAGTCTCAACAACACGGCCGAAGAGACGATCGTGCACGCGAGCTGGAACGGCGCGACCGAAGTGGCGTCGTGGCGCGTGCTCGCGGGCGGGCGCTCCGGGCCGCTGTCGGCGCAGGCGACGGTCCCGGCGAGCGGCTTTGAAAGCGCGACGACGCTCCCGCGCCGCTACTACCGCGTGGCGGTGCAGGCGCTCGACGCGCGCGGCCGCGTGCTCGGCACCTCCAGGCCGACCTCGGTGGTCAGCTACGCCGCCTCGCTGCCGAGCGCGGGACGGTCGGGATGACGCTTGCCGCCGCGTGCGCGGTGCCCGGTGGGCCCGGAGCGGCGCTCAGTACGCGGGCTTCGATTTGTGCTTGTGCGGCGCGGTCGTCGTCGTGGTGGACGTCGTCGTGCTAGGCCCCGAGTTCGTCGAGGAGGTCGTGGAGCTGCCCCCTTTGCCGCCGCACCCTGCCACCGCCACGGTGGCGGCCAGCGTGGCCACGAGCGTTAGCATGGCGGTCAGTGGCGTTCTCTTCATGGGCCGGGCTCCAGTCGTCGAAGGGCTCGGTGGCCCACCCTACCAAGGCGGATAGTCGTCGATGAGCGTCGAGACGACGGCCGGCCCGCAGGCGATGCAGCAGCCCTCGCAGAGCAGCCCCAACCGCGGCTCGCGCTCGGCGTGGCTGCTGGTGGTCTGCTGCGTGGCGCAGTTCATGGTCATCCTCGACCTGAGCATCGTCAACGTGGCGCTGCCCTCGATCCAGTCGAGCCTCGGCTTCTCCTCGCCGGAACTGCAGTGGATCGTCGACGCGTACGCGATCACGTTCGCGGGCTTTTTGATGTTCGGCGGCCGCGCCGCGGACCACTTCGGCCAGCGACGCATGTTCGTGCTCGCGCTGCTGCTGTTCGGGATCGCATCGCTGGCGGGCGGCATCGCGCCCGACCGCGTGACGCTCGTGATCGCGCGTGCGGCGCAGGGCCTCGGCGGCGCGCTGATGGCGGCGTGCTCGCTGGCGATCATCACCTCCTCGTTCGCGCCCGGCCCGCAGCTGCACCGCGCGATCGGCGCATGGGCGGCGATGAACGGCCTCGGCGGCGCCGCGGGGATGCTGTTCGGCGGGATCATCACCGAATACCTCAGCTGGCGCTGGGTGCTGCTGATCAACCCCCCGATCGGGATCGCGGCCGCGCTCGTCGCGTACGCGGTCGTCTCAGAGCGCCGCCGCGCGAAGGAGGGCGCGACGTTCGACCTGGCGGGAGCGCTGACGCTGACGATCGGCCAGATGGTGCTGGTGTTCGGGATCGTCGAAGCCGGCCTGTCCGGCCTCGACACGTTCGCGGCGCTCGGCCCGATCGTCGCAGGCCTGCTGGTGCTGGCGGTGTTCGGCGTGATCGAGGCGCGCCTCGCCTCCGAACCGCTGATCCCCTTCAAGGAGCTGACCAAGCCCCTGCAGATCGCCAACAACATCGTGCTGCTGTTCAGCGCGTCGCTGTTCCCGATGTGGTTCGTGAGCTCGCTGTACCTGCAGCAGGTGCTGGGCCTCTCGCCGCTGCACACGGGCCTGATCTTCCTGCCGATGACGGCGATGATCGGGCTGGTCGCCTCGCGCGCGGGCAAGCTCGTGAGCCACTTCGGCGTGCGCCCGGTGCTCGGCGGCGGCCTGGTGATGCTGACGGCCGGCATGCTGCTGCTGGCGCGCATCGGCTCGAGCGGCAGCCCGATCGTGTACGTCGTGATCCCGGGCCTGCTGACGGCGGCCGGCATCGCGATGTCGATCGTGCCCTCGACGATCGCGGCGACACAGGGCGCCAAGGAGGGCCAGGCGGGGCTCGCGTCGGGCCTCGTCAACACCTCGCGCCAGGTGGGAGGCGGCCTCGGGCTCGCGATCCTCGTGACGCTCGCGACCTCGCGCAGCAGCCACCTGATCGGCACCGGCCACGGCGTGCCGCAGTCGCTCACCGACGGCTTCCGGCTCGCGTACATGATCGGCGGCGGGCTGGCCGCGGCGGCGGCGCTGATGACGTTCACGGCGCTGCCGCGAGTCGCCGGCGCGCCCGGCGCCGCGGTGGTGCGGCGCCTCGCGGTCGCGGTCGCGGTGGTGGTGGCGGGCTTCGTCGCGGTCGACCTCGCGTTCGCGGGCTCGCACGGGGCGCCGGTGGGGAAGTACACCACCGAGGGCGCCTACAGCTTCGTGACCGCGCCGGCGCTGCACCCGCCGAAGCTCCACCAGGACGGGCGCATCCTGGCGAGCGAGCTGGCGCCCGGCTACATCTTCACGACGAACTTCTACAACCTCAACTACCCGCCGCTCGTCGGCCAGTCCGGCCCGCTGATCCTCGACCGCGACCTGCAGCCGGTGTGGTTCCAGCCGGTGCCCGAAAAGCTCGTCGCGTCCAACCTGAGCCTGCAGACCTACGAAGGCAGGCCCGCGCTCGCGTGGTGGCAGGGGGTCGTGACGAACACCGGCGCGACGGAAAGCGGCGAAGACGTCGTCGTCGACCAGCACTACCAGCGGGTCGCGTCGCTGAAGGCGACGGGCGGCTGGGTGCTGACGCTGCACGCGATGGTGATCGACGGCGAAGACGCGTGGGTCACCGCGAACAAGAACATCGCGCACAACCTCTCCAGCTACGGCGGCGCCTTCAACGGCGCGCTGATCGACTCGGCGATCCAGGAGTACAACCTGAAGACTGGGAAGCTCCTGCGCAGCTGGGACGCGCTCGACCACATCCCGCTGGACGAGTCCTACGCGAGCGTGCCCACGAACGGCTTCCCCTGGGACGCCTACCACGTCAACGCCGTCGAACTGGCTGGCAACGGCGCGTTCCTGGTGTCGATGCGCAACACCTGGGCGGCCTACATGGTCGACGCCGCCACCGGCAGGATCGAGTGGACGCTCGGCGGCAAGCGCTCGAGCTTCAAGTTCGGTTCGGGCGCCGCGTTCCAGTGGCAGCACGACGTGGCGCTGGGGCCCGACTCGACCGTCAGCATGTTCGACGACCACTGCTGCCAGCTGACCGGCGGCGGCACCTCGGTGCCGGCGACGGGGCCGTCGCGCGGGCTGGTCCTGAAGCTCGACCCGGCCTCCTACACAGCCACGCTCGTGCACCAGTACACCGGCGCCGACGAGTTCGAATCGGAATACATGGGCGACACGCAGCCGCTCGCGAACGGCAACACGTTCGTCGGCTGGGGCTCGGAACCGTATCTGTCCGAGTTCAGCGCCTCGGGCAAGCTGCTGCTCGAAGGTAACTTCCCCGGCTCCGATCTGAGCTACCGCTCGACCGTGGAGCCGTGGGTCGGCCTGCCGCTGACCCGGCCGGCCGCCGCCGCCCGCGCGTCGGATGACGGCGGAACCACGGTGTACGCGAGCTGGAACGGCGCGACCCGGCTCGCCTCGTGGCGGGTCCTGGCAGGGGCCGGCGACGGTAGTCTGCGCGCCGTGGCGAGCGCAGCGAAGTCGGGCTTCGAGACGGCGATCCCCGTATCGCGGGGCAACGAGCGCTTCGAGGTGCAGGCGCTGGACGCCCGCGGGCGCGTGATCGGAACTTCCCAGCAGCTCGCGGGTTCGACTCGATGATGACGCGCGCGACGAAGCTGCTCGCCGTGCTGGCGGCGGGCGCCGGCCTGTCGGCATGTGGGGCGGCCTCCTCGGCCAGCCCCACCGTGCTCACGACCGACCCGACGGCGGCGCGCACGGCGCAGGCCAACCCCGTGGCCGTCTCGCCCGAGCCGGGCACGCCGGACGCCTCCTCGAGCACGCAGATCAGCTTCCTGGGCACGTCCGCCACGACCGTGTCCGACGTGCACGCGACGGGCTCGCACACCGGCGCGCACACAGGCGCGCTGCGCGCGTACTCGACGGGCACGGGCGAGAGCTTCCTGCCGTCGCACCCGTTCTCGCCGGGCGAGCACGTGACGGTCATCGCGCAGGTGACGACCGGCGGCGCTACGCACGCGGCCAGCACGAGCTTCACGATCGCCCACCAGGCGCCGGTCAGCCCGAAGGAGTTCCCGAACAACCCCGGCAACCCGCACGACGTCCAGCACTACAGCACCGCGCCGTCGCTGACGCCGTCGACGATCGACATCACGACGCCCGCGAAGGCCGGCGCGGCGAGCGGCGACCTGCTGCTGGCGCCGTACCAGGGCGAAGGCGCGCCGGGACTGATGATCGCCGAACAGAACGGGGACCTAGTGTGGTTCCATCCGCTGCCCGCGGGCGAGGCGGCCACCAGCCTGAGGATCCAGCAGTACGGCGGCAAGCCGGTGCTGACGTGGTGGCAGGGCCGCATCCTCGAGGTCGGCTTCGGTCAGGGCGAGGACGTGATCGACAACACCGCCTACCAGCAGGTGGGCGTCGTGCACGCCGGCAACGGCTACCACGCGGACCTGCACGAATTCAAGCTCGAGCCGGAAGGCACCGCGTGGATCGACATGTTCGACCCGATCGAGATGAGCCTGTCGCGCTACCACGGGCTCAGCAGCGGCGTGATCACCGACTCGGTGATCCAGGAGATCGACGTGAAGACGGGCCTCGTGATGTGGGAGTGGCACGCGCTCGGGCACATCCCGATCGGCGAATCGCACAATCCCGCGCCCAAAGCCTCCTACCCGTGGGACTACGTGCACGTCAACTCGATCTCTCCGGGGCCTTCCGGCGACGTGCTGCTGTCCTCGCGCAACACGTGGACGATGTACGACGTGGACATCCACAGCGGCGGCATCCGCTGGCGCCTGGGCGGCGAACACTCGAGCTTCAGGCTGGGCGCGGGCACGCGCACGTACTGGCAGCACGACGCCGAGTGGCAGCCCGGCGGCCTGATCTCGGTGTTCGACAACGGCTCCGATCCGCCCAAGGAGAAGCAGTCGCGCGGCCTGCTGCTCGACCCCAACCTCGCGACGCACACGGTCACGCTGGTGAAGCAGTTCACGAACCCGACGAAGATGCTGCTCGCCTCCAGCCAGGGCAACACGCTGAGCCTGCCCGGCGGCGACTGGCTGATGGGCTACGGCGGCCTGCCGGACTTCACCGAGTACGACTCCTCCGGGCACGTGCTGCTCGGCGGCCTGCTCGGCAAGAACGTGCAGGACTTCCGCACGTACCTGTACCCCTGGAGCGCGCAGGCGCCGGGCGCGCCGTCGGTGGTGGCGGCGGCGGGGTCGGGCGCGTCGATGTCAGTATCGGTGAGCTGGAACGGCGCCACCGAAGTCGCCTCCTGGAGGGTGCTGGCGGGCGCCTCGGCGAGCGCGCTCGCGCCCGCGGCGACCGCCGCGAAGACGGGCTTTCAGACGACGATCGCCACGCCGTCGCCGGGCCCGTACGCGCAGGTGCAGGCGCTGAACGCCGCCGGCGCCGTGATCGGCGCCTCGGCGACGGTCAAGGACTAGTGCGCGGCCGATCCGCCGGCTCATCCGCCCGCGGCGCAGGCGGCGTGCCACGAAGGCGCGCGCGCGTACGCGCCGTGCTCGCCGGACTCGCCTCGCTGGCTGTGCTCGCGGGGATCGTCGCGCTCGTGGCGCAGGCGGCGCTGCCGTCGGGGCACACCGCATCAGCGCCGCCGGTGTCGCCTGGCTGCGTGCCGCCGAAGCTGAACGTGTCGGCGGCGCTGGCGGGCGAACACGTGACCGTGTCGCCGGAGCCGGACAGCATGGACGCCTCCGCGACCACGCAGATCAGCTTCCTGGGCGTGCCCGCGAGCGAGCTGGCCGACGTCAACGTGAGCGGCTCGCACAGCGGCGCGCACGCGGGGCGGCTGCTCCCCTACTCCCAGGGCGACGGCGTGAGCTTCGCGCCGTCGAAGCCGTTCGCGGGCGGCGAGCTGGTGAGCGTGCACGCGCAGCTGCGCGAAGGCGCGAAGACGACCCCGTTCGCGTGGAGCTTCACGGTGGCGGTGCGCGACGACCCGGGCTCGCACAGCGCGGCGGTGGGCACCGGCACGAGCAAGAGCAGCGGCCCGGCGCCGGCGCCGAAGGAATATCAGAGCTTTCGCTCGCGCCCGGAACTGCGCCCACCGGACGTGACGGTGTCCCCGGAAGCGAGCGCGGCGAGCGGCGGCGACGTGTTCCTGGCGCCGTACTCGGGCGTGGGCCAGTACGGGCCGATGATCCTCGACGAACACGGCGGCCTGGTGTGGTTCAAGGCGATCTCGCCGGCGGGCGCCCGCGCGGCGGACTTCCGCGTGCAGCAGTACGAAGGCAGGCCGGTGCTGACGTGGTGGCAGGACCCGCTGGTCGTTGGTTCCGACCACACGGCGGGCGAGGTGATCGCCAACGGCGCCTACCAGACGGTCGCGGTGGTGCGCGCGGGCAACGGCTACCAGCCGGACCTGCACGAGTTCGAGATTACGCCGCAGGGCACGGGGCTGATCACGATCTACGACGCGATCGCGTGCAACCTGTCGGCGGTCGGCGGCCCGCGCGACGGCGCGGTTGCGGACACGCTGCTGCAGGAGATCGACCTGCGGACGGGCCTCGTGATGTACGAGTGGCACAGCCTCGACCACGTGTCGCTGCGGGACTCCTACAACTCGGCGGCGCCGACGAGCCTCGCGGAACCGTACGACTACTTCCACATCAACTCGATCGACGTCGAGCAGGACGGCGATCTGCTGGTCAGCTCGCGCAACACGTGGGCGGCGTACGACGTGTCGGCGAAGACCGGGCAGGTGCGCTGGCAGCTGGGCGGCAGGCGCTCGAGCTTCGCGCTGGGGCCGGGCGCGGCGACGGCTTGGCAGCACGACGCGCGCCAGCAGCCGAACGGCGCGATCACGTTCTTCGACAACGGCGCCTTCCCGAAGGTGCATACGCAGTCGCGCGCGATCGAACTGACGCTGAACGAAGCGAAGATGACGGCGGCGCTGGCGCGCAGCTACGACCATCGCAACCCGCTGGTGGCGGGCAGCCAGGGCAACGTGCAGGCGCTGGCGGACGGCGACTGGATGGTCGGCTGGGGCCAGGCTGGCTACGTGTCGGAGGCGAACGCGGCGGGGCAGGTGCTGTTCAACGCGCACCTGCCGCCCAGCTGGGAGTCCTACCGCGCGTACGTGCAGCCGTGGAGCGGGCGCCCGGCGAACCCGCCGGCGGTGGCCGCGTTCGCGGCGCCCGGAGCGCAGGGCGGCGCGAGCGTGTACGCGAGCTGGAACGGCGCCACGGAAGTGACCTCGTGGAAGCTGCTGGCGGGCGCCTCCGCGAGCACGCTGAAGCCGGTGGGCGGCGCGCCGCGGTCAGGCTTCGAGACGGCGATCGCGGCGCCGGGCGTGGGCGCCGGCGGCTACGTGACGGTGCAGGCGCTGGACGCTGCGGGCGCGGTGATCGGCACGTCGGCGGCAGTCAAGGTCGCCGGCCAGGGCTGAACGGCGAGCTCGCCGGCGGGATGACGCCCTCCTGTTCGCGTTCGCTGCGGTGTTTGCGCCGCGCGGCGGCGCTGACGGACGCGTGCCTGGCGGTCGAGAAGTAGTCGGCGAAGCCGCGCGCGTGCGCGGCGGTCAGGCGCGGCGGCAGCGGGCCGCGCAGCTCCTCCCGGAACGCGCGCTCGTATTCCGCGCGCAGCCCTTCCTCCAGCGGGCTTTCGCCGGCGCTGTTGTGCAGCTCCAGGCGCCCGCTCTGCGTGCTGTAGTCGTACAGCTCGGTTTCCTGTCCTTCGGACTTCGGTTGGATGCCTTCGTAGGGCCAGTTGGAGTAGGTCGCGAGCTTGGCCTGCGGCGTGCGCAGCGCGACGACGTGCAGCGGCGCGTCGGCGGCGTACGGCTCGATCGCGAACTCGGTGACGGTCTCGTCGGTGGCGTGCAGCACGAAGTCGCGCCCGGGCGTGCTGGGGTCGGCGAGGATGCCCGCGAGGTCCGCGCGCCCGGCGATGTGCGAGTAGTGCGGGTCGCTGCGCCAGTGGTCTGAGCCGGTGCCGATCGTCAGCAGCAGCGGCGCCAGGTCGACGCTGGATGTGAGCTGCGTGCGCGGCGTTTCCGGCGCGGCGGTGAGCAGGCCGCGCGGGTCCTTGACGATCAGCGGCACGCGGATGCACTCCTCGTACGCGCTCGCGCCCTTGCCGCGCAGCCCGTGCGAGGCGCCGTACTCGCCGTGGTCGGAGGTGAACACGATCACGGTGTTGGCGGCCACCTCGGGGCGGCTTTCGAGCGTGCGCAGCACGCGGCCGATGTGATGGTCGACGGCCATCTGGATCTTGAGGTACAAGTCGAGGAAGCGCAGCCAGATTTCGGTGGCTTCGGGGCCGCCGAACGGCACCGGGCCGAACGACGCGGCGGCGGTGTCCTGGAAGGAGCGCTGCAGGCGCGGCTTGCGGCGCTCGAGCAGCAGCTCCGGCGTCTCGAAGTTGGGCGGCAGCCGCGGCACCCGGCGCGGCGCATCGGCCTCGGCGGGGACGCGGTCGCTCCACTTGTACCACCAGGCGATGTCGTGCGGGTTGACGAACGACACGGTCGTGCACCACGGTTCGGAGCCGCCCTCCGCGGCGAACCAGTCGTCGAAGCGGCGCACGATGTGCGGGTCCACGCGCCAGCCCTGGCCGGGGGCGCCGTCGGGCGAGGGGAAGATGCCGCCGTCGAAGCCGTAGCGCTCGAGCGCCTGTTCGCCGGAGAGCTCGGTCCAGTGGTTGTCGCCGTGCGTGAGGTGCCACTTGCCCAGCCAGCGCGTGCTGTAGCCGTGCTCGCGCAGCATCGTGCCCCACGTGGGGAAGCCTGGGTCCAGCGTGCTGCCGCCGGTGATCATGCAGCCGGTCTGGTGCGTGTACAGGCCCGTCAACATCGCGGCGCGCGCCGGCGAGCAGTCGTTTGAGACGGTGTAGTGGCGCGCGAACGACACCGCTTCCTGGCTCAGTCGTTCCAGGTTTGGCGGCAAACCGAGCGCGACGGCGTTGGGCGAGAACCACTGCGGGAAGCGCAGCTGGTCGACCATGATCACGAGGATGTTGGGTTTGGCGGAGGCCGGACGCGGCGCCGTGTTCGCCACCGCCGGCGCGGGTGTCGGCTTCGCGGTGGGTGCGTCGTTGTCGTCGCTGGCCAGCTTGGCCGCGACGCCCGCTCCCGCGACCACGCCGCCGGCGATCAGGCCGCGCTTGATCGCCGTGCGTCTGTCGACTCTCCTATCCTGCTGCGGGCCGATGTCTTCCATGCGGGCTCTCATCCTAGGGGCGTGCGCGGCCCTGGGTCTGGGGCTCGCGGGCGCGAGCGCAACCGCTGCCGCGGCGGCCAGCGCCCCCACGTGCACGCCGGCGACGGTCGACAACTCGGCTCTGCAGGGCGGCGCCGTGACGATCTCGCCGCTGCCCGGCAGCCGCGATGCGGACGCGCAGACGCAGATCAGCTTCCTCGGCGTGCCCGCGCACGATCTGAGCGCGATCAGCGTCGTCGGCTCGCGCTCGGGCGCGCACAGCGGCCGCCTGCTCGCGTACTCGCAGGGCGACGGCGCGAGCTTCGTGCCGTCGCGGCCGTTTGACGAAGGCGAGCGCGTGACGATGCACGCGCAGCTGCGCACGGGCGGCTCCGCGCGGGCGATCAGCGACGTGTTCGCGATCGCGCAGCAGGATCAGATCAGCACGACGCCCCGTCGCATCCAGCCGGGCAGCGCCGCGGAAGCCCAGTCGTTTCACTCGCGCTCGGACCTGCACCCGCCGGTGGTCACGGTCACGGCGCAGTCCCCCGCGGTGGCGCCGGGCGACGTGTTCGTGGCGCCGTACGGCGGGCCGGGCCAGGCGGGGCCGATGATCCTCGACTCGAACGGCGGCCTCTTGTGGTTCAAGCCGCTGCCCACGAACACCGAGGCGACGAACCTGGAGGTGCAGGAATACGAGGGCAAACCGGTGCTCACTTGGTGGCAGGGGAACATCAGCCTCCATGGGTTCGGGTTGGGCGAAGACGTGATCGCCGACGACACGTACACGGACATCGCGCACGTCCGGGCCGGCAACGGCCACGAGTCGGACCTGCACGAGTTCCAGCTCACGCCGCAGGGTACAGCGCTCGTCACCGCATACGACCCGATCCTGTGCAACCTCTCATCCGTGGGCGGTCCGTCCTACGGCGGCCTGACGAACAGCGTCTTCCAGGAGATCGACGTGAAGACGGGGCTCGTGATGTACGAATGGACGAGCCTCGACCACGTGGCGCTCGAAGAATCCTACGAAACGATTGACCGCTCGAGCGTCCCTTATCCGTACGATTTCTTCCACCTGAACTCGATCAGCGTCGACCGCGACGGCAGCCTGCTGATCTCCAGCCGCAACACGTGGACGGTGTACAAGCTGAACCCGCAGAGCGGGCAGATCGTGTGGCGCCTGGGCGGCAAGCACTCGAGCTTCAAGATGGGCCCCGCGACGGGCACCGCGTGGCAGCACGACCCGCGCGAACTACCGGATGGCGCGATCAGCATCTTCGACAACGGCTCCTCGCCCAAGGTGCACGACCAGTCGCGCGGCGTCGTCGTGAGCCTCAGCGGACAGGGAGGCTCGGTGACGCTGGTGACGCGGCTGGAGCACGCGCCGCTGCTCCTCGCGGAAAGCCAGGGCAGCGTGCAGGGGCTGGCCAACGGCGACTGGTTCGTGGGCTGGGGCCAGGAACCGTTCTTCTCGGAGTTCGGCTCCGAAGGCCAGTTGCTGTTCGACGCGCACTTCCCCGTGCACGACGAGTCCTATCGCGCGTATCGCTTCGCGTGGACGGGAGCACCGGCGCACCCGCCGACGTTCGCGTTCGAAGCGAGCGCCGCGAGCGGCGCCGCCGGCGGCTCGGCGCAGAGCGGCACCGTGTACGCGAGCTGGAACGGCGCCACGCAGGTGGCCGCATGGCGGCTGCTGGCGGGCGCGAGCGCGTCCAGCCTGGTCACCGTCGCGCAGGTGCCCCGCGGGGGCTTCGAGACGGCGATCCCGCTGCCGGCGGGGACCACCGGCCCCTACATGGCGGTGCAGGCGCTCGATGCGCAGGGGCAGGTGCTGGGGACCTCGGCGGCGGTCGCGGAGGCGTAGATCCGCGCGCGAGCGCGGCCGCGTCCTTTGGGAGCCGTGTTAGGTTGGAGCGGTGCCCGATGAGCCCGTTGTGCAGTGGGGCGGCGCCCCCGGGCTGCTTGGTCCGCGGACGCGGCAGCTCCTGGCGCTCGAGTTCGGCTCCAGGGCCGAGTTCGACGACCCGCGCCTGGAGTGGCGGAGGCTGTTCTCCGAGCTGCTCGGCACGTTCATGCTGGTGCTCGTCGCCGCTGGCGGCGGGCTGCTTCACGGCAAGGGTCAGATCGGCCTGGCGGCAGCCGTGGTTGCGCCGGGTCTCATGGTCATGGCGATCATCCTGTTCATGGGCGCCGTCTCGGGCGCGCATCTGAATCCGGTGGTATCGCTCGCGTTCGCCCTTCGCGGAGATTTCCCATGGAAGCGCCTTCCGGGCTATGTCGTAATTCAGCTCGCCGGCGCGACGCTGGCGTGCCTGTTCCTCTACGCGGTGTTCGGCAATGTCCAGCATCTCGGAGCGACGCTGCCGGGCCCGGGCTACGCGAGCTGGCAGGCGCTCCTGATGGAGGTTGTCCTCACGGGGATGCTGGTGAGCGTGATCCTGGGGACCGCGTCCGCGGCCCAGAACGTCGGCGCGATCGCGGCGCTCGGCGTCGGCGGGTACATAGCGCTGGCGGGCCTGTGGTCGGCGCCCGTGAGCGGCGCTTCGATGAACCCCGCTCGCTCCTTCGGCCCAGCCCTGGTGAGCGGGGACTTCAGCAGCTACTGGGTGTATGTCGTCGGCCCGATCGCCGGGGCGCTGCTCGCCGTTGCCAGCGCCTATCTCCTGCGTGGAGCGGGCGGAGACGCAACCTCCCGCCGTGCCGGGTCGGGCGCGCTGGACGCGGTCAGTCCCAGCGAGGCAGAGCGCCAGCCGTAGGAGACAGACCGCCGGGAAACCGGCGGCTGATCAGGCGAGCTTGAGCGGGACTTCCCCGTAGGGGTCGATGCGGTACACGAGCGACACGCGGTGATAGCCGTCGGCGATGTCGGCCCGCTCCTCGCCACTGACCACGAGCACGGGGCTGAGATGCCTGCCCTCGATCACCTTGATCAGGTCTTTCATCACGCCCGGATCGTCCAGCGGCGCGGCGGTCAGTCCGGCGGCGCGCAGGATGTCGTTCGCGCGTCGCATCGTGAGCGAGGCGTGGCGCAGATGCTTGACGGTCTTGCGCACGGCTTCCCCGTCGAGCTTCAGCGATAGGTAGGCCTCGGCGGCGTCGTAGTCGTGGTCGGCGACATCGTCGAGCCACTTGATCTTCTCCACGGGTCCGCTCCCGAGCGTCTCGGCTCTTGTCTTGGCCATGGGCACGATCATGGCAGACGGCGGCCCGTGCGAGGGGGCCGCTCCGGGGCGGATCGATAGCCTTGGGTGGTGGCCCTGGAAGGGTGGCAGAGCGGTTGAATGCACCGGTCTTGAAAACCGGCAGGCGGGCAACCCCCGTCTCGGGAGTTCGAATCTCCCCCCTTCCGCTTTGCCGATGACCAGCCGCGGGGTTTCGGAGCTGGCTCGGCCGGTAGTTGCGCGCGGGCGAACACCGGCTTGCTCGACGCTGTGGTCGCTGGCTCGCCGAGCTGCTCGCACAAGCCCTCGTGCTGCCCGAGAGCCTCTAAACTAGCTGGCCACTCTCAGGGAGAGGTGGCCGAGAGGCTGAAGGCACTCGCCTGCTAAGCGAGTATGGGGGTTAAACTCCATCGCGGGTTCGAATCCCGCCCTCTCCGTTTTCGCCTGGTGTGAGGTCGTTGCTCGAACTCGGTTCGCTGGGATGTCCCAAGCGTCGATCATGCTTAGCGGGTGTCCGACGCCGTCAATCAGTTGCTCGCAACGGAGGCCGCCCTGGACAAGCTTGGGGCTCGTGGTATCTCTGTCGCCGAGGCGGAGCAGACAATCTGGAACCTCCATGTGATCGTCAGGAACCGGCGCGGTAGCCCGGAGCGCCGCCAGCCCAACACTCGGAGGCTTGTGATCGGCCGGAGCGATGCCAATCGAGCTCTGACGCTCGTGATCGAGGAGACGGTCGAGCCGACTACGTGGCTCCTCATTACGGGGTGGGATTCCACGCCTGCCGAGCGTAAGATGTTGGGGAGATCATGATGCCGTCCCACCTAGACCCGTTGCCTGGGGACTTCGATGATGAGCTCGGCAACCTGGACCCTGCTGACATACAGATGGTCCAGCCGTCGCGTCAGCGCCACCTGAGCGTGCAGTTCACGCTCGAGGGAGACGATGCGGTGGCACTGCAGCGGATCGCTGATGACCAAGGAGAGAGACCGAGCGAGGTCGTCAGGTCGCTGATCCGAGCAGCTTCAGCCAAAGCCGCCTGACCACAGTCGCAGTGCCGAGCGGTCTCCAAGCGCCTAATCGATCCTTGGTCCAAATCGCTCCTCGTGGAGCCTTCGGATCAGAGGCCACGGAGATTTCGAGGACTTTCCCGCCATCCCCGTCCCTCCAGGTGGCGACTTGGTCGCATTGGCAAGCAGGATGCAGATCCGGGGATGTCATCAGGTACCGTAGGGCACATGGTCAGTGATGCGGTGATCATGGATGCGGGGCGGCGGTTGGCGGCAGCTGCGTGTTCTCCCGCGCGTGTACTGCTCTTCGGATCGCGGGCGCGTGGAGATGCGCACGAGAGCAGCGACCTTGATTTCCTTGTGATCGAGCAGCATGTGGACAGCAAGCTGCTCGAGATGGTCCGTTTGCGCGATGCCCTCCCACCGCTTGCCGTTCCGGTCGATGTCGTCGTCGTCTCCGAGGAGGAGGTCGCCCGGCGCGAGACCGTCCCGAGCACGCTCGTGCATCGTGCACTGCGCGAGGGCCGCGTTCTTGTCCCAGCCTGATCTCGAAGAGGCGCTGCTCCTCCTGCGCAAGGCCCGAGAGGACATCGACGCCGTCAAGAAGCTCACGCCGGACTCCGAGATCGCCGACTCCGTTTTCGCCGGGTGTATGGCCGTTGTTCGAAACCTGCGCCCGCGGCGCTGGCGGCATATGCTTTGTTTGTGATCAGCGAGGAACTTCGTCGGCTTGTTCTAGAGAGCGAGCAGTGGCTCGCTGCGACACCACCCGAGACTAGTCGGGGTGCCGCGGCCCTGCTTCGGGAAGTGATGCCGCGGTTGTCGGGCGAGCGTCAACGCCAGCTCGCCGAGGAGATGGCGCGTCGCTTCGAGTCGCGGGCGGACGCGCATTCACGGTCTTCATCCGTCTGATCGTCCCTGGTCTCTCTCCCGGCGTGCTCGGTCTCTCAGCTCGGCGAGCTTGGACACGGCCTCATCGAGCGCGTTACCGGCGTCTTGGTCGCCGCTTGCGGCCAGCACCCCGAGTGCCTCAGCCTCGCCGAGTATCTCGATTGCGGCAGTCGTGTAGACGGCCTGCACGTACGCGAGCTCAGCGCCTGCCTGCAACAATTCCCTCGCCAGCCTCACGACCCCTTCGGCGAGGTCACGAGCAAGCCTCATGGTCTCATCTGGATAGCTCATCGATCAAGCTTCCTCA
>Ga0210396_10000359_pt1 | contig 63643 bp, 56 predicted proteins | sample IncBWH17OmetaG_FD_155466 | JGI IMG/M metagenome (GOLD analysis project Ga0210396, IMG submission 155466) | Forest soil microbial communities from Barre Woods Harvard Forest LTER site, Petersham, Massachusetts, United States - Inc-BW-H-17-O ... | reverse complement strand
GCATTACGCGGACGGCGGGGTTATGCGCCCTGCCGGGCTGTTTGGGCTGGTTGGGGCGCTGCCGGTGGTGATCTTGTCCGCATAACGGCGGGCGGGTTGGGGTTAGCGTCCGAGCGAGTCGAGCCAGGCGATCAGGGGGCGTCGTAGGCTGGCTTGCAGCTTTGCTTGGTGCTGCTGGGATCGGCGAAGAGCCGCTCTCGGTTCATTGCGCTACCGAGCAGAGGAGTGGTTCTTATGGGAGAGGCAGATGTGCAGGATGCCGTCGGCCGTGTGTTGGCGGTGTTGCGGGAGGCTGGGAGGACGGAGCGAACGGTCCGATGCCACCAGGTCGTGCTGGAACGGTTCGCCGGGTTCTTGGCCGGACGCGGTTTGGGCACGGTGAGCGAGCGGGTGTGCATCGACTTCGTTGAGAACCAGACCGGGGTCAGGTTGGGGTCGTTGCGAGAGCCGGTCAACGACAGGGATGTGAAGGCGGTCCGCCGGCCGGTGGTGCTGCTCGCGGAGGTGTTGGCCGGCCGGGCGGTCGAGGTCGATCGGTCGGTGATCCCCGTCAAGGACGGCTGTCCCGGCACGTTCCGTCCGCTGCGAGATGACTACCTTGCCTGCTGCCGTGCGCGCGGCAACGCTGAGGCGACTGTGGTCGCGAAGGACAGGGCGGCCAGCCGGTTTCTGGGCTATCTGGAGGAGGTGGGCGTGGATGATCTGGCTGCGCTCAGCGTCCGGGATATCTCGGGCTTCTTCGTGCGCCAGCGTCGACTTGGGCGCAAGACGATCGCGGCGATGAGATCGTGTGTGGCGGACTTTCTGGCGTTTCTGGCGGCCACGGGCCGGACGCCGGAGAGTCTGGCGGACCGGCTGCCGCCGCACCGGCATGTCCGTCACGAGTCCGAGCCGCACCTGTGGACGGTGGAGGAGATCCGGCGGGTGCTGGCCGTGATCGACCGTCAGTCCGCAGCCGGCAAACGTGACTACGCGATGATCTTGGCGACTGCCCGGCTCGGCCTGCGGATCTCCGATCTGCGCCAGCTCGAGCTGAGCGATCTGGACTGGCGGGCGAAGACGATCACGATCGTCCAGCACAAGACGCGCCGGCCGTTGAGCCTGCCGCTACTGGACGACGTTGGCTGGGCGATCATCGACTATGTCGGGCACGGCCGCCCGGAGACCGGCTGCCCGAAGGTGTTCGTCAAGCACCGCCACCCGTTCGACGCGTTCGGGAGCGCCTCGTCGGTCGCCTCACGGCTGTCGCGGCATGCGGCCCGCGCGCGGATCACGTTCGCGCCGGGCGAGGTGTGCGGGATGCATTCGCTGCGCGGCGCGCTGGCTGTCGCGATGATCGGCAACGACACGCCGATACCGGTCGTCTCAGCCGTGCTGGGACACGCCTCATGCGACACGACCCAGGCGTACTACCTGCGGTTCGACATCGACCGATTGCGCTGTTGCGCGTTGGACGTTGAGGACGTCATCTCAACACGCCAGGGCGGGTGAGCGTGATGCATGAGAGCACGCTGGCGGGCCTGGTCGCCGACCTGGTCGCTTTGCGTCACGCCGGTGGATACAGGTTCAAAGTCCAAGAACGGGTTCTGCGCCAGTTCGCGGAGCACTGCCAGCGGGAGGGCTACCCGGACGGGTCGATCACCAAAGAAGCCCTCGACGGGTTTCTCTACGGCCGTCACCTGCGAGCGTCCACGGTGTGGCGCAACACGCTGGCGCTACGCCAGTTGGCCGAGCACGCCCACGCCGCCGGCTGGGATGCTCACACCCCGGCCGCGATGGCCCGGGTCCGTGTCCGTAATCAGCCGCCGTATGTGTTCAGCGACGAGGAGCTCTGCCGTCTGTTCGCTGCGATCGACTGCCAGGGCATGTCCTCCTACTCCAACAAGGCGCTGGTCGACCCGGTGCTGTTCCGAGTGTTGTGCGGCGCGGGGCTGAGGATCTCCGAGGCGCTCAACCTGCGGTTGCCGGACGTGGACGCGCGTGCCGGCACGCTACGGATCCGTGACTCGAAGAACGGCGAGAGCAGGACAGTCCCGATCACGCACCGGCTCGCCGCAACCCTGAACGCGTATGTGGCTGCGGCGCACCCAGCCCCCGAGATCAGTGACTACGTGTTCTACAGTCGCGCGGCGGGCAGGCCGATCAACCAGGCGACCGTATACATGCGGTTCCGTGGCTACCTGGCCGACGCCGGCATCCCGCACTTCGCCGGCGGCCCGCGTCCGCATTCGCTGCGCCACGGGTTCGCGGTCGCGAACTTGAGGCGCTGGGCCGCGGATGGCAGCGATCTGGCGGTGATGTTGCCGTACCTGGCCTGCTACATGGGCCACGCCGACCTTCGCGGCACCCAGTACTACCTGAGGCTGACCGCGGACGCCTACCCCGACGTGATCGCCAAAGCGCAACTCCGGTTCGGCTACGTGATCCCCGCGGCGCTGGAGGTCCAGTCATGACCTCGCAACGGACACGCCCAGAAGACCTCGCGGGGCGCTGGCTGACGAGGTTCTTCATCGACCATCTGGCTGGGGAGCGCGCCGCGTCGCCGAGGACCATCGCCTCATACCGCGACGCGATCAAACTGCTGCTCACCTGGTTCAAAGACGCGGAGCGGATACCGCCGGAGAAGCTGCGCTTGGCCGACATCGACCGGCCCCGCGTGCTGCGGTTCCTGGACTGGCTGGAGGCCGAGCGAGGCTGCTCGACAGCAACCCGCAACCAGCGCCTCGCGGTGATCAAGTCGTTCTGCCGATACACCGCCATCGAGCAGCCTGACCACCTCGAGCAGGTCACCCAAGTCCTCGCGATCCGGCAGAAGAACACCCCAGGCCCGCAGCTCGGGCACCTGACAGCAGGCGAGGTCAAAGCACTCCTCGCCGGGCCTGGCACCGCCAGCGGCCGTGCCGTCAGGGACACCGTCCTGCTCACCCTGGCCTACGACACAGCCGCCCGCGTTCAAGAGCTCTGCGACCTCGACGTCGCAGACATCCGCACCGCCAACCCAATGACCGTGACCATCCGAGGCAAGGGATCCAAGATCCGGTACGTGCCCGTCATGGAACCAACCGCCCGACTCCTCGCCGAGTACCTGAAACACCTCGACCCGCACCCCGGCCTCGGCGCTGACGCGGACCCACTGTTCCACGGGCCCCACCACTCCAGGCTGACCAGATCCGGGATCGCCAAGCTCCTGGCCCGCCACGTCTGCGGCGTCCGAGCGCGCGACCCCGCCTGGGCTCCCGGACTGACGGTCACACCCCACACGCTCCGGCGCACCAGAGCGATGCACCTGATCCAGGCCGGTGTCAACCTGATCTACATCCGCGACATGCTCGGCCACGCCAACGTCTCCACTACCGAGATCTACGCCCGCGCAGACGCGGACACGCAACGCAAAGCGATCGAGAACGCCTACGAACCCCTCACTCCACACGCCATGCCCGACTGGACATCAGACCCGTCCCTGATCAGCTGGCTCGACTCGCTCGGACGCTAACCCCAACCCGCCCGCCGTTATGCGGACAAGATCACCACCGGCAGCGCCCCAACCAGCCCAAACAGCCCGGCAGGGCGCATAACCCCGCCGTCCGCGTAATGCCGGCACTCGTGCAGCGTGATCGGCTCAAGCGGCGGTTCGCGCGACCCTGACGGGACCAACTCGCCCTGGTCGTCCAGTTGCCAGCCCCACGCTTTGCGGGTGTGTTCCCGCATCGACGTGTCGTTGAATGGCCTGTCGGCCGTCACACCGAACACGAGGCCGTCCGTCCAGACGAGGTCCAGCAGGTGCTCGTCCAGGTGGTCCAGGAGGATCGCGGGAATCGGGACGCGCCGGTCTTTGCCGGACTTCGTGGAGATCTCGCCCTCGACCGCATCCCAGCCGCGCCGCACGTGGATCACGCCGGCTGCCAGGTCCACGTCCTCACGGCGCAGCGCCATCAGCTCGCCGCGGCGCAGCCCCGCGTACATCGCGGTCGCCCACAGCGCCCGGTCCGCCGGCCGGAGTGCCGCGAGCAGTTCGGCGCACTCGTCCGGCGAGGCGATCCGATCACGGCCGCCGGTCACCGCCGGCATCTGCAGGTCGCTCGTCGGGTTCACGGCAATCCCCGTCTCGGGTCGTGCCAGCGCCCGCTTGTAGATCGCACGAAGCGGGAGCAGCGTCACGCCGATCGCGCTCTCGCTCAGGCCCGAGGCGAGCAGCCCGTCCACGAGATCCTGTAGATCGGTGCGTGTGACCTCCGAGAGCCGCATCGAGCCGATCTCGGGCAGCACGCGCAGCCGCAACGCGATCTCGTACGCCCTGATCGTCGCCGGCTTGTATGGGTCGCCCTTGCGGTTGCGGATCAGACCCTTGCAGGCGCCGCCCAGCCACGCCTTGGCGGCCTGATCCACCGTGGTCGACGCCGGCGCACGCAGCGTCCGCTTGCGGACCGCCGTCTTGGCGTCATCGCGCCACGCCTGCGCCGCGGCGTGCGTCGGGAACGTCTTGCGGATCTTCTTGCGGTCGCGCTTGCTGTACACGAACGCCTCGTATGGGCACTTGCAGCGGCCGTTACGGTTGCACTCACGCCCGTGGCGTTGACGCACTCCGGTGGCCATCAGAAACCACGTCCAGGCGATGCCGCGGTGTACGGTGCCGATTGCATGGGAGCTTAACCTCCTGTGCCATGCCCCCGGCCGCGACAACGGTGCGGGGGCGCTTTGTAGGTGCTCGACACGCTACTCCCCCACTCCGACGCTTTCGGCGTGCCGGTCGCGCCAAGCGTGGAGCGCGCGGACCGGGATCAGCTTGCGGCGCCCAAGGCGCACGAGGCGCACGTCGGGCTCGATCTGCGCGCGCCAGGTGTCCCACGACACGCCCAACGCTTCGCATGCCTGCTCGACGCTGAGGGCGAGGGCGGGCGCGCTCTGCTTCCGGGCCGCAAAGGTGACTGCCGTACGCGGGGATATTGGGGCCATCGCGGTTACAGACCCCAACCTGCACTGACCGGCCAAGAGATTGCGTGAAGAACCGGTGCGGGCGCGACATTGGGGCGCGCATCTCAAAGGCCCTCGAAGGGCCAAGCCGCGCGGCAGGCCACAAGCCCCTGACGCCTGCGCTTCGCTACGTCGGTCACCCGCACCACGACAAATCATTCCACTCCGAAGCACCCGGCGCGACGCCGCCGCCGATGCTCGCCCCTGCGCCACGACACGCCCGGCGGCACAGCAAAAAAGCCAGTACAGACGATATGCACGGGTGTGCGCCTGGTGTGCGAGCGCTGTGTAATTTGTTGGCCGTTTTGGGCCGCTCAGGGTCATCACTTATGTGATGACTGCATCGAGCATCCCCGCGGCTGGAGGTGGCGGCTACGCGCGCGACTTGGAGAGCAAGACCGTCGCGCCCGAGCGAGGCGACTACTACCTGACCCCGGACGGGGAGATGGCGCAGGCCCCTGGCCGTTGGCTCGCGGACCCGGAGACGCTGGCTCGGCTGGGGGTGCGGGCCGGCGAGCCGGTCGAGGGCGCGGACTTCATCGCGTTGATGGATGGGCGCCATCCAGGTACGGGCAGGTGGCTGCGTCCGGAGGGCGCGGGCGGCGGTAGGGGTGGCGGGATCGATGTGACGTTCAGCGCCCCGAAGTCCGTCTCGACGGTTTGGGCGCTCGGTGATCCGTGGCAGCGCGAGCAGATCGAGGCCGCGCACGCCAGAGCCGTCGAGAGCACTGTGCGGTATCTGCGCGAGCAGGTGCCGGTCGTGCGTCGCCGCTATGACGGCCAGGTCGTGGAGGAGCACGCCAAGGACGTGATCGCCGCCGAGTACCGACACACCACCGCGCGAGGGGTCAGCGGGGCGCGGGCGCCCGACCCGCTGCTGCACAGTCACGTCGTCATCAGTGGCGCGGTAAGGGGAGGACGAGCGGATCGTCGCGGTCGCTTCTCGGCCGATCTTCCGGTCAGCTCTCGAGCTGGGCGCGTTCTACCGCTCCGCGCTCGCTGAGGAGCTGGCCGGGGAGGGCTATGAGATCGAGCGAGGCACAGGCAAGGACGGCCGGTATTTCGAGATCGCAGGCGTGCCACGCGAGCTGATCGAGAAGTTCTCGGGGCGCTCCCGTGAGGTCGCCAGGGCGGCCGAGCGGTTTCGTGCCCGCTACGGCCGTGCGCCGGAACGCGGGGAGCTGCGCAACCTCGCGCTCGAGAACCGCCGGGCGAAGGAGCTGACCACGCGCGGCGACCTCCAACGTGTGTGGGGTGAGGCGGGTCGTCGCCACGGCTTCGGCCCCGATGAGGCCGTGCGCCTGATCGGGGCACCCGAGCGGCCCAAGGTTGAGCGGCCGATCGAGGACCGGATCGAGGTGCGGCTAACAGAGCAGCACGCGGTGTTCCACGCACGCGACCTGCACGCCGTCGCGCTGGAGCAGTCAGCGGGCGAGGTGGCACCCGAGCAGGCGCTCGTCGTCGCGAGGGAGATGATCCGCGACCGGCGAGTCCTCACCTTGGAGGGTGGGCGGATGACCACGCTTGCCGTGCGCGCTCAGGAGCAGGCGATCGAACGCCGCGCCGAGCTGCTCGCCCAGCCAGCAGGCCGAGACATCGGCGAGCGAACACGCGCCGACGCAACGCGCGAAGTCGCCGAGCGCATCGGCGCACCATTGAGCACCGAGCAAAGCGCCGCTCTGGAGGTGCTCACGGGACCGGAGCGCCTTGCCATCCTGGTTGGCCCTGCCGGGACCGGGAAGGGCGTCGTGATCGACGCTGCTGCTCGCGCCGAGCAGCACGCCGGTCACCGTACGATCGGTGTCGCCGTGTCCGGGTCTACTGCCGAGCGCCTCGGCGCTGACAGCCCAGCTTTCACCGGACATACGCTCACGCTCGACGCGCTCGTCGCCCGGGCCAACACGGGGATAGTCGAGATCGGCCGGGACACGACGATCGTCTTGGACGAGGCCGGGATGGTCGATCACGCTCGACTCGACGCCCTCACCGAGCTTGTCGAGCGCTCAGGGGCGAAGCTGATCGCGGTCGGTGACGGCAAGCAGCTCCCCTCGATCGGACCCGGAGGGATGTTCGACCGGCTCACCCACCACGCGCCAACCGTGGAGTTGGAAACCGTCCACCGCACCAAAGACCCCGACGAGCAACGAGCATGGCAGGCGCTCCGAGCCGGCGAACCAGAGCGCGCGATGGCGCACTACCACTCCCGTGGACGACTCCACCTCGCAGACACCCGCGATCAGGCAGCCGAGCGCGCCGTCCAAGCCTGGGCACAGCTCACCGAACATCACCCCATCCGCGAGGTCGCGCTGATCGCCGACGCCTCCAACAAAGAGATCGACCGTCTCAACGCCCGCGCACAACACCTCCGCGTCGAGCGCGGCGAACTCGGCGCCCACGAACTCCCGCTATCAAGCGTCCACTACGGACTACGCCAAGGCGATCACATCGCGTTCATCGCCCAGCACCGACCACCCGGGCAGCCACGCGTCGAGAACGGCACCCGAGGCGAAATCACCGGGATCGGCCGCGACCGGACCGTCACGCTCGCGCTCGATGGCTCAGGCCGCAAACTCCAGCTCGCCGGCGAGGATGTCGAGTCCCTACGACTCGCCTATGCGCAACACGTCTACCGCCAACAGGGCGCGACCGTCGATCGCGCCGTCGTGCTCACCGGCGGCTGGCAGACCAGTAAGGAGACGGCCTACGTCCAGGCCACCCGAGCCCGCCACGGCACCGACTGGCACGTCGCCCGCGATCAACTCGGCGAAGAAGGCCAAGACCTCCAGCGCATCACCCGCCTCGCCCAACGCATGACCAACAGCCGCATCCACACACCATCAATCGCATATCGAGAGTCGGCTGACCTCCCGTGGAGCCCCACACGCGACCCGCTACGCCTTGGCGGCTTCGTCCCGTACATAGACCGGCTCCTCCAAACGCCAGCGCGCAGAACTCCTGACCGGGATGTCGGGCGTGGACGCTGACCACATCCCGAGCGCATAGCTACAAGCCGTCGGAGCAGTCCATGTACATGCAGCGCTGGCATAGGCACTGCCTTCCTCCAGATCGCGGGCACCGGTCTTGGCTGCAACGTGATCACTCTTGCGATACAGACACCGCCGACTGCTGGAGAAGCGACCTGACGACCGCGGCTATGCTCGTGCGCGTGACCGATGATCCCGTTGTCGCAGCGCTCTCCGAGGTTGCGGCAATCATGTTCCCGACCGTTTATACCCCCGATATTCAGGTCGGACCGACGTACCTGCCTAACCCGGAAGTGGTCCGGCAGATCTACGTCGATGAGAATGCGGACGCTGCCTATGCCAGATCAGTCGACGCGATCGGTTGTGATCCCGCGCTGGCGCCCCTTCTGGGAGAGGGCGAGCAACATGGGTCCTGGCTGTCGGGCGCCATCATCAGCAGCGACGTGGGGAGGAGTTGGCTGATTCAGTCCCGCACTTTCCTCCCAGGCACATTCGTACAGAACGCCGCGAGGTTGGCGGTCGCAAAAGGACTTCCGACCGATTCGCTGGAGCCGTTGTTGGGGGAGCTTGGTCCACTTGTGCTCAGCGTGCGTCGACTTGTGGCCGGCGAATCCGACGAAGTCCCCGTTCTCATGGCCTTCCACGGAATCGGCATAGCGGAGGGCACGAGACTTGCGACACCGTGGGGATTGCTACGTCCGCCGTTCCCGTCCGAGCGTGAACAGCGTCCGTTCGGAAGCCTTTCGCCCTCAGCAATCTTGGAGACAACACTCCCATTGCGATGGAAGCTGGGCGAACACGACGCCTCGATCAGCGGAGAGTTCGCGGCGGTGGGAACGCATCCAGACCTACTTGCCCTGACGGCCCTGCTTGCCCTCGGCCGGAGCACACCGTTGCAGTGGCTGTGGCAAGCGACGCTCGTGCCACTCCAGGCTCCTGGCAACGAGTACGTTGGCGGGGCGATGGGTCCATCGTGGTCCGAGCCACCAGCGCCCGACCCCCTTGCCGAGGAGCAGGCGAACGGTCTAGTCGTCTGGGCCGATCGCGTGGCGCGCTTCTATCATCCGTCGATAGCAGTAGCCATGCGCCGCACTCTCTCCGCTGTCGCGGAGCGCAGCTCCAGCGCAGAGGACACTCTCATAGACGCCGTAATTGCGTGGGAGAATCTGTTTGGGACCGGGGGCACCTCGGAGATGACGTTTCGCGTTACGACGGCTCTTGCTTTGCTGCTTGAGCCCGACCCAACTTCACGGGCCGCGCTGCGCAAAGAGCTGAGCAAGGTATACGACCTACGCAGCAAGGTGGCGCATGGAGGCGAGGTCAAGCCGAAGGATCACCTCGACGGGAGAAAGGACCGGGCTATCGATGTTGCCATCGAAGCGCTGCGAGCGCTCTTCGAGATGCACCCTTCACTTCTCAGCGAGCCGGAACGCGGGATGCGCTTGATCCTCGGTTTGCCCGGCAACGACTAATGGCGCGGGCGGAGCAAATCTAGGGGTTCGATTGCATTAACCCTGGCGTCGTCGTAGTCCTGGCCGCTCAGCGAGAGCGCACAGCTCGGGCGACCCGCCCGTGACGGGCGTGCGTCGACCCCGCCGCCGCCGATCGCTTCGCCGAGACGACTCGGGGCCGGGGCCGGGGCCGGGACCGGCTCGATCAGTCGCCCTGCCACCCGTCGCCGATCATCTCCTCAACCGAGTCGTACTCGGCGACAATATCGAGCGAGCTGCCGTCGATCGCGCCATCGTTCGGGTTCATCAGCGCCGTCCCCGTCTCGGGAGTAGCCCCGAACACGCGAATGCAGTCCGCCGCCTGGCTGTTGCGCTCGGGCGACTCGATGTCATCGGCGAACACCAGGCCAAGCTCGCGGCTCTCCGGCCGCCCGCGCCCCACTGGGAGCCACGGGTAACGCGGCCACTCTGAGATACGGCGCAAAAGCTGAGCCTCACGCTCGGCATCATCTCCGGTTAGCGTCAACGGCAACAGCCTCGCAGGCGACTCGGACGCGGCCACGCCGCCGACGGGTTGAAGTGACCCGCTTGCTCGCGCGAGAACTCGCTCGGTCTTCGTCCACCGCCCAGAGGATTGCTACCAAATTGCTACCAGACTGGCGCTTCTGGGCGGGCTAATCCTTGCCCTAGAGCCAAATCTGACGATGGGCGATACTGGGCTCGAACTCGCTGCCCGGCCTCGGCTCAGCGATGCAGGCCCGGATTCGCTGCGCTGAGGTGCTCTGAGGTTCTCTCAGATTCGCTCAGGTTGTTCCGACAATGTCTGACGGCCCGGCGAGGCTCTCACGTACTACCGGGGGGTGGCCGCATTTCGACGGCGATCTGCTGGAGCCACTCCTGCGAGGTCCTGCCGGTCAACCCTGCAAGATGCCCGATGGCGAACTGCGCCGTGTTCACGAACGTCAGCAGCATCCGTTCGAGCGCATCCTCCTCGCCCTCTGCCGCGACCGCCTCATCGTAGTAGGCCCAGAAGCGCTTGTGGTCGGCGTCGTTTAGCCACTCACCCACCGGCGTGTTGATCCGCAGGGTGAGCATCGCCACCACGGCGGCGTCATAGTCGTAGAACTCGCTCGGCTCGTCGCCAGCGAGGTGCTCACAAATCTGAGCCGCTTGGGCGTCTGTTAGGTGCCATTCGCGTCCCTGCCCAGGCGCGTCGCCAGGGAACAGGTCCCGCGCAATCCGACGCACTCTCCGTGCCCCAGCGCTACGCGAGTAGCCCTCGGCCGACCCCCACAATTCGACCGCTAGCTCGGTCGGCGTTCGCGTCGCCACCCGAAGTCACCGCTTCCCGCGTGTTCTCTGCTCTGCTTCTATCACCCTGACCTCCTCAACCAGCTCCTCGTGGGTCGCTCGCCGCCACAGCCGATACGACACGACGAAGCATCCCAGCGCTATCGCTGCGTCGAGCGCAACATAGACAACTCCGGTCGTCACGCGATGGAACGCCCACTTGCCTTCAGCCGCGTTGATGACCATCGCTATCCCGAAGATCGCCACGAACCCGGAGACAGTCTTCATGCGCCCAGGCTACCGATGCGCGTCCTCGATGCGTCGCCGCAGAGGCCGTCGTCGCCGAGATCGCCCGGCACATTCCCGCCTTGCGTCCAAGCGCGACCTCGACCCTGCGCTGCTGTTCGCAGCGCTCCAGGTCATGCCGATCGACTGGCAGGCCGCGAGCGAGTACGACGACCATCGTGAGGAGGCCGAGAAGCGCATCGCAGACCGCGACCCCGACGACTGGCCGACCGTCGCGCTCGCGCTCAAGCTGGACCTCCCGGTCTGGACGCAAGACAAGGACCACACCGACGCCGGCATCGAAGTCTTCACGACCGGCGACCTGCTCGACACGCTACGCGACGCCAAACACGACCCAGATCTTGCATGACTGGCGCGAGAACTGGCGCGAGCAACCTTTTCGAGCGCCGCTGCTCCAGGCCTCAGCGACGCCACAGCACGACCAGCACCACCCCGAAAACCCAGTCCGAGAGCTACTTGATGTGCATCCCCGAGATCGCCCGCGAGATCACGAGCTGCTGGATCTCGGCGGTGCCCTCGAAGATGTCGTAGATCTTGGCGTCGCGGTGCCAGCGCTCGACGGGGAACTCGCGGGTGTAGCCGTTGCCGCCCAGGATCTGGATCGCGCGCTCGGTGACCCAGACGGCGACCTCGCCGGACTTGAGCTTGGACATCGAGCCCTCGGCGTTCTCGAAGGGAACCTGGTTGCGACCCATCCAGGAGGCGCGCCAGACGAGCAGACGGGCGGCGTCGATCTCCATCTTCATGCGCGCGAGCGTGAACGCAATCGACTGGTTCTCGATGATTTTCTTGCCGAACTGCTCGCGCTCCTTGGCGTACTCGAGCGAGTACTCGTACGCCGCGCGCGCGATGCCGAGCGCCTGCGCGCCGACGGTGGGCCGCGAGGCCTCGAACGTCGCCATCGAGGCGTTGGACTTGTTCTTTTTGCCCTCGCGCGCGCGGGCGAGGCGTTCGTCGAGCTTCTCCTTGCCGCCGAGCACGTAGCCAGCGGGGATGCGGCAGTCATCGAGGTAGACGTCCGCGGTGTGCGAGGCGCGCAGGCCGTGCTTGGAGACCTTGGCGCCCTGGGAGATGCCCTTGGCTTCGCTCATCGGCACGACGAAGGCGGCGTGACCTTTGGAGCCGAGCTCGCGGTCGACGGTGGCGATGATGACGTGGACGTCGGAGATGCCGCCGTTGGTGGCCCAGGCCTTCTGGCCGTTGAGGATCCACTCGCCGGTGGCCTCGTCGAACTTGGCGCTGGTGCGCACCGCGCTGACGTCCGAGCCGGCGTTGGGCTCGGAGGAGCAGAACGCGGCGACCTTGACGTCCTCGGGGGTGCCGAAGCAGCGCGGGATCCACTCGCCGATCTGCTCGCCGGTGCCCTGCCCGAAGATCGCGGCGACGGCGAGCGCGGTGCCCATGATCGCCATGCCGATGCCGGCGTCGCCCCAGAAGAGCTCTTCGTTGACGATCGGCAGGCTCAGACCGGTGGGATCGGCGAAGAACTGCGCGAGCCCTTCGAAGCCGTAGAGGCCGATCTTGGCGGCCTCCTGGATGATCGGCCAGGGGGTGCTCTCCTTCTCGTCCCACTCGTGCGCGGCGGGCCGGATCACGTCGGCGGCGAAGCCGTGGACCCAGTCGCGGACGTCCTTCTGGTCCTGCGTGAGGGCCATCGAGAAGCTGGCCTCCTTGCTGGCCGCGCTGGTGATCGCCTCGACTGCGGCCTCGGCGGCCTCGGTGGAGTCGACGACGGAGGTGGCTGACATCGGAAGGGGGCTCCTTTTTCTTTTTGGAGAGGGATGGAGGTGCGAGGGTCGCGCTCGGGAAGCGCCCACACGGCAGCGCGAGCACACGGCGCCATCTAGGCATTATGCACTGTAGCTCAAGTGTAAACGGAAGTCAATCTTGCAGTTGAACGTCTGTCGCATACGTCGCGTATAGTGGTGAGGATGGCCACCGCCAGGGCAGTTCTCGCCTCCAACCGCGCCTCGGCGCGCCGCGAGCGCGAGCGCGAGATCGTCGCCGCGACGCGCCTGCTGTTCGACGAACGCGGCCTGCAGGATGCGCCGATCGAGGAGATCGCGCGCGCGGTTGGGATCAACAAGGCGCTGATCTACCGGCACTTCTCCTCCAAGGAGGAGCTCTACGTGCTGACGCTCACGAGCTACCTGACCGAGCTGGCTGAGGGCCTGGAGAACGCGCTCGGTGAGCCCGCCACGTACGCCGGCCCCTCGGAGGACCTCGACGCGGTGGCGCGCCTGGAGCGCGGATGGCGCTGTTACACGGACTTCTGCCTGCAGTACCCCGCGTTTGTCGACTGCGGGCTCTCGCTGATGCGCGAGCCCGCCGCGGTCCTGCGGGAGAGCGTGTCGGACTCCATCTGGATGCGCCTCGGGCTCGGAATGGCGGCGTGCCTGGGCAGGCTCTCGCAGATCCTCGCGCAGGGCGCGCGCGAGGGGGCGTTCGAGATCGAGGACGCGGACTTCATGGCCAACCACCTCTACACGCAGACGCTCGGCACCATGCAGCTCGCGCGCATCGGCATCGGCGTGCGTGCAAGCGCCGCGGGCGGCCTCCCGGAGATGTTCGAGATCGACGCCCGGCAGGTACAGGAGGCGTGCATCGCCGACGTCCTCGCCGCGGTCGGGGCCAGCCACGTAGGCGCCGCAGACTGACAACAGCGCTGCGCGAGCGCGCGAAGGTGCAGACCGATCGAGGCATACTCGCTGGACGGCAACGACACGGTGGCGCCGCCGTCGTCGTGTGCGCTCACCGCTTCGGACTCCGCCCGCGCTTGGTTGGGAGCCTGCCGCCGTAACGCTCGTGCGCTTGCTTTTCGCACGCCCGCTTGGCCTTGGCCCGACGCTTCCGGCAAGCCTGGAGCGCTTTGACCAGAAGCTGGGCGCGAGTCGCAGGCTTCGCGCGCAAGCTCTTCGCTCCCGGGACGTCGCTTCGCGGCGCTGCTTGAGGCTGCCCCGCGGCGGCCGCCGCCGTTTCTTCTGCCTGGCGCCGTTTCGCCGCCGCTTCTTCCTGAGCGCGCCTGCTCGCCGCGGCTTCCTGTACTTCGTGTTCATGTAGTTCCCGTGCCGCCGTTTCCCTGGTTTCGCGTTCGAGCGTGAGCCTCGCTTCTTCTTCTCCGGCGCTCGGTCCCACCGCCACGTCCGAGCCGCCGGAGCTAGGGGCGTAGCTGGGATCGCCGCTGTAGCTGGCGCTCAGCGAGTGCTGCCCGACCGCCAGGGCCGAGATCGAGCAGGTCGCGTCGTGCGCGCCGCCCGCGGGCGCCAGGGCCTGCGCGCCGCAGTTGCTCAGCGGCGTGTTGGACCCGTCGGCGTAGAAGGCGACGCTGCCGCCGCCGTCGCTCGGGGAGACCGTCGCACGCAGCGTCAGCGCCTGTCCGTGGGCGACGGCGCCCTGCGAGGGCGCCAGCGTCACACTCGTCGCCAGCGGTGGCGGCGGCGAGCCGTAAGTGAAGCTGTCGGCCAAGGTCGGTGCGGAGCTGCCCCTCGAGGTTGTGACCGTGACATCGACCCGCGCCGGGAACGCTTCGGCGGGAGCGACCGCCAGCACTTCGCTTTCGGACTTCGCCACGACCTGAGTGGCGGGGACGCCGCCGAACCGCACGGCGAACGCGCCGCCCAGGCGGACGCCCTTGATCGTGACGGCCGTCCCTCCCGACACGGGCCCGGTGTTGGGAGTCACCAGTTCGACGACCGGACTGTTGGCGCTCACGAGGGGTGTCGAATAGGTGTAGCGGTCCGCTTCGGTCGTCGCGCTCGAGCCTCCAGGTCCGGACACCACGACGTCAACCGTCCCGGCGCCTGCCGGAGCGACCGCCGCCACCGCGTACGGCGACAGCGGCTCGAAGTGGACCGAGACGTTGCCGCCGAAGCGCACCGCGGTGACGTCAGCGAGACCTTCACCCGATATGTCGACGACGTTGCCGCCCGCCCCCGCCCCGCCGGATGCTGACAGAGACAGAACCTTCGGGGTCGGTGCGGGTGCGCTCGCGCATTCGAGCGTGAGCATCAATCCCACGGCCGCGGGCGGAAGCGTGAACGGAGCCGTGAGCACATTCGCCTGGGAGGGCTCTCCCGGCGCATGACATCCCGGGGCCGAAGCCTGCACCTCGTAGGTGCCGGCCAGCGCGTTCCAGTCGAACTGGCCGGAAGCCTTGGTGGTCTGCGGGTTTTCAGCCGGTTCGATGGCGCCGCTCGACGGTTCGACCGGTGTGAACGGCGGCCCCGCCAGCGGCTGTTCGAGCAGTGTTGCGGTCGCACCCTCGATCGGGTTGCCGCTGGTGTCGAGGACTGTACCGCTGGGATCGATCCAGATGTCGAACCATGACCCGTTCGGACAGTTGAAGAAGCATGCATGTACACCGAGGCGCCACGCCCAGTATCCGATCTCGGCGGCGGCGCCGATCGCGCACACGACCGGACCGCCGACGATACATGCGGCGGGCAGCGCGAACAAGCCCAAAGCTGCCATCGAATCGCCGAACCACTGCTGCGGGTTCAACTCGTCCTGAGCCGACTTGCACAGTGGCCCGAAATCGATTCCGCCGCTGTCGCTTGGATCCGGGATTTGAGAGCATAGTCCCGCAATCTGCTGGGCCAGGGAAAAAGACGCCGCAGGATCGGTGGTCTCGGTAACCGCAGCAGCACCGGCGGGCCCTCCCTTGTACGTGTATCGCGCGGCAGCTGCGGGCGAGGTCAATGCGAGTCCGCTCATCACCTGGACATCGACCGTGCCCAGCCCTGCAGGCGTGGTGGCGGTGACTTCTTCTTCGTTGACCACATTGAACGACGCGGCAGGCATCGTGCCAAACAAGACGCCTCCGATATTGGCCAGCCCCTTGCCGTGAAGGGTGATCGTTTCCCCACCGCCGGCAGTGCCTTCGGCGCTGCTGATGCTCGTCAATGCGAAGTAGTGGAAGTTGCCAACGACCACCGTGGTGCCGTCGCGCCTTTCCACGGTAACCGGGACGTTGCCCACTCCGGGAGGCGCTTCCGCGCTGATCCGGCCGTCCGCTTCCACAGTGAACGCCTTCACGGGGACGTCACCGAACTTCACACCGATCGCACCCGTGAATCCGACCCCGGCCACGAACACGGCCGTGCCACCGGCCGGCGGCCCGCCGTCGGGCACAATGGAGGAGTGTTCCGGACACGTGACACCGGCCTCGACTCCTGCCTGGCCATGCAGAGGAGCCAATGGAGCGAGTGGCGCTTCGTATTCGCCCAATTCAGGCCCGGTCTCCTTCAATTCCGCGCTGCGCACTTCTTCCTGCCCGGTCGAAGTGTTGGTCGCGTGCACGAACACATAGCCGTAGCCGCCCTTGCAGCCCTTGATCTTGATCGTGCTCGGTTCTCCCCAATTAATCCCGGGAACCGTGTTTTCCTGCGTGCCCCTTCCCGGCGAGGACAGGCTCTCGCCTTCGGGTAGGCCGCCCGGGGGGGAGAACGCCGCGTCAAGGTTGAGGTCGGACGGCGGAAGAGCGATCGGACCGATGGTCTTGGGGCCGCGCGTCGAACCCGCCGGCGGGAAGATCGTGACGGTGTATGTCCCGTCGGGGACCAGCATGTGGAAGGTGCCGGAAGAGTCAATCCCATAGGGGTCCACCGTGCACGCCGCGCCGGAGGTGGGGCACGCCTGCACCCGGCCGCCGCCGCCGTTGGTCACCGTACCCGCGAGGACCGCGTAGCCTGCGGGCGGTCGCGAGGCCGCCTCCCAGTGGGCGACGATGCGCGCCGAGGAGAGGGCGCTGCCATAAACGGCGGCCTCGTCCAAGCCGTAGGGCGCCGCGCCGCCGCAGCAGACGCCGTAGCTCGTGTTCAGTCGCAGGCCTTGGCCAGGCACCGCCGTTTCGGTTTCGCCGAGGGGGCCGCTGCCGATGAGCTGGCCATCCTGGTAGATATCGGCGGTCTTGCCGTCATAGCTTACGTCGACCATGTGCCAGCCCGTGCTGTCGCAGCACCAGTGCCCGAACCCGTCGAGCGTGTTCGCGGACACCGACTGCCCGGTCCCACCTTCGACGGTGAGGATCTGCTGGTGGATCGTCACCGCGAAGCCGTGACCGCCTTCGATGTCGCCGTACCGAGCCAACGTAAGATTTTCGGTACCGATGTCGTGGATCCAAAACTCCAGCGTTCGCGGTTCGGCTCCGGCGGGCAACTCCTCGCCGCTCTGGAAGATCGCCTGCCCGTTGCCGAAGATCGCCGGATCGGCGTCGCCGGGCAACGCGCCGCCGCCGGCAGCTGTGCCGAGATCGAAGGTTGCGTTGAAGCAGTGCCCCGAGGAGTCGAAGGCCACGCGATCCTTCGGGTCGACGCCGGTTTCGCCGGCCCGGTAGTAGACAATCGGCGAGTCTTCCAGCACGCTTTCGGGGTAGGGCCCACTGGGCGTGGGCGCGCACTCGGCCTGTTCGCGCGTGCTGGCACCCGCGCTCCAGTGGGCTCCGATCTGCTCAGACGTCAGCGCGGTGGGGTAGATCGCCGCCTCGGCGAAGCCATACGGCGCGGCGCCGCCGCAGCACACACCGTAGCTGGCGTCGAGTCTCAGACCCTGCCCGGGCACCGCGGTTTCCGCGTTGCCGAGCACGCCGCCGCCGAGCAGCTGGCCGTCTTGGTAGATCTCTGCCGTTTCGCCGTCGTAGGTTACGTCGACCATGTGCCATCCGGTGCTATCGCAGCACCAGTGCCCGAACCCATCGACCGTCGACGCTGAGACGGTGTGACCGCTCGCTTCGACGGTGAGGACTTGTTGGTGGATCGTCACCGCGAAGCCGTGACCATCTTCGATGTCACCGTACCGGGCCAGAGACAGCCATTCCGTGCCGGTATCGTGCACCCAGAACTCGAGCGTCCGCGCGGCGGCGCCCGCGGGCAGCTTGTCCCCGCTCTGGGACACGACCTCGCCGGCGCCGTAGACGGCGAAGTTTTCCTCGTCGAGCAGCGGACCGCTGTCTTCGTGGCTCGCACCGAGGTCATAGGTGCCGTCCAGGCCGTTGCCGGAATGGTCGAAGGCGGTCGCGCCCGAGCTCTCGCTCAGCGGCAGATAGAGCGTGGGGTGATCGGCGAGGACGGCCTGTTCATAGCGCGTCGGCGCCGCCGCTGCCACGCCCGGCGTCGCAGGCGAGCGCTCGCTCGGGCTCGCGAGAGGATCGCTCTGTGCGCCGACGGATTCAGCAAACAAGCCGCTGGGAAGCGCAATCGTCGTCGCGGCTGCCGCGGTCCTCGCAATCGCGACCGACGCGAGGAGGAGCACCAGCGGTGGCAGCGCCAGGCGGGCGACGCCGACCGCGCGACGCAAGTGGCCGGCGATTCTGATCGTGGCAGCTGCTGTGCGTGTCTCTCGCATCGTCTCTGGCTCCTTTGAGCGGATCTAGTCGGAGCGCCTTTCGGTCGTCCGTCGCGCGGGGGACCGTCTGGCGTGATGAGGCGCTGCCAGTGTCCTGCCGCGGGGGCCTTTTAGCGAGAGGGCAAAAGTGCCCCTGGCGATCGTCGCCTCGATGCGCTTTGGCGGCGCCGGCCAACAGGCGTCCGCCGGCCTTTCTGCATCAACTAAGCAATCCCGACCCGATTTATGGTATTAGTGGGGATCGAAGCTCATGTCCCCGATGCAGAAAGTGACCGCATGCGCAAGCGCTCAATCGCTCTACTCGTCTTCCTTCTCGCCCTCCCCCTCACCCTTGGCGCATGCGGATCGTCCTCGAGCGGCGGCAGCTCCAGCAAGAGCCTCACGCTCGTCGCCTACTCGACCCCGCAGAGCGCCTACGCCGCGCTGATCCCGGCCTTCCAGGCGACGCCGGAAGGCAAGGGCACGAGCTTCAGCCAGTCCTTCGGCCCTTCCGGCGAACAGAGCCGCGCGGTCGCCAACGGGCTGCACGCGGACGTCGTGAACTTCTCCCTCGAACCGGATGTCACGCGCCTCGTCAAGGCGGGCCTGGTCTCCGCAAGCTGGAACCAGAACGCCACGCACGGCTTCGTCACGAACTCCGTCGCGGTGATCATCGTGCGCAAGGGCAACCCCAAGCACATCACGGGCTGGAGCGACCTCGTCAAGCCCGGGGTGCAAGTGCTCACGCCGAACCCCTTCACCTCCGGCAGCGCGCGCTGGAACATCATGGCCGCCTACGGCGCGCAGCTCAAGGAAGGCAAGACGCCGGCGCAGGCGCAGGAATACCTGAAGGCGCTCTTCCACAACGTCGTCAGCCAGGACAGCTCGGCGCGCAACGCGCTGCAGACCTTCCTCTCCGGCCGCGGCGACGCGCTGATCGACTACGAGGACGAGGCGATCTCCGACCAGAAGAAGGGCTCGCCGATCGAATACGTGATCCCGAAGGCCACGATCCTGATCCAGAACCCGATCGCAGTGGTCGGCGGCTCGGCGGAGGGCCAGAAGTTCGTCGACTACCTGCTCTCCCTCGCGGGCCAGACGATCTGGGCGCAGAAGGGCTACCGCCCCGTGATCTCCGGGGTTCCCGGCGCGAGCAGCTTCCCGACGCCGCCGCAGCTCTTCACGATCGAAATGCTCGGCGGCTGGAGCAAGGTGGACAAGGAATTCTTCGAACCGGAAACCGGCATCGTGACGAAGATCGAGCAGTCGCTGGGTGTCTCGACCGCTAAATGATCCGAGCGCGGGCGCGCTCGCGGGCGCAGCAGGCGAGGGAGCGGGCGGGCCGCTGAGCGCGGGCGGCGGGCCGCTGCCGTGGCGACTGCGCCCCTCGCTCGGCGGCGGCGGACGCCTGGGGTCGATCGGAGCGAGCGTGCTCGGCCGCGGCATGCTCGGCATCTACCTGTCGGTGCTCGTGCTGCTGCCGATCGCGGCGCTGCTCGCGCAGGCAAGCCACGGCGGCAGCGCCTCCTTCTGGCGCGAGATATCAACGCCGCAGGCGGTCGCGGCGCTCAAGCTGACGCTGGTCGCGTCCGCGATCGTCGTTGCGCTGAACGCGTTCTTCGGCACACTGATCGCGTGGGTCCTGGTGCGCGACGAGTTCCCGGGCAAGCGCATCGTGGGCGCTCTCATCGACCTGCCCTTCGCGCTGCCCACGATCGTCGCCGGAGTGGTGCTGCTCGCGCTCTACGGCAAGGGCAGCCCGCTTGGCATCGACATCACGTTTACGCGCACGGCCGTCGGCATGGCACTGCTGTTCGTGACGCTGCCGTTCGTGGTGCGCTCGGTGCAGCCGGTGCTGCTGGAGCTCGACCGCACGATGGAGGAGGCCGCCGCGTCGCTCGGCGCGGGCGAGCTCACGGTCTTTCGCCGGATCGTGCTGCCGAACCTCGCGCCCGCGATCGCCTCGGGGATCGCGCTGAGCTTCGCGCGCGCCGTCGGCGAGTTCGGCTCGATCGTCCTGATCTCGGGGAACCTGCCTTTCAAGACGGAAGTCGGCTCGGTCTACATCTTCAGCCAGATCCAGGACGAAAACCTGCCGGGCGCGGCGGCGGTCTCGGTGCTGCTGCTGCTCTGCGCGCTGCTCGTACTGGGCACGCTAACGCTGCTCTCGCGGAGGTGGTCGCGTCATGTCCGCTAGCGCCCTCCCCCACTCCACCCAACTCGACGCCGGCCGGCGATCCGATGACGGCGCCCCCGCCGCGCGCGCGGGCGCGCGACGGCTGCTCGTTCGTGTCGTCGCGCTCGGCTATCTCGCGCTGCTGCTACTGGCGCCCGTCGCGATGATCTTCTACCGCACCTTCGAACACGGCCTCGGCGCGGTCTGGAGCGCGGCGACGGCGCCGAACGCGGAGCACGCGTTCTGGCTGTCGATCGAGCTCGTCGCGATCGCGGTCCCGCTGAACACGATCTTCGGAATCGGCGTCGCGCTACTGCTGGAGCGCGGGCGCTTCCGCGGCAAGGCGCTGCTGAGCCTGATGATCGACCTCCCCTTCGCGATCTCCCCGATCGTCGTCGGGCTCGCGCTCGTGCTGGTCTACGGCCGCACCGGCTGGTTCGGGAACTGGCTCGCGACGCACGGCATCGAAGTGATCTTCTCGGTGCCCGGCATGGTGCTCGCGACCGCGTTCGTCTCGCTGCCGTTCGTCGCGCGCGAGACGATCCCGGTGTTGCGCGAGCTCGGCACCGACGCCGAGCAGGCCGCGGCGACGCTCGGCGCGAGCTCCTGGCAGACGTTCCGCCGCATCACGCTGCCCGCGATCCGCTGGGGCGTCGTCTACGGCGTCGTGCTCACCACCGCGCGCGCACTCGGCGAGTTCGGCGCGGTCAGCGTCGTCTCGGGACGCATCGAGGGCAAGACGCTCTCGCTGCCGCTCTACGTCCAGGACCGCTTCGAGAACTTCGACAGCACCGGCGCGTACACCGCGGCCGTCGTGCTCGCGCTGCTGGCGCTCGCGACGCTGCTCGCGATGAACCTGCTGGCGCGGCGCGCGAACAAGGCGAGCGGTGCGAACACGCCGACCCCAGCGGGTGGCCGGAGGCCACCAATCAAAAACCCCAAACACGCAAGCGCGGGACCCGCGGAGGTGACGATCTAATGGCGATCGAGGTACACGACGTCAGCAAGCGCTTCGATGACTTCCTCGCCCTCGACGACGTCTGCGTGCGCGTCGACGACGGCTCGCTCACCGCGCTGCTCGGCCCCAGCGGCAGCGGCAAGTCGACGCTGCTGCGCATCATCGCGGGCCTCGAGACACCCGACGCCGGGCGCGTGCTGATCGGCGAGCGCGACGTCACCGATACTCCCGCGCGCACGCGCGGCGTCGGCTTCGTCTTCCAGCACTACGCGCCCTTCAAGCACATGACCGTCTTCGACAACGTCGCCTTCGGGCTGACCGTGCGCCGGCGCCCGAAGGCCGAGGTGCGCGAGCGCGTGCGCGAACTGCTCAGCCTCGTGCGCCTGGACGGCCTCGCCGAGCGCTATCCCGCGCAGCTCTCCGGCGGCCAGCGCCAGCGGATGGCGCTCGCGCGCGCGCTCGCGCCACGACCCGAGGTGCTGCTGCTCGACGAGCCCTTCGGCGCGCTCGACGCGCAGGTCCGCGGCGAGCTGCGCGAGTGGCTGCGACGCCTGCACAAGGAGATCCACGTCACCACGATCTTCGTCACCCACGACCAGGAGGAGGCGATGGACGTCGCCGAGCAGATCGTCGTGATGAACGCCGCGCGCATCGAGCAGGCCGGCAGCCCGCGCGAGCTCTACGAGAGCCCGCGCAACGAGTTCGTGATGTCCTTCGTCGGGCCCGTCAACCAGCTCGGCGACGCGCTGCTACGCCCCCACGACATCCAGATCCTGCCCGGCGAGGATTCTCCCGCCGGCACGATCGAGGCGCTCGTACGCCGCGTCGTGCACCTCGGCTTCGAGGTCCGCGTCGAGCTCACCCTCCCCGACGGCCGCCACGTCTGGGCGCAGACCACCCGCGAGCGCGCCACCGAGCTCGAGCTCGCCGAGGACCAGATCCTCACCGTGCGCCTCCCCGCGCCAAGAACCTTCGCAGCATAGATAAAGCATTCGCCCTAGGCGCGGCTGCCTAGCGAGTCTGCCAGGCGTCCTCGCCTTTGGTCAGCGCGATGACGTCTTTGGGCAGCTTGCCCGAGGCGACGTCGGCGACGGTGACGCGCTCGAGCACCTTGCGCAGATTCGCGCGCAGCGCCACCCACACCTGCTGGAGCGACTCGGCGGAGCCGCCGTACTCGACCTCCTCGGGCCGCTGACCACGCACGCCCACGAGCGGCCCCTCGACGGCGCGGATCACGTCGGCGAGCGTGACCTCCTTGGCGGGGTGCGCGAGCCAGTAGCCGCCCTCCGGGCCGCGCTGGCTGCGCACGATGCCGGCGCTGCGCAGCTGCGTGAGGATGTTCTCCAGGAACGACAGCGGAATGTTCTGCGCCTGGGAGACTTCGTCGACCTTGCGCGGCGACTCGGAGCTACTGGAAGCGAGCTCGACGGCGGCTCGTACGGCATAGTCGGCCTTCGCGGTGACGCGCATCGCGATGATTCTCTACGAAAACGCGGCGCGAGGCTTCACCGGTGTCCGCGCGGCGCCGCTGGACGGGCGCCCAAGCGCCGGTTAGCATCGTCGGCCAGGCCGTCAGTTGCGAGCGCCGGCACCCGTTGCTGGCCAACAGTGGAGAGGGACTGAGCCATGCACGTGGACCCATACATCGTTCTCGGAAGCGCGGTCGTCGGGTTCCTCGTCGGCATGACCGGTGCCGGCGGCGGCGCGCTGATGACGCCGATGCTGATCCTGCTGTTCGGCGTCGCACCCTCGACCGCGATCTCGAGCGACCTCGTCGCGGCGGTCGTGATGCGTCCGATCGGGGCGACCGTGCACCTGCGACGCGGCACGGTCAACCTGCGCCTCGTCAGCTGGATGGTCCTCGGCTCGGTGCCGATGGCGTTCCTGGGCGCATACCTGCTGCACCTGCTCGGCCATGCCAGTCAGGCCGAGCAGAAAATCGAGGTCGCGCTTGGCGCCGCGCTGCTGGCCGGCGCCTTCGCGATGGTGCTGCGCTACATCCTCGACCGCCGCGCCGGCGAGACCCGCGTGGGACTCGTGCACGCGGTGCGCGCGCGTCCGCTGCCGACGATCGCGATCGGGATGCTCGGCGGGACCATCGTCGGCATGACCTCGGTCGGCTCGGGCTCGCTGATGATCATCCTGCTGCTGTTCCTCTACCCCACGCTGAGCGCCAACCAGCTCGTCGGCACCGATCTGACGCAGGCCGTGCCGCTGACCGCGGCCGCGGCGCTCGGCGCGCTCGCGTTCGGTCACGTCGAGTTCGGCGTCACCGCGTCGCTGATCATCGGCAGCGTGCCCGCCGTGTTCGTCGGCTCGATGCTCTCCTCGAGCGTCCCCGACCGCTATGTGCGGCCGGCGATCACGTTCGTGATCTTCGCCTCGGGCCTGAAGTACGTCGGCGTCGGGACGACCGCGCTCGGTTGGATCCTGTGCGGGGTACTGCTGGGCGTGGCCTCGCTGTGGCTCACCTACGCGCGGCCTTGGCGCAGCGCCGCCGCGGCGGGCGCATCCGCGGAGCCGGTCGCCGCCGCCGCCCAGCCGAACGCGAACGGGGCGACGGCGCACATGGAGCTCGACACGGTGCCGCTCGAGGCCGAGTAGGAGACGACAGCCGGCGGACGGACCCGCACATCGGCGTCGCCGCGCGCTGTCACCGTGCGCGCACGTGAGACCGCAGGCGTCGGGCCTCAACCGCGCGGGTCGCGCCACATCGCCCACATCGAGGGGCCGCGCGGGAGGCGCAGCTCGGCGGTGACGCGGAAGCCGTGGCGCGCGTAGAAGGCGATGTTGCGTTCCTTCGAGGACTCCAGGTAGGCGCCGACGCCGTCGGCGTCGCACTGTTCGAGCACGGGCGCGAGCACCGCGGAGCCGAGACCCTGACCCTGCGCGGAGGGGTCGGTGCCGAGCACCGCGAGATACCAGTGCGGCGGCGCGTGCGGATGGCGGCGCTCGAGGCCCATCAGGCCGCGCACGATCAGCGGCGCGCGCCAGAGCAGGCGGGGGTGCAGCATCCCGCGCGCGAGCTCGAGGTCCTGCCGCGGCGTCGTCTTCCACCGCTCCGGGGGCGCCCACAGCGCGGCGCTGGAGAGGCCGGGGCTCGTCCAGATCTCCTGCTCGTCGAGCAGGTGGCGCACACGCGCCGCATTGAAGCGCTCGAGCACCCCCCGGCGCAGCGAGTCCGGCGGGCACGACCACATCGCGACGGGATCGTCGAGGAACGCGCGCGCGAGCATCCGCGCGAGCTCCGGCACATCGGCCGAGGTCGCGCGTCGCGTCGCGGTTCTCACGTCCACGTCGCCAGGATGACATGTCGGCCGCGATCCTCGGGGAACGACACGCCGACGAGCTGTCCCCCGGCGCACGTCTCGGCGCTGACGGGACGACGCGGGTTTTGGATGCCCGCGGCACCGATCAACCCACCCACGAACACGAGCGCGCCGGCGATTCCAATTCCGGTGCGAAAGCTCGCAAGCGACGCATCGTCCGCGGCCCGTTCCACGATCGCCGCCTGGCGCGGCGGCAGGCTCGCGACTTCGGGGCGTCCGAGCGTGAGCCGTTCGGCCTGCGCGACCGCCGCGCGCGCGGGCGCGCCGAGCTGCGCATCCGCGAGGTGCGCGCCGAGCGACGAGCCGAACTGCGCCGCGACGACGGCGCCGATCGCGGCGATGCCGAGCAGCCCCGCGACGCGCGCGATCGCGTTGTTCACACCCGAGGCAATGCCGGCCTCGCCCTCCCCCACGCCCGCCAGCACCGCGGCGGTCAACGGTGCGACGGTCATCGCGAGCCCGACCGAGAAGACCAGCAGCGCGGGCAGGACCTGCGTGAAGTAGTCGACGCGCACGCCGACGCGCAGCAGCAGGAGCAGCCCGAGGCCCGCGAGGACCGGCCCGAGGCCCATGAACAGGCGCGGCCCGAAGCGGTCCGCGAGCGCGCCGAAGCGCCGCGAGAGCAAGAACATCACGACCGTCGTCGGCAGCGAAGCGAAGCCGCTCTGCAGCGGCGTGTAGCCCGCGACCTGCTGCAGGTAGAGCACGAGGAAGAAGAACAGCGTCGAGAGCCCCGCGTAGATCGTGAGCGTCTCGATGTTCCCGATCGAGAAATTGCGCCGCGCGAACAGGCCGAGCGGCAGCATCGGATCGCGCGCACGCGCCTCGTAGAGCACGAACGCGACGAGCAGCAGCGCGCCCGCGATCAGCGGCACGAACACCCCCGGGCTCGACCAGCCCAGGCGCGGCTGCTCGATCAGCGCGAACACCGGGCCGCCGAGCCCGAGCGCGCACAGCAGCGCGCCGAGGACATCGACACTCCGTCCCCCGCGGGGCGAGGCGCGCGGAATCACCGCGAGGATCAGCGCGACGCACGCGACGACGAGCGGCAGGTTGATCAGGAACACCCAGCGCCACGAGGCGACCTGGATCAGCAGGCCGCCTCCGAACGGCCCGATCACCGCGGCGATCGCGCCGAACGCGGTCCACGTGCCGATCGCGGGACCGCGCTCCTCAGCGGGAAAGGTGGCGACGATCACCGCGAGCGAGCTCGGCGTGAGCAGCGCGCCCGCGACGCCCTGCAGCGCGCGCGCGGCGATCAGGAAGCCGATGCTCGGCGCGAGCGCGCACAGCAGCGAAGCCGCGCCAAAGCCGGCGACGCCGAGTGCGAACACGCGCCGCTCGCCGAAGAGATCGCCGAGTGAGCCGCCGACGAGGATCAGCGAGCCGAGCGTCAGCAGGTACGCGTTGCTGACCCACTGCTGGCCCGCGAGGCCGCCCCCGAGCGCGCGCTGGATGCTCGGCAGCGCGACGTTCACGACGGTTCCGTCGAGCAGCGCGATGCCCGAGCCCATGATGCACGCGACGAGCGTCCAGCGCTTGATTCGGCGCTCGCGCGCGTCCGCGCTGGGCGGGTTTCCCGTGCCGGCTCGCGCGCCTGAGAAGGGTGAGCGCATCCCGCCGATCAGCGTACTGTGGTCGCGCCCGTTGCTGCGCGCGCAGGCGGCGCTACGCGAGAGCGAACGCGTCAAGGACGAGTTCCTCTCGGTCGTCGGGCACGAGCTGCGCACACCGCTGACATCGATCCGCGGCTCGCTGGCGGGCGCAGCGGCCGCCGCTCGTACCCGCGTAGGCTGAAAGCAGGGTGAACCGACGCACCACTGGGTGGCAGTCGCTCGCCTGGTCCAGTGGCATCCCAATCGTGTTCTTCGCGCTCGCGGTGCGCCGCTGCCGCGACGTAATGGCCTGAGCGTCGCGGCGCGATTGGACGGCGTGGTCAATGTTGTGCGCAGGCGTTTACAAAACGATCTCGCTTGGTAAAATCGCCTTGTCTCATTCGGTGTCGGAGCGCTAAGCCCACGGCGCGGCGCTCCGGCACCGGTCTGTTTCCCGCGAGAGGGTGACGCCGGAGCGCCCCCCTCCAGCGCGCTCCGGCGTCGGTGCTTCGTCTCATTCGGCGCCGCGTCCTCCTGCCAGGGCGCTTCGGCACCGGTCGCGTCTACGTATACGGCCTTGCTCGGCCTCCCACGTAAACACCGGCGTTGATCCAATCAGCTCGCGCGGCTGCTGTCAAGCGCCCGACCTTCTACGACTACTTCGCGGACCGCGAGAGCTGCTTCCTCGCCGCTCACGACGAGCTCGCGCGCGGCCTGAGCGAGCGCGTTCGCGCGGCGATCGCCGCCGCGGACCCCGCGCAGGCGCTGTACGCCGCGATCGCGGCGCTGGTCGACTTCGCGCGGGCGCAGAATTCGGCTTGAAGCAGTCAGTCGCGGCCACCGCGACTGACTGCTTCAGCGCCCCCACCTGGCCCGAGCGCGTGTGGGAAGCCGCGCGCGCGTTCACGCAGTTCCGGTGGAGGGAGCACCACCGCGGTCGTTCCCTCGCGTGCTAGCGCGATCGGCGCACCCTGCGCCACAGCGCCAGCACCGCGGCGAGCGCGAGTAGAGCGCCGAGGACCAGCACTCCAGCCACGCCCGCGTCGGCGATGACGTCCGTGATCGACGGTCCGAGCAGATAGGCGCCAAGCCCGACCGAGAGCGCCCACAACGCCGCGGAGATCGCATTCACCGGCAAGAAACGCGAGCCGCGCATGTCGTGAATCCCGGCCATCCACGACGGCGTGATGAACACCGCGAGCGTGCCGTAGCGCTCATAGAAGCGATCGCCTCTCGCGATCAGCGCGAGGCGCACCGGGCGCAGCGGCCCCGGCGCCGTGAGCAGGCCGCGGCCGCCCTTCAAGCCGACGAGCCACCCCGCGGTCCCGCCGAGGCTCGCGCCGGCCCAGGCGGCCGCCAACAGCCACCCCAGTTCGAGGTGTCGATGCGCGGCCGAGATGCCCGCGGCGATCAGCGCCGCCTCGCCGGGCCCCGGGAGCGCCACCCAGCTCGCGACCGCCGCCAGGAACACGCCGACGTAGTCGACCCCGGCGCGATGGACGTGCAGGTGCACGTGTAGGTGCAGCGCGACCACCAACGCCAGCGTCGAGATGCGTGGTAGCGCGAGGCGCACCCGGGCATCGTGACGCAGCGCGTGCCCGCACGGCCTCGTCACGAATATGAGACGGTTACGCCGATGCCGATCGAGCGGCCGCTTGGCGAGCAAGTGGACTGGAGCGAGGCCCGTCGTCCCGCGCGCGTGGCGCTGCGCGGGACGCACATCCTGCTGCGGCCCGTCGCCGCCGCGACCGACGCGCGGCCGCTCCACGCCGTCTCGCACCCGCCCGCGGGGGATCCGGCGATTTGGACATACCTCCCGGACGGGCCGTACGCGAGCCCCGAGCACCTACGCGAAGCGCTGGCCTGGGCAGAGAGCGCCCGCGACCGCGTCTATTTTACGCTCGCCGCGCTGCCCGACGAGCGCCCGCTCGGCCTCGCCTCCTACTTGAGCATCGTGCCCGCGCACGGGAGCATCGAGATCGGGCACATCTGGTTTGCGGCGCAGCTACAGCGCACGACCGCCGCTACCGAGGCGATCTACCTCCTCGTGCGCCACGCCTTCGACGAGCTCGGCTACCGGCGCGTGGAGTGGAAGTGCAACGCGCTGAACGCCGCCTCGCGGCGCGCCGCCGAGCGCTTCGGCTTCACCTTCGAGGGCATCTTCCGTCAGCATCAGATCGTCAAGGGCCGCACCCGCGATACCGCGTGGTACGCGATCACGGACGGCGACTGGCCGCCGATCCGCGCCGGCTTCCAGGCCTGGCTCGACCCCGCGAACTTCGACGCGCGAGGCCGCCAAATGCGATCCCTGCGTGAACTGATCGATCCCCGCGTGAACTGATCGATCCCCGCGTGAACTGATCGATCCCCGCGTGAGCTCGCCGATCCCCGCTGAGCTCACCGATCCCCGCTGAGCTCGCCGATCCCGCGTGAACTGGTCGCCGCGGGCACAAAGCCCTCGGCAGCAACTTTGTTTCGAAGTCCCTTGACTAAGGTTTTGGTTTGCCATACTATCTTTCCCATGCAAACCAAAGAGATGTTGCGTTCGCCGGCGGTCGAGGACTACTCGAAGGCGATCTTCGCGTTGCAGTCGCGCAGCGATGAGCCGGTGTCCACCACGGCGCTGGCCGAGCGGCTGGGCATCACGCCGGGCTCGGTCTCGGCGATGCTCAAGAAGCTCGACGAGCTGGGCCTCACGACTCACGTGCCCTACCGGGGCGTGCGCCTCACCGACGACGGGCGGCGTCTCGCGCTGGAGGTGATCCGCCACCATCGGCTGCTGGAGAGCTTCCTCGCCGACACGCTCGGGATGCCCTGGGATCGAGTTCACGCGGAGGCCGAGATCCTCGAGCACGTGCTCTCCGAGGACCTCGAGGAGTTGATCGCGGCCAAGCTCGGACACCCCACCGTGGACCCCCACGGCGATCCGATCCCCACCGCCGACCTGGAGCTCGACGAGCCCTCGACGCGCAGCATGGAGAGCCTGCAGGACGGCGAGCGGGGGGTCTTCGTGCGCGTCTCGGACTCCGACCCGGAGATGCTGCGATACCTCGCGGGCTGCGGGATCTCGCCGGGAGATCGCTTCGTGGTCCGCGAGCGCCAGCCCTTCGGCGGGCCGCTGTTCGTGCGCTTCGGAGAGCGCGAGCACGCCATCGGCGGCCAGCTCGCCGGCGCGATGCGCGTCGAGGTCGAGCAGGGTATCCAAACACACCGAGCCCGTCAGGCCGCCCAGACACACCGAGCCCGTACCCCCAGGGAGGCGGCCGATGGCCACGACTGAAGTCGCTACCTCTCCCGGTCTGGCGCGGCCACCGCTGACCGCGGAGGACGCCGCGCGCTCGTGGGATCGCTCGCGCGTTCATCACGCTCGCAAGCACAGCAAGCGCTGGCGGCTGTTGTGGCTGCTCGTCGGCCCGGGGATACTTGCGATGCTCGGCGAGAACGACGGTCCGAGCATGATCGCCTACGCCGCCGACGGCGCGCAGTACGGGCTCGGGTTCTTCGTGCCGTTCATCCCGCTGCTGTTCGTGATGGCGTACATCTGCCAGGAGATGTGCATGCGCGTCGGCGCGGTCACACACCGCGGCTATGGCGAGCTCGTCCTGCAGCGCTACGGACGGGTGTGGGGCTGGTTCGGCGCCGGCGATCTCACCCTCACCAACCTGGTGACGCTCGTCGCCGAGTTCATCTCGATCCGTGTCGGACTGGCCTACTTCCACCTCGGGTCCGGCCTGGCCGTCGCGCTCGGACTGACGCTCGTCGCTTTCACGCTCAGCGGCGGACGCTATTGGCGCTGGGAGCGAATCGTACTCGGCCTGGCCCTCTTCAACGGCCTGTTCCTGGTAGCGGCAATCCTGGCCAAACCCGATGTGGGAGCAGTCGCGCGATCGTTTGACTTCAGCCCATTTCCCGGCGGGGGCTTCAACACGCTGCTGCTGCTGCTGGCCTCCACGATCGGCGCGACGGTGACGCCGTGGATGATCTTCTTCCAGCAGAGCGCGAGCGCCGACAAGGGCATGACTCCACGCGACATCAAGCACGGTCGCTACGACACCGCGGTCGGCGCGACGCTGGCCGCGATCTTCGGGATCGGGGCGCTGATCGCGGGGGCGGCGTTGCTCTCGCACGACGGATCGGGCATCCAGGGGTTCACCGGTGCTGGGTTCCCCGCGGCGCTGCGACGTGTCGCCGGCGGCGCCGCGGGCACGGTGTTCGCGCTGGGACTGATCGAGGCCGGCGCGGTCGCGATCCTCACGATCTCCGCCAGCACCGCCTACGCCGCCGGAGAATGCGTCGGCGTGTCCCACAGCTTCAACAGCTCGCCGCGCAACGCCGCGGTGTTCTATACCGCGAACATCGGGGTCGCGCTGCTCGCCGCGGTGGTGATCCTGATCCCGGGCGCGCCGCTGCTCTCGATCGCGCTCAACGCCAACGTGCTCGCGACCGTGCTGCTGCCCGTCAGCCTCGTCTTCATGGTCATGCTCGCCAACGACAGGGGCCTGATGGGTTCGTGGGTGAACAAGCGCTCGACCAACGCGGTCGGGATCGCGGTGATCGCGTTCGTCGGCCTCTGCGGAGCCGCGTACGGCATCGACTCCTTCCTGCAGACCGTCCACCTCGTCGGCTCATGAAGACACAAGCGCAGCTCATGCAGACACGGGGGCCGGCGAGCGACTACACCCACCGCGACCCCGGCATCCGCGAGCAGGATCTACAGTCCGAGGAGCGCTTGGAGGACGAGCTGATCATGCACCTCGAGCGCGACCAGTTCGTCGCGGCGACCTCGCGGCCCGTGCCGCAAGCGCGGCTCGGCGCGCCAGCCATAGCCGCGCTCTTGGCGCTTCGCCTGTTCGTCGTCCTCGTCAGCCTCATGGTTCTCTACACCTTCATCGACCAGTTGCACTGAGGAAGGCGCGAGAAGTTGCATGGTGGTAGGCGCCGAGTTGACCCGGCGCCTACCACCGTTACTTTCGCGGGACTCGTGCTCCTGATGCATGGCTCACGGCGCAGGCTCACCGTAAGCCCTGGCCGGCCTCAGGGCATCGCCCAGCCGAGATAGTTGCGGAAATAGTTATATTTGTGAATCTCGATCGGCAAATCTTCCGGGGCGCCCCCATAGGTGGATATCTCCAACCCGTTGCCGAGACTGATGCCGACGTGCCCGACGCGGTTGTCGTAGGGGTTCCAGTAGACGACCGCGCCGCGCGGGGGAACGCCAGTGTGAATCTCGCCTTTGCTGCGGTGAGCATAATAGTCCGCCAGCGCGGTGCCGTAGCGGCCGTGGCCTCCGTATGCAACGAGCGCCACAAACGCCTCGCAATAGCCACTCCAATGCGGGCCGACGTGCCACGTACGAGCGAACGCCGCGGGAATCTCCCGCTGTCCGTTATACGATTCCGCCATCCCCGCGACTGTTGTTTGAGGCGCCGGCGGCTGTGGCGAGGGTTGAGGTTGCGGGGCCGGCTGCGGCTGCGGCGACGGCTGAGGCGATGGCTGAGGCTGCGGGGCGGGTTGCGGCTGGGGACTCGGTGCCGGTTCTGGTTCCCGCGGGACGTTCGGCGGCACGCATTCCGGCAGGCCCGAGCTGGGAACGTTGACGCCGGGGGTCGATGTGTACCAATCTGCGACATAGCCGGCGACCGGTGAGTTAATTTTGTCCCACATCGTCGAGCCGACGACCTGGTCGCCGCGAGTTTGGCAAAGGATGTTGATCTTGGTGCCGTCACCCAGGTTGCCGACGATCGGCGCGCTGAGGCTCGGTGCGGTACGCACATGCAGCGTGCCTCCGGTCCCAACGACTTCGTATTCGGCTGCATCGGCGCTTGCGGTGAACGCTATTACCGACGCCAACGCCATCGCTGCGGTGAGGACGATCCTCCTGAGATAGCGATTGCTGTTTGCTCGTATGACCGCCATGATGACTAGTGTCTCCTTTCACCCCGCCGGCCCTAATGCGTCGCCGGCGGATCGTGGTGTGCGACGTGTGCTCTTTAACCAGTATCCGGCTCGTGAGCATCGGCGACAAGGGGGGAGAAATGCCCCTGCTCGCCAGCCGGCATCGATATCGCTGAGCGCGAGCGCGCGTTCAACCAGGCCGGTGACTGAGAGCGAACGCGAGCTCAGAGCCGGGCGGATGGGTGAGCGCAGCCGCTCACGGCCACGCAGCGAGGAAGCGTCGCAGCGCTGATTTGTAGGCGCCGGGGTCCGTGTCGATTGCGGACACGTGGTCGGCGCCCGCTACCGGCACGTAAGTGACGAGGCCCGGGCGATCGCGCGCGAACTCTCGGGCGAGGTTTGGTGGTACGACCGTGTCAGCGCCGCCCTGGAACAGCAGCACGGGGACACGCAGCTGCCGCTCGTGCTCGAGTTGATTGAACTGCGCGTAGTCGATATGCGCCCGCCACGCCAGCAAGGGCTCGGTGATGCGGGCGAAGACCCGCGGGATGCCGTGCTGTTCGGCGGCGTAGTCGAGCGTCGCGGGCCAGTCCAGCACCGGGGAGTCGAGTACGAGAGCGCGGATGTACGGGCGAGTGGCGGGATCGCGAGCCACCATCAGCGCCATTGAGCCGCCAAGCGAGTAGCCGTAGAGCACCACGCCACCCGCGTGGTGGCCAACGGCGTACGCCACCGCTGCCGCGACATCGTGCCATTCGGTCGCGCCGAGGTGGCTGCGGTGGTCGGGGGCTTGGGGTGCGCCGAGGTCGTTGCGGTAGCTGACCGCGAGCATCGGGTAGCCCAAGGCGTGCAGCGTCGGCATCGCGGGGAGCGTGTCAGCCCGGCTGCCGCCGAGACCGTGTATGAGAATGATCCACGTCGAGCGTCGTCCCGGTATGTACCAGGCCGGCATCGGGCCCAGCGCGGTCGCAACCGACACCGTGGAGAAGGCGAGGCCAAGGGCCGTCAGCGGATTGCCGGTGTAGGGGTTGGACTCGATCCCGACGCGCTGGCCAACGGTCAACTGCCCGTCCACGAGCGAGATTCGCCTCGTCACGGTCTCGCTGGTGGACGAGATCACCGCGCCGACGATCGCATGCCCGCCCGGCCATGCGAGTCGGAACGTCCCGGGCTCGGCGGCATCGGTCCCGCGCCGAAGCACCACGGTCTTAGCGTCGGTGTCGCTCGCGAGCACCCGCAGCGGGTAGCTTTCGCGTACGTGCGTGACCGCCATCAGGCGACCGCTTGCGTACCACGCCACACCGAACACCGCAAAGAGCAGGGCGATGAGAATGCTCACCAGCGCGATCGCGGCTTGGCGCCTGCGCGAGGCACGCTGGAAGTGTCGAGGTGGCGTTCGCCGATCCGACCGCGCGTCCTGCTCCGCTGGCGTGGTTGCTCGCATCCTCCCCGACACGATGACGCGCCCAGCGGGCACGCGTCAGGGGCATTTCTACCCCCCCTCGGTCGCCGGAGCGACCGCGGGCCAGATCACCATGACGGCGGTGCCGGCGCGCGTAGCGGGAGACGAGTCGACCCGGTAGCTACCGCCGGCTGCTTGGAGCTGATGGAGGGTTCCCCGCTTGCGCGCCCAGCTCGATGCAAGCACTGCGGGATCCACGCCGGGGCCCTCGTCGCGGACGGTGACTTGCACGAGCTCGAGCGAGGAGCGGGCGCTCAACGTTATAGGGAAGCCGCGTGCGTATTCTGAGGCGTTATTGAGCAGCTCGCGGACGGCCCTCACGATCAGATCCGTCGGTGCGCCCGCGGGGATGACGTCGAGCTCCTGCAGACCGCTCGTCGCCACTGCGGAGGCTGCGGCCAGCGCATCGAGCTCGTCGCGCAAGCTGTCCGCTTGGCGCTCCTCGCGCGTGACCTCCCTTATCAGGTCAACGCGATGCTTCCGCGCCCGCGATCGCAGCCGCGGCGTCATCTCACCGCGCAGTTCCCGGAGCGCCGCCTTGGCGATGTCATGTCCGATGTCGTAAGCCTCTCCCGCGGCTCGCATGCGGGCGAGCCGCGCCGACTTGTACTCGAGCTCGCTGCGCAGCACGTCGATGTTCTCGACGACGGTCCGCACCAGGGCGAACCCGATTGCGGCGATCGCGAAGAAGGATAGGTAGGAAAGGGCGTTGGTCCATGCGATGGCTTGCGCCTCGGTCGACAGTCGCGCCCCATCGTGCGCGAACACGAGCACGCACAGTAGGTACGTCGCGGTCAGGCACACCGCGCCCACCCACCCCACGATCGCTCGCCGCGCCGCCGCCGCAAGCACCACTGCGCTGATGACCGTGTAGGGCTCGATCCAGAAAGTCGAGGTGGTGCGTAGCTTCAGCGGTGTCGCGTAAGCCATCACCACCAACCCAGCGACGCCCGCGACCGTCTCGAGCAGGGCCGTGCGCTCATGCAGCGTCGGCGAGGCCCGCCGGCGCCATCGTCTGGCGGCGACTGCACATAACACAATGCTCTGCGCTGCTAGAACCGCGAGCGTGGCCCTGGCCGCGAAGGGATGCACGAAGCCAGCCGAGCCGATGACCACGGCGGCGCCGAGCGCGAGCGTTACCGCACGCAGGACGAGCAGAAATACCGCGACGGCGCGATCCGCTACGTCACTGCCGCCGGCAGCCAATTCGTGATGGCTCAAGGCGAGGGGGGCGGATATTTCTTTGAGGCCTGCGATGAGGTCACCAGCCCCAGCTCGATCGCCAGTTTCACCCGATCGGTTTGCTTGTTGTGCTGGGGATAGATCTGGACGATTCGTTCAATGCGTTTGTCGACTGTGGACTTCTCTAGATTGAGGTCGCGCGCGATCTGCTTCGCGCTAAGCCCGAGCGCCTCCAGACGCAGGACGTCCCGCAGGCGCTCCGAGAGCACCTTCGGCTGACTCGCGATCTTGGCCAGAAGCTCGGGATCGACGAAAAATCGCTCGCCGGCCAGCACCGCGTCGATCCCTTCGATCAAGACGGCGGCATTTGCCGTGTCCTTGCTCACGAAGCCAAGCGCGCCCGCCGCTCGCGCGTCCTCGACTGCCTCGCCGCTCAGCAACCCGGCGAAGACCAATACGCGCGCATGCTGTGCGGCAGCGCATACGGCGTCCCGTCCCTCCAACACGCCGCCACGCAGATGCCAGTCCAAGATGATGAGGTCAAACTCGCGCCCACTCTCGAAAGCCTCCTCGAGGGTCGCAAACCCTGCAACCTCGCTGCGGGCATAGCTCGCGCTGAGGCGCTCCACGAGATCCTCGCGCGGCTGGCGTTGATCCTCCACCACGACGAACCGAACGGGCTGGCTCACCACCATCACCCTTGCGCTTCCTCGGACGCCTCAAGCGAGCCGCTCCTGTCCCGAGGCTCCACGGCGTCGATCATCGAGATCAACTGGCCGGCCTCGCGGCGTATATCGCCCGGAACCTCGCCATCCTCGAGGCCGACCACGCGGTCAAGCAGGGCGAGCGCGGGGCTGAAGATTTCCGCCTCGACCTCGCGCAACAACATCTCCTGCGCCACCTGCGCCGTCGCCTCGCTCAGCTCAGCGTTGCGCACAGAGATCGCGCGCACGCCAAAGCGCGCTGCCCCGACGGTGAAGGCGCCCACGAGGAAGAACCCGACGTAATTAGCGGCGTTGCCCCAAATCTGTCCGACCTGGTCCTCGGCCAGGCGCTGCGGGAGATACGCGCTCACCACGTACGCTCCACCAAGCCCCAGCGCGAGCACGAGCGGCCACAAGCGGGCGAGCACCGATCGACCCCGCACGTGTCGATCGCCGGCGAGCGACGCCCCAGCCGCGGACCGATCGACCAGGTCGCCCGCGGCCAGCACGCCAAGGCCCGTCGCGGTCGCCACTGTGTAGGGAAGCATCCAGTTCAGTGAGCCGGCGCGACCCGGACCAGAGGTGGTCGCGAGCGCCATCACGCCGAGCCCCGCGACGCCAAAGGCGGCGTCGGCGAGGATCGCGCGCGCCGTCAAGCGGCGCGCGCGCGGACCGAGCACCACGGCGGCAACCGCGACGCTCTCCACCGCACACAGGGCGGCGAGTGTCAGCGCGAGCCACTCGATCGTGTAGGTGCGGCCGGCCAGCGCGAGATCGACTCCGGCCTGCCCGAGGTGCACGCACCTCACGGCCAAGAACAGCAGGACGATCCCCTCTTGGAGCTGACGCGCGGTGCCGCTCTCCATCTCCGCAAGCGGGCCTTGGAACGTCTTCGCGCGCACGCGCCACCAGGCCCTCGGCAGGCTTCGCGCAGCGACGAAAGCCCGCAGTGCTCGGCGAGCACCTCGCCGGCCTTGCTCTTGACTCTGTTGCGCAATGGCCATCAGCAAGATCGCGAGAAGGCTACACGCAGCCACCGCGCACGTTTCGCTGCCGAGCTCGCGACCCCGAGCTTGGGCGACTCGGCGCCGCAGAGCGCATCAACCGAGCGCCCGGCAACTCAGTTGCCACGCAGGTGTGCAGCTAGACGAAGGGCGAGCGCGGCCGTCGTCAGACTTGGATTCGCGGCCGGCGACGCCGGGAAGACCGAGTTGTCACACGCGAAGAGGTCGGAGTAGCCGAGGAAGCCGAGGTCGGCGTCGAGGACTCCGTCCTCGGCCGCCGTCATCCGGAGCGTCCCGACCTCGTGGGCGACGCCGCCGAGGTCGGCCACCATCAGCGTGGGCCAACCGGGCTCGTCGATCACCGGCTTGGCCTGGTAAGCCGCCAACACGGCCTGGGCAATCTCGTCGCTCTCCTGTTCGACCACAGCCGGTGGTGGTGCCGGATCCACGCGTACGCTAACCGGAGTCGCGGGATTGTTGCCCGCCGTCTGGACGAAGTTCTCTTCGCGGAGCTCGGCGTAGTACTGGAAGACGATCTCGCACATCATCCAGCCGTTGCGAACGTTCTCGTCGACCAAGAGGTCGCCGGGATCCACGTACCGGCCCTGGTTCAGCTCGCTGCCGAGCTCGACGATGACGTCGAAAGCGTGTTGCGCGCCCGAGGCGTCGGGGTGCTGGAGGATTACCTTCGCTGAGTCCGTCGTCGTGGCCTCGGTGTCCGCGGGCGGCACCGTGAAGTGACGGTAGCGGATCATATGGTCGGTAATGCCGCGGCCTACGAGTCCCGTTGGCCCGGTGATTCCTGACTGGAGTGCGATCTTCGCCGACTCGATCGTGCCGGCGGCGAGCACGACAACTCCGGCTTTGTAGTTACGCTCGACGCGCTCGAGCATGTCGTAGCAGCGCACCCCGATCGCGCGGGTCCCGTCCAGATTGACGCTCCAGACGGCGTGGTTGAGGTTGACCGTGGGGCGTCTGCGCGGCGCCGGCGATTCTAGCCTTAGCGCATCCTCGAGCAGAAGGTCGGCGGTCGAGAACAGGCCTGCCGGCATCATCCAAGGCGCCGGCGCGACGTACTGGATAGCCATGGGCGCGTCGACCGCATTGAAGCCCGGAATGGTCTGTTCGAGGAATGCCTTCGAGCTCCGCTGAAACGGGCTCGTCGGCGGCTTCGAGGAGTTCAAACGCGCCTCCGCGGCCGCGTACCCTTCCGTGAGCAGGTACTCGCGGACGACTTCTGGCCAGCTTGCGAGCTGCCAAGCCGCCTGGCGCGGCGTCAAGCCTCCCCAAAATACCGACCGTCCGCCAAGGTTGAAGGCTTGAGCTCCCCTGAAGTTCGAGCCGTCGGCGTTCGTGTAGTTGGTGACGCCGAAGTCCGGCCACAGGTGCCAGACGTTCTTGTCGAACTTCCCGATCTCGAGCTGCCGCGGAAGGTTCCCGACGTGGGTGGGGAAGAGCAGCGAGCCGGCCTCCAGTACGAGCACGTTAGCTCCTTCATCGGCGAGCGCGCTGGCGAGAATGCCACCACCCATTCCAGAGCCGACGACGAGCACGTCGTAGTTCACCGTCTCGTCAACGTTGCGCGACAGCAAACGCTGCGCGACCGCGCCGTACTCAGTACTAAGGGCGGGCTGCACCGAAGCCAGACGATACACACCACGCTGGACCTGTCCAAGTCGTCTCTATCCCGAAACCCCGTCTCACGATGGCGGGATGTTCTGGTTCAGGTGGAACAGGTTGGTCGGGTCGTAGCGGTCCTTGAGCGCGCGAAGGCGGGCGAGCTTCTCGGTCCCGTAGGCCGCCTTGACCCGATCTTCACCCTCGGAGGAGAGGAAGTTGATGTAGGCGCCGCCGGTCAGCGACGGCTCGATCTCGGCATAGAAGCGCTGCGCCCAATCGATGTGCGTCTCCAGACCCCCGCCCGGCTCGTGGGTGGTGGCGATCGCGTTGAGCACGAACGGCGCCTGGCGTTCCCCGCAGGCGGTCTCGTTCTCACCGACACGAGCGATCGCGCCGCCGAAGTGCTGGATGTGGATCTCCGAGGATGGGGAGGTCGCGTTCTGGTGGAAGCGAGCCATCGTCTCGATCGCGTGGTCGTCGAGCTCGCGGAAGTAGCCCGCCTTCATGTAGGCCTGGGTGCCCTTCGGCCAGAGCGCGTCGAGCAGGCTCTGCATCTGCACGTAGGGCATCGGGCCGACCAGGTCGGCGACGGGGGCGCCCAGGTCGCGGATCGGCTGAAGCGTCTTCATCCCCTCGTCGGGGTCGCCGGAGTAGCAGCCGACCAGGGCGATGAGCTTCTTGCCGTGCCAATCCTCGGGGAGGAACGGGGCGGGTGGCGCGGTGATCAGGTTGACCAGGGTGCTCAGCTCATCTGGCACCTCGCGCGCGAAATCGCGGTAGCAGCGCATGATCTCCTCGGCGCGGTCGCCCGGAGAGAAGACCGGGCCGGCGGCAACGGTCGGGCCGACCGGGTGCAGGTCGAGCTCGAAGGAGGTGACGACGCCGAAGTTGCCGCCTCCGCCGCGCAGGCCCCAGAGGAGGTCGGGGTTCTCGGTCGCGCTCGCCGTGAGGATCTGACCATCGGCGGTGACCACCTCGGCCGAGCGCAGGTTGTCGCAGGCGAGGCCGTACTTGCGCATCAGCCAGCCGATCCCGCCGCCCAGCGTGAAGCCGGCGACGCCGGTTGTCGAGATCAGGCCCCCGGTGGTGGCGAGGCCGTGCTCCTGAGTGACGGCGTCGAACTCCCCCCAAGTGACACCGCCCTCGGCGGTGGCGGTGCGGGCGCTCAGGTCCACCTTGACGCCTTTCATCGGCGAGAGGTCGATGACGATGCCTTCGTCGCGGGTCGAGAAGCCGGGAATGCTGTGGCTGCCGCCGCGCACCGCGACGTCGAGCCCCTCGCTGCGCGCGAAGCCGATTGCGTGGCGCACGTCGGAGGAGTCGGCGCAGCGGGCGATCACCGCCGGACGGGCGTCGTGGGCGCCGTTCCAGATCGAACGAGCCTCGTCATAGGCGCTGTCGCCGGGCCGGATCAGTTCTCCGTGCAGGCCGTCCTCGAACTCCTTCAGCGTTGCCGCTCCAAGCACTCCCTGTGTAGCCGTCCCGGCCTCCTTCTCAGTTTGAGTCGTTTTTGGACGTCGCCTTTCGACGATGCCCAGCGAGGCTACGCTCCGCCTCTTAGCGACGACTTTGCAGTGTCTTAAGGGTCACTCGGCCGGCGCGCTCCCCGCGGCGAATCCCGGCCCGCGCTCGACCTCACGGCAGTAGGCGATGCCGGCGTCGCCGCCGCGCAACTCGAAATGGGAGATCGCTCGGTCGAGCCAGTGGCGCGCCGTCGCTTGCTCGCCGTCCTCGGCGGACATCGCGGCGAGCACGGCCAGTACCCAACCCTCCTGGGGGGTGGACTCGATACCCCGGAACACCGAGGCCGCGTCGTGCAGATGGGCGCGGGCGCCCACTCGATCGCCGGCGGACAGTGCGACGTTCGCCAGGCTGAGCTCGGCGGCGCTGAGCCCGATCATGTCGTCGTTCTCGGCAAACCAGCCGCGGCTCTGCTCGGCGGCGGCCCGGGCGCCTGCCGGGTCGCCCGAGCGAGCGAGTAGCACCGCCAGGCACCCGAGCGTGAGCCCGGTGCCACGGCGGTCGCCGACTTCCTGCCGGAGGGCGAGGCTGCGGCCGAGTAGCTCGCGGCCGCGCTCCAGGTCGCCGCTGGAGCGCGCGAGGTTGCCGAGTGCGCCCAGCGCGAAGACTTCTCCCTGTACGTCGGCGAGTCGCTGAAAGCGCGCGAGGCTCTCTTCGATCAATCCACTCGCTCGGTCGAAGTCGCCCTCGACCCGATCGACGGCGGCGAGATTGCCAAGGATGTAGGCGATCGCCGCATCTGCGCCGACGCGGCGACAGACGATCGCGGTGTCCTCCTGCAGGAGCAACGGGTAGCCGGTCTCGGGCGCGACGGTGATCAGCGCGTAGCTCATCGGCCAGAGCGCGGGGCGCGACTCAGACAGGAGCTCTCCGGCGCGCTTGAGCGTCGTCGTGCCCGGCGTGGTCGTCGTCCCCCGGCGTCGCCGCCGGCCCGCCTATCGGCGTCGTGCCCGTCCCCATCGTCCCCGTGCCCGAAGTCGCCGCCGTGGTCGATGTCGTCGAGGGGTAACCCGGGACGCCCAGCGTCAGCGGGATTTCGTTGGGCGCGGCGGTGTACGGCGAGAAGTTCGGTTGTTCGGTGAACGCCCCGTACATCGGCTCGGCGGCGTGGTCCTCCTGGTTCATCGGCTGGATGCCGAGGATCTGCTCGACCGTGCGGACCATGTCGAGCTGGGTCGCGTATTCGTCCTGCACGCCGCCCTTGGAGTACGGGCTGATCACGAACGCCGGCCCGCGGTGCCCGTCGACGTGGTCGACACCGTTCTGGGTGTCGTCCTCGACGCCGAAGATCGCCGATTCGTGCCAGACCTTGATGTGGGAGATCGTTTCCGCGATCCGGCCGAGCGCGAGGTCGTTGTCGGCCGCCTGGGCGACCGGGTCGGGGGCGCCGCCGGTGTGGTCGTCGGGCAGCCAGATCAGCGTCAGATCGGGAAAGGCGTTCGCGCTTTCCTCGTGTTCGAATTCGGCCTTCCAGATGTCGTAGCGGTACTGGTCGGGGATTTCGAGGTCGAAGCGGGGGTAGGCGGGGTCGGTGATCGCGTTCAGCGAGGGGATGTCCGAGGAGGTCTTGTACTCGGTCGTAGGGATCGGCAGCGGCCCGGACTTCTTGCCTTCGAGGATCAGCGAGTCTTCGTACCATTCCTGCCAGTCGCCGCCGTCACCGGAGCCGGTGATGTAGCGGTTGTATGGGAACGCCCCGGATGAAGTCCACAACACTCGTACCTGCTGGCGTTAGGCGACCTTGATCCTCTCGCGCGCGGCGGCCTTGAGGATCTTCTGATCGAATGACGAGACCGCTGAGCTCGTGTGCTTCGCGGTCGCGAGACAGTAGGCGTCGGGGAGGCTGATCGGGTGGCGCCCTCGCAGGCGCGCGGCCTCGACCCCGATCGCCTCGTTCGGCTGGTGCACGGTCACGCCGAGGGCGGCGATCGCCTCCCGGGCGCCGGCAAGCTTCGACACGTCCGCCAATGGAGCAATCAGCACCTCAGTCAGGTTCACGACGCTGACAGCGCAAGCGTCTTGGTCGACGCGCCACTTGGTGAACAGCGCGCGAGCGCGATGATGATGGGGGTCGCTGCCGTCAAGCGCTCCGATCAGGACATCCGCGTCGAGGAGCAGCTTCACCGCAGTTCATCCTCGACGTCGAGCTGCTCGAGATAGCCGGCAGGGTAGGCGCCCGTCAGCGTCCCGAACGCATCCTCGAAGGTCGTGGTCGCGCGACGGATCCGCAGCTCCCCGTCGCCGGCCGGCTCGACCGCGACTCGCTCGCCGGCGTGCAGCCCGACCTCGTCAAGCGCCGCGACGGGGATCGTGATCTGGTTCTTGGCTGAGATTCGCGCCATTCCTTTACTCTAGCAGTAAAGGCGGCCGCGCGACGTATACTCCGGCCACACCAAGCGCAAGCGGCGGACGAGATTCGAACTCGCGACCCCAAGCTTGGGAAGCCGGGGGCGGATGGGGCTTTCGCCCCTGCAAATTGGCATGTTCTCGCAAGATCCGCGGGCCCGTGGCCACACGGGGGCCGTAGATCTCTCGGGTTTTGAGCGCCGCTGAGCGCCTGGATCGAGCGTGATGGCATGGGGACAATCAAGATTACGACGATCAAGGGACGGGGGCCGTGACGCCAGAGTGACGTCAGATGCGGCGTGGTCGAGCCTCTCGCTACGATCGTAGCGGAAGTCCATTAGGAAGTCTTGCAGGAATCTCCAACATGCAGCAACGAAGGAGGCTCGAATGACCCGCGGAAGCGCCGTGCGTCGCATCGACCACGAGGACTTTCCCTCGCGCAAGCGCACAGAGGCGCTCTACGCACGCATCGTCGAGGAGATCCGCGACAGTGGATTGAGCGCCGCCGACATCGCTCGCATCATCGGCGTAGCCGAACGCCAGGTCCGAAACTGGACCTCCGGCGGACACACTCCCAGGGGGCGCAACCGTGATCGCCTACTCGAACTGCATTACGTAACGCAAGCTTTGCGCGATGTCTACACACGCGAGGGTGCCGAGATCTGGCTGCATGGCCGCAAACGCAGCCTCGCGGGCCGTCGCCCGATCGACATGCTCGCCGACGGCTCCTACGAGGAGGTTCTGAACGCCGTCGAGCAGCTGCACGCGGGAGCCACGTGAGTCGCAGGGCCGGTGGCGCCTCGTCGGCTCACAGGCCAGCATCGCGATCGATCGTTCGGTCGCGCAACCGGCGCAGCTCTGGCAACGCCTCACGATCGGGAGGACGGTCCGCAACCTCCTTCGAGCGGATGATGTCATCCAGTGCTGCCGCCATCACGGTGACCCCACCGATCCCGACCAACACCGCGCGATCGCGCAATCGCTCGTAGCGAGCCAAGTTCCACTCATTGTCTCTGGGAATGCCCATCAGAACATCAAGATCGCCCGCGTCGGTGCGCCATGTACTGACTTCCAGGCGACGCAGAAATGCACCGTCGATTGGAACCTCTACTCCAGCCACCGGCCCATCAGGAACCTTCAAACGAGCACCGAGTTCGCGTAACACGCTCGCCACGCGGTCGAGGTTCTCGGCATGCCAAGCAGGACAGATATCGAAGTCCCTGGTGACGTGCTCGGCCCCTTGCCACTGCGCTGCCAACTGGCCCACCGCTACGAACGCCACATCATGACGCTCAAGCGCAGCGAGCATCGCAGCACCGTCGAGCGGCGGTGCGTCCGGGTCACTCACCCCTACGACGAGCGCCAGCGGAGTCCGCCGCGTACCGCGCGCGCTGATGCTCCACCAGCGCCATCAACTCCTCACGACCTGCCCGTCGAGGACGACCGGTTTGATCCGCCAACACCGGAGTGTCGTCCGGTCGTGCAGGCGAAGCGTGCGCATTCAACCAGTCACTCCACTCCGCAAGCGAACCGAAACGGGACTGGACCCGTCGCCGCGAGATTTCGGACTGGACTTGCGCCATCATTTCAGCCTAGCATCGCCAACGGAAGACACGACGGGTGAGCGCCGGCCGTCAAGCGCCGCGCAGCGCTGTCATGCTCTGTATGGCGTGGGCCTGCTGCCCGATTACTCCCGCCAAGCCGAGCACTATGACGAGACGCGCTCCGCGAGCCCATCGGTTCTGCGGGCGCTGCGCGAGGCCCTCAAAGGCGCGCCCGGCCGACGGCTCGCTGACATCGGTGGCGGGACAGGTAACTACGCCCTCGCCCTCAGGCGAGAGAGATGGGAGCCCGTTGTGGTGGACCGCTCGGCCGCAATGCTGGCGTGGGCCGCCGCCAAGGGGCTCGAGACCATCGAGGCCGACGCACAGCGACTGCCGTTCGAGGACGAGACGTTCGACGCCGCCACGATGATCTCGATGCTGCACCACGTCGAGGACCGCAGCGCCGCACTGGCCGAGGCGCGGCGCATCCTCAGACCCCAAGGACGCCTGGTGCTCAAGGGCTACACCGGTGAGGATGCCGCCACCCTCTGGATTCTCGACTACTTTCCAAGCAGCCGGCGCTGGATGGAGGCGACTCACCCCCCGCGGGCGGCGATACTCGAGGAGCTACCCGGCGCGCGGCTCTTCGCTTTCGACTTCAAGGACATGCAGGACGCATCGCTGGCCGCTCTCTCGGCCGACCCCGATCGTGTGCTGGAGGCTGCGGAGAGGGGCGAGACGAGCTACTTCGAGCGGATGTGGCGCGACCATCCCGAGGAGCTACGAGCGGGGGTTGCGCGGCTCCGAGAGGACATCGCTGCCGGCAGGGCCCCGAAGCGAGCCGGGACGGCGACGGTGTGTAGCTGGACCAAGCGCTAGCGGACACTCGCGCTCGCGCTCCGAGCAAACGTCCTCACAAGTAAGCCGAGCCCCGAGATGGTGCTGAAGACGAACAGCGCGAAGTCGATCCGCGTAGGTTCTAACCTTGAGGGGCGGTGTTCGACATGCGAGCCCTCCCTACCGTGGCCGCGGCGCTGACAGACCTGAGCGAGCGCGATCAGGCGATCCTGCGCGATGTCGCCGATGGGCTGAGCCCCAAGAAGATCGCCGAATGCATCGACATTCCGGAGGACGAGCTGTACCGCTTCATCGCCTGGGTCTTGGAGGAGATCCAGCCAGCGCCCAACGGCGACACGATGCACGAGGTCTACGCGCGCCACGCAAGCCGTCCCGCCAGCCCGTCCGACATCGAGGAGTTCGAGCGGCGCTTCGGGCCGTCCCTGCCGCCCGATGATGATTCACGGTTCTGTTCATGATATTGTTCATGAAGATGTTTATGTCCTCTACATCAATGATCGCTGACGTCGGTGATGGTCGCCAAGCCCTGCTACCAGCTTGCAGCATGAGCCATCCGACGAACATCGGGAGGATCCCGTGGCCAGCGCCGTAGCCAGCCGCCTTGACTCCATCCGTGACCGCGGCGGGATCAAGTCCCGCGAGGTCGCCCACCTGCTCGACACCACGCCGCAGACAGTCTCGCGCTGGCGTACCGGCAGGGTCGAGCCGCAGCCCGACCGTCTGCAGCGACTGCTCACGCTTGAGTGGCTGGTCGGTCAGCTCGCAGAGCTCTACGAGCCCCAGGAGGCACGCCTGTGGCTGTTCGCGCCACACCGCCTGCTCGCAGGCGAGCGACCCGCCGACCGCATCCAGCAGGGCAAACCCGACGACGTGCTCGCCCTCATCGCCCAGCTACGCGACGGCGCCTTCGTCTAACCGCCCACTGGCTACGCAGCGGACGCGGTCTACTCGCCCGCAAACACTGGGCGACACACCGCGCTGACGAGGCAATCCGGGCGCGAAACCTCCACGTTGCGGTTTTGGAGGCTACATTGTCAGTAAATCGGGGGCTGTCAATTATTCGTGCGCCGGGTCGCATCTCTCTGAAACTATTACAATGCCCTCAATAAACTGCTTAGGTGTTAATATTTGAATCGTGCCTATGTCCAGGGCCAGGGGACGCCAAAGACCGATAGCGGAGTGCTTGTGACCGCTGGTAGCGCTCGAAGCGCGCGAGAAAAAAGCGGTCGTAGCGACTATGAATCTGGCGCGTGCCGTTGCGGCAGGGTGTGTTTTGGGTTTACATTTTTAGACGTGCCCCCAAATAACACGTCCACTGTGGAGTCTTCTTCGACGCATGACCCGCAGTCGCGCATACTGCTCAGCAGACGAGAAGCCGCAGCCACACTGGGAGTAAGCCTGTCGCATTTCAGCCGTTTCATACAGCCACAGATGCCTTGCGTGCGGTGCGGTCAGCTCATTTTGTATCGGCCCCGAGATCTCCAGGAGTGGGCCGATAGGCTCGCCAGCGTGCCGCCAGCCTTCGCCCGTGAGCGGAGGTCTACGATCTCGAGGGCAGGTGGAGCGCCCTCGGCGCTTGCCTCGCCCGCGCCGTTGCGCCCGAATAGGGCTCCTGTTTCCTCTGCATTACCGCCCATGCCTGCGGCTGCGCCTCGACGTGCGAGAGCGCATACAAGACGCCGCACCAACCCGGCGACGCGCCCGCCCGATCAGCGCACTCGCTGGCCGTCCATCGTCATACGCCATCAGATCGCTTGCCCAGCGCACCTCGGCAAACGCTGTCGCTGCGAACCCCGCTACATCGCAAGAGTATGGGATCCTCGACGCCGTCGGCCCGTGAGCTCTCCATCGTTTCGCTCCCCGCACGAAGGAATTGCGTGGCAGCAGAACAAGCGCGCCGCGTTCCAACGAGGACAGGCGCGGGCGGACGACATCACCGTGATCGAGGCCTGCAATCGGTTTCTGCTCGCAATCCAGGATGGCACGGCGTTGAGCAAGCGGGGCAGGCCCTACAAGAAGAACACGATCAAATCGATCGAAGGCATCCTCAACGGGCGTATCGCACGCGAGCTCGGATCGCTCCCGCTCGACTCGGTCCGTCGCAGCCAGCTTCAGGGCCTCGTGGACGAGATGGTCGCCGATGGACTCTCCGGCAGCTACGTTCGGAACGTGCTGAACGCACTTCGTGCCCTCTATACCTACGCGATCGCGCACGAGTGGGTGCACGACTCGCCGATCGCCAACATCCTGCTACCCGCGGTCAACGAGAAGCCGCGGGACCGCGTCGCGACGCCCCGAGAATTCAAGAAGCTGCTCATCGCGCTCGAGCCACCGGATGCCGTCCCCTTCGCGCTGGCCGGTTACGCGACCGCGCGCAGCCAGGAGATACTCAACCTGGCCTGGTCGAACGTGGACTGGAGTGCTCGGGCCGTGCGCCTCGCCGACAACCCAGAGTACGCCAAGAGCGAAGCTGCAACGCGGTTGGTCCCGTTGATCCCGCACCTCAGGCGTATCCTGCGAGCTGAGTGGAAGCGCCAAGGTCGACCCTCCGGTGACAGCTTGGTGTGCCCGGCACGCAAGGCGAGAACCACCGGCCAGCTCAGCACATGCGGGCTGTACGCCCGTGCCGACAAGGTGTGGGCAGCCAACGAGCTCACGCGCATCCGCCTCCACGAGTGCCGGCACACCGCATCGAGCTGGATGCGCGCCGCCGGGATCGACCTGAAGGCACGGAGCGTGCTTATGGGACATGCAAGCACCGCCAGCACCGACCGCGGGGCCGGCTCGATCACCGACGACCGCTACACCCACCTCCTCCCCGGCGAAATTGAGCAAGCCGGCGAACGACTCGGGGACTACATAAGGGAAGCCGAAACCAAGAGACACCGATCCAAGCGACGAGACAAATAGCCGTCATACCTCACCGCCCTGGCCGCAGGGCTCAGGTTTTGGCGCTGGTCGCGTACTCGCTGGCTAACCACCGCCGCCGATGACCGGTGCGCCGTGCGGGACGACGCTTGGGACGGTCTGCGTCTCGGGTCAGCGGGAGTGTTGCTCGCGGGCTCGATCCACCACTGCTCCTTCCCTCCGCGCGAGTGGTCCTCCCAGGACGCCCGCGCGGGACATCCCTGCGCCCGGTCATCGTCTAATGGGGCACAGCGGAGCCGGGCGGGTCGCGCTTCCGCAATCGTGCCCGTGAGCAGAAGCCAGGGCTCGACGACTTCCACCAGAGGATTCCAAAAACCCAACTCCGCTGCTAACCCGGGTCAGACCAGAGGCCCAGCCGCCGCGGGTTCGTATTCTGTGAACCGTGTCCGCGATCGTGCAGCCATACCCAGGAAACCAAGCCAAGCGGTTCGACGAACTCGCCGAGCTGTTTCTCCTGTGCCGCGCAGCATGGCGGGAGGTCACGGCTGAAACCGAAGGGCACCCCGATCCCAGATCGGTCGCCGCGAGCGACCAGCGAGAGCTCGCCGAGCAGATCGCTCCCAAGCAACCGCACGCACCTCTCATGGTGCTGTCTGCCGTCCAGCAGTACATGCTCGCCGCAAGCGAGCAGTTCGGCGGGCTCGCGGCTCTGTACCAAGCCCAAGAGGTCCTCTACAGCCCGTCATCCGTCGCGCGAAGCGCGCTGGAGCACTGCGCGTGCGCGGCCTGGGTGCTCGACGGCGACTCTGCCGAGAACCGGCTTGCGCGCGCGTATCGCGAGCATCTCAAGAGCGCGGAAGAAGCGAAAATGAACTCCGGCCGGCTGCTCGGCAAGGAGGACCCAACGCACCAGCAGATGGCCGAGGCGTTCAAGGAGCTGAGCAAGGAGATCGAGGAAGTCTTCCCCGACGGATGGTCAACAAATGACGAGGGGCAACGACTGCTGCACGGACAGAGCAAGCCCGGCTTGGAGGAGTCTGTCGCTTGGCTGCTCAGCGAGTTCCTGAGCCGGGGGCAGTCGAGGGACGTGGGCCGAGGCAGCTACGGGTACATTTCCAACATGACGCACCCGACCCTCTACAGGATCTCGGGCCTGTGGGCTGTCGAGGAGCAGAACGGAAAGCGGACCGCTGTCCTAGACGTGCGCATAGAAGACCACGAGAAGCAAGCAAAGCTCATCGTCTGCCCCTATTACGAGGTGCTGGCGCGCGTGATCGAATACCACGGCTGGCCTGGCATCCAGCACCACAAACTCACAGAAGCGATCGATCGGTTGCTTCCCGGCACGCTCAAGGCGCCTGGCGAATAGGCAGGCAGGCGCGCGCCCGAGTGCTCACGCCGGGGCGCCCCAGGCGGCGAGGACACGACTCCGTGCACGCCTCACGCGGCTGCGCGTGGCGACATCGACCGGCGAGCGTCGTCGTCGGTGTCGATCACTTCGTAGGACATGAGCCGATCCGATTTGCCGCTGGGGTCGGGGATGTAGCGCGGCCAGCCACGGGCGGCGTTCCTGTCGGCTGCTGCCGTGTCCGCCCGATCAGCGTCCTCCAGCATCACCGGTCGTTTCCTGATCGGCTTTGGCGCCTCGTCGGCGCGCTCATGTAGCCGTTCGAGGATGTCCTTCGACGGCCCGTACACGTAGCGCGTTGCCCAGCCGTAGGTGCGGAGGTTGATGCGGTCCACCTGCTTCGTGGTCTCCTTCACGGACAGCCGCTTGGGCTGGCTCGGGCCGATGCGCAGGCATAGGTCGCGGCCCACCGGCAGCGTCGATTCCACAAGCGGCGACGATTCCCACGCCGGCGCCGACCAGGGGTAGGGCGGCGTCAGGTCGTACATCGTGAGCGGCCGATCGGAGCAGACGAAACGGTAGGGGGGCTTCGCCTTCAGCACCGTCCACGGCAGGATGCTGATCGTAAGCCAAGTCGCGACGAGGAGTTGCGTTGCTTGCACAAGGGCTTCCTGGTCTGGCGGCTCCAACATGATCCGGCCTGCCAGGATCGCATCGCGCGTTTCGACCGCTTCCTTTCGCCTTTTCCCTTTGACGTTGGTGAGATGCACCACGGACTCGGTGAGCGCAGCGTGTCTCAACATGATCTCGAGTTCGTCGAGGAAGCCCGGAGCGCGCTGCTCTTGGATGGCGGCGAGAAAGGCGAGGTCGCTGCGGTCTTGCTCGGTCAGGCTCTCGCCGTCGCGGACGAGCCCGTCCAGCGCCTCGCTTGCGAAGCCCTCTGCGAGCGAGAAGAAGCCCTCGATCACGCCGTCGTGGTCGCCGCTCTTGCTGACGACCTTGTAGAGATCCTTGTCCCACGCTGCCTCTTTCGTGGTGGTCTCTTTGCCCTCGCCCGTCTGCTTGTCGAGCTCGTAGAGCCTCCCACCGCCCCGGAAGCGCCTCAGGAGGAACTGCGGCACGTAATGGTGCCGTGACCCCTCGCAGTTCGGCAGCGAGGCTTCGCCAGCGTTGAGCCGGCTCATCCAGTTGACGAACCTGCCCTCGAGTTGCACGGGTGCGGGCATAGGTTCGATCGTAGAAGCCAGCGCGGCTGTCCCAGGGGTGTCCCACTGACGATCGGCGGATCCCCACCGCCGCTCCCGCATTCAGCCGCGAGTGGGCACGTCGGCGGTCAAGCCCGACACGACCGCATTGGACGACGACCACCTGCCCGTGGTCCGAGGCACCAGACGCTCGCTTGCGCCGGGCGGTGCAGTCGTGCAGGCGTCGTCAGCGCCGGCACCCCCAGGTCGTCCGAAGCGCAACTCTGAATTTTGTTGACTGGTACGCCTGCTCCCCGCATAAGCAGGCGTCTGCCCCTGCGGTCTCGCTGACGCCAACGGCGATAGGCTCATTCACAGGCAATACCAGGATCAACAGCACAGTTCAGTAGCTTGGCCAGCCACGTGGGGTGATGGGTCGAGCGATCTGTCCGGCTCTCGCGGCATTCTTTCGATGTGCGGGCAGCCCGGCTACAGCGCCACGCCCATCGACGGCCTTGCCGCCGATGCCAATACGCATTTTCCTGTTCGAGATCACCTACCTCGTCCTACTCATCGTGCTGTTCTTTCTCTACGTGATGGTGGATACCGTGAGGGAGGCATTGCCATCGCTCGGTTCGGTTCCAATACAAGTCGCATGGTTCGGCTCCGTGGGAGGCGTACTCTCAGGACTAGGCGGCGTCTACTTTTTAACCAGCATTGGGACAGCTCCTACGACTACTGGCACTACTCCCGGCCCATTGTCGGCGCCGTCGTCGGTGGAATTGGCTTCTTGAGGCAGCGGCTGGTTTGGACGAATCGTGACAGCACCGGCCGAGACTCGCAACACTCCATTCACGAGTTGGTTTGGGTGGCATCGAGCATGAGGCTCTGAGCCGCTCTGCGTACGCGTGGATTATCTACTCCGATCGCGGACCTCGCGGCATGCCCTCGCAGTAGCGAGGCCAGTACCCGGCCGTGAAGCTCGGTGAACTGCGGGGGAACGGCCTCGCCGATCATCGCCCGCAGGCTCGTGTGTCCGTAGCGCTCAAGATGATCACCCCACCGAAACTCGGCTGGGAACGTCTGCAGGTGCTGGCACTCCAGCATGCTCAAGACGCGGTGCTCGGACGGATGAAGGGTGTTGTCGCTGCCGCTCCGACCAGTCGCGGTGGTGATTGTCGCGGCCGGCCGGTCGGGATGCATTCTGCGATAGCTGGAGTTGTGAAAGCCGCGGATCAGCCGCCAGCGTCCATTGTGCTGGACGACAGGTCGAGCTAGTGGCCCCCGACAGAGCGGGCAGCAGGCGGCGTCACGTCGCACGTTCACGGGCCCGCACTGCTCGCAGTTGCTGTTGGACCACGCGCCAGCGCCGCTGTCAGGCGGGATGCTTTCCACCATGAACCGGCGTTGCGCATCCCAGACCGGCACGCAGTGAAGACCTTCTCCGGCGCTCGCAGCAGCTTCGCTGTCGAGCGGTCCGGCGCCCAGCTCGGCGAGCGCGGCCTTGAGTGTCACGTGGGGCTGTGTCAGTTCGGGGCCGTGCGTGGGCTCGGGGAAAGGTGCTCTGCCGCGAGCCAGCGTCCGCTGGAGGCCGGGCTCGTCGCGGCGGACGAGCACGAGAAACGCGCGCTTTCGAGTCTGCGGGATTCCGAAATCCGCCAGGTCGGCGCGCATTGCGAACGACTCATAGTCTGGGTCGAGGCGCTCGATCAGTAGCCTAGCGGCCGAGATGGGCTCGGCGGTGTCTGGGTGTCGTACTTTGCGCGTGAGGAACGCCAAGACGTTCTCCACGACGACGGTGCGCGGCTGTAGCTCGGTGGCGACGTTTGCGACGACATCGACCAGGAGGTTGCGCTCGTCGCGGCTACCGGCGTCGGGGTCGTTGGCGAGCCCTCGTCCGCTGCGCGCGGAACTCATACCTTGGCAGGGCGGGCATGCCGAAAGCAACGCGGGCCGGATGTCGGACGTGCGTGCTCGGTAGGCGTCAACCACCCTCGGCCACGTGTCGCGCAGGTCCCCGGGGACCGTTGTGGACCGGGGATGGTTCAGGGCTGCGACCTCAAGGCGGCGGAGTTGAAGCTCGGCGAGCACTTGGAAGCTGAAGCCGGCTCGCGCGTAGCCAAGGTCTCCAGCGCCGCAGTTGGTGAAAAGACTGACCGCCGGGAGGCTGGGCGTTCTCATCGCCAGCACGCACCAAGCGCGCGTGGCCGCTCGAGCCTACGATCATCGAGGACATTGCACAGTCGTGCATCGCTCATCAGCAGCCCAGAGTACCGAGCCGCCAAGACACGGGCCACGGCAGCGGACCGACGGGTCATTGCACGAGCCGGACGGCATGCGTCCCGCGGGTCAGCTCGACGGTGCCGTCGGAGCGAATGCCGAACATCACCCAGGTCTCGTGCGGGTCTCGTGGGCTCGCGCGAAGCTGCGGGGCGTCCTCCGGCTGTTGGGGGCGAATCTGCAGCGCTGGGTCACCCTCGAAGTCCTTGGTGGTCATCGCTTGACGTGCGGCTGCGAGCGTGACCTCTACGCCCGCTGGGACCAGGTCGACGCCCGGCAGTGCAGTGAGCTCGACTGCGCCGGCGTCGAGAAGCCACTCGACACCCTGGCCCTCCTCGAAGCGAGGAAGGGTGCCGCTTCTGGGAAAGGGCGTGACGATCAGCGCTCGCTCTGGGTCACGCGCGTGGCGATCGATGAGAACGGGTCGGATCGCCTCACGGGATCCGTGATGAGGCACCTTGATCGGGCGGGTGTGGAGCAGGTCGTCGGGGTGCATCCTATCCGCGACGGCCGTCCAGGCAGCCTGCTCGCAGTCGGCGCCGAGCACCAGCGCAATGTCGTCACGCTCGATCAGCAGCGACGCAGACAGGTCGTTCAGGTTGACGTCTTGCTCTGCTTGGAAGCGAGCGATCGCATCGTCGATTTCTGCTGTGGCTGGGTGCAGAACAGTCAACGTCCAGCCAGCGAGCTCCCGGGCACTGTCGTGAAGCAGCGACCACTTGGGGTGCCCGGCGCTCCATGCCGAGCGGATCGCGTAGTGCGCGAGCTTGGTCTGTGAGCGCGAGATCGCGGCCAGGTCGTCGGGATCCTCGGGCGGAGCATATGGCGAGGGCGTTTCAAGTAGCGGCTCGATGCATCCGATCGTCGCGCCCGGCGCGGCGATCTCGATGACGGCGGTCATCCCGCCCGTGTGATCGGAATGCGGGTGCGTGAGCAGCACCAGCGAGGGTCTTGCCCTGTGCACAGCGAGTAGATCCACGGCGGGGTTCACGCTGCCACCACGGCGCTGGCGACGAGCCGAGTCCACGACGGCCCACACGGGCTCACCGTCCGTGGCGGCCCGGATCGCGATCGACTCACCGAACCCGGGGCCGAACACCACGACGCTGAGGGCGTGATCGCTAAGCTGCTCGGCGCTCGGGAGGCCCATGTGGGCCATCAGTCTGCCAGCGTCCGGCAGGCAACACGTCGATCGGTATCGAGATGGGCGGCGGGGCGAGCAAGACGATCCCGGTGCGGTCGTCCTTCTCTGGGTGGGTGTAGCGTCCGATCTCCACAAATCGGCCCGGGGTCAGCGTACGAGGATCGAGCAGGTCGAGTAGGCGCGTCTCGAGGTCCGCAAACGCGATGCGCATCAGCCCAGGGTCATGCGGGCCGGTGCTCCGCGCGACGTTCACGACATGAACGTCGACGCTGGAGTCGTCGATCGACTCGATGCGTCCGGCTACCCAGGCGGTGAGGTCGCGTCCGGCTGTGTCGCGGGCGGGGAGGCGCTCCGGCCCCTGCTCCCACCATGCGCCCCCGGAGCGCGGCGCGGGTACGAACGCGCCGGCGTCCTGGGCACTAAGGCGCCCGGCGAGCAGCCGCGATAGGTCACGGTACTGCGCATTGCGGGCGTAGGCGGGGACACCGTCGAGCACGTAGTCGCAGAACGCGAGCTCGCCGGCGATCAGAAGCGACGCGGCGACGTACAGGTGCAGCGCGACGTAGAGGCCGGTGTCCCCGCGGTCCTCCGCGAGCACCGACTCGGCGTGCGCCCAGGCAGCTCGTGCCATGCTCGGGCGCGCCGTGTCGGTGAGGAACGACACCCGCCGAGCGTGCCAGGCAGGCTGCTCCGGTTCGACCTTGACCGCCCGTGCGTAACCGGACTCGACATCGTCACGCTCAAGTCCCTGCGCGTCGAGGTGATACGCCAGGTGATGGATGGCGTGCGGGTCTGCCGAGTCGGCCTGCAACGCGCGCCGGTAGGCAGTGACTGCGCCAGGGTGGTCGCCGTGGACGGTGCCGAGCCGGTATCCGAGTGCGTCGAGCTGCTCGACTAGATCGACGCTCACAAGAGTCAGTCGGGTTTCGTCCTCCAGCTCGCCAGCATGAAACAGCGCCTCGGCAGCATGCTCGGCAGCCTCCGGGAGATCGGCGTTGGCGTCCTGCTCGAAGCGCGCGTAGTGATGCTCGAAGAGCAATTCGTGTGCGTCGTGGCGTTGGTCCTCGACGAGCTCGGGGTCGGGCGGACGGTCCTCGGGGATCGTCCGCAGCACATCGTGCAGACGCTCAGCGCCGTCGAGTAGCGCGACGTTGAGCGTCGCGGTCGCGAGCGGCGAGAGGCGAGAGGCGCCGAGGGCGTTCATCGTCTCCTGATCGACGGGCACGCGGGCGAGCGCGAGTCGTTGCCAGAGTCCCCAGAGCGGCGCGCCGTGGCGGCGTGTGGCGAGCGTCTCGGCGAGCTTCGCCCCTAACCAATGGACATCGGCGCGGTCCGGTCGCTCTCCCCAGGCGAGCAGCGCGACTGCTAGACGCTGTTGCAGAGGTGTTTCGAGCCTGGACGCAATCGGCAGCGAGTACAGCTCGGCAGCAGCGTCGGCGAGCAGCTGCCATGTAGAAACGCGCAGCTCCTCCCGTGGTATGCCAGCGAGCGCGAACGATGTCGCTGAAGTGCCCTGGTCGCAGACGATCGCCGGCCAGCTCGTGCCCGGGCCTATCAGCGTGTCCACCGCTTCTTCAGCGCGGCGTGCAAAGATTCCGCCCGCTGCCTTCCAGCCGCTCGGCTCGTCGAGGACAAGGACGATGCTGTCCCGGGACGAGGCAAGCAGGTCGGTCGTTCTGCTTCGCAGCGCCGTCCACCCGTTGCGTGTCGCCATGTTCCCGCCGATGCAGCGTGCGACACCGGCGAGCGCGAGGACGCCCGCGTCGGCAGCCCCGCTTGGGGCGGTGATCAGCAAAGGTTCCCGACCATGTGCCTGTGCGAGCGGGATGACCTCGCGCGCAATCGTGCTCTTCCCGCTGCCTGGGCCGCCGCTGATGTAGGCGGCGCTCTGCTGATCGACCGCGCGGTCGAGTGCTTGCACCGCGACGGTCAGGACGACTCCTCGAGGGTCCCAAGCAGCGCGTCATGCGCCTCGGAGCTCTCATTCAAGACCTGCTGCCAGGTCAGTTGCCCTGGGGCGTCCTGCGGCCATGCCGAGGCGATCTGCAGGTTCGCCTTGAGGTCCTGTGCCGGCTGCGGCGAGGGAGTGGCCCCGACCGCCCAGCACAGGATCGTCAGAGCACCCAGCACTGGCGGCAGCGCGGCGAACCTGACGCACGCGAGCTCGTCATCGACACGGAGCACCTCGTGCGGCACGTCAGCGAGCAGCGGAGAGATCAACCAGGGTGAATTCGGCAGCTCGCGGTGCAGCCGGCTCACGGGTGGCTCGGATATGGCAACCAGGAAGCTCGCCAGAGCATCACGACGCGCCGTCTGAAGAGTCCTCGTGCCTGCTCTCACGATGTCACGTGCTTCACCGAGCAGCTCCCAAGTGACATCGTCGTCGGGGTCGCCCTCGAGCGAGAGGTTGGCGGCGGCACGCTCAGCGGACTTGACGTCAGTGGCATCCACGACGGCGCGCAACGCTTGCGCGACCGCCGCCCCGTCGGCCTGAGTGATGTCGGTGATCCGCCCCGCGAGAGTGCGCAGTCGTTCGCGGCTGCGCGCGGGCGCGGCGTCCAGGACATCCTCGACCTGCTTGCCGAGAGCGCCCGGACCGACGTTCTGCTCACGCCGCACACGGTTGCGCTGCGCGAGCGCCCACGTGAGGAGATCTCGCCCCCAGCGCATGAACGGCTCGAGTTCGGCATTGTCGAGCTGGAGCTGGTCGCGGTTTGACTGGATAAGGTCTTCATCGGCCTGGGTGCCGTGATCGAGCCAGTCGGCCGATACCTCTCCCACGAGGTACTCCTGTCCAAGCTGTCCGGTCGTTCCGAGCGCTCGCTCGAACATGAACGGCCGTTGTGCGAGCTTGCCGCGCGAGAGGATCGAGATGCCACGGATGTCCTCGTCGGCGATTGGCGTCCTCGTGAACCCGATCCACCAACGCACCTCACGCGTCGCGTCCGGATCGGATTCCGTCGCGTACGCGATCTCCTCGCGTGCCCAACCATCGTCATCGATCGTGATCGCGGCAGCCGGCGGCTTCCCGTCGCGAGGGAAGCGCACTTCCACGGGGGCGTCGAATCGCTCCAGAGCCGTACCGTTGATAGACACGCTCATCTGGCTGGCATCCAGCGCGAACCGGCGCTCCATTGACCGGCGGAACACCGCCTCGCCCGTCCTGCGCTTCGCCTTCAGGGACGTTAGTCGCACACGGGTGCCGTGCCTAAGCGGCTCACCAGTGTCCGGGTCGAGTAGCGGCTCGATATCCGTGAGCAGCTCCACGGGGTAGTCCTCGGTAGGGTCGAAGTCGCGGAGCTTGTCGTAGTCGATCGCAAACGCCGTCACGACCGCGTCGTGCACCGTGACGCACTCCAAGTATCCGGCGGTCCCAAAGGCCGCCAGCTTGCCAATGCCCTTCCGGCCATGAAGAAGTCGCCCCCCGCTGCTCATGTCTCCGCTCTCCAGTCGGCGGTTTCGTCCAACGATCAGATACTGGCCCTGAGCCTGCTCCCGCGTCATGCCGCTCCCGTCGTCTAGAACCTCGATCACGGCCTGGCTCTTCCAATCGGCGTCAAATGGGATCGATATCCAGACGCGGCGCGCGTCAGCATCCCATGCGTTGGACACCAACTCGGCCACTGATGCGGTCACGCGCGGGTAGAGCTGTGCGCCGAGCTGCTCGACGAGCCGTCCGCCGAACCTCAAGACCAACGGCGCCTGTGTGGTACCTGCCTCCATGAGCCCAAAGGCTACGTGCCATCGGCTTTCCGTGCCAACGTCGGGCGATCGGTTGTGGCCGACGCCGTCTGTTTCACGGCTCATAGCGCGTCATCGCCCTCTGCGTCGGGCCCTACGTCCTGGCCTACAGCACCGGCTTACTACCGCTCCCGGGACGATGCGGGCGCGACCGATGGCGCTCGCGTCACTTTCGAGTTGGACGACAAGCAACACTTCCGAGCCGACACAGAACCTACGCCCGCTCTCCGCACCAGGCGGGAGGGTGTCCCCGTCAAGCCGCCGCCCGCAGGCGTCGCGGTCCCGCGTCCTCCTCGCTCGGCTCGAACGGCAGCTCGCGCCGTGCGCCACTGCTCATCGACCGACCGTGGGCCGAGGTGGCTGAAGTCGTCGATCTCGTAGCTGTAGTGCTGGGAGAGCATTTCGAGGCTCGTGCCGCACTGCTCGGCGACTGACTGCGCGTCTTCGCTTCGCAGTCGCATCGAGATCCCGCCCCGTCTGAGCGCATATGGCGTCGCGCCGCGCAGGCTGGCGTATCCGTCGTGGTTTTCGGCCACCGAGTTGACGGCCGGCGTCAGGTACCGAGGCCCCCACTTTTGGGCCTGGTTGCCGCTCATGTGGCACGCGCCGGTCTGCGGGTCGCGGATGCCGAACTCCTCGCCTGCGAGATCGCCGGGAATGATGAAATCGACTCCGCGGGTTGGGTACCCCCGCTCGCGCAAACGCTCCCGCCACCACGCCAGATCCTCTCGCAGGAGCGCGGGGACCTTGGGAGCACGGCCGGTGGCATGCTCGGTCTTGCCCCACTCATCCAGCTGGTTCCAGCTCAAGACCTCAACGATGTGGGCGCGCTCGCGGTCTAGCGCGGACCAGCGCATCCCGTAGACCTCCTGGTTTCGCAGCCCCAGCCCGAGCTGGATGGATACCAGGGTCGCATCGCGGTAGGCGATCAGCGGCCTGCGAGCCCCTGCGGCGCGTGCGAGCATGTCGGCACGGATGAACTCGACGGCCATCGGAGCGAGCGCCCAGCTTCGGATTTCCTCCCCGCGACGTCGGACGCTGCGACGACCCTGCTGTCCTCGCACAGACTTCCGCCTGTTGCCGACCTTCTCGTTGGCCAGCAGGCAACCGTTGGTTTGAATCTCGGGCACCAACTCCGACTGCGCCGCCCAGGAGAGCACGGCCGACAGGACTCGCCACGCATGGGCGCGTGCGGATTGCCCGACCCGCTCGCGCCTCATCGCATCGCGCAGGGCGCGCGGCGCGGCGGCGTGGTTGAAGCGCTCCGCGGGTTCCGCAGCAAGCTTCACGGCATATTTCGCCGGCGGCATCCTCCGGCCCCTGCTCGCGCCCTCATGCCCGAGCAGATGCCGTTTCGCTGACCATGAGTAGGTGCGGAACGTCGAGGTCGCCAAGCCGTCCGCCGTGTCGGGGGCGTTGAAGGCGAAGTAGAGCTGTACGACCTCGCCGATCGTCCTTGCCTCGCTCGCCGCACTGGCTTCGCGGGCGTCGAGGTCGAGTAGGAAGCGGCGCAGGCTGTCGCGGCCTCGGCGCTCGGCCGAGACGTAGTCCTCCATCCAGTCACGGGCCGCCCTCGCGGCCGGGAAGGAGCGCGTACGCTGCGAGCCCTCATGGTCATAGAAGCCCACGAAGTAGGACCTGGCGCCGTTCTTGGCCACGTGCGGCCACCTCCCGTGCTTCTTCCAAGGTCTAGCCATCGCCCACCGCCACCCGGGCCCGCAACGCCGCGAGCGCCTCCGACGAGAGGTCGTAGAAGGCGCCCGAGTCCTCATCGCCCAGGCGCGGGCGACGAGCACGCCGGGGGCGCGTCTTGCTCACCCTACCCGAGGCGTTGACCGCCGACCGTTCAGCCCCCGGCTGCCGCCGACGACCACCCCGGACGGGAGCATCGCCTGCGCCCCAGAACTCGTGGATCGCCTCCTCCGGTATGCGGTAGTGGCCACCGGGAAGGCGGCGACAGCCGAGCAGACCCGATGACACGTAGCGACGCAACGTTCGCTCGTGGACGCCCAGCGCCGCCGCTGCCTCCCGAGTGCTCAACCACCGGGTCGGATATTGGGTTCTCGCCTCGCTCATCCATGCTTCTGTCGATGAGCGCGGCCATTCTCCCCCTACGCAGTTCTCTGCCGCTCCGCCTTTCCCGCGAAGCCCCAAGACACCGGCACACCGTCGGCGCGCGGCCGATGAGGCCACGGCCTGCGCTTGCGCCGCCGCCTCAGCCCGAATCCCGTGGCCACAAGGGGGCCGTAGATTCGTGACCGTTTTGCCCGCAAACGCCCGCGCTTGCCCGCGAACCGATCTGCCCGCCACTCCCGCGAATCCCCAGCCATAGGGCCACATTCGGCCCCACGAAGCAAAAGCGGCGGACGAGATTCGAACTCGCGACCCCAAGCTTGGGCGACTCGGCGCCGCAGATTCCGTTCGTTATTTCGATAAACCTCTACCCGCCAAACCTAGCCGGAGTGGCTCCAGCAAAGGATAAAGTTGTCTCGAGACTCGGGCGTATCGAGCGCGCAATGGGGGCGATCCGAGCCGCGCCGATCATCCCTCCCACTGCCGACCAGATGCGTGCGTCGGCGCTTGCGGGCACCGTGCACTACTCGACGCTGATCGAGGGCAAGGAGCTTCCGCTGATCGAGGCCGAGCGCGCCGCGGCGGGCCAGCTCGACGCGACGACGACCGCAAAGGTCGAGCTGGTCAGTCACCGACGAGTTGCAGCACATCGTCCACGAGGATGCGCCCCCTGCGGAAGTGCCGTCCCTGATGGCCGACTTCTGCCAGTGGATCGCCGAGCGCGAGCAGCGTTCCGAAGAGTATCCGCCACCCGTGCTGGCCGCGGTCGCGCACTACGCGATCACGGACATCCACCGGTTCGCCAACGGCGACGGCCGCAGCGCCCGCCTGCTCTCCAGCGCGATGCTGCTCCGACACGACTATTCTGACGGGCCAGCTGTTCTGCTTCGATCGCTACTACGCGCGCGAGAAGACCGCCTACCTGGCCACGCTGCGCTCGGTGCGCGAGCGCACGTTCAACATAGGACGCTGGCTTGAGTACTTCCTCGAGGCCTCGCCGAAGAGTACGAGTGGGTCGAGGCCGAGGTCGAACAACTCAACCGGCTCGGGCTCAGCAGCTCCACCCAGTCCAACTGAAGGCCTCCCAACAGCACGGGATCAGCGCCCTCGCCGTCCTGGGCGTACGAGAGTTCACACGCGCCGACTACCAAAAGGCCGCCGGTATCCAACGCACCGCCGCTACCACCGACCTCGACGACCTCGTCGAGAAGCGCGCCTCACAGACCGCGGGTTCCAAGAGGCCAGCGACTCCAAGGTGATCTGCCGCTGCAAGCACACGAACACCGGCCTCACACTCGACGTCATGCCACAGACCGGGAGCGTGCTCGGATTCTCAAACACGTGGTACCCGCACACCCTCGAGACTGCCGTCGAGCGCAAACTCCCCTCTGGCACTCCCATCCGCGCAGCAACACCGCCCAGCATCATGCGACCAAGCTCGCAGCCTGGAACGGACGCGGCCACGGCGACCTCCTGCGAAGCCTCGACCTGCACGACGTGCTCGTGCTCATCGACGGCCGCGCCGAGCTACAAACAGAACTCGACACGGAGCCTCGTGAGCTGCGCCGGTACATCGCCGATGAACTCACAGCTATCGCCGGACATCCCTACTTCGGCGATCTCCTCGAAAGCGCGATGCACGGCTACGGCCCCCTGGCACCCTCGCGAGCCCGACGTCTCCGCGACGAGGTCGACGCGTTGATCTCCGGGAGGCGCTGGGCACACACACGGCGCTACGGTCTATCCGAGCGGGCCGCCGTCATTTTGGAGCATCACGCCGTTTGTAACAAACTAACCGACCAAGCCAAATCCACCGTTAATCGGACACTCCCGCGTTGGGCGCTTCAGGTGTGTAGGAGGGTGATGCCTGTGACGGTCACCGCTGCGCCGTGGAGTGGGGTGAGTGTGATCTTTACCGTCAGGGCAAGGCGCCGGTGGCGGTGTAGCGCGGCGTTGCCTTTGGCAGTCAGGGGCACGGAGAAGGGCATGTTGCCCGTTTTCAGCGGGGAGCGCACCAGTCGTCCGACGCGCACTTGCGCGGAGTGATCGGCCTTCGCCAGCGAGACGCTGGCGGCGAACAGGCCGACTTCTAGCCGTCCGCCGGAGCCGGCCTGGGACACGTGGACCTGGCCGTGCACGGTCGATCCGTGCTGTTTGCGGGCGAGCTTGAGGGCCTTTGATCCTCCTTGCAGGGGCGAGCTGTGGTTGGGTTCGCTCGGCGTTGTGGGGGTCGTCGTTGTTGTGGTCGTCGGTGTCGTGGTTGTGGTGGTCGTGGTGGGGGTTGTGCCAGTGGTCGCGCCTTCCGCGACGATTTCGTATTTGGTGTAGTTGGTGGCTCCGTCGTTGAAGAGGCTTGAGCTTTCGAACTTGTAGGTCCCTGGTTGTTCGAACTTGCAGGTGCCTTCCCATCTTGTCATGGCGCTCGCGGGCACACCGGAGCAGGCTGGCGCGGAGCCCACCCATACGACGGCCGCTGCGGTGTTCGTGTTGTCGGCGAACTTGAGTTCGCCGCCGGTAGCGATTGTGACTTTGCTCGCGGGGGCTGGGTTTGACCCTGAGCCGGGGGTCGCCCAGCACGGCCAGGCGGGATCGACACAGTTTTCGTTGACTTCGAGCTTCGCTTCGGATGGGGCGCCAGCGAGCGCGGGCACGACGGCGACCGTCGCCCCGACCAGCGCGGCGAGAGCGAGGAGCAAAAGCGGGCGTGGGCTCAAAAGCGGGCGTGGGCTCAAAAGCGAGCGTGGGCTCAAAAGCCGGCGTGGGCTCAAAAGCGTGCGCGGGCTCATCGGAGGTCCAGGCTTCGCGTGAGGGTCAGGGCCGCGCCGTGTTTGGGTGTGAGCACGATCTTCACGGTGAGCGCCAGCTTGTGGTGGCGGCGTAGCGCGTGTTTGGCTGTCGCGTCGAGCGACACGGTGAAGGAGACCGCGCCGGCGGGCACTGAGGAGTGGACGAGCCGCCCGACGCGGGAGCTGCCAGGCGGCTTGACCGTGGCCAGCGAGGCGCCGTGGGCGAGCAGTTCGACTTCCAGGCGTGCGCCACTGTCAGCGGCGGGGATCTGGACGGTGCCATGCACAGCGCCACCGTGCTGAGCGTTCGCCAGTACGAGCGTCGCGAAGGGGTGGCTGCCGGCGGACGCGGGAGGCGCTTCCGTCGAGATGGGTGTCGTGACCGTCGAGGCCCCGCCGCTGGCGGGCTGGGTGGAGGTCGTAGCCGTCGGTGTTGTCGGCGTCGGGGTGGTCGGCGTTGTCATCGTGGGGGTAATGGGCGTCGTTGTCGTCGGTGTGGTGGTTGTCGGTGTGGTGGTTGTCGGTGTGGTGGAGGTGGTGGTGTCGGTGCTGACGCTTTCGACGACGATTTCGTATTTGGTGTAGTTGGTGGCTCCGTCGTTGAAGAGGGTCGAGCTTTCGTACTTGTAGACCCCTGCTTGTTCGAACTTGCACGTACCTTCCCAGGCGGTCATGGCGCTCGCGGGGATACCGGAGCACACTGGCGCGGAGCTCGTCCATGAGACGGTCGCCGCGGTGCTCGCGTGGTCGACGAACTTGACTTCGCCACCGGGAGCAATCGTGACCTTGCTCGCCGGTGCCCCCGAGCCGGGGGTTGCCCAGCACGGCCAGGCGGGCTCGACGCAGTTCTCGTTGACTTCGAGCTTCGTTTCGGACGTGCCGGCCGCGAGCGCGGGCAGCACGACCACCGCCGCCCCCAGCAGTGCTGCAAGGGCGAGAAGCAAAAGCGTGCGCGGTCTCATCGTGAACCCACCTTTCTCGTACTGGATGTCCATGACAGTCGCCCGGCGGCGTGCGTGGCACACGCGCCACCGCGCCCGTCATCCCCTAAGACTCCGGCGCGCTGAGATCCTTCCCGCTGCGCCTCGCCGTGTCCGTGTGGACCCGTCGGCGCTACAGTCGGCTGACGACAGGAGGGCTGTGCCCGCTACGGGGGCGCCTGCTCTCCGTGGCTCATGCGCCTACTCGATCCGCAATCTCTGACTCGGCATGTGGACCGCCTTTACCGGGCGGCTTGGGCGTTGTGTGGTTCGCGTGAGGACGCCGAGGACCTTGTGCAGGAGACGTTCGCTCGTGTGCTCGCACGGCCGCGGGCGCTGCGGGGTGAGGACGAGCTGTACTACTTGATGCGGGTGCTGCGCAACACGTTCCTCAGCGGCCGGCGCACCGCGAGCCGCCGGCCGGTTACGGTGGCTACGCTCGAGGAGTTCGACGCGGCTGATCCCCGGCTGCTGGGCCAGCCTGAGGGGGCGCTGGAGGTGCAGGAGGTGTACGCGACGATCGCCGCGCTACCGGAGGATCGTCGCCTTGCGCTGGTGGCCGTCGATGTGCTCGGTCTCTCCTACCGTGAAGCCGCGGGAGTGTCCGACGGTCTGTGTAGGCATGTCCTGACTTCGGGTTGGGAGGGCTGCCCCCGCGGGGGCAGCCCTCCCGGCTCGTCAGAGAGGAGCACCATGCCTATCGATGTCCCACTGAATGCTGCT
>Ga0210396_10000358_pt1:2500-63758 | contig 63758 bp, 51 predicted proteins | sample IncBWH17OmetaG_FD_155466 | JGI IMG/M metagenome (GOLD analysis project Ga0210396, IMG submission 155466) | Forest soil microbial communities from Barre Woods Harvard Forest LTER site, Petersham, Massachusetts, United States - Inc-BW-H-17-O ... | reverse complement strand
AGTCGCGCAACGCAGCACGATCCGCGCCCGCAAGGCCAGCGCCTGTGCGGTGTTGCGCCGCGCCGCAAGCGACGTCAGCTCCGTACGTTCCGCATCACTGAGTACCAAAGCCGCCAATTGTCGCCCCACCATGATCCACTCCATGCCCGCAGAAGCCTGACATGGCGGCGTGAAGCTGCAATATGGCGAAGTTTAGATTCGGGACACTAGGGACCGTTGCGATTTCCAGACGTCGGTCGGAATAGGATGGTGAGCGAGACTTTGATGACGACCGAACAAATCGACAATTTCGACCAAGCCTATCGCGATCGGATACGAGACGCGGTTTGGGACGCAATCCTCGCGGCGTCGCACGATCCGACGACCAATACGGCGCCGCTGCGAAACTACGAGATTTACGATGCTTTGCTCCAGTTGCAGGCCATCATCCTGGCGAGCTCCAAACAAGCCGGCTCGGCGGCCGAAATGCGCGTGATCGGCGCTCAGTTCGCAAGGCGGCTTCGACGCTTGGTCGCCGAGTTCAAGAAAACCTACGATCGTGATGGAGCGCCCTTCGCGGTGCTCCATACCGATGAAATGCAATAGCTTATCTCCCGTGCCGGCACGCGCGGCGGCCCGTCATACGCGTGCCGGCAAACGCGGCCTAGAACAGTCCGACAATTTTTCCATCCGCCGCGACGTCGATCGAGTCCGCCGCCGGCACCCTGGGCAGGCCGGGCATGGTCATGATCTCACCGCAGACCGCTACCACGAATTCGGCGCCCGCCGAGAGCCTAACTTCACGTACATTGATCGTGTGATCGACCGGCGCGCCCTTGGCGTCGGGATTGGTCGAGAAGCTGTATTGCGTCTTGGCGACACAGATCGGGAATTTGCCGTAGCCCATCGCTTCGAAGTTCGCCAATTGATCGCGCACCGGCTTGTCGGCGGAAATGTCCTTGGCGCGATAGATCTCCTTGGCGATGGTGCGGATCTTCTCGTAGAGCGGCATCTCGTCGGGATACAGGAACTTGAGCTTGCTCTTGCCGCTGTCGCAGATCTTGACCACGGCCTTGGCGACGTTGGCCGCGCCCTCGCCGCCCATCGCCCAGTGATCGGCCATCAGGGCTTCGACGCCGAGCGCCTTGCACTTCTCCTCGACCAGCTTGATCTCGGCCTCGGTGTCGGCCGAGAACCGGTTGATCGAAATCACCGGCTCGATGCCGAATTTGCGCACGTTCTCGACATGGCGCTGCAGGTTCGACATGCCGGCTTCGAGCGCCTTCAGGTTCTCCTGCTTGAGGTCTTCTTTCTTGACGCCGCCGTGCATTTTTAGCGCGCGGATGGTGGCGACGAGCACCGCGCAATCGGGCGCGATGCCGGCCTTGCGGCACTTGATGTCGAGGAATTTCTCGCCACCGAGATCGGCGCCGAAGCCGGCTTCGGTCACCACATAGTCCACGAGTTTCAGCGCCGTCGTGGTCGCCAGCACCGAATTGCAGCCGTGCGCGATATTGGCGAACGGGCCGCCGTGGATGAAGGCCGGCGTGCCTTCCAGCGTCTGCACCAGGTTCGGCGCCAGCGCTTCCTTGAGCAACACCGTCATGGCGCCATGCGCCTTGAGCTCGCCGGCGCGCACCGGCTTCCTGTCGCGGGTATAGCCGACGACGATATTGCCGAGCCGCTTTTTCAGATCGTCGAGATCGCGGGCGAGGCAGAAGATCGCCATCACCTCGGAGGCGACCGTGATGTCAAAGCCGTCCTCGCGCGGGAATCCGTTGGCGACGCCGCCGAGCGAGGACACCACCGAGCGCAGCGCGCGGTCGTTCATGTCGAGGACGCGGCGCCAGGCAACGCGGCGGGGGTCGATGCCGAGCGCGTTGCCCCAATAAATGTGATTGTCGAGCAGCGCGGCGAGCAGATTGTTCGCCGAGGTGATGGCATGGAAATCGCCGGTGAAATGAAGATTGATGTCTTCCATCGGCACCACCTGGGCATAGCCGCCCCCGGCGGCGCCGCCCTTGACGCCGAACGACGGCCCCAGCGACGGCTCGCGCAGGCACAGCATCGCCTTCTTGCCGATGTAGTTGAGCGCGTCGGTCAGGCCCACCGTGGTCGTGGTCTTGCCCTCGCCCGCCGGCGTCGGCGTGATCGCCGAGACCAGGATCAGCTTGCCGTTGGGTTTGCTTTGCAGCGACTTGACGTAGTCCATCGACACCTTGGCCTTGTAGTGGCCGTAGGGCTCGAGGTTTTCCGGGCCGATGCCGAGCTTTTCCTTGGCAACGTCGAGGATCAGCCGCTTTTTGGCGGCCTGGGAAATTTCGATATCGGATTTCGGCGACTGATGCTGGGAGGCGGGCATGTTTTGATGATCCATTCAGTGAAGGTGGTGAGCCGGCATTTTGTTTGTCATGCCCGGCCCTGTGCCGGGCATCCACGTCTTCGCTCGCGGCAAGACGTGGATGGCCGGGACATAGGCGAGCGAAGCGACGCCGTTCTTCGAACGGCTATGCCCGGGCATGACGGTGAGGTGGTTATGTGAATCTGACCTTGGGCTGGAGATCGATCGACTTCGCCCACTCGCCGGCTTCGATCTTCTTGCCGTCGGCGGGCTGCACGCGGGTGACTTTGAAGCGCCCATCGGCGCAGACCACGGTGAAGCCGTCGGCTTCGACCACGGCGATTTCGCCGACCTTGCCGGCGATCCCCTTCGGGTCTTTCGCCGGCAGCGGCTTGGCGTCGAAGATTTTCACCTGCTTGCCGTCGAGCGTGCACCAGGCGCCGGGCGCCGGATTGCAGCCGCGGATCAAGCGGTCGATCTGCTGCCACGGCTTGCCCCAGTCGATCCTGGCATTGTCGGGACCGCAGCGGCCTTCGTAGGTGGCCTTGGCCTCGTCCTGCTTGAGGCGCGGCGCCTTGCCGGCCTTCACCAAGTCGACCGATTCCAGCATCGCCTCGACACCCATCGGGAACAGGCGATCGAAGTAAACCGTGCCGAGCGTATCGTTGGGGCCGATCGGCGTTTTCTTTTGCAAGAGCACGGCGCCGGTATCGAGGCCGTTGTCCGGCCAGAAGATCGACAGCCCAGTCTCGGTCTCGCCTTTGATGATCGGCCAGTTGATGGCGCTGGCGCCGCGATAGGCCGGCAATAGCGACGGATGATACTGGATCGAGCCGTGGGTCGGGATGTTGAGGAATTCTTCCGGCACGAACAACGTGACGAAGGCCATCACCTGCAAATCGGGCTTGAGCGCTTTGAATTCTTCCCACACTTCCGGCTTCTTGTAGGAGTCCGGCTGATAGACCGGCAGCTTTGCCGCCACCGCCGCTTCCTTCAGCGGATCGGCCTTGGCGCCCGGCTTTTCCGGCGCGACGTAGACGGCGACGACATCCTCGCCGCGCTTGATCAGCGCTTCGAGCACCGCCTTGCCGAACGCCTGTTGGCCGTGAACGACGATTCGCATTGTCAAAAACCTCTCCTAATTTCTTCACCTCTCCCCGCGTGCGGGGAGAGGTCGAGTGAGCGAAGCGAACGAGGGTGAGGGGGCCTCTCCGCGATTCTGAGCCCTCAAGTTAGAGCCCAGCGGAGAGGCCCCCTCACCCCAACCCTCTCCCCGCGCAGCGGGGAGAGGGAGGAGTAAGTTACGCCGCTTCCGCCTTACCCGGCTTCTCCGGCGGCGTGATTGCGCCCGAGACCTTGATGTCGGCGACTTCCTTGTCCGAGTACTTGAGCACCTTGCGCAAGATTTCGTCGGTGTGCTCGCCGAGGAGCGGCGAGCGCCGTACGTCGGCGGGCGAGTCCGACAATTTGATCGGGTTGCCCACGGTCAGATATTTGCCGCGGCCGGGGTGATCGACCTCGACTACGGTGCCGGTTAAGCGCAGCGACTCTTCCTCGGCGATCTCCTTCATCGACAGGATCGGCCCGACCGGGATGTCGTATTTGTTGCAAATATCCATGACCTCGAACTTGGTCTTGGTCGTGGTCCATTGCTCGATGGTGTCGAAGATGTGCCGCAGCCGCGGCAGCCGCGCCGGCGGCGTGGCGTAATCCGGGTCGGTCTTCCACTCCGGCTTGCCGATGAGGTCGCAGATCGGGCCCCACACCGGCGCCTGCGTGATAAAATAGCTGTAGGCGTCGGGATCGCTCTCCCAGCCTTTGCATTTCAAGATCCAGCCCGGCTGGCCGCCGCCGGAATCGTTGCCGGCGCGCGGCGTCGCCTTGCCGAACGGGACGCCCTCGCCGTGCTGGCTGTATTCGGTGAGCGGGCCGTGCGCCAAGCGCTGCTGGTCGCGCAATTTCACGCGGGCGAGATTGAGCACGCCGTCCTGCATGGCGCAAAGCACCCTTTGGCCGCGGCCGGTGCGGATGCGCTGATAGAGCGCGCTGACGATGCCGAGCGCGAGATGCAGCCCCGTGCCTGAGTCACCGATCTGCGCGCCGGTGACCAACGGCGGCCCTTCGCGGAAGCCGGTGGTCGAAGCCGAACCGCCGGCGCATTGCGCCACGTTCTCGTAGACCTTGCAGTCTTCGTACGGGCCCGGGCCAAAACCCTTCACCGAGGCGACGATCATGCGCGGATTGAGCTTGTGGATGTGCTCCCAGGTCAGTCCCATGCGGTCGAGCGCGCCCGGGGCAAAGTTCTCCACCAGCACGTCGCATTCCTTGACCAACCGGTCGAGGATTTCCTTGCCCTTGGGATGCTTGCTGTCGATCGTGATCGAGCGCTTCGAGCCGTTGAGCATGGTGAAATAGAGGCTGTCCTGCCCTTTCACGTCGCGCAATTGCCCGCGCGTGATGTCGCCGACGCCTGGCCGCTCTACCTTGATACAATCGGCGCCCATATAGGCGAGCAGCTGCGTGCAGGTCGGCCCCGACTGCACATGGGTGAAGTCGAGGATTTTCACGCCTTCGAGCGCCCTGCCCGCGTGGCCCCACGGCTTTGACGACGGCCGCGGCAGGCCGTTGCCGGACTGCGCTTTAGATCCTTGCGCTTTCGCCGCCGCCTTCTTTGGCTTGAGCTTTACGACTTTCCTGGCGGATTTCTTCGCCGCCGCTTTGACGCGCGATTTCGCTTTCTTGCTCCTGGCCATGTGTCGCTCCCTTAGTTCTCGGTCGTTTGATTGTTGCTGCCCGGCATTGTCGTCGCCCTTACTTCTTGCGCAGCACGCTTTGCGGATTGAGATTGCCGATGCGGCCGCTTTCGCTGCCGGCGCCCGGATCGATCACCGCGTTGATCAGCGTCGGCTTGCCGGAATCTATTGCCGCGTTCACCGCGCGCTTGAGCTCGTCCGGCGAGGTCGCGTTGACGCCGGTGCCGCCGAATGCCTCGATCATCTTGTCGTAGCGCGAGCCCTTGACGAAGACCGTGGTGGCAGGATCGGCGCCGGCGCTGTTGACGTCGGTGCCGCGGTAGATGCCGTCATTGTTGAAGATGACGACGCAGACCGGCAGCTGGTAGCGGCAGATGGTCTCGATCTCCATGCCGGAGAAGCCGAACGCCGAGTCGCCTTCGACCGCGAGCACCGGCTTGCCGGTCTCGATCGCGGCGCCGATGGCGTAGCCCATGCCGATGCCCATGACGCCCCAGGTGCCGACGTCGATGCGCTTGCGCGGCTGATAGACGTCGATGATGCCGCGGGCGAGATCGAGCGTATTGGCGCCCTCGTTGACCAGGATGGCGTCCGGCCGCTCCTTGACGATGGTGCGCAGCACGCCGAGCGCGCCGTGATAGTCCATCGGCACATTGTTGTTCATCAGCCGCGGCGCCATCTTGGCGACGTTCTCGTCGCGCTTGGAGGTCACCGTCTTTATCCAGTCCGCGGGCGGCGCCGGCCAGTTGCCGCCCATGGCGTTGAGCAGCGCCGAGACGCAGGAGCCGATGTCGCCGACCACGGGGGCGGCAATCTCGACGTTGGAATCCATCTCTTTCGGCTCGATGTCGATCTGGATGAATTTTTTCGGCGCGTCGCCCCAGGCCTTGCCCTTGCCGTGGGACAAGAGCCAGTTCAGCCGCGCGCCGATCATCATCACGACGTCGGAGTCTTTCAGCACCGTCGAACGCGCCGCGCCGGCGCATTGCGGATGGGTGTCGGGCAAAAGCCCCTTGGCCATGCTCATCGGCAGGAACGGCACGCCGCTCTTCTCGACGAAGCTTTTGATCGCGTCGTCGGCCTGGGCATAGGCCGCGCCCTTGCCGAGGATGATGAGCGGACGCTTGGCGCCTTTGAGCACATCGAGCGCGCGCTTGACTGCGTCGGCCGCGGGAATCTGCGCCGGCGCCGGGTCGATGACCTTGATCAGGGACTTTTGGCCGGCGGCCGCATCCATCACCTGGCCGAACAGTTTTGCCGGCAGATCGAGATAGACCCCGCCCGGGCGGCCCGACACCGCGGCGCGGATGGCGCGCGCGAGCCCGATGCCGATGTCGGCAGCGTGCAGCACGCGGAACGCCGCCTTGCACAGCGGCTTGGCGATGGCGAGCTGGTCCATCTCCTCGTAGTCGCCCTGCTGCAAGTCGACGACCTCGCGCTCCGACGATCCCGACATCAGGATCATCGGGAAGCAATTGGTGGTGGCATGCGCCAGCGCAGTGAGTCCGTTGAGGAAGCCTGGCGCCGACACGGTGAGGCAAACGCCCGGCTTCTTGGTGAGGAAGCCCGCGATCGCGGCCGCATAGCCGGCATTCTGCTCGTGGCGGAACGACAGCACACGAATGCCCGAAGCCTGCGCCATGCGGCCGAAATCCGTGATCGGGATGCCGGGCACGCCATAGATCGTGGTCAGACCGTTGAGCTTGAGCGCGTCGATGAGCAGATGAAAACCGTCGGTCAGCTCGCGTTCGGCTGCATCGGCGAGTTTCTCTTTGACCGCTGCGTCTGCCATGGGGTTCCTCCGTCGCCTGCGTTGTTCTTTTCTCAGTCCAGATAATCGGCGTATTTCGCCACGTGCTCGGCGAGGCCCAGCGCGTGATCGCGCACCAGCGTCTCGGCGCGCACCGTGGCGCGCGCTTCCAGCGCTTCGATGATGTGCATGTGGTCGCGGATCGAGCGGTCGGCGCGGTCCTTCTCGCCGATGGTCTTGCGCCGGATCATGCGCATATGGGTGAACAGGTTTTCCGCCAGATTGATCAGCATGCTGTTGCCGCTCATGCGGATGATGGTCTGGTGGAAGCCGATATTGATTTCGGAATATTCGTCGAGATGGGCGCGCACCGCGCCGTTCTCGAAGGTGGCGAACATGCGCCGCAGCGACGCGATGTCCTCGTCGCTCGCGCTCTCGGTGATCAACCGCGCCGCCATGCTTTCCAGCGCCGCCCAGGCGGTGATCAGCTCGATCACCTCGCGCTTGGTCTTGCGCACCACATAGACGCCGCGCCGCGGCACCGAGCGCACGAATCCCTCGCGCTCGAGCTGCGCCATGGCCTCGCGCACCGGCGTTCGGCTGATGCCGAATTGGTGCGCCAGGCGGCGCTCGTCGAGCCTGATCTCGGCGCGGCTTACATAAACGTCCATCGAGGCGATGGCGTTCTTGAGCGCCGCATAGGCCTGGCGCTTGAAACTTGCCGGATTGGCAAGCGGGTCGACGGCAAGCCGCGGCGCCGGCAGCTCCGCCGCACTCGGGGTAACCCGCCGCAATATGGGGAAACTCGAACTCATCGGTGGCATACAATATTCCAGCAAGGCCAGCGTCGTCAAAGGTCCTCGGGCCTGATCCGGTCCGCAGCGTCGATACCTTATAAGTGGCGCCCCAATAGGTGGGCCGATTGGGCCAACACCCCGTGGCCATCCAACCGGGCGATCCCGCCCGGCTCATTCACGTCCGGCGGCCTTCAGCCTTTGGCCATCGCCCGCGCTCGCAGCGGCTTGAGCACGAAGAGCGCCAGGCCCACGACCACAAAGTTCATGATCGCGGTCACGGCGAACACCATGTGCCAAGAGCCGGTCGACGCCTTGATCATATTGGCGACCGGCACCAGGAAGGCCGAGGTGCCCTTCGCGGTATAGAGCAGGCTCAAGTTCACCGTGGCGAATTTCGGCCCGAACGTATCGGTGCAGGTCGACGGGAACAGGCTGAAGATCTCGCCCCAGGTCAGGAAGATCAGGGCTGCGAACAGCACAAAGGCCCAAGGCGCGGTGCCGAGCGTTCCCAAGAGCCAGTAGGAAATGCCGCCCAGACCGAAGGCAATCGCCATGGTGTTTTCACGCCCGATATTGTCCGAAATCCATCCGAACAGCGGACGCGCCGCACCGTTGGCGAGATTGTCGATGATCAGCGCCGCCGTCAGCGTGGTGGCGCCCCAGAACACGATCTGATTGCCGACGTTGAAGTCCGCTGCGATCGGCGCGATCTGCGCGGTGGCCATCAGGCCCGAGGCCGACACCATGACGAACATGATGTAGAGCAGCCAAAACACCGGCGACATCAGCACTTCCTTCGGCGAGGAGCTCTTCGCCGCCTGCGCCACTTTCGGCGCTGGCGCCCCCGCCATCTCACCCGGCTCCGGCCCGCGCAGCAGAAGTGCGAGCACGAACACGACGGCGCCCTGCACGATGCCGAACCAGAGAAAAGCGGTGTTGTAACCGTAGTTGTCGATCACGTAACGGATCGGAATCACGGTGAGCGCCGCGCCAGCGCCGTAGCCTGCCGCGGTCAGGCCGACCGCGAGTCCGCGCCGGTCTGGGAACCACTTCACCGCCATGCCGACGCAGGTCGCATAAACCGCGCCGCCGCCGATGCCTGAAATGACCGCGCCGAAATAGAGCATCGAAAGCGAATCGGCATAGGCATTGATGACCCAGCCGATGCCGACCATGATGCCGCCGAAGCCGACCATGATCTTGGGGCCGCGTTGCGGGCCGAGCATGTCGACGAACCAGCCTTCGATCGGCGTCAGCCAAGTCTCGAGCGCGATGAAGACCGCGAACGCGAACTGGATCGAAGCGATCGACCAGCCATGCGCCTTGTTGATCGGATTGACGAACAGCGTCCAGCCGTACTGCAGGTTGGCGATCATAATCATGCAGATGATGCAGATCGCCAGATAACCCCAGCGCGCGTTAACGGACGCGACTGCTGGCGCACTTGTCGTGGTGGTGGTCACTTCATCCTCCCCATGTGTCCTGCCGCCCCGGCGAGAGGACAATTTTTGTGTTGCCGACGTGCCGTTTGCGGCCGTCGTTTGAAGGTATTCTAATCCACGGTTGCGTCAGCGCAACCCGCGTTTGTTGACACGGCTTGCGACTGAATGACCGGCGGACCATTGTCCCACACGTTGCTGTGCGCCGCAGCATTTGGCCACGCTGTCTCGCCGCAGCAAAACGCTGCATATTTGCTACAGCCCAAGGGATTCAGAGAAAGTTGATGCCCGAAGCGGCCTCGAACACTGGCAGCGCCGAGCCCGGCGTACCCCACCGGCAGTGCGGGCCCTGCACCGCGTGCTGCGACGGCTGGCTCAAGATCGAGGTGTACGGGCATCAGGTCGACCGCGGTCAGCCGTGCCCGTTCAGCACCGGGCATCGCTGCACGATCTATGAGCGCAGGCCCCAAGACCCCTGCCGCGACTTCATTTGCGGCTGGCTCGCGCGCACGAGCCCGCTGCCGGAATGGATGCGGCCCGACAAGGCCGGCATGATCCTGTTGCCGGCGAATTTCCGTTGGCAAGACCACCCAGTGGACGTCGCGGTCGCGGTTGGCGAGCGGCCGAAGACCAAGGCGCTGGACTGGCTGAAATCGTTCTGCGCAGCGCACAAGCGGCTCTTGATCTATCAGACGGGCGAAGACTGGTACGCGTTCGGGCCGCCGGCGTTCCAGCACGAGATGCGCGACCGGATCGGACGCGGCGAACGGCCATGGACGTAATGTCCATTACAGGGTGATCGGCGCGGCCGGTTGGCCGGAGCGCCAGATTTCGGCCATGCGGGCGTAGAGCGCTTCGAGGTCGTGGGTGCGCTTGGCGATATCGAACAACGGCAGGTTTGCGCGGCCGGCGCCGAGGCGGGAGCGAATGTCGGCAAGCCGCGCCGGCTCGCGTGCCAAGGCCAGCGCCAGGGCCTCATAATCGCGCGGCGAACTCGCGACCAGTTCGGACAGGCCGGCGGCACGCACGATGCTGCCGGCAACCCGGCCCGCAAATGTCTCGCCGACGCAAGTGAGAACCGGCAGTCCGGCCCATAGCGCGTCACTCGCGGTGGTGTGCGCATTGCAGGGCAACGTGTCGAGAAACAGATCAGCATGGCGGTGCCGCGCCAGATGTTGCCCATGCGGCAGCATCGGCGCGAACACCAGGCGGCCCGGATCGACGCCCGCCGCCGCCGCCGCGGCACCGAGATTGCGGCGCACCAGCGCGTTGGATTCCAGAAGCCACAGCACGCTGCCCGGCACCTGGTGCAGAAGCCGCATCCAGATGGCGAAGAATGTGGGCGTGATCTTGAAACTGTTATTGAAGCCGCAGAACACAAAGCCTTGCGGCGGCAGGCCGCATGCGGCGCGGCTCGGCGCGGCGGCAATCTCGCGCCGCGTGTCGTTGGGCTGATAGCAGCTGGGCAGATAGGCGAGTTTCTCGGCGTATAGCGTCTGCCGGTCGCGCGGTACGATGAAATCGTCGGCGACGATGTAATCGATGAACGGCGCGCCCATGGTGCCCGGAAAGCCGAGATAATTGACCTGCACGGGCGCCGGACGAAACGCCAGGATTTTCGGCCGCGCCCGATGGGTATGGCCTTTCAGATCGACCAGGATGTCGATGTCGTCGGCTCGGATGCGCGCGGCGGCGTCGCGGTGCGCCAGTGCGTCGATGTCGGTGAAGTGGTCGAAAGCCGAAACCAGCCGCGCGCGCATGGCGCCGCCGGAATCGGGGCCGTAGGAGTAGCCGTGGATCTCGAAGCGGTCGCGGTCGTGGCGCTCGATCAACTCGGCGATCAGATAAGCGGTCGCGTGGTCGTAAAAATCAGACGACACATAGCCGATGCGCAAGCGGCCGGCCCGCGGCGCGGCGCGATGCGCGAAGACCTGCTGCGCGGGGACGGCGAAATGCTCGACCCATTTGCGCGCGCAAAGCAATTGATCGGCGGCGGTCGCGGCCGTCGCTATCAGCATGAAGGGTGGGATGCGCGCCGCGTTCTGCCGCACGGCCGACAATAATGCCGCCTCCGTCGTTGTGGCATCAGTCCAGTCGCACGCGCGCGCGCGGTGATAAATGAGCTGGGCGAGCGCCTCGGCATAAGTCGGGCGCAATGCGATGGCGCGCCGGTAGGCGTCGATCGCCTCGGCCAGGCTGCCGAGTTCGCGCAGCGCATTGCCCATGTTCAGATAGGCTTCGGGATAATCGGGCTTGAGCTTTAAGGCCGCCCGCAAGGCATCGAGCGCCTCCTGGGGGCGGCCCTGGTCGAGCAGGAGCGCGCCGAGATTGTTGTGGCCTTCGGCGTAATCGGGCCATAGCCCGACGGCCTGCCGTTGCATGGCTTCGGCGGCACGTAGCTCACCCGCCTCGCTCAAGATCAGCGCCAAATTGTTGCGCGCCGCCGCATGGCTCGGATCAAGCTCGACGACGCGCCGGTAAGCGGCGGCGGCTTCGTCGACATGGTTTTGCAGGCGCAGCACGGCGCCAAGATTGAAGTAGGCGTCGGCATGGTTCGGGTTGCCGGCGATGGCCTGCCGGAATGCGGCAACGGCCTCATCGAGCTTGCCCTGATGCTGTAACGCGACGCCGATATTGGTGTAAGCCTGCGGCATGTCGGGACGCAGTGCCAGCGCGCGCCGGTAGGCTTCGATGGCCGCGTCGAGCTTGCCTCGTTCTTGGAGAATGAAGCCGAGATTGTAATGCGCCTCGGCGGCATCGGGCTTGAGCTCGACCGCGCGGCGGAACATCGTCTCGGCCTCGTCGAAATCGCCGGCCTGTGTCGCGATCGCCGCCAAATTGGTGCAGGCGACGTTATTTGTCGGCGCGATTTCGAGAACGCGGCGATAGAGCGGCGCGGCCTCGGCGACGGCGCCGCGGCGGTGCGCGGCGAGCGCCTGCTGCAAGAGTTGATCGGCCGGCGCCGGCATGATTCGGGCTTGAGCTAAGGTTCGCGCCAGCTGAGATACTCGACCTCGTAGCTGGTCGCGCCATTCTTCAGACGGACATACGCGGTCGGCCCGTTGAGGCGGATTTCGCCGGCCGTCTTCGGCCCTCTGAATATAACTGGTGAGTCTTCGGAACCCGGCACGTAGATCTCCACCGTGCCGGTCGGCGGCACTACCGTCACGATAATGGTCGCATACAGCGCGGTGGGCGGCAGATAGCGGCCGACGTCGAGCGGCGTCACTTCGATCCGCTCGGGCTCAACGTCGACGGGCGGCGGCGGTCGGCTTTGATCCACCGCAGGCGGCGGGGGCGGCGCGCCCGCAGGCTGCGGCGGCTGGCTCGGCAAGAGTTGCAGCGGCTGGCCCGCGCCAGGCGCCGGTTTCTGCGCGGTCTGAATATAGGCGGGCGGCGGATGCATATCGATCATGCGCAGTCTCCAGCCACTTTCCTAAAACGCGCCCTGCGCATTCCACGCCGCAGCCATTGGCCTGTCAACTCGGCGCCGGACCGCGCGCCTGCGCCGCCAAAAAATCTTCCAGCGCGGCAATGCAGGCGCTGTCGCGATACAGCCGATGTTTGTTGCGCGCGATCTTGTCGCGCAGCGAAGTTCGCCAGTCGGCATCGCGCGCGATCCGCACCGCGGCCGCCACATAGCCGTCGATGCTCGCCGTGACGGTGTCCTGCACATCCATCATGGTCAGGATCGCGGTGGCGTGCCGGCCGCGCATCAATGATCCGCTCAAAGTGACGATCGGCAGATCATGGACGAGGCTTTCGAGCACCGAATTGCAGCCCGACCAGCCGATGCTGTCGAGCACGGCATCGCAGGCGCCGATGGCAGCGACGAACTTTTGCGGCTCAAGCCGTGGCAGGAAAACGCAATGGTCGGCGGCATTCAGCCCGAACGCCGCAAAGGCGCGCTCAAGGCGCTGCCGAAACTGCTCAGTAATTTGCGCGCCGCCGGGAAACTGGATGAAGGTGAATTGGCAATCGCTGGCGTCGCGGGCGATGCGCGGAAATACTTGGTCGTATTGCGGCAGATATTTGGGCAGCGACTGGGCGCACCAGAACACGGTGGCGCCGGGACGCAAGCCGAGCGCCGCGCGATCGGCCGCAGCCGGCACCGCATCCGGCGGCTCGTAATAGATCGACAGATTGGGCAACCGGACCAGCTGCTCGGTGTAGTGTTGCGCGCCGTCGGGCGGCTCCATCAGGTCGCTCGAGAGATAATAGTCGAGCGTCGGCAAGCCGCTGGTGTCAGGATGGCCCCAGGCATTGCACTGCACCGGCGCGAGCCGCTGCGCCGCCAATTGCGCCGACACCCGGTCCATGCCGACTTCGGGATAAACGATCACGTGCGGCGCGTCGGCGAGGATCGCCTGCCGCCAGGCGTCGAGCGCAAGCGGGCCGCGGACGAAACGCTCGCACAGCGCGGCGGCCGCCTCGGTCTCGGCGTCTCCCTCATCCGCGGTGTAATAGCCGAACAACCGAAACCGGCGGCGGTCGAGCTGGCTGAGCCAGCCCTTGATCGGGATTTTCCAGTTCGAATGTTGCCGGAAGAAGCCGCTGACGATGGCAACGCGCACGGGCTCGCCGGGCTCAGGCGGCCCCGGCAGCTTCGCCGACCCGAAGCGTGCCGCCATGACGCGGCAGACCATGGCGCCGTAGGTCGCCTGAAGATCGCGGTCGTTTAAGCCCTGATAGGCCAGATAGAACGGCTGGTGCGCACCGACCGCATCGGCGAGGTCGCCCGGCGTCGCGCTGCGCTCGACCTCGTCGCGCAACGCCTGCAGGCAGGCCGCGTAGTCGGCGCGCCGCGCCGCTATTTCCGGCTCATTCTCATAAAGAATCGGCAAGCGCGCGACGCAGGCGGCGAGCTTGGCCTGCAGGAAATCCGGCTTGATCGCCGCGGCCCGCTCAAAGCTTGCGGCCGCCTCGGAGAATCGGCTTTGGCCGCGCAACGCAATGCCGCGATTGTAATGGGCCGGCGCGAAATCCGGCGCCAGCGCCAGCGCCCGGTCGAAATGCGCAATCGCCTCATCGGTCTGGCCGAGCTCCATCAGCGCATTGGCGAGATTGTTGTGGGCGCCCGCCGATTGCGGCATCAGCGCCGCGGCGCGCCGATAATGCACCACCGCGTCCTCGCGCAGCGCTTGCGCCCGCAGCGCATTGCCGAGATGGACATGCGCCAAGGCCGATTGCGGATTGAGGGCGAGCGCGCGCTGGAAACATTTGGCCGCATCGCCGAAGCGGCCGAGATTGCCGAGCGCCAGGCCGCGATTGTAATGGGCGTCGGCGAAATCCGGCTTGAGCACCGCGGCGTGCTCGAAAGCGGCCGCGGCTTGCACGAATTTGCCATGGGCGCCGAGCACGTTGCCGAGATCGTTGTGCGCCTCGGCGAGGTCCGGCTTGAGCGTCACCGCGCGTTTGAGGAGTTCGACGGCGTCCGGCCGGCCGAGCTGATGGGCGACGACGCCGAGGCGGTGGAAACTGCCGGCATGATCCGGATCGGCGGCACAGACTTCGCGGTAGAGCCGCTCGGCCTCGGCGAGCCGCCCCGCCTTGTGATGATCGAGGGCGGCGGCGAATTGCCGGGCGATCTCTCGGTCCGCTCTCACGGGTCCTTGCCGCCGACAGACGTTGCCGCTGTTTTGGCCGTTGTTCTGTTCGGTATCGACAAAGTGAAATCCCGCCTCGTATCGAGGATTGCCGCGACCGGCCACCGGACTAATATCACGCCAAACGCAACCGGTGGAGGCCGGCTATGAGGCTCGGTACGGTGCTGCTCGCGGGTTTGCTGACGCTGTCAGGCAGCGAACTCAGCTACGCCTACTACTGCGAGGGCGGCCAACAACCGGTGCCGCCCGCCGTCGCCGCGCAAATGGCGCTGCCGAGTTGCGGCTTCGCCGCCACCGCACGCTGGGGTCCGAACGGTTGCCAGTTGTGCGATTCCAGAAACATGTATCCCAATCCGTTTACCGGCGACGGCGCTCCAGCCACCGCCAGACCCGCGCGCCACAGACTTTGGCGGGAGCCGCCATCCGGCGCCTGGCAGTAATGCAAAAGCGAAAAATCCCTCCCGCCGCGGCCAAAGCCGCGCCGGAAGGGATTTTCGTTGTCGCCGTCCCCTGACGATCAGAAGTCCAGCGTCAGGCCGGTCGAGACCGCCTTGAGCGTCGCGCCGCCGATCGTGTCGTTGAACTGATCGCGGCTGCAGACCTGATAGCCGTGACCGCTGGCACCGAGGCAGTAGTGCGCGCCCATGCCCTGCTGGAGGTAGGTGCCGACCAGATACACACTCGCCCAGTTGGTGAACCAGTAGCGAATGCCGGCGGAATACTGATTGGCGACTTCGCTGAACTGATTTTGCTGGTACTGGCCGAGCTGCACGATCGGGCCTGGCCCGCAAGCAACGGGCGCGTTCACATTGTTGAGGCTCAGGCAGGCCGGGGCGCCGGGGGTATTGCCGGCGCGGGTGTATGACGCGCTGACCTGCCAATGGTCGCCGATGCGTTGGGTGGCGCTGGCGTAGAAGTCGTCCTTGGAACGCTCGTTGAAGGGCTCGAACGCGGCCGGGACGTCACGCCGGATCCACTCGTACATAGCGTAAAGCTGCAACGTGCCGAGCCCGTCTTTGATCTGATAGCCGCCGCCGACCTTCGCCGCCCATTCGTTGGCGACCCCGGTCATGACTTGTTGGCCGTTCGGCAGGAAGACCGGACCGAACAGAGGCGTGCCAATGAAGGCGGGCTCAAGCCCGTCATCGGCGTGGCGGTTGACGCCCTGATGGAGTTCGGCGGAGGCGATCAAGGTCAGCGGACCGTTCTTATAGGTGGCCGCCGCGCTATAGGCGTTGCCGAAGGTGCCGTCGGTACAGGCGTTGCCGCCGATATTGCCGGGAAGCGAGCCGCCGGTGTTCGGGAAGTTGCTGCCGCTGCCGCGGGCACCGGAGCCGTTGCATTGCCCCAGATCGCCATAGGAGAAGTCGCTATTGTCCGGCGCGTAGTTCTGCCCGGGCGAGGCCATGGCGCTGAACTGGAAGCCCTTCCAGATCGGCGATTCGTACCAGACCGCGTGGTTCATGCGCCAATCGAACTCGGCGCGGTTGTCGCCGCCGGTATTGCCGACGATCGAATTATAGTCGGCGATGGTGCTGGCGAACGGATCGAACGCCGCCGTCGATTTCTTGTAGGGCGTATCGGCCTTGCCGGCCTTGATGGTGCCATAGGGCCCTTCGATGCCGACGTAGCTGTCGCGGGTTCCGAACGCCGCCTTTTCGGTCGGGGCCGATGCGACGTCGACTTGCGATTCGAACTGCGCCAGGAACGCATAGCCGTCGAAGCCGTATGGGGCGAGATTGTGCCGGGCGCGGATGCCGAAATAGGAGCTGTTGCTGGCAATGCCGAACTTGGTGCCCTGGTCGTAGACCGACGGATTGAAGAGGTCGCCGGAGACGTCGACGTGGCCGTAAAGCGTCACGGTGGTGTTGTCGACCCACCAGCCGCCGGGCGCCTTGGTGATGATCGGCTGGCCGCCGACCGAGAGGAAGGGTTTTGGCGCTGGCGTCGCCGCCACCGCGCCGTGCAAAACCGGGTTGCCCTTGAAATTCTCAGGCGTGGTAGGCGCCGGCGCGACCGCTACTGGCGTAGCCGCAGGCGCTTTCTTGGTGCGCAGCTGATTGACTTCCTGCTTCAGCTGCGAGTTTTCCTTCTCGAGCCGGTCGAGCCGCTGCATGACGTCGTCGAGCGTCGCCGCCGAGGCGGCATGGGAGCACAACGCCAAGCTGAGCGCGGCGGTTGCGGTCCCGGCCATCAATTTGGATTTCATGATTTAACCCCCCAAGCCCAACGGGACGCCATTTGCGGCTTATCCCGTTACCCAATCGGAGGATGACTTGTTTTTGACCAATTTCAATCAATCGTTAACCATGGTGGCACGAATCCGGCCACATGTGACAAACCCGCCACAGAGAAGGCTTTTCCAAGAATCCGGACCTTCAGAGGAGCACGTTTTGCCGGGTCAATTCAGCGCACGCGTATGACGTGCGCCGAGCGTTCTTGGCCGCCTCGGCCGATGGCAGCGCGCAAGACCTGTGGATAATCGGATCAAGATCTGACCATGCCGGCTTGGCGTCCTTTGGTTGCACCATCGGCGAAGGACCTAATTCGCCGGTCGTGCGTTGATTTGCCGAGGAGCTATTCGCATGCGCAACATCCTCCGATTATCGGCGGCAGCCCTGCTTGGACTGCTTTTCGGCGTGGCCCCCGCGCTCGCCCAGTCGGCGGGGCCCGACGAGGCGATCCAGCCCGATGGAACCTTGAGACAGAACGTCGCCCTTACGGCCGGTCAGCGAAGCGCGATCTACAACATCGTCATCCGGCAGCGGGCGAAACCCCACGCCGACCAGATATCCGTCGCGGTCGGGGCGCCGGTGCCGCCGACGATCGATCTTGTCGACCTGCCGGATCAGGCGACGGCGGACAATCCTTCGGCCGCCCTCCTCAAATACGCCATGGTGCACGGCGATGTAGTGGTGGTCGATCCAGTGGCGATGCGCGTCGTCGATGTCATCCGCAACGGCGCGAAACCGTGAAGGCTGCGTAGCGGCACACTAAATCTGATCTCCGCGTGCCGCCGTCAGTGCGTTGCATTCGACCCCCCGATCTGAAACCTTGTCATTGCGTCGGCGTCGATCGGACCGAGAAGACTCAATCAGCTTTAGCGAGACGCAATGCCGCCCAAAACCGCCGCACACCTGATTGCCGTGGAGGAGCCGGCGGAAACGCCGTTCTATATCGCCACCACCCAGCAGGCGGCGACCCGGCCGCCGCGTGTGCTCAAATACGGCGACACCTTCATCGTGCTCGACAGCCGCGGCGACATTTCGGCGACGTCGGGCGGCTCGGCCGGCCTGTTCCATCTCGACACCCGCTATCTGTCGCGGCTCGAATTGCTGGTCAACGCCACCCATCCGCTGCTGCTCGGCTCCAACCTGCGCGACGATAACTCGGCCTTTTCCGTCGACTTGAGCAATCCCGATCTCAAGGTCGACCAGCGCATCGTGCTGGAGAGGGACACCGTGCACATTTTGCGCACCATGTTCCTGTGGCGCGGCACCGCCTATCAGCGGCTCGGCGTCCGCAATTACGGCGACCGCGCCGTCGACTTGCAGATCTCGATCCTGTTCGAGAACGACTTTGCCGATCTGTTCGAAGTGCGTGGCGCGCACCGCGAACACCGCGGCACGGCAGCGGCCAATCTGCGCGGCGCCGACCAGGCGCTGCTGAACTATCGTGGCCTCGACAACAAGGTCCGGCGCACCACGCTGACCTTCGATCCGCCGCCGAGCCGGCTGACCACCAGCGCCGCCGTCTACGAATTGCACCTTGAGGCCGGCGAAACGCGGCCGTTGTTCCTGGCGGTGAGCTGCGACGCCGCCGACACACGACCGCGGCCGTTCCTCCCGGCCTTCATTGCCGCGCGCCGCGAACTGCGCGAGGCGACCCGGCAGCAGACCTCGGTCGAGACATCCAACGAGCGTTTCAACGAAATGTTGTGCCGTTCGGCTGCCGATCTCGCCATGCTGATGACCGACACGCCGCAAGGCCGCTACCCTTACGCCGGCATCCCGTGGTTCTCGACCACGTTCGGCCGCGACGGCCTGATCACCGCGCTGCAGATGCTGTGGTGGAGCCCGGACGTGGCGCGCGGCGTGTTGCGGCGCCTGGCGGCCTATCAGGCCACGACCGCCGATCCGCTGGCGGATGCCGAGCCCGGAAAGATCCTGCACGAGATGCGCGGCGGCGAAATGGCGGCGCTGCGCGAAGTGCCGTTCGGCCTTTACTACGGCAGCGTCGATTCGACGCCGCTGTTCGTCCTGCTCGCCGGACTTTATGCGGAGCGCTGTGGCGATCTGCAAACCGTCGCCGAGCTGTGGCCGGCGATCGAGGCAGCGCTCGGCTGGATCGACGGCCCCGGCGATCCGGATCGCGACGGTTTTGTCGAATACGCCCGCGCCAACGAGCAAGGTCTGGTCAACCAGGGCTGGAAGGATTCCCACGACGCGGTGTTCCATGCCGACGGCCGGCTGGCGGATGGCCCGATCGCGCTCGCCGAGGTGCAGGGCTATGTCTACGCCGCCAAACGCATGGCGGCGCAGTGCGCGCGGCGGCTGGGAAACTACGCAATTGCGCGCCGGCTCGACGCCGAAGCGAGCCGCCTCGCCGCGCGTTTCGAAAGCGCGTTCTGGTGCCCGGAAATCCAGACTTATGCGCTGGCGCTCGACGGCGCGAAAAATCCGTGCCGGGTGCGCACCTCAAATGCCGGCCAAGTGTTGTTCACCGGCATCGCCGACGCCGAGCGCGCCGCGCATGTCGCCAAAGGCCTCTTGCAAACCGACTTCTTTTCCGGCTGGGGCATCCGCACCGTGGCGCGCGGCGAAGCCCGCTTCAATCCGATGTCGTATCACAACGGCTCGATCTGGCCGCACGACAATGCGCTGATCGCCTTGGGGCTTTCGCGCTACGAACACAAGCACGCGGTGCAGACGCTGTTCGAGGGCCTTTTCGACGCCGGCACCTATATGGATCACCGCCGGCTGCCGGAACTATTCTGCGGCTTCCAGCGCCACCACGGCCAAGGGCCGACGCTCTATCCGGTCGCCTGTTCGCCGCAGGCCTGGGCCAGTGCCACGCCGTTCACGCTGTTGGAGGCGTCGCTCGGCTTGCAATTCGATCCGTTCAAGGGCGAGATCCGGCTGTGCAATCCGCGCCTGCCGGCGTTTTTGGACGAAGTGATTTTGCGCGATTTGCGGCTCGGTTCCGCGAGCGTCGATCTGCGCGTGCGGCGGCATAAAGATACAGTGTCGCTCGATACGCCGCGCATCAGCGGCGATATCCGGGTTTCGATCGTGTTTTCGTCCTCCTGATCCGCCGGGAACTTTTGCCGCAAGGCTGCCCGCCGCCCGGAACCTTGGAACCTGCCGCACCGCGCAAACTTAACGGTGTGGGTTCCCAGTCATCGCGGAGGACAGCATGCGCGGCGAACATCCGACCGTCCTGGCGGCGGCCGCACTGTTGGCGCTGACCGCCGTCGTCAGCGTGGCGTCGTCTGAAGACGCGTCGGCCCCGCCCGCGCCGGCCAAGACCGAGCAGTCGCCGCCGCCCGCGGTCACCATCCTTCCCAACCACGAGGTCGAGGGTATTCTTGGCCGTGAAGTGCGCAGCGCCGCCGACGAGAATATGGGCCGCATCGTCGACGTGCTGGTGGACCGCAGCGGCCAGGTGCGCGCCGCGATCATCGACTTCGGCGGTTTCCTTGGCGTCGGCAGCCGCAAGATCGCGGTGGACTGGTCTGCATTGCATTTTCCCACGCCGGCCAAGCCCGAACCGCCGATCAAGCTTGAGCTCAACCGCGACCAGGTCAACGCCGCGCCCGCCTATGAGGACGGCAAGCCTGTCGTGGTCTTGAGCGCGCTCGGCAAGCTCGAGCCGCTGCCGTTCGAATAATTTTTCAACATTTGCGGGAGACGTATCCTGCCGGCGAAGCCATCACGCGCCATTCGCGACCGAGTGGAACCGCACGACGCGCTCGCCGGCGAAGCCTTGCCGCCGCCAGCATCCGAAGGCAGCGAGCCGCCGTTGCATCCGTCGCCGCGCAGCCTGCGCGGGCTCGATTGGTTCGTCTTCTGCGTCGCCGACGTGCAGACCGGTTTCGGTCCGTTCGTGTCGGTCTATCTCACGGCGCAGCGCTGGACGCAGTTCGACATCGGCCTCGTGCTGTCGGCGGCCGGCATCGTCTCGCTGGTCGGCCAGATGCCCGGCGGCGCCGTGGTCGACGCCGCCCGCTCCGAACGTTTCGTCGCCGGCATCGCCGTGATCGCGATCTGCGTCAGCGCGCTGACCTATGCGATGCTGCCGATCTTTCCCATTGTCCTTGCCGGCTCGATCCTGCATGCGCTTGGAAGCTGCGTGCTCGGCCCGGCCATGGCCGCCATCAGCCTCGGCCTCGTCGGCCACGCGGCGATCGGCGAACGGCTCGGCCGCAACGCGCGTTTCGCCTCGGTCGGCAACGGTTTGGCGGCTGCGGTGATGGGCGCCGTTGGCTATCTTCTCTCGGCGCGCGCCGTGTTCGTCGTCACTGTTTTTCTCCTCGTGCCGGCGCTCATCGCGCTACGCACCATCGCGCCGAATGAGATCGATCCCGAATATGCCCATGGCGCCGTGCCGCGGCGCCGCGCCGAGAAGCCGCGGACTAACGTGACCGAATTACTGCGCAATCGGCCGCTGCTCATCTTCGCCGGCTGCCTCCTCCTGTTTCATTTGGCCAATAGCGCCATGCTGCCGCTGATGGGCAGCGTCCTGACCATGCGATCGAGCCGCTGGGCAACGGTGCTGATCGCGGCCTGTATCGTCGTGCCGCAGCTCGTGGTGGCGCTGCTGTCGCCGTCGGTCGGAACTCGCGCGCAATTGTGGGGCCGGCGGCCGCTGCTGCTGATCGGCTTTGCGGCGTTGCCGATCCGCGGCCTGCTGTTCGCCTCGGTGAGCAATCCGGAGCTGCTTGTCGTCGTGCAATTGCTCGACGGCGTGACCGCCGCAGTCCTGGCCGTGATGGTGCCGCTGGTGGTGGCGGATCTGACGCGCGGCACCGGCCATTTCAATCTCGGCCAAGGCGCCGTCGGCACCGCGACAGGCATCGGCGCCTCGCTCAGCGCCACCTTTGCGGGCTACATGACCGACCATTTCGGCAGTGGCTCGGCCTTCGCCGGCCTCGCCGCCATCGCGCTGGTCGGGCTGACGGTGCTGTGGTCGCTGATGCCCGAGACGCGGCCGGAGGAGACGGACTGAACTACAACGCCGGCGCGTCGTCGGTGACCAGGCGCAGATGCGGCGCCAGGCGGTCGGCGAGGCTGCGATAGACGGCGAGATAATCCTGCGCCATGCGCCGCGCGGTGAAGCGCTTTTCGAATTGGCCGCGGATTTTCGCGCGCGACAAATGATCCAGCCGATCGACGGCGCCGATGGCGCCATTGATATCCTCGACGATGAATCCGGTAAGCCCGTCGTCGATCACTTCCGGCACCGAGCCGCGATTGAACGCGATCACCGGCGTGCCGCAGGCCATGGCTTCGATCATCACCAGGCCGAACGGCTCCGGCCAGTCGATCGGCACCAACAGCACGGTGGCGCCGCTCAAGAATTCCGATTTGTCCTTGTCGGCGATCTCGCCGATATATTCGACGTTGCTGTTCGCCTTGATCATCGGGTGGATCTGCTCGTCGTAATAATCCTGGTCGGCGCGATCGACCTTGGCGGCGATCTTGAGCGGCATGCCGCAATGCTGCGCGATGCGGATGGCGCGATCGACGCCCTTTTCCGGCGCGATGCGGCCGAGGAAGCCGAAATAGCTCGGCTTCACCGGCTTCGGCACCAATAGCCGCTCGGGCAGGCCGTGATGCACCGTGCGCACCCAGTGCGCCTGCGGCAGCGGCCGGCGCTGCGCATTGGAGATCGACACCACCGGCACCGTATTGAAGGTGTCGAACACCGGCTGATGCTCGGGCAGATCGAGCCGGCCGTGCAGCGTGGTCACGAACGGCGTCGCTTGGCGAGCGAACAGCGAGAACGGGTAATAGTCGAGATGAAAATGCAGGACGTCGAAATCGCTCGCGCGCTGATAGACGCGCTCCAGCATCATCATGTGCAGCGCGTTGGGATCGCGCACCGCGCCGTCGAGCCGCAGCGCCCGCGGCCACGCCGCCTCGAGCCTGGCCGAGGTTTGCGAATCGCCGGAGGCGAACAGCGTGACCTCGTGGCCGAGCGCGATCAATTCCTCGGTCAGCCAGGACACGACCCTTTCGGTTCCGCCATAAAGCTTGGGCGGGATCGCCTCGGTCAACGGGGCGATTTGCGCGATATGCATCGATTTTAACCTTTCATGGTCCCGGTATGGAGTTCCCCGTCGCCCCGCGATGTCCCGACGCAAAGACAACAACGAACCAGGGCCGAAATATTTCAATTCTGGCGTGGAACTTATTTTTCGCAAATCGTGGAACTTTTTCGGGTCTGCAAGATCGTTCAGAATGCGCGAAATCGGCGGTCGACCGTCACCGGCGCGACGACGTACCGACACAGAATGGACTTAAAGCGCAACGTGGTTCGCCCGCGCGACGCGTCACAAAACTTTTTTGCGCGGCGGACGTTACGTTAGTGGGTTCCGAGCGTTGTGACCCAGTGTGAGGAGTTGGGGAGGGGCGACAACATTCGCGCGCGGAGTTCCGACACGCATGGCCGATCTTTGCGATTACGCCACCCGTCCCCTCGCCTTCGTCTTTCACTATGTCCGGCTGCGGCCGCTGTCGCACGCGGTCATCCTCGCGGCGGTGCTCACCGCCGTGGCGTGCTCGGTCGGCACCCAATACGGCGTGAAATTCCTGGTCGACGTGTTGTCCGATCACGATGCCGCCGGCGTGTGGACGGCGTTCCTCGTGCTCGGCGCGCTGATCGGCGCCGATAATCTGCTCTGGCGGGTGGCGAGCTGGACCGCCAATTTCGCCTTCGTCGGCGTCAGCGGCGACCTGCGCCGCGACCTGTTCCGCCACCTGATGGGCCATTCACCGGCCTATTTCGCCGACCGCCTGCCCGGCACCCTGACCAGCCGCGTCACCGCGACCTCGAACGCAATATTCACCGCCGAAAATATGTTCATGTGGAACGTGCTGCCGCCGTGTGCGGCGACGGTCGCTGCGATCGCGCTGGTGCGCACCATCAGCCTGCCGATGGCGCTCGGTCTTGCGGTCGTCGCCGGCATCATGGTCTGCCTGATGTTCCGCCTCGCCGCCGCCGGCCGGCCGCTGCATCACGACTTTGCCAACAAGGCCGCCGCCGTCGACGGCGAGATGGTCGACGTCGTCGGCAACATGCCGCTGGTGCGGGCGTTCTCCGGTTTCGCCCGCGAGCGCCGCCGCTTCGATACCACCGTCGACCGCGAGATGGATGCGCGGCGCAAAAGCCTGCTCTATCTGGAAAAGCTCCGCATCTTTCATGCCGTCGTCACCATCGTGCTGACGCTCTGCCTGGTCGCGTGGGCAATCGTGTTGTGGCAGCAAGGCGAAGCGACCACCGGCGATGTCGTGCTGGCTTGCACATTGGCTTTATCGGTGCTGAGCGCGACGCGCGACCTCGCGGTGGCTCTGGTCGACATTACCCAACACATCGCGCGGCTGTCCGAAGCGCTCGCCACGCTTCTGGTGCCGCACGAGCTGCGCGATCATCCGCAAGCCGAGCCGCTGGTCCGGCGCGGCGCCAGCGTGAAATTCGAGCATGTCGATTTCCGCTACAGCGACGGCCGCGGGATTTTTGCCGATCTCAACCTGCACTTCCGGCCGGGCGAGCGCATCGGCCTGGTCGGCCACTCCGGTGGCGGCAAGTCGACCCTGTTCGCGCTCTTGCAGCGTTTCTACGATCCGCAATCGGGCCGCATCCTGCTCGACGGCCAGGATATCGCGCGCGTGACGCAAGCCAGCCTGCGCGAGGCCATCGGCGTAGTGCCGCAGGACATTTCGCTGTTCCACCGCTCGGTCATGGACAATATCCGCTACGGCAAGCCGGATGCCTCCGACGACGAGGTGCTGGAGGCGGCGATCACGGCGCGCTGCGATTTCATCGAAGACCTGCCGTCGGGCATGCGCACCATCGTCGGCGACCGCGGCGTAAAACTGTCCGGCGGCCAGCGCCAGCGCATCGCCATCGCGCGCGCCTTCCTCAAAGACGCGCCGCTATTGTTGCTCGACGAGGCCACCTCGGCGCTCGACAGCGAATCCGAGGAAATCATCCGCGAGGCGCTTTCGCGCCTGATGCGCGGCCGCACAGTGGTCGCCATCGCGCACCGGCTCTCCACGGTGCGCAATTTCGACCGCATCGTCGTGCTGCAAGAGGGCGAGGTCGTCCAGGACGGCGCGCCCGATCTCTTGATGCGCCGCGAAGGGCTTTATCGCCAACTGGTGCAGCGCGAGATGGATCGGCTGGCCAGGCAGGCGGCGTAACGTTCCAAAAATATGAGTTGTAATTTTTTTTTACTTCTATTATAAATAGAGTTATCAGCTCGATGCCTAGGGCCGGGATGCGTATTTTTGGCGATAGCATCTAAAGAAGGCCTTGGCCAAATCTTGGTTGGAAGGTCAGTCATTCACAGCAAAATATCTGGCGTTGGCGATATGCAAACATTTCCAGCGAACGCATTGCTCGATTTGTCGAGAACAGAAGGTATTAAGCAGCCACGAACGGGAAACTCGTGGTACTGGTTTGCAGACGGTGACTATGGCGGTGCAATCCCCTTCGATGTCTCTTTCCTATACCGAGGCCAAAACCGGGCGGCACATCCGATGCTCCCCTCTATCGCTCGAGGTTTGAACTCGGATGGCCGCGATATGTTCGAAATGTCCACAAAGGACCAGGCAACGGTTGTCTTGCGACTGGCACAATCCTGGTGGTTTGCGAGAGAACTTGAACATCATCCGATTACTGCCCATGCTGAAAAACAGCGACTGAAACTCGATCGACTAGCGTTAGCTCAGCACTACGGAATTCCTACTGGTTACCTTGACCTCACGCATAATTTTGACGTTTCCGCGTTTTTCGCCACGTGTCGCGCAACTAAAACCGGATGGGAGCCCGTTACAGAAGGCATCGGAATAGTCTATCGCGTCGATCTGGAGCAAGCGAGGAACCGATTTGCATCATTCAAGCCACTCGGACCACAACCGTTGCCTCGACCAGACGAACAAGCGGCGTGGGTCGTGGAACTTCCGATGGTTCACTCTTTCGATGGTTGGCCCGAGGTTTCTATAATTCAGTTTGAGCAGAATGAATCGGTAGGAGAGTATTTCATCAAAATGTTTAGAGGGGGAGGACTTCTCTTTCCACCAGACCCCTTAGCTCGTGTTGCTCAAGAGATTCTTGAATGTGGCGAAATTCCAAGAGAGCTCGCCGAAGGAGCACTGACCAGCTTCGCCAGTGACCAATTCGGCATCAAGCCTGACCAACTTCCAGCTGTCAGACAGAGCATATCGAGCCTCATCCATTTGATAGATTATCGACGAATCCTCGAGGATCACGATATCGCGCCATTTCTTAATGACTTCGAGTGGCGAAAGCGCAGACTGTCAGATGCAATGGCCAAAGCGCGGCCAGTCAGGATTGAACCGGTGCAAGAAGGTGCTAACCCACCCTCTCACACTGACGGCAACAAATAGGCGAGATGGATCGGCTGGCCAGGCAGGCGGCTTGAAGATTATCAGGTGCGTGGCGCATCGGAGTTGCCCGCACTCAGGCCTTGGCGATGCCGACCTCCACGCGCCCGATGCCGGAGAACTCGGCAATGGCGGCGTCGCCTGGGTGCAGCGGGAATTGACGCACGAACGACCCGGTCATGACGATGTCGCCGGGGCGCAAGCTTCGCCCGTATGCGCCGAGTTTTTCGGCGAGCCATTGGATCGAGTTCAGCGGATTGCCGAGCACCGCGGAACCCAAGCCGGTTGCCACGTCCTGGCCGTTGAGCGCAACGCGCGCGGTGACCTCGGCCAGGTCGACATTTGGCGCGAGCTGCGCAGGGGCGCCGATGATGACGGAGCGTTGCTGCCCGTTGTCGGCCACAACCAACTCCATCTGGTTCACAGGATCGCCGCGCGTTTCGACGATCTCGAATGACGGGTGGATCACATCGACCGCGGCGCGGACTTGTTCCGCGGTGACCTTGCCTTCGAGGCCCCGGCCAAGGCGCACGCATAACTCGGTCTCGAAGCCGGGATGGATCAATTCGGTCGCGCCGAACACATGACCGGTCGGCCGGGTTTCCAGGATGCAGGCAAATAACGGCTCGTGAAAACTGAACTGCTGCTGAATGGCCTTCGCGGTCAAACCGACCTTCCAGCCGATATGGCGCTCGCCGGCGGCCACGCGGCGCTCGATCAGCGCAAGCTGGACGCGATAGGCTTCGTCCATCGTAAGCCGGTCATAATAGGCTAAAGGGAAAAACTCGCCGCGCATGCGGGCGATCCAGAAGTCGTCGATCGCGACAGCGAGGTTGATGGTCACGCCGCGATCACCTGCGGCAGGATCGGCGAGTCGGCATCGAAGCGCTTACCGGCGCGCAGGCAAAATGCCGGGCGCAACAGCCGCTCGGCGACCACCTTGGTGTCCTCGTTGTCGCGCAGGATGAAGCGGCCGCGGTCGTCCCACAGCACCGACACGTCGGCGGCATAGCCGGGAGTCAGCGCGCCGAGGCGATCGCTCATGCCGAGCATCTGCGCCGGATGTGTGGTCACCATCGGCACCACGTCTTCGAGCGCGATGCCGAGCGCCAGCATCGAGCTCATCGCTTGCGTCAGGCTGAATTTCGCCTGACCGCGGAACGGGTGGTTCTCGTCGTCGTCATGCTGGGCCGGCGTGCCGGCCGGCGGCGGCACTTCGGTGTTGTAGCCGTGCATGTCGGCGCCGAGCGTATGCGGCACGATGCCGGCGGCGAGCGCGTGCCGCGCGATGCGGTAGGAGAAATGGCTGCCGTGGCCGACGTCGACCTTCAGGCCGGCGTCGATGGCGGCGCGGATGACGCTGTGCACTTCGCCCTGCCGGTTGACGAAGCCGCCGGGATGGCGCGTGAACGGATGGGCCAAAATGTCGCCGGGCCGCAATTTCGGGATCACGCGCTCCAAAATCGTATCGGCGTCCTCGCCGTTGGCGCCGCTCTCCGGCAAGCCCCATAGCGTGCCGAAATGCACATAAAGGGGAAGGTCAGTGCGGCGGCCGATCTCCGCCGACATTTCCAAAACTTTTATGCCCCAGCGCGCAAAACCGCCGATCTCGGCGTGGCCCTTGATGCCGCGCACGATGTCTTTGTTGGCATTGGCGGCCGTCACGGTCGCGTCGATATCGACGCCGGCCGGGCTATAGAGATTGGGGTAGTAGTGGCCCTCAAGGCCACCGACCAGATAGGCCGACAGGAAGGCATAAACCTGCGTCGCCGAGGGCTCGACGATGAAATGCCGAAAGCCCGGCAGGGTCATGCAGGACGGACCGCCCTGATCGATCACGGTGGTGACGCCGGAGCGAACACCGACCATGTCCGGGTTCAAGCCGAAGCGGCCGGTGACGTATTGGTAAACGTGGGCGTGGGTGTCGATGAGGCCCGGCAGCACCAACTTGCCTGCAACGTCGATCACCTCTGTCGCGCTTGACGGCAGGATGGTTTTCTCTACCGCGGCGATCCGGCCGCCGCGCACGGCAACGTCGTGGATGCCGTCGATATGCGAAGCCGGGCAAATAACGCGGCCGCCGCGAAGCAAAAGATCATATTTCGGATTCTCGGCCATTGACGTTCTCGTTGTTCGGCGTAGCTGCTCTTTTCTAGGCGAATATTCTACGCAAAAAGCTGTTCGCCGGCAATCGACCTGCATCGTCGCGGCGTGCCGCATGGCGGCAGCGGCGAGCTAAAACATTCTTTCTCGCGCGGCCAGCGCGCGGCGATTTCATTCGCCCAAAACATCGCCGCTCAAACAAGACTCTCTTATTTTTGTTCGCCGCATTGACTATTCGCAGCGGCGTGGCGAAATCAATCGTCCGATCAAAAATTTGATCGGGTCGCGGGATTTGATGGAGCAGCTTGCGCCGCGGAAAAACGCTAAAGCGCCACGAAGTGTCTTCGTGGGCTCCTCAACCATGGAGATGGACCGATGACGCTTGGGATTCTGCGTCGTGATTGACGACTTGGCAAGTTAATGCCGCCGCCAGTCAAAATTCGTCCATTGAAAATCTCTGCAAGGAACGCCGGCGACCGCTGCCGGCGATGAGGATCAACATGTCCAACGCCTATGTCACCGACTTTCGCGTCCCGAGCACGACCGAATCCGCACCTGTCCTCAACGAGGATTGGCTCGCCGTCATCCTCGGGCTTTTCATTTTCGTCCTAGGCCTCGCCGCGCTGGTCCATGTCGATTTGATCGGCTGGGTGGTGTCGACGTCGGTGTGGAGCAATTTCGGCCAGGCGCTGGGGCCGGCGTCGAAAGGCTATGCCGCGCTTGGCGGCGTCGGCGCGCTCATCGCGACTTATGTCGCGCTCACTTTGGTGCTCACCGCCGGCGCCGCGGCGCTCAAAAGCGACGTCAAGCGCTTCGCGCTGGCGTTTACCGCGGTGTTCTGGATCGCCTATGCGAGCTGGATCGTCGGCAACTACGCGCATTTTGCCGCGGTGACGCCGGCCGAGCAGCAGAAATTCGGCATCTCCTGGTCGCTGAAGCTGACCAATGAGGGCGCCTATATTTTCGCGCTGATCGCGGGCCTGATCATCGCCAATTTCCTGCCGCGCTTTGCCACAGCGATCAAGGACGCGGTGCGGCCCGAGCTCTACATCAAAGTCGCCATCGTCATACTCGGCGGGTTCTTCGCCGTGACGGCGGCCGGAAAACTCAGTCTCGCCTCTTCGCTGATCCTGCGCGGCACCGCGGCCATCGTCGAAGCCTATCTGATCTATTGGGCGGTGGTGTATTTCATCGCCCGCAAGTGGTTCGGCTTCTCCCGCGAATGGGCGGCGCCGCTGGCTTCGGGCATTTCGATCTGCGGCGTGTCGGCGGCGATCGCCACCGGCGGCGCCATCAGGTCGCGGCCGGTCGTGCCGGTGCTGGTGTCGTCGCTGGTCGTGGTGTTCGCCGTCACCGAGGTGTTGATCCTGCCGTTCGTGGCGCAGACCTGGCTCTCTCAAGAGCCGCTGGTCGCCGGCGCCTGGATGGGGCTGGCGGTGAAGACCGACGGCGCCGCGGTGGCGGCCGGCGGCATCACCGAGTCCTTGATCCTCGCCAAGAACGCCGCCGAGGGCGTGCACTATCAGCCCGGCTGGATCCTCGGCACCGCTGCGACCATCAAGGTGTTCATCGATATCTTCATCGGCATCTGGGCCTTCGTGCTCGGCTATATCTGGACCAACCACATCAACGTCACGCCGGATTCCAGCAAGGCACGCTTAAGGGAAATCTGGCAGCGCTTTCCCAAATTCATCATCGGCTTCGTGGTGACGTTCATCGTCGGGCTTTATCTGGCGCTCGGCACGCCGGCCGACGTCGCCAAGAACGTCCCCGCCGCGATCGGCGAAGCCAACACCTTCCGCGTCATCTTCTTCATTCTCACCTTCTTCTCGATCGGCGTGCTGTCGAACTTCCGCGCGCTGTGGCGGGAAGGATTCGGCAAGCTCGCCGCGGTCTATGTCACGAGCCTGTTCGGCTTCGTGGTCTGGGTCGGCCTGTTGATCTCGTGGATCTTCTTCCACGGCATCACGCCGCCGCTCGCCAGCTGAAAACACACAATCGAAAATGTACGATTATCAGGAGCTCATCATGTCGCAATACACCCAATCCGACCTGCGCGAGGAACTGCGCACCGCCCCCGTCGAGCCGCTGTTGCCGGTCGAGAAGAAGCTGATCGTCTGGAGCTTAAGTCTCGGGCTTACGCTCCTCGTCGTGCTGGCGACGATCAATCATTTCTTTCCGGTGACGCTGTAGGCGGCCTTGCTAATTTTTTGCGCTGATCTTTCCTATATGACCACAATGGTCACCTAGAGAGCTGTTATGCGCAAAATTTCGTTGAGAGATGCCAAGTCAAGTTTATCCGCTGTGGTCGACCAAGCCACGCGCGGCAAGCCGTCCGTCATTGTCAGACGCGGCAAGCCGGAAGCGGTGGTGCTCGGTTTCGCGGATTGGGAACGGATGTCCAACGTTCCGTCCTTTGGGCGTCTCTTGATGTCGGCACCTCTTGAACCAGGTGATCTCGCTGAACGCAACCACGCGAAATTCCGTCAACGCATCTGACGAGTAATCCCAGCCTCGCTGCTGGCGCCGCCAGTCACCGTCAGCAACGCGACTTGCGGCGGCGGGCCCGGATTGTAGCGCCCTTGGTAGCCGCTTTGCGGCGGCGCGCCGTGGAACAGCACGTTGCCGGTGCCGGGATGGACCGACATGGTGCCGCGAAAGCCTTTTGGCGTGGTGTAAATGTTGCCGGGGCCGGCGGTGAAATTCAATTCGGCTATCGCGCCGTTCGCGCCGCTGCACTGGTAACGGCCGGGCGCCGGAACGCTCTGCGCCATGGCGGCGCCGGCAGCGAGCCATAACGGCGCGGCGACAGCGGCGGCGACGCCAATACCGGCTTGCTTCATGCGCAACATAACGGTCCTCTATTCGCTTCGCTTTTCCGAAAAATACACCAGTCCGTGGCGCTTTGGCGCGGCAAAATCGAACGTCGCCGCGAGGGCGTCGGCGTAGATTGTGCAACTTGCGATTTGCAGTTGAATCTTTCCGACCGATCTATACTCTCTGCCGCCATCGGCCGAAGGCGGTTGGCCGAGCCGTCGCGATATTCCTCGGGGGGCTTGGGAGCGCGCGACCGATGCGTGTGTACGAGGCGATCGTCAAGGCGTTGGAAAGCGTAGGCGTCGATGCCGCCTTTGGCGGCGCCGGCGAAAACGCCGCTGGCGCGATGATTGCGCTCAAGCACTCCACCAAGATCAGGCCGGTGATCGTGCGCCACGAGCAGGCCGCCTCGTTCATGGCCTGCGGCTACGCCATTTATTCCAATCGCTTGGGCGTGTGCTTTGCGACCGCCGGGCCCGGCGGGTTCAACCTGTTCTCCGGGCTTGCAGTGGCGATGTCGGATTCCTATCCGGTTTTGGCGATCACCGGTTATTCGCGCGTCGTTTGGAAGGGCAAGGGCGCGCTGAACGAGACCTCGGGCGTAAACCGCACGCCGGACTCGCAAGCCATGTTCGCGGCCACCACCAAACGCTCTTTTTTCCTCGACGACATTGCCAAGACCTGCGACGTCGTCGAAGAGGCGGTCAATCTCGCCTTCGAAGGCCGCCCCGGGCCGGTCCACATCCACGTGCCCGAGGATTTGACGCTCGAAGGCCAGACCGTCGACAATTATCGCGACATCAAACTCGTCGTGAAGCCGATGCTGCCGGTTCCGGCGCAGATCGCGGCGGCCGCGGCAGCGATCGCCGCGGCGCTACGCCAGAAGAAGTCGGTCGTCGCGCTGATCGGCTTCGGCGCGGTGCGCAGTGGCGCCGGGCCGGAGTTGCAGGCGCTCGTCGAGCATTTCCAGATTCCGTTCGCCACCACGCTCGACGGCAAGGGCATCATTGCCGAAGATCATCCGCTCGGGCTTGGCGTGTTCTGCGACAGCGGTCACGCCGCCGCCGGCAAGGCTTTCGTCGCGGCCGACCTGGTGATCGCGGTCGGCAATTCGTTCGCCCAGCACGCAACCTTCAATTTCCGCGACGACCTGCTGACCGGAAAGACGCTCGTTCACATTAACATCTCGGCGCAGGAGATCGGCAAAGTCTATCGCGCCGATCATGGCGTCGTCGCCGACGCCAAGCCCGCGGTCGCGGCGTTAACCGCGGCGCTGTCGCCGCTCGTCACCTCGGTCGCGCCGGTGACCGTGACCAAGGACCGCCACATCACGGCGCCGCTCATCAATCTCGAGCCGAACCATGTTCACCCGGGCCAGCTCACGCAAGCGCTGTCGAAGATGCTGCCCGACAACGCCATCGTGCTGGCGGACGCCGGCGCGCATCTCGCCTGGCTCGGCTATTACCTGCAGCTCAAGGCCGGCCAGCATTACCGCAAGCCGGGCAGTTTTGGGCCGATGGCCTGGGCGGTGAACGGCGCGCTCGGCACCAAGATGGCGTTCCCCGACCGGCCGGTCATCGTCGGCTGCGGCGACGGCTGCTATCTGTTGTCCGGTTTCGAGTTGATGACCGCGGTCCGCTACAATCTCCCCGTCATCTGGATCATCTTCCATGACGGCGAGTACAAGCTCATCAAGCTTTATCAGATCGAGGCGTTCCACGAGACCGGCCTGGTCGACTTCGACAATCCGGACTACGTCGCCTACGCCAAGGCGTGCGGCGCGCAAGGTTTTAGGGTCAACAGCCTGGGCGAGTTCGAAACGGCGTTCCGCACCGCGCTGGCGTCGGGCAAGCCGACGCTGATCGACGCGTCCATCACCCGGCTTGCCATTCCGCATTACAGCACCAACCCTTCCGGGCTCCTGGCGGCGATCGAAGAAGTCATCGAGAAAAAGCTGGAGGGCGGTTGAGGCCTCCGTCGGATGTCCGCCCGGGGCGCTTCACGCGCCCGAGCGGCAACCGGCCGGTGTCGTCGCGTGTCAGAGCAAAGGGAGTAGCCATGTCCGAAGATCACGCCGGCTTCGACGAGATGAGCAAATACCCGCTGTTCGAGGCGCTGCACAAACGCCGCTCGCGGCGCATCGGCTTGGGCCTGAAGTCGGTACCGGCGGGAAGCAATACCTATACGTCGAACGCCGCGCCGCAGCCGCTGAGCGAGCTGGAAGAAGCCATTCTGATCTCCGCGACCGGCCTGACCGGCCTCACCTTGCCCGACCGGCCGTTCGAATCTCCCAGCGGCGAAAAAATCCTCGGCACGCCGAACCTGAACTTTCCCGGCCGCGCCGCCGGCAGCACCGACAATTGCCAGGCCACGTCGTTTTTCCTCCTCAACGACACCGGCACCTATTTCCTCAAGCGGCTCGACGGCGTCGATCCGACCGTGCCGGTCACGCCGGATCTGTTGGTGCAGCGCGCCAGGCAATCCAAGGTCCGGCTGTTCGACAAGCGTCTCGATTTCCCGCGCGAGTTTCCCTACTACCTCGATTCCAACCGTTTCCTGTCCAACGTGCCCGGCTCCACGGTGCTGTTCCCGGTGGTGGACATGACGCGGCAATACATCAACGCGCTGATGTATCTGCTCACCGAGCCGGACGGCCATCGGCCATACTTCCGCGACGACCGCAATTTCTATCTGCCGGCCGGCGTCCGCAAATGGATGCGCAACGGATTTTTGAACAAGGACATTCCGCTGCCGCTCGGCGTGGCCGGCACCATGCGGACCCAGGTCGAAGCCGACTTGCTGTTGCAGAACCTGATCCTGATGCTCCAAGCCATGGGGCTCGGCGGCTGGATCCACGCCTCCGTCGCGCCCACCAAGCTGTTGCCCGCGCTCGGCTTCACCTATGTCACGCCGCGTTACCGCTGGCTCGATTTCTTCCGCTGGGGAACGTTTCGCACCAAAGATGTGCGCGATAACCCGATCGGGCTGCCGCCCTATATCGAATGCATGTGCCCGCCCTACTACCCGTCCATGGCGGAAGCGGTGCAGGCGGTGGTCGACGACAAATACCGCGCCGACGGCGCTTACGGCGACGACGCCTATTTCCGCCGGATTTTCCAGGGCAACCGCGGCGACACCTATCTCAAGGAAGTGCCGCACTACCGCGACGACGTCATCGCCTGCACCAAGGACATCTGCACCTACATTTACAAGCGGCACGGCCGCTTCCCCGCCCATTGCGACGCGATCTACGCGCCGGGCGTCTGGCTGCAGGCGCATCATCTCGACCTGCACTACTACGACACCCTGTTCAACAACGGCTACACCGAGACGCAACGCGAACACCAAAGGCTTTGGCACGCTTCCTAGAGCATGATCCCGAAAAGTGGGAACCGGTTTTCGGATAAGATCATGCTCAAATAAGAATTCTGGACTGCGATCCGATTCAATTGAATTGGATCGCAGTCTAGAGCGCCGGGCCGGTACAGGAAGGATCGACCATGATACGCACATTCGTGGAAACGCCGATCGTGCGGCGGGCGCGATACATCTTCGTCGCCGTGCTGTTGCTCGTGCTGATGGTGCTGGTCCATGGCGGCGCCGAACTGAAGGCGTGGCTCGATCCGCCCGGCCCGCCGGCGGAGGGCACCGTCGCCCAATTGCAGGCGTGGCTCGCGAGCGGCCTGCCTGCTGTGGCCCATACCGCCGCGTACTATCGCGTGATCTTCTCGATCTTGGCGACGATCTTTTTGCTGACCCCGGCACTGTGCTTCCACATTTTCTCGCGCTCTACCGCCGCCAACACCTATTGGCGCGCATTGTGGACCGCCGCCTATGTGGCGTTCCTGGTCCATATCTACTGGGCGATTTCCCCGGTCTGCGGCGGCGATCTGCACGTCGTCTTCAACAGCAAGGTGGCGACGCCGGCGTTCCCCGAATGTCTGATCGAGCACCCGCGGCCCGACTTCTTCCTGGCCGCATGGTGGGGTTTTGACGTCATCTTGGCGTGGCTCATCACCGACAACATCAAATGGCTGCGCGCCGAGCGCGGCGCCGTGCATATGCTGGCCTTCACCATGTTCTTCGGCGCCTTCGTACTGGCGGCGAAGGCCGACATCGTCGCGCATCTGCTCGGCATCCTGATGGCGATCCTGGTGCTCGGCTCTGTGGTGGTTCGCCTGATCGTGCAGGAGAACGACCCGAAATCGCTGATCGCCATCCTCTATGTCGGTTTCTTTCAGCTCCTCAATCTGTTCGTACCCTGGCACAAGCTGCCGACGTTCCTGGCGGTCACCAATCTCGGCGCGCTACGCGAGGTGCTGCGCGCAAAGAACCTGCACAACACCTCCGACATCGCGGTGACCGAGCCAAAGGGGCTGCGCGACACCGTAAAATACAAGCCGCGCTATCTGTGCGAACGCGAGGACGACGGCCAGTACAACGACCTGTCCAAGCCGACCATGGGCAACGCCAGCGTCAATCCGAACGATCCACTCAACAACACGGAATTCACGCTGAGCAATCCGGGCGCCCGCTTCGGCCGCAACATCCCGCTGACCGAAGTCGATCCGACCCGCGACGGCGATATTCTCGATCCGAGCCCGCGGCTGGTGAGCAACCGGCTGTTGGCGCGGCAGAAAAAGAGCGACGGCAGCGACGATTTCAAGCCGGCGACCATCCTCAATCTGTTGGCCGCCGCCTGGATTCAATTCCAGACCCACGACTGGTTCAATCACGGCAATCCGCGCCCGATCAATGAAGATCCTTTCGACGTGCCGATCCCGGCCGGCGACAGCTGGCCGGACGGCAAGATGGCGGTGCGCCGCACGCGATCCGATCCGACCCGCAAGTCCAACGACCATGCCGGGCCGACCACTTACGCCAACGCCGAGACCCATTGGTGGGACGCTTCGCAAATCTACGGCAACAACGAGACGGCCGGCGCCAGATATCGCACCGGGAAGGATGGCAAGCTTGCCGTCGATGCGACCACCAGAATGATTCCGACCGATGCGGCCGGGGTCGAAATCACCGGATTGACGCAGAACTGGTGGCTCGGATTGAGCGTGCTGCACAACCTGTTCACGCTCGAGCACAACGCCATCTGCGACCACCTCATCAAGGCGTTCCCGGAATGGCGCGACGATCCGCAGAAAACGCCGCAGGAACGGGATGCGCAGATTTTCCGCGTTGCGCGCATGGTCAACAACTCGCTGATGGCCAAGATCCACACCGTCGATTGGACGCCGGCGATCCTGCCCAATCCGGCGCTGCAGATCGGCATGAACGCCAACTGGTGGGGGCTCGCCGGCGAGCACGTCAAGAAATATCTCGGCCGCATCAGTACGTCCGAAGCGATCAGCGGCATTACCGGCTCGGCGACCAATCAGACCGGCGCCGACTACTGCCTCACCGAGGAGTTCACCGCGGTCTATCGGCTGCATCCGCTGTTGCCGAACGACATCCCGGTCCGCCACTTCCAGGGCGACCGGCCCGGCCGCACGTTGAAATTCGAAGCCGACAGCCTCGACGACCCCGATCTCATCGTCGGCCCCAATGCCATGAAAAACGCGCTGCGCGAGGCGTCGTTTCTCGACATCGTCTACACCTTCGGCGTGCAAAATCCCGGCGCCGTGACGTTGCAGAACTTCCCGAACTGGATGCGACGGATGCACCGGCGCAACGGCGCCAATCTCGAGGAGCTGATCGACCTTGCGGCCATCGACATCCTGCGCGACCGCGAGCGCGGCGTGCCGCGCTACAACCGCTTCCGGAAACTGTTCCACAAGCCGCCGGTGCGCTCATTCGAACAGATGACCAGCGATCCGCAACTGGCGAAGACGCTTCGCGAGGTCTACGGCCATCCCGACAAGGTGGATCTGATGGTCGGCATGTATGCCGAGGAGCCGCCCGAACTGTTCGGCTTCAGCGACACCGCCTTCCGCGTCTTCATCCTGATGGCGTCACGCCGGATCAAGAGCGATCGCTTCTATACCGACGACTATACGGCCGCGGTCTATACCCAGGCCGGCATCGACTGGATCGACAACAACAACATGACCACCGTACTGTTGCGGCACTTTCCCGAGCTGACGCCGATCCTGCAGCGCACGGCCAATGCGTTCGCGCCCTGGCAGGTGTCGTGATGGCCGCGCGGAGCTTCGGCATGAGTGCCCGGCGCACTTTTCCGAGGAACCGCGCGCTACCGGAATATCTGAAAGCGCTCTGACACGCCGGCAGTGACTTAGGCTTTGAGGCCTTGGAGGCAGACGATGTCGAGCAACATGCCCGCCGTTCCCCTGACCTTGCGCCAACGACTGTCCTGGTTTTTCGGCTGTGGTGCGGCTACCGCGCTGGGTTGTTTCTGGACCAAGGTTCTCGAGTTTTTGCTGTTTCTGTGGGTGGCACGCGCGCCCTTCAGCATCGTGATCGTCGGCTTTCTGTTGCTCGGCGCTACACCGCAGGCACAGGACCTGTTGATCCCGCTGGTCGACAGCGCGTGGTACTGGGTACTGTTGTTTTTCGTTTTGCATTTCCTGTTCTGGGCCATGCCGGTGCACTATGCGGCGCGCATCGTGCTTGCCGACGATGCCCGGCTTTACGACTACGGCGGCAAATATCCGTCGCCGTATTTCGACTGGCTCGAACAATGGATTCCGCGGCTGCTTGGCGCCTCGACGTTCCTGGCGCTGCTCATGAGCGCCTATCGCGCCAACAGCAACCTGCCCAACCTGCCCAACATCAGGGATCACGGCGTCACCGACTCGCTCAGCCATAGCCTGCACTATTTCATGGTGTGGTGCGCAGTCGGCCTGATTCTGTTCCTGTTCTACGCAGCCTACCGGGTCAAGTTTTCGCGATGGGCCGGCGGCCGATGGGTAGAGAGGCTGACGGCGTTCGGCCGCCCGCTGCTCGATCTACTCGATGTCGGCAAAGAATATTCGGCGAAGCAGCTCGGACTGGGCGGCTCGACCGGCAACCAATTCGGCCAGTTGATGCTGATCGCCATATTCGTGGCCTTCGTCGTCGTCCTCTTGGCTCAGCCCAACCACGTGGCGAAGCTGTTTCCGCGGGCGTTTTCGGTAAGCTTGATGTTGGGCGGCTGGCTGCCGATCCTCACCTATCTGTCGGCGATCGGCCGGCGACTGCGGGCGCCGTTGATCGTCGCGGCCTTTACCGCGGTGGCGCTCATCACCGGCATCGTCGGCGACAATCACGACGTGCGCCTGATCGAGAACAGTGCCGCACCGGAACCGCTGCCGCTCGATAAAGCCGTGGCGATGTGGATGGCGGCCAATCATTGCACTGCCGGCAATGCGCAAGCCTGCCCGCGGCCGGTCATCGTCGCTGCCTCCGGAGGCGCCAGCCGCGCCGGATTTTTCACCGCGAGCATGCTCGGCAATTTGCTGGATGACGCCGGCTCGCACGGGCTCGACGGTACCGGACTGCGCAATCGGCTGTTCGCCATATCGAGCGTTTCCGGCAGCTCCGTCGGCGCGGTCATGACCGTCGCGGCGCTCGCTGCCGGCGGCAGCGACACACATCCGCCCTGCCGGGTGCAGAAATTCTCCGATTGGTACGGCGACGAGGTCAAGAACTGGCGCGGTTGCCTGGAAAGCCTGATGTCCGGCGACTTCCTCACGCCAACATTCATCGGGCTGGCCTTCCACGACATGATTCCATTCGGGCCGTGGCCCGACCGGGCGACCATCCTCGAGCAATCGTGGGAGCAGCTGTTCGCCGAGGGCATGGACGAGACGGCGCACCAGGGCATAAGGCTGCCGTGTCCGCAGGAACCATATCAGCTCGATTGCCCGTTCCTGGGCTTGCGGCCGACGCAAGATCTTTGGCTGCCGGTTTTGATCCTCAACGGCGTTTCGGTCGCCAGCGGGCAGCGTATCGTCACGACGCCGCTCGCTTCGAAATATACCGCCGGCGGCGATTGCCCGACCGGCAACAAGCCCACCGGCTGCACGCTGTTCGCCGAAACGTGGTTCTTCCACGAGTTCCTGCACAACACGGCAAAAACGGATGACTGGCTGCAGCGATGGCAACGCCTGATGACGAGCGACTATTGGCATGACCGCAAGAACAACGACATCCGGCTCAGCACCGCCGCGCACAATTCGGCGCGCTTCCCGATCGTTTCGCCTCCCGGCGCCATCCGCAACGCGGCACACTTCATCGTCGATCGCGTCGTTGACGGCGGCTACATGGAGAATTTCGGCGTGTTGACGGCGTTCGAGCTGGCCCAAGCCATTCACGCCGTGCGGCCGGAGCTCAAGCCCTTCGTGCTGGTGATCTCCAACGATCCCGACGAACCGGTTGACCAGCAGGAATCGCCCGACAAGGTGAGCGCGACCGGTTATTTGACCGACATTACCAGCCTGTTTGCCGCAATCAGCAATACCCGCGACGCGCGCGGCAGCCTCGCCGTGGCACAGCTCAACGACCTGTCGCGCAGCCTCGCGACGTCCGCATGCAAGGTGTCATTTGCGCATATTCGCGTATGGCCGGAGCGCATCGATCCGCAGAGCGACCAATGCCTGGGCAATTTCACCAAGAAGCCACGGGCAATTTCCATGAGCTGGTGGCTTTCGACGCCGATTCAATATCGCCTATTCGACGAAATCGACGGCGCGCAAACCTGCAACCTGAAGGGCCTGGACGACCTCTGGAAGGCGCTGCCGATGAACTCGGATTGCGCAGAGAAGTGACACCTTAGTCGCGATGCGAAAAAGCCCGGCAGATCTGGCGTAAGGGCCTGATCCACCGGGCGAAAATTGGTTGCGGGGGTAGGATTTGAACCTACGACCTTCAGGTTATGAGCCTGACGAGCTACCGGGCTGCTCCACCCCGCGTCAAAGGGTCGATGAGTGTGACGGTGATGTAGCAAGCGCCCCCCGATAAGGGAAGTGCGCGGGGCTCGATATTTCGCCATACTGGGCCCCCGAAAGCCCCCTTAGGCCGTCATGCACGCCCCCATAGACGCGGATATGGCCGACAAACCTGCCTTGCAGCCCCGTGCGGCGATTGGACCCGCGGTGCGCGCCATCGCCGGCCATATTTTGCTCGGCGCCCGCTCGGCGTTGCTCGATCCCGAGCGCTCGAGCCAGGATTCGGTGCATGATTTCCGCCGCGCCATGAAGGAATGGCGCGCCTTGATGCGGCTTCTCGAGCCGTTCATCGCCGACGCGCCGCGCTGGCGCCATGGCGCGCGCGACCATGCCCGCTCGCTGGCGCACGCCCGCGACAGCCAGGCGGCGCTCAATGCCTTCGACGACCTCCTCGACAAAGGCGTGGTGCTGTCGGAACGCACCGCAGCCACCATCCGCGGCCGCATCGAAGCGCTGCGCGGCAGCGAGGAAGAGGCCGGGCTGACGCCGGCGCTGCGCGACGCCATCGTCGCCTGGCTCGACGTCGCGGCGGCGGCGATCGAGCAGTGGCCGCTCGATCCGTTCGACTTCTCCTCGATCGCGGGGCAATTGACCTCGAGCTACCGCAGCGCGCGCAAGCGCATTCCCGGCGACTGGTCGCTGGCCAGCGCCGAGGATCTGCACGAATTGCGCCAGCGCGTCGTCGACTTGCGCTACCAGATGGAATTGATCGAGCCGCTGTGGCCGCGCTTCGGCCGGATGTGGACCGACGAGGCCGAGCGGCTGCGCGACCGGCTCGGCCGCTGCCAGGACCTCGAAGTGCTCAAGCGGCTCACCGGACCGCACCAGCCGCTGGCGCATTGGCGCTCGCGCCTGACGCCGGCCTGCACCGAACGCACGACCGAGCTCGCGCAACGCGCCGCCCGCATCGCCGTGCGGCTATTCGCGGAAAAACCCAAGGCGTTTCGCCATCGGCTGGAACAGCTGTGGGAGCACGCGCGCTGAAAGCCGCGTCAAAGAAAATCAATCGGAAGGCTGCCGCCGGACCGAAACGGCGATCGGTCCGGGACTCCCGATTTCGCCGCCCTTGCCGATGATCGTCACTTCGAGCCGCGAACCATTCTGCTTTGTCGCATAATCGTAGCCGTTCAGCAGGCGGCCCACGACATGGCCGAGCGATCCCGCATAGCTGCCATCGCGCATCTCATCGAGCCCGATCGAGGACCGGTATCGAACATTAAAGCCTGCGAGCGCGGACAGCACGTCTGCAATTGTCGTTTGCTGCACCACAACATGAAGCGCTGCGGCATCGCCGTCTATGTGTAGCGAGCGGCCGCTATGGTCAGCCGTTAATTGCAGCGCTGCCGTACGATCGGGATCGTCTTGTGCGCACAAACCTTGCATCCCGAACATCCCGAGGACTGCAAGACAAGCGACTGTGGGTTTGAGAAACCGGTTCATTCCGCGCCCGCTTAGGCCTCTGCAATGCCGGGTGACAAGGATAGTTCCGAAGGATCAAGCGACGACGCGGAACTCCGCAACGGCGAGTATGGCGCATAACGTAGTCGTTGTGTGTTGGCGCGATGCGATGCCATCCGAATTTCGCAACCGAGATATGTGCCAACTCGATGGCAAAACTATAATTCTACTTTTTTGGCGCGAATGATCGGTTTCGTTCTGGGAACCGCATCACTCACGAAATTTTCCAAAAGGTGCGCTGTCATCTCGGCCTCAAACGCGGCGCAATAGCGCCAAATCCTTGCCGATAAATTTTCGAAGCGTCGGCCTTGCCGACGCGCGACATCGGGAACGTCGGAACGAAATCTATTCCAGCGCATTTGTTCCGTGCAAATCGGCAAAGGGGGTGTGTCACAACAGCGCTGCGAATATCCGTCAAGCTGCGATCCGCTGATCCGTCTGCGGTTCACGTGCCGCAGCCTGACGATTGATGCCACGCTCGGAGGTCGAGTGTTCGCGGATGACGCCTTGCGTCATCCGGGTGCGGAGCTTTGGCGTGGAACGGGGAGCGGCTTGGGCTCCGCATAGGGCCAAGCAACACGTTCAGCAACATAGGGAGGTGTCGTCATGTCAGTTGCTCGTCAGAGAACCGTACGAAGCTTAAGCTGCGCCGCCTGCTTGGCTGTCGCGGGCGGCATATTCGGCCTGCCCGGACCGTTCACCGCCGGCCAAGCGATGGCAGATCCTTGCACCGGCCCCGGGGCCCCAACCACCACCCAAACCAAATGCGTCACGGGCATTTTCATCCCCGGCAATCCGCTTCGCTCGTTCGATATCAGCTGGGTCAATCCGGATCGCGGCGAGTATTACCTGGGTGACCGCTCGAACGCCGGAATTGACGTCGTCGACACCCATAAGCTCAAGTGGAAACGGACCCTGGGCGGATTCGTCGGCATCGTGCTCAACGGATCGGGCGGCGTCGACAACAACCATTCGGGACCCGATGGCGTTGTATCCCATGGCCGCTGGGTCTACGGCGGCGATGGCGACAGCACCCTGAAAGTCTTTGATCTCGATGCGCCGCCGATGGCTGCGTTACAGCAGTCGATTTCCACCGGCGGCACGACGCGGGTCGACGAGATGGCCCTGACGACGGACGGCGACCTGCTGCTCGCGGCCAACAACGCCGAGGATCCACCCTTTGGAACGCTGTTTGCTGCGAACGGAGATAACGGAAATGACGAGGATGATGATCACTCTGGGCATCATGCGAAGTCTCACGTCAAGATCATCACCAAAATCTCGGTCGATCCTGCGATCATCCCACCGCACTTCGGGCTATCGTTTGAGCAGCCGGCATGGGATCCAAAGACCAGGCGCTTCCTCGTATCGGTCCCAATCATCGCCAACAACCCCACGGGTTGCAATTACGGGCAGCTGACTGGCCCGATCACCTGCGATGGTGGCGTGATTGTGATCAACCCGGAGACGCTCAGCACACCCACCGCCGTCATCGGCGCATTCAATGCGGCCACCAATACCGGGGTCGTATCGCTACACGCCTGCGGCCCCAACGGAGCCAGCGTCGGACCGGATGACAATGTCATTCTGGGCTGCACGCCGCAAAACAATCCGAGCGACGTGATCACGCTCGTCATCAACGCCCAGACCAAAGCCCAGACCCCGATCACCAACATAACCGGGTCCGACGAGGTGTGGTACAATAGCGGCGACGGTCGCTACTACACCGGCTCGAGTCGGGACTGCAAGGTCGCGGGATCTCCCTGCCCCGCGGCGAGCCAGCAGGCGGCCGTGCTCGGCGTGATCGACGCGGAAGCCAACTCGCTGATCGAGAAGGTCCCGCAATCGTCGGGCTCGCATTCGGTGGCGGCGGATTCCGAGCTCAATCGTATCTTCGTTCCCCAGGTGGCCCCGGTTGCGGTCGTTGGGACTGGCGGCGATACGACGACCGTGGGCGCGGGAATCTGCGGCACCAACAATGGATGCATCGCGGTCTATCAGCACGGCGATGGCGATCACGATCACGATCATGAAGCCGACGCAGGCCACTGACCTTCGCGGTTAGATACGTCGATCTTTTCGAAAACGAAATGGAGGCCGCGTTGCGGCCTCCATGCTATTCCGGGTGGCTAATTGCGCTGGCGCGGTGCGCCGGCGACGTCTTATCGGGCTGCGGCGGGCGCGCTGATGCCGAGATAAATCTCCCGCACCTGCTCGTTCTTCTCCAGCTCCGCCGCCGGGCCTTCGAGCGCGATGCGCCCGGTCTGCAGCACATAGGCATAGTCGGCGATGCCGAGCGCCAGCGGGATCGACTGCTCGGCCAGTAATAATGTGAGCCCTTGCCGGTGCAGCTCGGCCAAGGTGTCGTACAGCGCCTCGACCACGGTCGGCGCGAGGCCGAGGCTCGGCTCGTCGAGCATGAGGAGCCGCGGCTCGCTCATCAGCGCGCGGCCGAGCGCGAGCATCTGCCGCTCGCCGCCGGACAGCGTGCCGGCGAGCTGCTTGCGGCGCTCGGCGAGCCGCGGGAACAGCGCATAGACGCGTTCGAACAGCGCCGCGGTGCGCGAGCGGTCGGCGAGCGCGGTGGCGCCGAGCCGTAAATTCTGTTCCACCGTCTGCGCCACGAACAACCGCCAGCCTTCCGGCGACAGCGCCAAACCTTTGCTGACGATGGCGTAGGCCGGCTCGCCCGAAATCGTCTCACCGCGCCATTCGACTTTGCCGCGCGCCGGCCGCACCACGCCGGCGATGGCGTTGAGCGTCGTGGTCTTGCCGGCACCGTTGGAGCCGAGCAGCGCCACCACCTTGCCGGCCGGCACTTTGAGCGAAATATCGGCGACGCCGACCAGATCGCCGTAGCGCACTTCGAGATGCTCGACGTTGAGGTCACTCACGGCCCCCTCCCTAACCCTCCCCCGCATGCGGGGGAGGGATGGGTGGGGGTCGCCGGTGCGCCCGGCCCAGATAGGCTTCGATGACGGCGTCCTGCCTGACTACCGATTCCGGCGTGCCGCTGGCAATGACGTGGCCCTGGTTGAACACCAACACGCGCTTGGTCAGCGTCATGATCACTTCCATGATGTGCTCGACGATGACGATGGTGATGCCCATGTCGTGGATGCGCCGGACCAGCGCGATCGCCGCCTGCAACTCGGTCGGCGTCAAGCCGGCGAGCGATTCGTCGAGCAGCAAGAGGCGCGGATCGGTGGCGAGCACGCGGGCGATCTCGAGGCGCTTGCGTCCCGGCGTGCCGAGCGAGCGCGCCCGCTGCTCGGGCTGCAATCCGGTCAATTCGACGATGCGGCGGGCATGATCGCGCGCGTCGTTGCGATGCGGATGCCGCAAGAACGCGCCGACCATCACGTTCTCCAGCACCGTCATGTCTTCGAACGTGATCGGCACCTGGAAGGTGCGGCCGATGCCGGCGCGGGCATGAACGGCCGGCCCGGCACGGGTCACGTCCTCGCCGTCGAAGACGATGCGGCCGGTGGTCGGCAAGGTCTCGCCGGCGAGGCAATTGAAGAAGGTCGATTTGCCGGCGCCGTTCGGGCCGATCAGGCCGATGATCTCATGCTCGTCCACGGCGAGATCGGCGCCCGACACCGCGAGGAAGCTGCCGAACGCTTTCGAGACGTTCTTGGCGTCAAGCAGCATAGGCGCGCCTCCAACGCTCCGGCACGACGCGATACCACAGCTCGAACATCCCGCCGGGCTCGAAGCGCGCGATCAACACGATGATGCCGCCGTAGAGGATATAGGTCAGTCCGGAGCCGCCGCCGCCGAACCAGGTATTGGTGGCGATCTGCAGCGGGATCAGGATCAGCGCGCCGACGAGCGGACCGAACAGCACGCCGGCGCCGCCGAGCGCGGCGACAATCACCATCTGCACCGAAACGAGGATGCCGAAGCCGGAATCCGGATCGATGAAGCCGGTCTTGGCGGCGTAGAGCGAGCCCGCCACCGAGGTGAAGGCGGCGCTGAGCGCCAGCGCTTGCATTTTCGTCCGCCGCACCGGCACGCCGAGCGAGCGCGCGGCGCGTTCGCTCGACTTGATGGCGCGCAGGTAAAAGCCGAAGCGGCGGCGCTCGATGAAGGCCGTGGTCGCGAGCACGATGCCGAGCACGGCGAGGAAGATGTAGTAGTACGGCAATTCGCTGCGGAACGTCAGGTCCCACCAGCCCCGCGCCGTCGCCGGGCCCTGCAGGCCGACCGCGGCGCCGACGAAATCCCAGGTGCTGACGAAAATCCTGATCAGTTCGGCGACCGCAATGGTGGCCATGCTGAAGTAATGGCCGGAGAGACGAAAGGTCGGCATGCCGATGAGAACGGCGAGCCCGATACTGAGCACGATGCCGACCGGAATGCCGACGATCGGCGACCAGCCGAACAGCGAATAGAACAACAGCGGCGTATAGGCACCGAGACCGAAGAACATGCTGTGGCCGACGGAGACCTGGCCGGCATAACCGCCAACAATGTTCCAGGCCGACGCAGAGATCGCCGCCAGCAGAAACGCAACCGCGATATCGCGCGCGAAGGCGCCGGAGAAGACGATGGGGAACAGCAGCAACGCTGTGCACAGCAGAACGATACGCACGCGTGGGGAAAGAACAGTTTTCACGCCTTCCCCATCAGACCTTGCGGCCGCAGCCACAACAGCGCGACGAACAGGCCGTAGACGACGATGTCCTTATAGATGGCGCCGAGCCAGAACGCGGATGCCGCCTGGATCAAGCCGATGATCAGGCCGGCGTAGAGCGAGCCGAGCACGCTGCCAAAACCGCCGAGCGCCACGACGACGAAGGCGATCAGGCCAAATGTTTCGCCGACCGAGGGCGACCACGGATAGGAAGTTGCCATCAAGGCGCCGGCGATGCCGGCGGCGCCTGCCGACAGTCCCCAAGCCAGCGCCTGCATGCGGTCGGGCCGTATCCCCATCAGCATCGCCGCGGTGCGGTCTTCCGCCACCGCGAGCAGCTTGCTGCCGACCGTGGTACGGGTGAGCAGAAGATGCAGCGCGATGGTGAGCGTGATGGCAACGACGCCGGCGACGAGTTGCGCGATCGGCAAATAGATCCCGGCGAGATTGACGGTGCCGGACATCGCGTTCTGCGGCAGCGATACGAAATTCGCCGAAAAAATCCAGAACGCGGTGTAGCGCAGCAACAGCGCCAGGCCGAAGGTGGAGAGGATCTGCGCCAACATCGGGCCGCGGGTGACGTGGCGAATGAGCGAGAAGTAGATCGCGACGCCAAGGGCCGCGAGCGCCACCGCGGCCGCGATGGCGAAGATCGCCGGCCCGCCGCCAACCCAGACCACGACCATGAGCGCCGCATACATGCCGAGCATGACGAATTCGCCATGGGCGAAATTGATGAAATTCATCATGCCCCAGATCAGGGTGAGGCCTGAGGAGAACAACGCGTAAATGGCCCCCAACAGGAGGCCACCCACGATCACTTGCACCGCGACCATCTAATATGCCCAACCCGCCATCGACCGCGGCAGTCTGGCATCGGCCGCCGTTTCGGGCCAGACCAAATCGCGTCGATTGGCGTAGAATGCCGCCGCGCAAGACATGATCGAGGGGAACATGGCCCAGCTCTACGACGTCACCATCCTCACAGTGCGGCCGGGAACGCATCCGCGGGCGCTCGAAGTCCTCGGCAACAGCCCGGGCAACGATCCCAGCCTGCTGGCGTGCTGGTATTCGGACATCGGTGCCGTCAATCAAATCCTTCTCATCCACAATGTCGTGGCTACCGCCGCAAGCATCGACGACCGTATCGCGGCGCTGCAATCGCCCAATCCATTCGGCCTCGCCGAATACATTGTCGCCATGGCGATGGACACTTACGTTTCCTTCGACTTCATCCCGCCGCTGCGGCCGGGCGAGTTCGGCCCGGTTTACGAGGTCCGCACCTACATGCTCAAGCCAACCGGTCTGGCGCCGACCATCGCAGCGTGGCGCAAATCGGTGCCCGGCCGCATGAAAATCTCGCCGGTGCTCGCCGCCATGACCTCGGTGACCGGCGCGGTGACGCGTTTTCTGCACGTCTGGCCCTACAAGAGCTTCGACGAGCGCGCCCGGCTGCGCGCCAAGGCGGCCGCCGACGCAGTGTGGCCGCCACCCGGCGGCCCGGGCCATTTGGTGTCGCAGCAGGTCGATATTTATTTGCCGGCGCCGTTCTCGCCGATGCAGTAGGACCTCTGCTCGTAAATCGAGGTCGATAGATTCTCAGTTGGCCAATGTCTGCTATTTGGAAGCTCGACTAATCCAGGATTTCAGCTCAGAGATCGCCGACGGCTTCAAGGAGGAACGCATGGTGTGCCGGACGATGGGAATGGGCAAATCAGCTCTGTCGCTGTTGGTTCTTTTTACATCTGGGCCACTTTCAGCGGCCGAGACCATCGATCAGCTCTACGAGAAGGCGAAGCTCGAAAAAGCGGTCGTATTCTATACCGGCGGCGGGCCGGCAGCGGCTAAAGCGGCGGCGGATGCTTTCGAGAAGCGCTTCCCCGGCATCGCCGTCACCGCCAAGGGCGACTTCAGCAATGTGCTGGATTCCGAGATCGATCGGCAGCTCAAGGACAACAAGGTCACTGCGGATTTCCTGCAACTCCAGACGGTGCAGGATTTTCCCCGGTGGGATAAAGCGGGCGCGCTGCTGCACTTCAAGCCCGACGGCTTCGACCAGGTTCTCCCGGCAATGAAAAACAAGGACGGAGCCTGGGTGGCCGTGACCGCTATACCAATGTTCTACGGCTATAATAGCGAGAAGGTGCAGGAGGCCGACGTGCCGAAGTCGGCGCTCGATTTCCTGAAATCCCTGTTCCGCGGCAATATCGTCACCGTTTATCCCACCGACGACGACGCGACCCTCTACAATTTCGATTTGATCGTGCAGAAATACGGCTGGAATTACATGGCAAAATATATGGCCAACCAGCCCTATTTCATCCAGGGCCACCGCGATGTCGCGGCTCGCGTGAGATCGGGCGCCGATTTCGTCAGCTTCGATATCAGCAATAGTTCGCGGATCGGCGGTGGCAACCTGAAGCTTGTAATGTCCGAGAAAGACAAGTCGCCGGTCTTCTTCACCGCGGGCGGCATCCTTAAAGATGCGCCACACCCCAATGCCGCAAAGCTTTTCCTGACCTGGATCTTGAGCAAGGAGCAGCAGGGCCGTGTGCCTGCTTTCTATTCCCCGCGCGCCGACATGCCGCCGCCGGCGGGACTGCCGCCGCTGACAAGCCCGCGTTTCGCCAACGGCTATCGCGATTTTCTCGGTGATGGAACACGGCTTCCGGCGCTACGGAAGCGCTTCGAAGCTTTCACCGGACCGGTCGTGAACAAGGCCACGCAATAAGTCGCTAGGTTGGATTGATCCGGACCCCGTGCGATGTCGAAAACAAACGTCCAGCACGACGTGATCGTGATCGGGGCCGGCATCGCCGGCCTCGTCGCCGCCAACCGCTCGGCGCAGCTCGGCAAGCGCGTCATCGTTTTGGAGAAGAGCAAGGAAGACAAATACCTGTGCAATTCTCGCTATACCTACGGCACGTTCCACATCAATTTCACCGACGTGGCAGCCGACGAGGATATGCTATTCGGCAAGATCAAAACCTGCACGGAGGGCCTTGCGCGCCAGGATCTGGCGCGCGCCATCGCCAAGGATGGCCGCCGGCTGATGCAGTGGCTCAAGAGCGAGGGCATCGAACTCGTCGATCTCGGCGGCTACCAGACCAACGTGCTGGCCCCGCCATGGCGAAAGGGCTTTGGCCTGACCTGGCGCGGCTATGCCGGCGACGTTGCGCTGGGGCGGCTCGAAGAAAATTTAGCGCAGCGGCAGGGTCGGATTCTGCGCGGGGTTCGCGCCCACGCGCTGAAGCTTGCTTCGGGCGGTATCGAGGTTGAAACGGACGCGACCGACGGCGCCAGCAAATTCAATGCGTCAGCCGTCGTCATCGCCGACGGCGGCTTCCAGGCCGGCTTCGACGTGATCCGCGCGCACATTTCGCCGGCACCGGAAAAACTCCTGGCGCGCAACGGCGGCACCGCGACCGGCGATGGCTTGCGCATGGCGCAGGCGGTCGGCGCCGCGAGCACCGGCCTCGACGTATTTTACGGCCATCTGCACAGCCGCGATGCGATGAATTCCGACCGGCTGTGGCCGCGGCCCTATGCCGACGAAATCGCGGCCGCCAGCATCGTGATCGACGCCGACGGCCGCCGCTTCGCCGACGAAGGGATGGGCGGCATCTATTTATCCAATGTCGTGGCTCGCCTGCCCGATCCGCTCGGCGCCACAATCATATTCGACCAGGCGATCTGGGACGGACCGCCCGGCCGCGGCCATGCGCAGCCGCCCAATCCGCTCTTGCCCGAGGCCGGTGGCACGCTGCATCGCGCCGGTACGATTGCGGAACTGGCCGGACTGATCGGCATCGCGCCACCGCGGTTGGAGCAACTGGTCAGCGAATACAACGCCGCCGTTGACGCCGGCACCTTGCATACGCTGTCGCCGCCGCGTCGCAGCGATCGCTACAAAACCTGGCCGATCAGGACCGCGCCGTTCTATGCGCTGCCGATCTGCGCGGCGATCACCAACACCATGGGCGGCATCGTGGTCGACGGCAATGGCGCCGTCCTCGACCGGAGCGACACGCCGCTGCCGGGTCTGTTCGCGGCGGGCTCCACCATCGGGGGACTGGACGGCGGACCGAACGCCGGTTACGTCGGCGGACTGATCAAGGCGACGATCGCGTTGCGCGCCGCGGAAGCGATCGCGGCGTCCTAGCGCCGCGCGTGTTTGCCCGGCAGATTGGCGTAAGGGGGAGCTACCATGTCGTTCTACGAAAATGGCGCGGTTCGCATCTACTACGAGGAGGCCGGCTCCGGCATGCCGTTGCTGATCCTCCCCGGCGGAGGATTGAACTCGACAATCGCCGGCCTCAAAGGCGCTAACACGCCTTTCAACCCGATGGAGGAGTTGAAGGAAGAGTACCGCTGCATCGCGGCGGACCTGCGCAACGCCAATGGCGGCCAGTCCACCGGCCCGCTCGAGATCGACCGGCCATGGGACGCCTATGCCGACGACCAGCTCGGGTTGATGGATCACCTGGGCATCGACACGTTCATGGTGTTGGGCTTCTGCATTGGCGGCCCCTTCATCTGGAACCTATTGAAGCGGGCACCCAATCGCATTGTCGCTGCCGTGCTGGCGCAGCCCAGCGGTTCGCGTCCGGAGATGCGCGACCATTTCTACGACACCAATATGAAACGCTGGGGTCCGCCGCTGGCCGCCGGCCGGCCCGAGATCAGGATGGCGATGGTCGATAGATTCCTGACCAGGATGTACCGCACCGATCCCGACTTCGTTTTCACCGTGACGCGCGATTTCGTGCGCAACTGCCAGACGCCGGTCCTCATCCTGCCGGACGATGTCCCGTCGCATCCGTACGCCGTCGCCATGGAGACAGCGATGCTCGCGCCTCAGGCCGAAGTCAGCATGTTTCCGTGGAAAGAGCCCAAGGAGCGGATTCCCTTGGCGGTTCGCCAAATCCGCTCCTTTCTCCGGGCGCATCGGTCCGCCTAGACGGCGATGCACCGCGGCTCATTGGCCGACCCGGCGGTTTTCCCAACGCGGTACTTGGCGCCTACTACTGACCTCCGCCCAGCACACTGGCGAGCTTGTCGTAATTCTTGCCGACGAGATCGATATTGCCCTTATTCTCGATCGCTGGCGGTGGCGACTTAAGCGCCTCGTTGAGCTCGGCGAGCGCATCCTTCTTGTCCTTGGCCGACATTGTCTTGTCGGCCTGGACCTGCGCGATCTGCGCCTTCATCGCCGCATCGAACCCCACATATTTTTTGCTCACTGGGTCGAAACCCGAAAGCACGAGCGTGATGTTCTCGACGACATCGTTGTATGCATCGTAGCTGGCAAAACCATTCTTCTTGGCCACGGCATCGAGCTGCGCAACGACCTTCGGAGACGGCGGGGCATTGGGCGGCAGCTTCTGGGTAATCGCATCCATGTCCTTCTGCGCGGCAAGCACGCCCTCGATCTGCTTGTCGGTCAGCGCCATCTGCTTCACGGGGGGTGGAGCGGCCTGCGCCGGAGCCATCTGGTTCGACGGCGCCTGCCTGGCCTGCGCCAACGCGCCGCCCGTAGACAAGATGGTCAACCCGGTGGCGAGGCAGGCGATAAAGAGGGTGCCGGCAAGGGGGCGAAGCAAGTCGCGCAAGGGGCTCTCCTGAGGTTTGGGCCGGGATTAATCTCAGTCAATAACGGCCGGACCATGTCGGTCAAGCCGGGCAATGCATCAATCGACGGCCGCATTCTATCGCTGCGGTGGGTCAAAGGCGACCGAATGATACCATCGGCACCGCGCGGCTCAATTGCATGGGCTGCCCCATTATGATTCAATCCGGCAAATTTCTCGAAACCGGGAGGCAACGACCATGGCCATCACCGTCTGTCCGGTCACGCCAAACTTTGCCGCCGAGATCGGCGACGTCGATTTGTCGGCACCGCTGGCGCCCTCCGACCTCCACGCGGTCAAGGATGCGTTCGCCAAATACGCGGTGCTGATCTTCCCCGACCAGCAGCTGTCGCAGGACCAGCATCTCGACTTTGCCCGCTATTTCGGGCCGCTGGAAACCACGATCGCGCTGCACCGCAAAGACGCCAAGCTGCGCGTGCGCAAGGAATTCGCCGACGTTTCCAATCTCGATCCCGAGAACGAAGTGTGGGGCAAGGACTCGCGGCAGCGCATGTTCCAAATGGGCAACCGGCTGTGGCACACCGATTCTTCGTTCAAGCGGCTGCCGGCGCTGGCGTCGCTGCTCTATGCGCGCTCGATCCCGACAATCGGCGGGCATACGGAATTTGCCGACGAGCGGGCGGCCTATGACGCGCTGCCCGAAGAGACCAAGCGCCGCCTCGAAAATCTCGTCGCCGAGCATTCGATCTTCAACTCGCGGGCGCGACTCGGCTTCACCAATTTCAGCGACGAGGAACGGGCGGGCCTGCCGCCAGTGCCGCAGGTGCTGGTGCGCACGTTAGCGGAATCCGGCCGCAAGTCGCTCTATCTGGCGTCGCACGCCGGGCGGATCTTCGGCATGCCCGAAGCCGACGGCCGCGCGCTGATCGACGAGCTCCTCGCCCACGCCACGCAACGGCAATTCGTCTACACCCACCGCTGGCGCGTCCACGACCTCGTCATCTGGGACAACCGCTGCACCATGCATCGCGGCACCGAGTTCGACGACCTGCGCTGGAAACGCGACATGCAGCGCGCCACGGTCTGCGACGTGGCGAACTCTTGCGAGCAGGCCGGCATCAAGGTCGAGGCGGCGTGACACGTCCGTAGGGTGGGCTGAGCGCAGCGAAGCCCACGCTGTGCGACCGCGTGGGCACGCTTCGCTTTGCCTACCCTACGACGATACGAAGCTTTTGAGCTCGTCACCGACGCGCGCGATCACGCCGTCCCAATCGCCGAGCGAGGTCTGCCGGAACAAGCGCGCGGTCGGATACCAGGGGCTGGTCTCGCCATCGAGCGTCCAGCGCCAATCGGGCGCGAACGGCAGCAGCATCCACAACGACCGGCCCATGGCGCCGGCGAGGTGCGCGACCGCGGTGTCGACCGAGATCACGAGATCGCAGAGCGCGATCACGGCCGCGGTGTCGGCAAAATTCTCGAGATCGGCGCCGACATTGGTCACGCGGGTTTCGTTGGCTAGTACATTCGCATCTTCGCTGCGGAGGTCGCGCTGGATGCTCACGAACCGCGCCGGAATGGACAACAAGGGCGCGAGCTTGGCGAACGCGATCGAGCGGTTGCGATCGTTGAGGTGGCTTGGATTGCCGGACCAGGCAATGGCGATCCGCGGCCGTTCCAGCGCGCCGATCCGCGTCGACCATTTTTGCAGATGTGCGTCGTCGGCCGACAAGTAGGGAATATCGGCCGGCACCGTGGCCGGCTCGGTCTTGAACGCAAGCGGCAAACTGCCGAGCGGACAATGCACGTCGAATTGTTGCGGCGGCGCCGCCCCGCGCGCGATGACGGTTGCGGCGCCTTTGAGCCGCGCCATCAGCGCCGTCAATTCCGGCTGCACTTCGAGAACGACCTTGGCGCCGTTCGCAGCAAGCAGCGGCACATAGCGCGCGAACTGGATGGTGTCGCCGAGACCTTGCTCGGCATGCAACAGCACGGTCTTGCGCGCCAACGGATAGTCGCCGAGCCACAGCGGCCGGCCGCGGCTCTTCTGCTCGGCCATGCCACTCCGGCGCCAGCGCCATTCGTATTTCTCAAAGCCGCGGCGATAGTCGCCGAGCGTGAGCAGCGCCAGCGATTCCATGAAATGGACGTCGGCGTCATCCTTGCGCAGCGCGTGCGCCTTGCCATAGCTGGCAATCGCGTCGTCGAAGCGGTTGAGCGCGGCCAGCGCCCGGCCGCGATTGAGCAACGCGCCGGCATGATCGGGCGCCGCGGCAAGCGCGCTGTCGTGGGCGGCGACGGCATCGGCATAGCGACCGAGATCGTAGAGCGCGACGCCGCGGTTGAAATGCGCGGCGGGATGGCCCGGCACCAATGTCAGCGCATGATCGAACTCGGCGACCGCTTCGTCGAGCGCGCCGAGCGCGGCGTGCGCGATGCCGCTGTTGAGGCGGGCTTCCGGATGCTGCGGCACCCGCGCCAAAATCTCGCGGAACCCGGCGAGCGCTTCCTCACTGCGGCCGAGGCTCAACAGCGCATTGGCGCGATTGGTGAGGATGCCGATGTCGTCGGGCGCCAGCCCCAGCGCCTTGTCGAAGCAGCCGAGCGCGTCCTGGTCTTGCTTGAGCGCATGCAGCACCTGGCCGAGATTGGCCCACGCCTGCGGCGCGCGCGGATTGAGCTTGACCGCGGCGCTGAGCAGGCGATGCGCCTCGCCGATCCTGCCGAGCTGCGCCTTGACGGTGCCGAGCAGGTTGAGCGCGTCGAAATGGTCCGGCGCGGCTTTGAGCACGCGGGTGTAAATCTTCTCGGCGTCGCGCAGCCGGCCCTGCCGGTGCAACGCCACGGCCTCGTTCATGGATTGACCGAGGTCGAATGGGCCAGTTCTTTGGCTCACAGGCGGTTGATCCGGGCAATGCGCCGGGTCACCTCCGGCGGCGTCTCGTAGTCGGCCTTGGTTTTCAGCGCAAGCGCCGCGCGCGCGGCGGGCCGATCGAGGCAGCGCGTCAGCCATGCTTTCAGGTGCGGCACAGCCGACAAATCCATCTCGATGGCGCGGCTGATGACGGCGGCGACATTGAGATCGACCACGGTGAAATCGCTGCCGAGCAGATACGGCGTCTTGGCCAAAGCCGCATCGAGTACCGCAAACGGCGCCGCGACGACTTTCAGCGCCTCCTCGCGCAACGCGGCATTGCGCTCCTCGGGCGGCAGGCGCACGGCATGCAGCGACCAGATATTGACGCCGCGATCGACCTCGGCGATGGCCCAAAAGCTCCACTGCCACGCCCTCGCCTCGCCTTCGAGCGTGGCGGGATAGAGTTTTCCGAGCGAATGCTTCTTGGCGAGATAGAGCGTGATCGCCAGCGACTCGAACAGCACGAAATCATCGTCGACAATGACCGGCAGCCGGCCGTTCGGATTGATCGCCAAAAATTCCGGCGACCGCACACCGGCATCGCCGATCTCGATCGGCAGGTGTTCGTAATCGAGCCCGAGCTCCATCGCCACCCACAACGCCCGGTAGGCACGGGTGCGGGCGATGCCGTAGATCCGCAGGTTCGACATGATTTTGCCTACGCCGCGGGTCGGACGACTTCAACGCGGATGGAAAGTCCGGCACGCGCCGCCAGATTGATCAGTGCGTCGAGACTGAATTTGTTGATGCGGCCGCGCACCAGGTCATTCATTCTCGGTTGCGTCAAGCCGAGGCGTTTGGCGGCGGCAGCCTGCGTCGTTTCCCACGATGCCACCGTATCGCGGATCGCCAACATCATCTCACTGCGCGCCTTCATATTGGCGGCTTGCGCCGGCGAAGATTCGATTGCATCCCACACGCTTCGGAAACGCTGCCTTTTCATTGGGGTATACTCCGCTTTAGTTCCCGGTATCGCGATTCTGCAAGGGCGATGTCGCGCGCCGATGTTCGCGGTGTTTTCTTTTGGAAGGCGTGGAGAACATATACAGCTTCGGCGAAAGTAGCGACATACACGACGCGAAATGCGCCGGATGCGTCTCGCACGCGTATTTCTCGAACGCCCGGACCGATGTTTTTCATCGGCTTCCAGTTGTCGGGATCGAGGCCGCGCTGAACGCGATCGAGTTGGAACCCCGCGTCGCGTCGCGGCCCGTCGGGAAATGCCCGTAACCGCGCAACCGAATCTCCCAGAAACACAACTGGCTTCATCGAATTGGCATTATATCAGTATTGATATAGGATGTCTACCACCGGCGCGCGCTCTGCACCGAGCGTTGTCAAGCCGTGCCCGGGATCGTAAGTTGCCGCCCGTCATTGAGGATTGGAAATGGAATTCGGAATTTTCTCGAACGGCTTTCGTCCCCACACCACCGCCTCCCAGACCTACGAAGAAGACTTGGCCGAGATCGTGCTGGCCGACCAGCTCGGCTTTCGCGACGCCTATATCAGCGAGCATCACGGCGAGCCGGTCTATATCGGCAAGGTCGACACCTTGCCGGTGCCGGAGCTGTTGATGTGCAAGGCGGCGGCGCTAACCAAGCGCATCCGCATGGGCGCGGCCGTGAAACTCATCCATCTCGCCCATCCGGTCGATACCGCGATCCAGGCGGCGGTGACCGATCATGTGGTCGGCGGCAACCGTTTCATCTTCGGCTTCGGCTCGGGCTTTCCCAACCCGCTGTTCGCCGGCGAGCGCGGGCTCAGCCACGACGACCGCCACGGCCGCCTGCGCGAATCCCTCGATCTCATCCTCAAATGCTGGACGGCGCAGGAGCCGTTCGATTGGGACGGCCAATATTGGAAGGGCAAGAGTATCGTCGCCACGCCGCAGCCGCTTCATCCGCCGCATATGCCGATGGCGACAGCGACCGACACCGAGGCGATGATCGATATCGCCGGCGCCCGCGGCTACGCGCTGTTGCGCGCGCAGCTCGAGCCGGCCGGATCGATCCGCGACAAGGCCAATCGCTATGCGCGCGCCGCCAAGGCGGCGGGCCGCAAGACGCCGCTCAACGAGGTCACCGTGGCGCGCTACGTCTATCTCGCCGATTCGCGCCGCGAGGCGATGGACGACCTGCGCGCGGACATCAATTACGAGCTCGGCTATCAGATGAAGCGCGGGCTGATCCGGCTGATCAAGTCGAACTACGACATCGGGCTCAAGGGCGACGACGTTACTTTCGACCAACTCGCCGAGGCCGGCATCTACTACCTGGGCGATCCGGACAGCGTGGCGAAACAGCTGCGCGACTTCTACGAGGCCGCCGGCGGCTTCGGCACACTGTTGATCGTCACCGGCAAGAAATGGGCGACCCGCGAAAAAGTGTTCCGCTCGTTGCGCCTGTTCATGGATCACGTGGCGCCAAAACTGCGCGATCTGGTGCCGGATGCCAGGGATCAGGAATCAGGGATCAGGAATCAAGCATTTGTTTCCTGATACCCCGACTACTGATCAGGCGCGCAGATAATGCCAAGCCCGGCACAGCGGCTTGAAGCCGATCTTGGCATAGCAACGGTTCGAGGCGGGATTGCGCAGGTCGGTATAGAGACAGGCCACCGTCCGGCCTTCGGCAAAAACCGCTTCAGCTGCCGCGGCCGTCGCCGCGCCGCCATAGCCGCGATTGCGCAGCGCCGGCGGCGTGTACACGCCGGCGATCGCGGCGGCATGGCGGGTGCGCCGCACGATGCCCGCCATCGCGACCGGCTCGCCGTCGACGATCCAGAAGTGGTAGTTGCCCGCGGCGGCGGTCGTTTCAATGCGGTCGCGCGGCGGCACCGGTTCGTGCGGCACCGTTTCCTGGAAGAAGGCAATCAGCCACTGCGAAAATAGCCCGACGTCGCCGCGCCCGACCAAGCGCGCGGCGCCGCCGATATCGGGGTAGACCGGTCTGCGCTGCAGCGCCTGAATGGTTTGCGGGATCGGTTCTCCAAATTTCGCACCCAGTTCATTTGCCCGCTGGACAAACAAAGGCACGACCGGATCGAGACCGACTACGCCCGGATAATCGAGGCTGAGCGTCGCTTCGGCGAAGGTTTTGCATTGCGCCGCGGTCAGCCGACCGAGGATCAGCGGGTATCCCGGCGTCTGCATGGCGCATTCACCGGGGCCGCCGATCGTCCATAGCCGCACGTTGGCTTGCTCCGTTTCGAGCATCCGGCCGAGCAGGCCTAAGATGAGATTGTATTTCGTCTCATCTTGCTCCAGCGCGGGGCGGTGGAATTCGACGAATTCTTGCAATTCCATAAGCGACCCCCACGGGCCAGCGTCACCGCTGCCTCCGGGATGATACTCAAGCGAGCGCCTCAGCCACCGCCTTGCCGCAGGCTTTCGTATCGGCCGCACCGCCGAGATCGCGGGTACGCAGCTTTGGCTCGGCCAGTACCTTCTCGATCGCCTTGACGATTGCCGCGGCGGCTTCGGCCTCGCCGAGATGCTCGAGCATCATGGCGCCCGACCAGATCTGGCCGATCGGATTGGCAATGTTCTGGCCCGCGATATCCGGCGCCGAGCCGTGCACCGGCTCGAACAGCGACGGGAAGCGGCGCTCGGGGTCGATGTTGCCCGACGGTGCGATGCCGATGGTGCCGGTGCAAGCCGGGCCGAGGTCGGACAGGATATCGCCGAACAGATTTGATCCGACCACGACGTTGAACTTGTCGGGCCGCAGCACGAACAGCGCGGTGAGGATATCGATGTGGTACTTGTCCCATTCGATGTCGGGGTAGTTTTTCGCCATGGCTTCGACGCGCTCGTCCCAGTACGGCATGGTGATGGCGATGCCGTTCGACTTGGTGGCCGAGGTCAAATGCTTCTTCGGCGTCTTGCGGGCGAGCTCAAAAGAAAATTTCAGCACACGGTCGATGCCGATGCGAGTGAATACGGTCTCCTGCACCACCACTTCGCGCTCGGTGCCGGGAAACATGCGGCCGCCGATTGCGGAATATTCGCCCTCGGTGTTCTCGCGCACCACCCAGAAATCGATGTCGCCGGGTTTTCTGTTGGCGAGCGGGCACGGCACCCCGGGCATCAGCCGCACCGGGCGCAGATTGACGTATTGATCGAACTCGCGGCGGAACTGGATCAGCGAGCCCCACAGCGAAATGTGGTCGGGAATTTTCGCCGGCCAGCCGACCGCGCCGAAAAAGATCGCATCGTGCCCGCCGATCTTGTCCTTCCAGTCCTCCGGCATCATGCGCTCGTGCTTGGCGTAATAGTCGTAGGAGGCGAAGTCGAAGTGATCCTGGCGCAACTCGAAGCCGAATTTTTTGGCCGCGGCCTCGAGCGCGCGCACGCCCTCGGGCACGACCTCCTTGCCGATGCCGTCGCCGGGGATGACAGCGATGTTGTAGACGCGGTTGGTGGGCATGGGGCGGGTTCCTCTCGATTGCGCTTTCTAAGAGGCAATGGTAGCGCGAACGGGCCATGCGCGGAACTCGTCATGCGCGGGCTTGACCCGCGCATCCATGCTGGCTCGAAGCGAACGAGAGCGGTGCGCCAAGTTGACCCGCCTCTCTATCTGACATGCCCGGGTCCCATTGGTCGAAAAGGACAGTCTCTATAATTGAGACACTATCTTGACACTAGTCACTAAATGGGTTACAGGAGATAAGCAGTGATCAATTATTGATTCGCAGGAGGCGGCAATGACCCAACTGGGGCGACGCTTTGGCTTATCAAGCGAACTTGGCAGCGGTGTTTGGTGCAGTGAGAATGGTGTGTTCGTGGGCTCAGTACCATTGCTGGAGCAGGACAGCAGCCAAAGTGAGGCCAGTCATTGGCAGCCGCGTCCGGTGTCCGAGCTCAATCACGATCTCGGTGAGTGCTACGGCCTACCGATTGAATTCACTCCCAAGATCGGCGGTCTCACATCAGCTTCCCGCGCACTCAATCGTGGCGACCTGCTCCATGCGCAGATCGCGACCATGCATCTACAGATTCCCGATCCGCCCTCGCTGACGAAGTCATCGCAAAACGCCGAAGAGATCATTGATCTGGCTCGCCAATTGCAAGCCAGCGGCCTCCTCAAGGCGGATTGGGACCCAGCGAAGCACCCGCGCTGGCCGGCAGGAAGTCCGGGCGGGATTGGCGGGGAGTTTGCTCCGGCCGGCCCCGCGTCCGCAGATGCTGCGGCAGGAGAGGCAAGACCGCCAGTCATACCTGCTCAAATTACAATCCCGGTCCCCTTTGAACTACCGGGAATTCAACTACCTTCCGAGATCGTACCTCCACTAGGGATTCCGGACATCAATCCGCGCAGCGGGTTGAAAAATCCCTATCCCGATCGCCCGGAATGCGAGGAAGATTGGGCAGACGCTCTGAAGTTCTGTAGAGAGTTGATGCGAAGTGGGAGAATGGGAACGGATGGCTACCGCGGGTTTGGAAGAACATTTCAACAATGTGTCCTGGGCCAAGTTCGCGAGGACTGTGGCGGAAGCCTGAAGAGTTAGAGCCATGAGCGAAAAAACAGAATCTGTGAAGGAACCCGCCACGCCGGACGAACTCCTGGCGATGCACAAGATGCTTCGTTCGGATCCACAGCGATATCTTCGCATCGTGAATGGATGGATTCGCGATAATCCGACAAATTTTCACGCACATTTTAGCCGACACTTTGCCTGGATAAATCTTGGTGTGCCGCGCCGCGCGCTGGACGATCTTAATACCGTCATTCAGAACGAAAGCGAACCCAACGTAATGTCTCTTTTTTCACGTGGATTGGTGTACCGACATTTGGGCGAATACGAGAAGGCACTGGAAGACTTCGATCGCGGCGAGGCGATCAATCCCAAGCGGTGGGAGGAAGATGTCGTGTTCGGCCTGCTCTACCAAGCCGACACCCATGCGCGCCTCGGCGACGAGACCGCTGCATTGGCGTGTTGCGCGCGCCTCCCGGACGACTTTTGGACTCCCGGCATTGAAGGCGCTCCCGGCGGAAGCAAAGCGGAGATTGCCGACAAGTTGCGCCACATTGCAGCGGGCGCCAGACGCAAGCGGGTATAACGACGCCAGCCGAAGCCGCCGCTATGAATGACACGTTGGACGCCCTGATTCTTTCGTCTGCAAGCGAGCGATGGCTAAAGGTCGCCAGGATCATCGCTCATGTTTCGGAGCGCGCAGGTGATGGAACAAATTTCGATACGATCGCGGCCCGCATCCGCGCCCTCGTCGATGACGGTAAACTCCAGGCGAAAGGTGACCTCTCGGGCTGGCGATACAGTGAAGTTCGTCTCCCACAATCAAGTTCAGCAGAAGAACGCACGTAGCCCTGTCCTACGGCAGTAAGTAGCCCGCATGAGCGCAGCAATATGCAGGGTCATGTAGGTCGAGGCCTTTCCCGGGTGTCGCTTTGCTCGTCCGGGTTACGCTTGCTGTCACTGGAATGACCGTCGTGGCGTCATAAATGCGGTGCGAGTCAGGTACTTTTTCTCATTTGAAGGCGTTTACCCTCAAATGAACTTACCGGGCGTTGATGCCAATCTTTGT
>Ga0210396_10000357_pt1 | contig 63867 bp, 58 predicted proteins | sample IncBWH17OmetaG_FD_155466 | JGI IMG/M metagenome (GOLD analysis project Ga0210396, IMG submission 155466) | Forest soil microbial communities from Barre Woods Harvard Forest LTER site, Petersham, Massachusetts, United States - Inc-BW-H-17-O ... | reverse complement strand
CTGCCCGGCTGCACAGCAGCGATCCGATGGTGAACACAGCCAGTCCGATTTGGAATACCCTTCGGCGTCCGAAGCGGTCTGACATCGATCCCGCCAGCATTAGGAAACTCGCCACCACCAACGTGTAAGCGTCCAGAATCCACTGCAGTCCCGCCAGCCGCGCATGCAGGTCTTTCTGGATCGCCGGCAGCGCAACGTTGACAATCGTTACGTCCATACCTACGATCAACAGGCTGATGCAGCAGATCGCAAGAATCAGGTTTGGATGGGTGGTATGTCTCGCCGGATCAACGACGGCAGCGCTCGCCGCGCCTGCAGCAGGAAAAAATCGATTCTCAGTTTTCTGCAAGGTGTCTCCTCGAGACTTGTCTTTTCGCCGCGGAATGCGGTTTCGTTGAACGCGCTCGCTGTATATCGGATTGTGTTTTCTTAGTGAATGTCGAACCGCACTCCCGCCCCTTGTGCGGTGTCTGTTCCGCGGCAAGTGCGGCGAGGACCTCATTGGTGGAACGCACGCGACAGAGGCGAGGGAATATCTTCTCGAATGCGAAACGATGCTGTTCGCCATCCTGGCCGGAGCACGCGTCTTCAACGACGACAAAGCCAAAGCCGAGGCCGGTGCCCTGTCGCGCCGTGGACTCTACCCCCACATTTGTAGAGATTCCGGTGAGGACGACCGTATCGACACCACGCGACTTAAGCTGCTGCTCAAGGTTGGTTCCTGCAAAGGCGCCCCAGTGACGTTTTGTAAGCAAGACGTCGCCGGGCTGAAATCCGGCAGCAGGGGCAATCTCCGAAACAATGGCGGGCAGCGGTGCGTTCCCCAGGTTGACCGGCTGGTCGACAGGAAGCTCGAGGAAATCGTTGAGGTCGACGCGGACATAAACAACCGGGGCGCCGTGGCCGCGAAACACTTCGGCCAGCCTTGCCGAATTGGCAACGACCTGTGCGGCTGGATGAGGCGCGGTACTCATGCCGACGATGGCATTCTGGAGGTCAATGAGCACAAGCGCGGTTTTGTGGGGATCAAGCTGAAGTTCTGCCATGAGACTCCTTAGGAAAAGATTTGTCACCGAAATCGAGGGCACCCTCGATTTCCAAGGTATAGAATATGAGGATGCCCTCGAATTTGTCAAATTCGATAAGGGTCGCCCCGCAACAGGAGCGCTCTTCACGAAGGCTCGCCAGTTTCCTGGATGCGGCCGCGGAACTGTTTGTCGAGGTTGGCTATGAAGCAACCACGATGACGGCGATCGCGGAGCGAAGCGGCTCTTCGATCGGGGCGCTTTACAACTACTTCCCGGACAAACAGGCCGTCGCCCTTACCTTGTTGGGCCAGTACGCCCAGGAGATGGAAGAGCAATGGAGCCCGTTGATAGAGCAGGCGGAGAACCTCAGTCATCGAGAGTTCGCGAGTCTCTTTATCGAACGGATCACTGAAATTTTTGAGGCACGTCCGGCTTATCTGAGACTGCTCGCGGCTCCGATTCGGCTACGCCGCGACCCCTCTGCGAGGCGAGTCTTGCGAGCCAACATCGCGAATGCCTTTAGAGCAAAGAACCCATCCCTTTCAGACGAACGAGCAGTGCTGGCCGCGAATGTAACTCTCGAGATGGTCAGAGGCTTGAAGACCCTCTATGGAGAAGCGGGCGATAGAGGGAAAGACCTGATTGTGGCTGAATTCAAGAAGGCGCTGACCCTATATTTGGGAAGCGTTTTGGGCTCATGAAGTCGCCCGTAACAGACGCCTCTCGGATGACGGCGATTCGGAAGCTATCTCTCTTTTCGATCGTCTGCCGGATTGAAAATCTAAATCGGATGGTTGCGGGGTTCGCTGAAAAAAAAAGGATTTGTTGGGCAGAGGCTTGATTCAAACGCTTCAGAGGTAACCAGAAGTCGGCTTCTCGTTAGCAACTGCCAACTGACGAGAAGCGCGTTTCACAGGACTAATGTTGAGTTCGGTAAACATCGGTCGCTGAGCGCATTGGCCTGAAGGCAACAGTTGAGCCAAAGGTCACTTAGCCGGAAATGCGACTATTCGGCCAGCGACGAGAAGCCCGTTCTAACCAAGCCTCCCGCCGCCCGCCTTAGCTGTATCTCGCACATGACGATCATCAAAACTTCAACTTCTTATTTCGCCTGCACTAGCCCCGCAACAACTGCGGCAAGTTTATCGAGTATCTGGTTCCAGCCCTCCATTTGACCGCTATTTTTAGCACTCTCCATGGGTTCATTTCCAATGAAGGTGAGTTTCGTCTGGCCGTTTCCGAGATCCTCAAAGATGGTCACGTCGTACGCACCATCTATGGCCTCATGTTCTATTCCTAATTGCGCAGGCTCAACCTTGTTTCCCTCCGAGTCCGAAAAGTACATGGAGGAAACGATCTTCTCTAGGGGAACAATCTCGTGGTATTCAACCCCATTCCAGCACTCCTGCCCATCCGGCGTCTTCATGCATAAGAGAGATTTTCCCCCAACGCGAAAATCCATCTTGCAAACGGGCGCAGTAAAACCCTTTGGTCCCCACCACTGCATCACGTACTTCGGGTCTGTCCACGCCTTCCACACCAACTCGCGTGGGGCATCAAAAACTCTTGTAACAACCATCCGCTCAATTTCGCTAACCGTGTTTTTTGTCATCTCTGATCTCCTCTTTCTTCATTTGATTTACAACTGCACCCAGTTTGTCGAAGCTCTCTTCCCAGAATCGGCGATAGCTAATCGCCCAGTCGCGGACTGTCTTAATCGCCTCTGGCCTAAGGGTGCACACACTCTCTCGTCCACGCTTCGTTTTGATCACAATCCGCGCCCGCACCAGGCAGGCAATATGTTTTGAAATCATCTGCTGCGAGAGTGCAAACGGTTCCGTTAATCCATGCACAGAGGCAGGCCCATGGGAGAGTCGTTCGATCATCGCCCGGCGGGTTGGATCAGACAAAGCCGCAAATGTTGTATCTAACTTATCCACAACCATATGGTAGTGGATTATCCGTCGATGTCAAGTGTGGATTTTGGAGTTCCCGATTTTCCGGTTAGCCGCTGGAATATGCTCGCGCCAGGTTGCCCGAGGACAAAAAACGAGCGAGGAGTGGTGGCCTCCTCAGCCCAGCGCGGTAGCGATTACTTTCGCCAATTGGCGGCGGGGCGTAAAACGCATGGCGGAGGCAGACCCAGAGAGAATCTGGTCAGGGGACGTTCGCGCTGTTCACACTTTTAGATCCTTTGTTGCAAGAGCCGGGCCGCAAAAGGACAGGTCTCTCATTATGCTACTGTGCTGAAGGTTGTGCCGCATTCGCTGATTTGCTGTCGCGAGTTCCCAAGCCGATGACCATGGCCATGTCTTTCGGATAAACCACATCGCGTCCGCGGGCTAGAAAATGATAATAGATAGACATCGCAGCTCCATACGATCCGAAGCCGGCCGACACCACGCGGGAACTTGCAGCGATTCCCACAACCATTCCTACCAACTTAAATCCCGATGCGCCGCTCGCCGCTCCGCCTCCCGCTTCGCCTACACTCTGTCCGCCCTGTCCCGCATCGCGATCGGGAGACGCCTGTGTGGCCGCTAGCATTACTTGAATCCCCGTTATCAGATATCGTGTGCGCGGAGTTGTAACCTCCGCTCCCCCTTCATTGTCCAGCTTCAGGTGTTCGCCTTTGGCCACAGCAACGCCTTCGAGGTTCGTCTCAACCTTTTGCTCGATTCCATTCGGGGGCTCGACCTCGCGAAATAGAATTCGCAACTGCCCATTGCGGCCCAATCGACGCGCTGGAGCAACTTGCATTACTGAGCCTTTGATCAGGCTGCCTTCAGGCAGAATAAGATGATTTGACGCGACGAGCGGTTCGGTAATCACCGCTTCCACTGGGTCTCCCACCTTCGCCGTCGCTGAGCTCAAAGCTGTCTCCAGCCGCGCATGTACCGCGCTGCCTGTCGGTGGTGGCGCCCCGATGTCGCTCATCGCTCCCGGCATAACCGCCTCAGTCCCGAAATTCAAAGGCTGCAATAAGTTCGCATTAAAACTTGTTCCTGCGTCCAGATATTGCGGATGCACCGGCAACTGCGCCAGGACAACTCTCTTTACCTTGTGCATCTTTCTCGGTTCATGGATCTTGTTCTGCAAGTCGGTCCATCGCTGGTGTATGGCTTGCCGCGTGGCGCTGACTTTGTTCGACGCCGCCTCCTGCACCTTGTTCTTTTTGTTCTCCGCCTCATTCGCGGAGACGAAGCGCAGAACTCCATCGGGAGCAGGAGACGCGACTGTATGCAAAACCACCGTTTTCCCATCGGCCATCACCAATTCGTCAAACTGCACATGCACTTTACGCACTGGAGAAAAATTCGCATTCGCTGCCTGCATTGTTCGGGTCATCTTTGGTACGGGATCGATTGCCGACACTTTGCCATTCACCACCGTCCCAACCGGAATCAGCAACTTGTCGAAGGCATACACCGGCTCCGTTGTTTTGCCCTGAATTGCCTGACCCACCGCGCGAATCCGCACCTCAGAGTCAATCGCCACTTTGATCGGAGTGCCGGCCTCAACAGTCATCGGCATCACTATCGGCACGTCGTCCACACTTTTCGGGTCCGTCCGAGTTGCAGGCATATCCATGTTTGGCTGTGTGCCTCCCGGGGGCCGTGGTCTCAGCGTTTGCGCGACACTCACCACGCTACACATGCTAACCATCAATACTGTTAGTCCGATTACAGTTGGACGCATTCAAATGACTCCCGATTTTGGTCGCATAAGAAGAGGTGCGGTTGAGCCGCAAGGCCAAGTTGCGAATACGCGATGCCGTAGATGCGAAAGAAGCCGTGTCCTCTATGAAGCACCAAACAGGGCAAGTGGTTGCAACTCGGAAAAGTTCGTCCAAGAAAGCGTACCCGTAAAAGAGGCGAAGAATGTTCGAAATGCCCCTTGATGAACAAATTGTCATCTTCCAGAAAGGCTCCGGTAATGTTGTGGACATAATCTCTTTCTTGAGTTCGCGTTACGAAATCATTGCGGGATCAGAAGAAGAATGAGGTGAAAGGATGTTGAGGAATCTTTGGCGGAGTTCTGTCTCCGGCCTCGTCGTCGTCTCTCTCTTCGGGATGTTGGCTCCGTCTCTAATCGCTCAGACGGTTGGAAAGGGTGTATTGACAGGCAGGGTCACTGACCCGTCTGGTGGCGCGGTTGCAAATGCTTCCGTGACAGCAACCACCATAGATTCCGGGCAGAAACAAACCGCGAGCACAGGGCCTGATGGTACATACAGACTGGAGTTGCCGGAAGGCAACTACCGGCTGATGTTTGAAGCCGCGGGGTTCAAAGCTTTTGAGATTTCTTCCGCAACGGTTAGCGGGACGGCGCCAGAAGTTTTCGATGGCAAACTGGAGCGAGGCGAAGCAGTAAATGACAGCCCAGCTCTAACGCAACAGGAGAACTTACCGAATGCGCCGTCGAGTAGTACTACTGCACCTTCTCTTTCAGATCTAGGCCTTTCACCGGAGCAAACCCAGGGCAACGCCCGTGAGCAGGCGCTGCTAGATAAACGGACGCACATGCTGAAGATCCATCAACGGATGGGTTTGATCACGACGATACCGCTGGTTGCGACGGTGATCCTCGGTCCTGGCGCTGGCGGCAAAAGTGAAGGCTCGGCCGCTCGCGATTTGCACGTGGCGCTCGGCAGCCTGACGGGAGATCTTTACGGCATTACCGCTTACTACGCCATTCGCGCCCCCAGAATCTCTGGAACCAAGAAGCGCGGCCCGATAAAATTTCACGAGGCGATGGCTTGGATTCACGGGCCGGGCATGATCATGACTCCTATTCTTGGAGCAATGGCCTTCAATCAGAAGAACAACGGAGAAAAAGTCCACGGGATCGCGCAAGCGCACGGCCCGGTGGCCATCGTTACGGCTGGGGCATTTGGCGCTGCTCTTCTGTCGGTTTCAGTGAAGTTCTAAGCACAATTTATGAACAGAAAAATACTGATTGCGTTCTTGTTCGCAGCCATTCCCACGTTTGGAGCCGACAGCCAATGGGTGCTTCAACAGAGCACGCTTACGTACCACGTATCGCATCCTCTTCATCAGACTGACGGTGTGAGCCATGCGGCGAAAGGGAAAGGCGTTTGCCATGCGGGACAATGCGATTTCTTGATCGCGGTATCCGTGAAGTCGTTTGATTCGGGAGACAGCAATCGCGATCTTCATATGCTGCAAGTAACGCGCGGGGCGGAGTTTCCGATCGTGACGGTACGCACGCGCCTGCCCGAAACGGCCGCCTCATCGGCGACGATCAACGCCGACCTGGAGATTCAGTTCGCCGGCCAGACTGCCACGTACAAGCAGGTTCCTTTCAAGGTAGAGACACACGGCGGTGAAAGTCATATCACGGGGACAATTCCGGCCACACTCGTTGACTTCAAGATCGACCCGCCATCGCTGCTGACGTTGCCGGTCAAGAATGAAATACCGGTGCGTGTAGACCTGACGTGGCATCTGCAGTAACGCGGCAGTCGTTCGGCTCAGGAAGTTTCTAAGCCCCTGTTTCCTGCATCCTACCTGGAGGTGTAAAGTTTTGGACAGGCAGGGATCTCCCATGCGATTGTTGGTCGTAGAAGACGACATTTCCATCCAGCTATTCCTCAAGCGGGCGTTGACCGAAGCTGGATATCAGGTGGATGCGGCCGGTTCTGCGAGAGTTGCGGAGACCATGGCGTTGGAAGGCATTCACGATGCCTTCATCATCGACCTTGGCCTCCCCGATCTGGATGGACTGGACTTGATTGCGCGTTGCCGAGCTCAAGGTAATGCTGCGCCGGTTCTGATCCTGTCCGCGCGGCGCTCCGTAGACGAACGTGTTCGCGGATTGGAGCAGGGCGGTGACGACTACCTTACGAAACCATTTGCTCTCCCCGAATTGCTGGCAAGATTGAGAAATCTGATACGCAGGTCCGCAGTTCCGCAGACTGAATCGGTGCGTCTGCAGTCAGCCGACTTGCAGCTTGACTTGGTACGTCGCGAGGCGCGGCGGGGCGAGCACTTGCTGCAATTGACTCCACAGGAGTTTTCTCTGCTGGAATACCTTTGCCGCAACGAAGGTCGTGTCGTAACGCGGACCATGATTCTGGACCATGTCTGGAAGATGAGGATTGACCCCGCAACCAACGTGGTTGACGTTCACATTTATCGGCTGCGCAGCAAAGTAGATCACGATACCCCACGACCGCTGATTCATACGATTCGCGGCGTTGGCTACGTTCTCAAACATGCCTAGAAACCTCCGTACCACCGCCGCTTGGCGAATTTCGATCTGGACAACTTTAGCGTTTGCGCTCGGAACCGCCGGCGCATTCTCCATAGTCTATTTACTGGTTGCGCAAGGTCTCAGGGAGCGCAGTGACACTTGGCTGAGCGGCGAAGCTGAAGTTCTGGCACAAGTCTCGGCGGATACGCCCAGCGATCACCTCTACAACAGGGTTGTGCGAGAGGTGGCTGAGCTTGCAACTCAGGAAGTACCGGATGAGCGGACCGCTCGCGGTGAGAGACTCAATTCTGTATTTTTCCTGGCCGCAGACCCGAATAACAGTGAAGCTCCTTTATGGGTAGGGCCCGGTTCTAAAGACGCTTTTGTCAAAGCGATTCGACAGGCGAACCTGGTTCCGGGACCTCCGAAGTCCATCACTGTGGAGGGATATCGACAGACCTTTCGAGTGGTTGAGAAGGCGCAAAACGGAAGAACTGTTTATCTCGGATTATCGGATCATGGTGCCAGGCATGTACTGCACACATTGGGCCGCCGCCTTCTGATGGTCTGGGGCGGCATGTTCCTACTCGGTTTTGTCATCTCCTATTGGAGCGCGCGTCGAACCCTGCATCGGGTTGAAAGAATCACCGAAACCGTCGCACGAATTGGCACCGAGGGATTAGAGGAACGTTTGCCTGAACCGGGGAACTCAGATGAGATTTCGCGGTTGGCGAAGACTTTTAATCACATGCTCGACCGGCTGCAGGCTTCGCTGAATCAGCTTCGTACGGTTACTGGCGGTATCGCGCACGACCTCAAAAGCCCTGTGACTCTGATTCGTGGAACGCTCGAATCCGCACTATGCGATGAAGGAAATGACAAATGGCGTGACTCGGTGGGGGAGGCAGTCGAAAACCTCGACAAGCTTTTGCAGTTGTTGAACACAACGCTTGACCTAGCGGAAGCAGAGGCGGGGGCCCTTCGCATGGAACGCGGCCCGGTTGACTTTTCGGATGTCGTAAGACAACTGGTTGACATTTACCAGCCGGCGATGGCCGAGCATCATCACGATGTGACGACTGACCTCGAAGAGCATGTGGTTGTAGATGCTGATGTGACCTTACTGAACAGGGTAGTAAGCAATTTGCTTGAAAACGAATTAACGCACCTGCCGGCGGGATGCCAAGTGAAGATCCGGCTATATTCTCATCAAGGCTCAGCAGTACTGGTGGTTGAAGACAACGGTCCGGGGTTCCCATCGGATATTGGAAGCCAGGTTTTCAAACGATTTGTAAAGGGAAAACATTCTCCCGGTCATGGTCTCGGACTGGCGTTCGTAGATGCAGTTGCCCAGGCCCACGGCGGTGGCACCCGGGTCTCGGACCGTTCGGGAGGTGGTGCCGTTATAACTTTATCCCTGCCCGTTAGCGTGCTCCAAGCAGCATAAACGCGCAATCTCCGAGCTCGCCCGCGGTCATGCATTTACTTCGCCCGAGACTTCCGCAGGCGCGCCCCTTTCCAACTCATCGTGCATCCATATTTGTTGGAGCCACAATTTGTGCCTGGATTGTGCCTGCGATCGTCGACCATGTGCTCGGGCGAATGACGCCCGAACAAAAAGGAAATTTATGCAAAACGGATGCGCTATTCGAGCGGAGCGGCAACGAGGACCAGACGCTTGGGAATTCAGATGGGGCGAACCGGCGCGGACGGGAAACGAAAGCATCGCGGACTATTTCCAGAGGGTCTGATCTACGACCAAAAACACCTCTTTTTGAACCACTTCAATCCTCTGCTTGTTATTGATTTTAAACGCCCAATCAACCCTCAGTACATCATTGACGACGACGAAAATCTCATTGGCGTCCCCGACGGGATTTGAACCCGTGTTACCGCCGTGAAAGGGCGATGTCCTAGGCCAGGCTAGACGACGGGGACTTTTATTGGAAGATGTTGTTTTCCGCCGAAGTTCATAGTAACAGGGCGCTTTTATCGCGTCAAAATTAGGTCTGCTCCACGCTCTCCTTGGACGATAGCCGGTCCTCGCGGCGCATTCATTTCTTTTACACATTTGCGGTTTAAAATGAGTTCATGGCGGATTCGCTTTATTTGAGTCTCTGGTTTCCCAGCTTCGACGAGGCCGAAATTCTGCCTCGCACGGTCAGCGTGCTGCGGCAGATTCCTTTTTCTGCGGCCCGTAGCGGAGTCACTTACTCCGCCATTCAGCCGGTGTCGTGGGGCGAGCCTACGATTCTCGAGCGGCGTTATCGCCCGGGAGTTGCTCCCGAAGAGGCAGTGGCGGAGGTGGCGGAATTTCTGCATGACGACTACGCCTATGTTTTCGAGGCTTATTGGGATTTATGGACGCCCCCGGAGGGCGCGGAGAAGTGGGTGCTGGAGCCGGCGCTGATTCGCCTTACGGCGCACGGTTCGGAATTTGAAGAGCGCGCGGCGGAAGAGACAGGGCACATTCAGATTGATTTCGGACTGGACACATCTTTTTTGCACGAGGAAGTGGAGTTTACGGCTGAAGCGGAGCGGAACGTCCGGAGCAACGTGCAGAAGCTCGTGGAATTTACGGCTCAGGTCGAGAAGAATGCCGGCGCAACCGGGCGCTTGCTGTGGTCAGAGTCGGAAGAGAATCTGGCGCAGAAGCTGATCAACCGGCTGCAAAAAGTGCAATAAAAACCAAGTTCACAAGACTTATTTCCGGATTCTTCCACGGACAACATAAAGGGCATCGGTTTCATGTGGAGATGTCCGATGCCCTTTGAAGTTACTCGTCCGAAATTATTTTGTTCGTCCACCGTCGATCTGCAGTTTTTCGCTGGCTGCTGCCTGGGCCGCGGCCAGGCGGGCCGTCAGTACGCGGAACGGCGAGCAAGAAACGTAATCCATTCCTACGCGATGACAGAATTCGACCGAGGATGGCTCACCGCCGTGCTCACCACAGATACCTACCTCGAGTTTGGGGCGCGTCTTGCGTCCACGTTCGATTCCAACTTTCACTAATTCGCCTACGCCTTCCTGATCGATGGCGGCGAACGGATCCTGCTTGAGAATTCCCTCGCCTAAATACGTCGGCAACACCTTATTAATGTCGTCGCGGGAAAAGCCGAAGGTGGTTTGGGTGAGGTCGTTGGTGCCGAAGGAGAAGAACTCGGCGTCTTTGGCGATCTGGTCGGCAACCAGGCAGGCGCGAGGCAACTCAATCATTGTGCCCACCAGGTAATGCACGTGCTTGCCCTTTTCTTCGAATACTTCTTCGGCCACGCGCCGGACGATGGCACCCTGGTTCTCCATTTCTTTCACGGTCGCGATCAGCGGGATCATGACTTCGGCGTGCGTCTTGATTCCTTTTTTCTCCACCTCGACGGCTGCTTCGAAAATGGCGCGCGCCTGCATCTCGGTGATTTCGGGATAGGTGATTCCGAGGCGACATCCGCGATGCCCGAGCATGGGATTGAACTCGTGCAACTCTTCCACGCGCGCCAGGAGAGCTGACAACACCTTCTTGAGATCACCTGCGCCCTTCGCGCCATATTCTTTGTATTCGTCAACCATGATTTTCTTTTGCTTGGGGCTGGCGCTGGGCAGGCTGGCGATGTCGACCATGAGTTGCTCGCGCTTAGGGAGAAATTCATGCAAGGGCGGATCGAGCAGGCGGATGGTGACGGGCAGGCCTTCCATTGCTTTAAACAGGCCAATGAAGTCCTTGCGCTGGAACGGCAACAACTTGTTCAGAGCTTTGCGCCGATCTTTTTCGTTGTTGGCGAGAATCATGGCGCGCATATGCTTGATGCGATCGGGAGCGAAGAACATATGCTCGGTGCGGCAAAGACCAATGCCCTCGGCACCGAAGGCCTTCGCCTGAATCGCATCGCGCGGAATGTCTGCGTTGGCGCGCACGCCGATTTTCCGGAAGGGCTCAGCCCAGCTCATCAGCTTTTGCAGGTCGGCGTCGTCGGCCGAGGGCTCAAGGGTATTCAACTTACCTTTGATCACGCGACCGCTGGTGCCGTCGAGGGAGATCCAGTCTCCCTCTTTGAACACCTGTCCCTTGACGCGCATCTCGCCGGCGCGCTCGTCGACTTGAATGTCGCCCGCACCGGCTACGCAACATTTCCCCATGCCGCGCGTCACGACCGCAGCGTGACTCGTCATGCCGCCGCGCGAAGTTAGAATGCCGGCGGCGACTTCCATGCCCTGAATATCTTCGGGTGTGGTTTCGGCGCGCACCAGAATTACTGGATTTTTCTTCGTTCCATGGCCAGCTTTTTTCACGGCTTCTTCGGCGGTGAAAACGATCTGGCCTACAGCGGCTCCGGGCGACGCGGGCAGTCCTGTCGCGAGCACTTCGACCTTGGTGCTCTTTTCGTCGAGGCGCGGGACGAGAAAGTCATAGAGTTGATTGGGTTCTACGCGGAAGATGGCTTCTTCTTTTGTGATCAGGCCTTCGTCAACCATCTGCAAGGCGACGCGAACGGCGGCAAGTCCGGTGCGCTTGCCGTTGCGCGTTTGCAGCATGTAGAGCTTGCCGTCTTGAATGGTGAACTCGAAATCCTGCATGTCTTTGTAGTGCTTCTCCAGCCGTGTGGTGATTTCGCGGAGTTGGTTATAGACATTGGGCATGACTTTTTCGAGTTCGAGGATGGGAACCGGCGTGCGCACGCCCGAAACCACGTCCTCACCTTGCGCGTTGAGCAGGAATTCTCCATAGAATTCTTTGGTTCCGTTGGCTGGATTGCGGGTGAATCCTACGCCGGTGCCGCTGGTGTCGCCGAGATTGCCGAAGACCATGGCTTGCACGTTGACGGCGGTGCCAAGCATGTCATCGATGTTGTTGATACGGCGATAATGCTTGGCGCGATCGTTTTGCCACGAGCGGAAGACGGCATCGCGCGCCATGACGAGTTGTTCGTTTGCGTCTTGCGGGAAGTCGCGCTTGGCGTGCTTCTTGACCGCTTTCTTGTATTCGACGATCACCTCTTGCAGAGCTTTGGCGTCGAGATCGGTGTCGAGCTTGGCTTTCTTCTGTTTTTTCTTGGCATCGAAAATCTCGTCGAAAACCGATTTCTCGATATCGAGGACGACGTTGCCGAACATCTGAATCAGGCGGCGATAGGAGTCATAGGCGAAGCGCGGATTGCTGGTGCGCTTCGCTAGCGCCTCGACGCTCTGATCGTTGAGGCCCAGGTTGAGGATCGTGTCCATCATGCCGGGCATGGAAAACTTCGCGCCAGAGCGAACGCTGACGAGCAGTGGATTGTCGCCCTTGCCGAGTTTCTGGCCTTGAAGATTTTCGAGCTTAGCCAAAGCTTCATTCATTTGGCGGTCGAGTTCTTTCGAGACGGCGTTGCTGCGCATATATTCGCGGCAGCCTTCGGTCTGGATGGTGAAGCCGGGAGGCACGGGCAGGCCCGCATTGGTCATCTCGGCGAGGCCAGCGCCTTTGCCGCCCAGAACGTCTTTCATCTTGCCGTTGCCATCGGCCTTGCCTCCGCCGAAGGAGTAGACATATTTTGTTGCCGCAGATTGTTTCTCTGTGGATTTCGATTCAGTTTTTGCCGCGCTTCTTGCTTCGGCGATTTCGGCTTCGGGGAGAGTTGTCGTTGCCATGTGCAAATCCTCTTTTTCTATTCTTATTCTATTATTTCGTAGATTCCTTGCCTTCAGTCACTATCTCGGAGAAATCGGCGATGGTGGTGAATTCCTTCACCAGCGACTGCAACAGAGCCAGACGGTTGGCGCGCAGATTGTCATCGTCGACCATAACCATTACTTTATCGAAAAATCTGTCAATCGCGGGGCGGAGCTTCGCGATTTCGAGCAGCGCAGCTTCGTAGTCGTGCGACGCGCTTAACCTCGCGGCCTTCGCCGCTGTCGGCGGGATCAGCGCAGCCAGTTCTTTTTCGGATTCTTCCCGCAGGCTGGCTATATCAACACGCATTGCAATCAGTTTCGTTTTGTCGCGCGCCTGGCGCAGTATGTTCTTCGTGCGCTTGAATGCGATGGATATCGATTCGAAGTCGACGGAGCCCCGAACTTTGCTGACAGCTTCGGCGCGAGCCGCCGCATCCACTACATCGTCGGCATCGACCGCGAGGACCGCAGTCACCACGTCATAGGCGTAGCCGCAAACATCTTTCAAATAAAATTCGAGTCGCTCGCGGAAAAAGCTTTGTGTCGACGCGGCATAAGCGAGGGTGGAAAACTTCTTCTCTGCTTCGGATCCATTGTAGCGAGTGCGCGCGTCGATCATGATCGCCGAGAGATGAAGCGGCAATTTGTGCTCGGCGATAGTTTTCACAATGCCGTTAGCCTGGCGGCGGAGCGCGAAAGGATCCTTCGAGCCGCTCGGAACGAGGCCGAGCGCGAACATTCCCGCAATTGAATCGGCCTTGTCCGCGATCGAAAGCACAGCACCTTCGACGGTCGCGGGAGCGGCGTCCTCCATCGACTCGGGCTTGTAGTGATCATAGATAGCACGCGAGATGGCCAACTGCACATCCGGCCTAAGGTCATCGTCGAGTTGCTGCGCGCGCGCATAAAGGCCGCCGACGATTCCCTGTAACTCGGTGAATTCTTTTACCAGTTCGGTGGTGAGATCGGCCTTGGCTAAGAGCGCGGCCTTATGAACTACGCCCGGCCGAATCCCGATGCCGTTCTGCTTTACGGTTTCGGAAAGCGAACTGGCGAGGTGTTGCACCCGCAGTGTCTTGTCGTAGTAGCTGCCCAGATCTTTCTGGAAGGTTACGTTGCGCAGCAAATCGACTCGCTGGCGCAGGGTTTGTTTCTGATCCGTCTGCCAGAAAAAGCGGGCGTCGTTGAAGCGAGCGCGCAGGACTCGCTCGTTGCCGTGTCGGATCAGGCCGTCGGAGTCGCCGGCTGTGTTGAGTACCGCGAGGAAGTGGGGCAGCAGTTTTCCGTCCGCGTCTTCGATGGCGAAATATTTCTGGTGATCGCGCATGACGGTGACGAGGACCTCTTCGGGCAGATCGAGAAATTCGGGATCGAAGCTGCCGAGGATGACGGATGGAAATTCAGTAAGATTGACAACGGTCGAGAGCAGCGGCTTGTCTTCGCGCCACCGCGCTCCGGCGATGGTGCGAGTGGCGGCGTCGAGAGCTTTACGGATTACGTGCTCGCGCTCGGGGCCACCGAGAACCTTTGCCCCGCGCAGAGTTTCGACGTAGGCGCTGGGCTTGGAGATGGTGACGACTTCCCTGCTGATGATGCGGTGTCCGCGGGTCGTCTTGCCGGCGGCGATGCCGAATAATTCGAGGGGCACGACTTCTTCATCGAGCATCGCGACCAGCCAGCGCACGGGACGCGCGAATAGTTCTCCGCGCTTGCGCCAGTACATGTTCTTGGGCCAGTAGAGGGCGGAGATTTCCCTGGGAAGAGTCTCGGCGAGAATCTCGGAGGCGGTGCGGCCTTTGCGCGTGACCGTGGCCGCGAGATATTCACCTTTGGAGGTTTTGACTTTTTCCAACTTGCCGACATCGACGCCAACTTTTTTCGCAAACGCGTGGGCAGCGGGCGTGGGCTGGCCATCTTTATAGGCGACTTGTGCGGATGGGCCGTTCACCTGTTCTGTAATGTCCGGCTGCGAATCAGGGACGCCCGAAGCGATGACCGCTAATCGGCGCGGCGTGTCGAGACGGGAAACTTCGCCGGAAGGTGCGAGGCGCTCACGTTGCAGCAGCGCTTGCAGGCGTTCGTGAAGGTCCCGCGAGGCGGCGTCAATCATCCGCGCCGGGATTTCTTCGCATCCGATTTCGAGTAGAAAGTCAGGCATACCTAGGTAATGACCGGCTCCAACTTATTTTTCTTTTCCCTAGCCGCCGCCTTGGGAGCTTCGTCGCTCTTCGTTTTTCCTTCATTTACGTAATGCTGATCCATCCACGCCTTGGCGATTCCTACGGCAAGGGCCCGCACGCGGGCGATTACGCCTACGCGCTCGGTCACGGAGATCGCTCCGCGGGCATCGAGAATGTTGAAGTAGTGCGAGCATTTCAGGCAAAGATCGTAGGCTCCGAGCAAAGGAAAGCGTGATTTCTCACGCGCGATGCCATCGCCTTCAGCCTTATCTTTGGCTAGGCTAGCGTAGCAGTTGAGCAGGGCTTTGCACTCCCCTTCGTACAGTTCGAAATGCTTCCACGTTTTCTCGACATCGGCCATTTCGAAGTTGTAGACGGAGAACTGCTGCTCGTCGGCCAGACGCACTTCGCCATACTTCACTTCCCTGCCCGTTTCAGGGTCGCGTGCCCACACGATGTCGTAGATGGAATCGACGTCCTGCAGGAATGCGCACAGACGCTCTAATCCGTAGGTGAGCTCGGCGGAGATGGGATCGAGATCGACGCCTCCGCATTGCTGGAAGTAGGTGAACTGGGTGACCTCGAGGCCATCGAGCATCACCTGCCATCCGATACCCCACGCGCCGAGTGTGGGCGACTCCCAGTTGTCTTCTTCGAATTTTATGTCGTGCTGACGCAGGTCGATACCGATTGCGCCGAGCGATTCCAGGTAGAGTTCCTGGACATTTTCTGGTGGTGGCTTCAGGATCACCTGCAATTGGAGGTGCTTGAAGAGGCGATTGGGATTTTCCCCATAGCGGCCATCCGCGGGACGGCGCGACGGCTGTACATATGCGACCTTGTATGGATTCGGGCCGAGGACGCGCAGGAATGTCTCTGGAGCCATGGTTCCGGCGCCTACTTCGACGTCGTAAGGCTGCTGGATGACCGCTCCACGCTCGGCGTAGAAGGCTTGGAGCTTGAGGACCAGCTCCTGGAAGGTCATTTTGTGAGTCGGTTTCGTCATTCAGGCCTTTTTCTGACTGGCACTTCTGGCGACACTACCTCGCACGGATTTTCCAATAAGTTGCTGCATGTATTCGTCAAGAGCATGCCACTGCTTCCGAAGTTCAGGCGTGAGAGCATCAAACATCCGGCGTCCAACTTCATCTTCGGGATCGATACGTTCCAAAAACGACACGGTAACGGCGTTCTTAATTTTGTCGTCGCAATCTTGAAATATGGCATCGACCAACCGGAGCGCCCTTGCCATATCATCGGTTCTTCCACCTCGCACCGAAGACTCAGCCCAGAGAAATAGCTCCATGAACATCAAATGCTCAAGACCTTCCCACTCCTCAATGTCCGGGCGAAGATCGGGGATTTCGCTGACTATGACAGAATCGATATTTGCGGTGGTCACATGCATCGCTCACATCTTCCGGAAAGCTAAACGCTAAGAACTAATCGCCGATTTTCTCCAGCATTCTGGCCGTCACTAGTTTTTTCTCCAGATGCCGTTCCAAAATCTGAAGGAGAAACTTTCGCAGATCCTGGCCCACTGCTTTCGGCCAGTCGATCTCGGCGAACTCGGATACTCGCGAGCGCAGCATCTGCGCTGCGATCTTTCTCGACTCCGGCGACAGCTCGGATGACGCTATGCGCTTGTCGTCGATGCAGATCAAGCCATCGGCTAACGCGTGATAAAATGCCCGGCCGCCATCCAGCGCGCGTCCGCAGACCGCGCACTCTGTGAATTCGGGCAAAAAGCCCATCAGCCGCGTCATCCACAGTTCAAAATATGTGAGCGGCATCCACACGGCTTGGCCGCGCAACTCCTGCAAAACTGCCAGACTCAAGCGAAACACCGCATCGCTGGCCTCGCGGTCAGGCATCAGTTCGTCTAACAACTCGGCGATATGCGCCAAGGCCGCCGCCCGCGCGTAACTAACCTCGGTGGCCATCGGCGACTCGATGACTTCGCAGGAATCGAGTCTGGCCAATTCCTGCCGCTCGCGGTCGTCGTAAAACGCTCTTACATAAGTGAGCGGCTCCAGCGCGCCGCCGAAGCGGCGTCTCGACTTCATGGCGGCGCGCGCTACGCCTTTCACTTTGCCTTCCAGGCGGGTAAAGAGCGTGACCAGCAGGTCCGACTCACGCAATGGATACGTGCGCAGAACGATCGCTTCCGACTCCTTCAGCGCCATGGAAGGTTACAGGTTAATTAGTGATTGTAATGGAAGAAGTTGTCAGCCGTCAGTTATCAGTTATCAGTTGAACTTTTTGCTCTCAACTCGAAGCTCCTCTACTGATGACTGAGAACTGACAACTCTCTACCGCCCGAAATATTTAGCGTTCCGCTCGGTGTATTCTTTCCACTTTTCGGGCAGATCGTCGAGGGCGAAGATGGCCGAGACCGGACATACAGGAACGCAGGCGCCGCAGTCGATACACTCCACGGGATCGATGTAAAGCATTTCTTCCGTCGAGAACTTGTCGGAGTCCTTTTTGGGATGAATGCAGTCGACGGGGCAGGAGTCAACGCAGGCGGTATCTTTGGTTCCAATGCAGGGCTCGGCAATTACGTAGGCCATAAAATCTTGTGCTCCTCGGCGCAGGGAGAGTGTTTGAATGAATATTCTAACAAGAACGCAAGGATCGGTACAGGCAGGGGCGACAGCAGGTGACAGGTCACAGGTGACAGGAAAAGCTGGCCGACGCGATTTTCCTTAAGCCTGCCATGCGGAAGGTGATTTCCAACTTCAGCGGATCAGGAACTTCCACGCCACAACTGCAACGAAGACTACGAGGCCTACGGCGTAGCCAATCATTCTTCCCTTTTGAACCTTATTCTTGTCCGTACATAGAACCTCCATCGACCTTAATCATGCCACATTCACGGTCAGGAACGGCACATTTTTCAATCGGCAGGGAACGCGGTTGCGGCTTGCGGGACCGGTTCCGCTGGTGGTATGACGCCAGCAGGGACTCTCGCTGTACTGCCGCGCCAAGCGTCGCGTTTGAAGCCCGCTCTGACCAGTTTGAAAATCGTTCGCCGATTTTGTGAAACCACTTTCAGCCAGGCCATTTTGCCCATCATTGGAAAGTAAATGCCGCGGAAGCAGAGTCGCGCTAGAAAAATGTTGACCCGGTAACCGAGCGGCTGGTCATTGAGCGAGTCAACCGCGGCGGCCAATGCCGCCGGACTATAGGCCTCGGCCCAACCTTTATTCACTTCCGCGTGCGCTTCGTCGATGGTCATCTTTAAGGGCGTGTGCGCCATGGCGAAGGGAATGAACTGCTGCCAGTGTTTGGGGCGTGTCAGGCGGCCAGCTTTCTCCAGACGCTTGTAGAGTGGAGTCGCGGGCAACGGCGTGAGCAGACCGAAAATCGGAAGGCCGGGAGGCCACGTTCTGACCTGCGCCATCGTTCGCTCGGCCACTCCAACCGTGTCATTATCCATGCCGAAAATAAACGAGGTGATGGCGTACACATTGCGTTGCGCCAGACGCTCGAGCACCGCCGTATATTCGCAAGGCTTGTTGAATCCTTTATTTACATCTTTGAGATTAGCCGGATCGATCGACTCCATGCCGATAAAGATCCATTTACCTCCGGAGGCTGCGATCAGGTCGACTAGTTCCTCGTCGCGCAATAGATTGGCACTGATCTGCGCCACCCAATGGACCTGCGCCTTGGCGGCGATGATGTCGCGGAGCAGCGACTTGGTGCGCTTGATGTTGATGGCAAAATTGTCGTCGATGAAGAAGACGGCCATCTGGCCTTTCTCAGTGCGGGCGCGAGCCTTCAACAAGAGCAGTTCGTTGACCACGCTCTCGTTGGTGCGGAAGCGAATCGAATCGCCGAAGAAGCCGGTGACAGTGCAGAACTCGCAGCCGTAGGGGCAGCCGCGGCCGGATTCGACGGGAATGATGCGAAACGATCCCCAGCCATCACCGATCTTTTGGAGCAGCGCAGTTGCGGCCTTGGGCACGAGATTGAATTGCTTGAGATCGATCGACTGCCACGGAATCACAGGGTATTCCTTGAGCGATGGCTTGCTCTCCTGGCCAAAGGCATCGACCGGTTCGTAGACATCTTTAAGCTGCCCGCGCGCGGCGTCTTCAACGATTCGCGGCCAGGTTGCATCAGCCTCACCGAGGGCAACAGCGTCCGCGTGGCGCGCGCCGCCATCGCGACCGAGCGCTTCGTCGGCCATTTCTGTGACGTGCGGTCCGCCCATTACTACGGGTACTCCCGTGGCACGCACTGCATCAGCCATGCGATAAGCCTTGGCGATCATTCGCGTCATCGCGCCGATCCCCACTAATCCGATGTTATTGTCGCGCACATATTGCGCGATTCCAGCCTCATCCATTGGATTTGCATTGCCATCGACTAACCGCACCTCGTGGCCCGGCGGCGTGAGCGCTTGAAGGAGGAACATCCATAGATGAGGCATGAAGTTGCGCGTGACGCCGTTGTCGGGGTTATACAGCAAGATTTTCATACGGGATTTGGCGATTCTGCAAAGCACGGCTTTGCGCGAGGGGCAACTGTTAAAAGAACTAGTGGACGCCAGGACGGCAGGATTTCCCGACGCTACGACTTGGGGAGAATTTCAGTTGGAATGTACCTTAGCGCACAGTATACCGTACGACGGCACACATCGAGCAATACTTTGGGACGTAGCAGTGCCGAATTGGGAACTTATTACTTCGGCGTGCGGAAAAGGGCATTCGAGGAATGAGCCGACAATCTGGTTTATTGTCGGAAGATCGAGGCCGCTGTGGTCGCTGTGTCAAACGCGATCTTGACTCGGATCATACTCGACGATGTATCCGGCGACCGCGCTGGCGGCTACCGACAGCGGAGATGCCAGATACATCTGACCCGGGCCACTGCGTCCGGGAAAATTTCGATTCTGCGCGCTGATTACGACCTGATCGGAGCGCGTCGATACGCCGGGACCAGCATTAATGCAGGCACCGCAACTGGGTTCGATCACGCGAGCGCCGGCCTTTTCGAAAATGTCGATGTAGCCTCGGCGCTTCGAGTACTCGCGCGTTTCCTGCGAGCCGAATTGGATCCAGAACTGGACATTCTCTGAAACCCTGCGGCCATGCTTCAGCGCATCGCCGAGAACTGACGCATACATGTCCATGTCTTCGTTCTTCCCTGCGGTGCAGGTTCCACCGTAGGCGATCTCGACGGGGATGCGAGTGTCGAGTTCGCGAATGTATTTGCCGTTGCCCGGATCGCCGGGAGTCGCAACCATAGGCGTGATTTCATTCGCGTCAAGTTCGATCACTTCGGCGTACTGGGCATTGGGATCGCTCTGCAAGCCCTCAATCATCCTCTCCACGTCGGCGCGCTTCATGCCGCGTCGCTCCATCAAGAACTCAACCACTTTTTCGTCAGGAGCGACGATGCCGGTAAAGCCGCCGATCTCAGCCGCCATGTTGGTCATGGTGGCGCGTTCGTCGACGGAAAGCGCCTCTACCGCATCGCCTGCGTACTCCATTACTTTGGCGAGCGCGTTGCCACTGCGAACGTAATCGAGTGAAAGAATTTTGAGGATGAAATCTTTCGCAGTGACGTTTGGGTGGCGCTTGCCGCGGATGACGATCTTTACTGACTCGGGCACCTTGACGCGCACGTCTTTGGTGATCCAGGAGTTGAATACATCGGTGGTGCCGATGCCGAAGGCGATGCAGCCGATGGCGCCTACGTGAGGCGTGTGCGAATCAGAACCAACGTTGACTTGGCCGGGAAGGGCATAGGTCTCGAGCATCACCGAGTGGCAGATGCCCTCCGAGCCTTTGCGGTCGGCAAGTTCTCCGTGCAGTTTGATTCCCTGCTGCATAGCGAAATCTTCCTGCTTTAGTTTGAGTTGCGTGGCAAGATCAAGCAGGCCCATCTTCTTCTTTTCTTCGGAGATCACCTCGTCGAGAAAAGTCAGATGGTCGCGAAAGAAGCGGATGCTCGAAGCGTCGTTCACCGGAACATCCTTGCCGACATATTGTTCATAGAAAATCGACGCCATCGGCGTAACGTATTCATGGCTGAAACGCAGATCGACGCGGGTGAAACCGGTGTCACCAGGCTTGACTGCGGCTAGGCCAACGCTGCCGTCGGGATTGACCATGTGGCGGGCAAAGATTTTTTCAGCGAGCGTCATGCCTGGTGTGGAGCGGAAACTCTTGTCCGCTGCCGTTATAGGCGGCAGAAAAACTTTCCCCTGCAAGCGCGCCACGTTAAAGGGAAATAGTCCGCCGTATTCGATCACCTGCTTCGTGATTTCGTCTTCGTCCGCGGTAAATTCGCTAAGGGCGATTTCTTCGCCGGCGCGAATGCGATCGATTAGAGAAAAGTCGGTCGAGGTCAGCAGGCCGAGGTTCTGGCAGTTTTGTTTGTAGATGCGCTCGATATTTTCCGCGATCGCAACCTGAATGCCGGCGCACATTTCGGCGTAGGGCGACTGCTCGCGGCTCGATCCTTTGCCGCGCCGCTTGCCACTCACCGAGCAGACGAAACCGCCATTCTTTACATCGCTGCGGCCTATCGGAAGACTACCGCCGCAACGCAGGCCAACGTATGGAATCTCGCCGAGAGTGCGATCGAAGTAAAAGCAATAGTGCGCGGGAGTGATCTCGTCGGTCGAAATATCGTCGCGAAGTTTGGGATTGTTGGTGGGATTCTTTGTGTCCCAGGGCAAGTCCCAACCGGACAGCTGCTTTTTAATTAGCTCGGGATCTTCGCTGAGAAAAAGAATGCGCCCCTGCAAGCGCACATGGTCTGGGCGCTTTTCGATCTTGCGTTCGAGGAGAGACAAGCCCACATCAACAATTGTAACGCTGAACTGTGTGTGCTGAACGCCGCGCTCGATTAGGATTTACGCTCGCTGGCGTACGTAACCGGGCTCGGCAACTCTACCAACCCGCGGCCGGCAAAGATCTCCTGAAATTCATGGAGAAGAGCTGCATGCACCAGCCCATTCGAGGCGAGCGTCTCGCGGCTGGCGATCTGGAATTCGCCGCCGGAAAAGTCGGTCACTCTTCCGCCCGCTTCTTCGACGAGCAGCACGCCTGCCGCAGTGTCCCACGGGTTGAGATTAAATTCCCAGAAGCCCTCATAACGGCCCGAGGCAACATTGCAAAGATCAAGCGCGGCCGAACCCGCGCGCCGCACGCCGTGCGTGCGCAAGGTGAGCTGGTGATAGAAATAAATATTTGGATTTTTATGGCGCTTCTGGCTGGGAAACCCAGTACCGATCAAGCACTCTCCGAGGTTGGTTATGGCGGAGACGTGAATTGCTTCGCCGTTGAGGCGCGCGCCGCTGCCCAGTTCGGCGACAAACATCTCGTCGCGGGTCGGATCGTAGATTACTCCGGCGACTCGCTTTCCCTTTCTCTCGACTCCGAGCGACACGCAAAATACCGGATAGCCGTGCGCAAAATTGGTCGTCCCGTCGAGCGGGTCGACGTACCACTTGTACTCACTGCCGGTTTCGATGCGCGTTCCCTCTTCACCCATTACGTCGTGCTTTGGAAAATGGCCGCGAATCTTTTCGAGAATGAGTGCCTCTGACTTTCGATCGGCGACCGTGACCAGATCGACATCGCCCTTATATTCAATCTTCACATGCTGGTGGAAATATTCCATCAGGAGGCTGCCCGCTTCGCGCGCCATCTCCTGCATGGAGAAAATGAGATCGAGAGGTTGGGAGGATGTCATCTACTTTCAGGCTTCATTTGCAGGATTGGTTGCTGAGTGCTAATTGCCGGTGCTGAACGCTCGGCTACTTCTTCTTGCTGTCTTCCGCGATGTAGACGATCTCGTGCTTGAAGATGAAGAGATTCGGACCATCTTCGCGCGTGACGCGCACCATATTTTTATCGTAGTACTCGATCCAACCGCGGACCACTTCGCCATCGGCCAGTTTCAGGCTGACGACTTTTTGCTTCTCGCCCAGCGCCTTGAGATAAGCTGCCTCTTCAAACGTTTCGTCCGGAGGCGGAGTGCGCTTCTTGCCAAAATTTGGATTTCCCGTCTGTAGCGGCATGCTGTCATTTTACAACGATGTGTCGTCTCACGTTTTTTTCGCCGGCATGTAGAATGCAGCTTCCTCCGGGCGATGCACGCGCGGGATCCAGAGTGGACGGCGAAGTCCGCCGGGGCCGGGCGCGGGACGCGTGAGAACCTTCCAGCGCTGATAGACGGCGAAGGAAAGGTTGGTATCGACGAAGATGTCCCCGTAGCGATCATCGGAGGAAGCCCGTTCTACGCGCACCATTTGATGCCAGCAGTGCATGCCAGTGATCGGATCGGGATGCACCGGAAAAGTCAGATTCTGATGCACGCCGGCATCGCTCCACCACACGCGCTTCGTGTCCGGATCGGAGGTTGCGTAGGGCTCGACTCCCGAAGTCTGGCGCATTTTCCATTGCCCTTTACCAACCTCTTTCAGATCGACCCATGCGCTCGACATGCGCTCAATTTGATCTTCCTTATTAGTACGCCAGCGGCCCATGTGATGAGAGCAGGCTACGACGCCGGGCGCGAGTCCCTCGGTAACCCAAGCGTGGAGCACGAAAAATCCGATTTCAGTGTGCACTTTGATCAAATCCCCGGTGCGGATGTCGCCGATTGTCTTGGCGTCGGTTGGATTCAACCAGAGCGGATTCTTGTGCGCTATCTCGTAAAGAAATTTCGAGTTGCCCGATCGCGTGTGGATGAGATGGGGCAGCCGAAAAATCGGCAGCAGCGTGAAGACCTCACCGTTCGCATCTTTCGGCCATTCCACGAGCGGCATGTATTGCGGATCGAAATCGGCGCCCGATTTCTCTGTGAGATCGCCTATCGACGCGGCTTGGGCTGAGCGATGAATGTGGCTGCGATAGTATTCGGGAAGTGCGAATTCAGGCCACTTCCAATCGGCCATTGTCTTCGAAAATAATTCCAGCTTGCGCGACGGCGTGTTGTAGCCGACCACCGCCTTGCCCTCAACCATCACGCCCACCGCTTTGCCATCTTGCTTGACTACGCCATTCTCTTCGACCGTCGATCCGGTCAGATCGGCCGCCGCCACTGGCTTCTCGTTCTGCTTATAGACGTCCGTCGTCACTTCGTACGCACCATACTTACGCATATATTCCAGCGGTTTCAGGCTTTCTTTGGCGGCGGCTTCAGGCAATCCGGGAACTGAATTTTCGAAAATCCATCCGTAGTATTCGTCGACCGTCAGCTTTTGCCCGGGGCGATATGGCGATTCGAACCACTGCCGAATTCCCATCGATCCGTCGGGATCGATCGCCCACGACAGATTGATCCAGAATTCATCCTCTTCCCACACTTCGCCGGGATTCGCCTGATAGGTGTAATCGAATTTCTTACCCTCTTTTTCCTGGAGAACGCGCAGCACGGGTTGGCGGAAGCCGATCCACTTTCCAGCGTATGACTCCTGGCTCATCAGATCGTGGCGCTCGGAACTGAAGCCCATGGGCAGCACATAATCGGCGAACCAGGCAGTCTCGCTCCAGGTGGGAGAGAGCGCGGCGTGCAAGCCGACCTTTTCTTCGTCCCGCAACATTTCGATCCAGGAGAATCCGTCGGGATAAGTCCACACCGGATTGAAGACGCGCGTGAAGTAGGCTTCGATACGGCCTCGGCCTTCCTTTAGAAAGTGCGGAAGCAGGGGAGACATTTCATGCGTGCACAGCGGCCACTCGGGCGGGTAGAGCAATTCGTTCCAGCGTTTTTGCGGCGGAGGGTTTTTGTACGGGCGCGGGACAAATTTATTCCACGCATTCAGATTGTGTCCGCCGGGAGTACCCACCGAACCGGTGAGCACATGAAGTAGCATCAAGGCGCGCGCGGATTGCCATCCACCGAGATTGCCGGAGGAACTGCCGCGCCACAGATGGGAGGCGAATCTACTTCCGGCAGTTGCGATCTCGCGCGCCGTCTTAACGATGATTTCAGCTTTGACCCCGCTTTCTTTCTCGGCAAATTCGGGACTGTACTTCGCGTAGTGGCGTTTGAGGGCTTCGATCAGCGCTTCAAAACTTTGGCCTTTCGCGGAAAATCCATCGACTTCCAGTTCTTCCCAGTTGGTCCAATTCTTCACGAATGCCGCGTCGAAACGATTCTCGCCAAGGATGACCATCGCCATCGCGAGGAGCACTGCGGCTTCAGTGCCGGGATAGCTGGGCATCCAGTAATCGGCCATGCTGGCTGTGTTCGAAAGACGCGGGTCCATGACCGCAAGTTTCGCGCCCGCCATTTTTCCTTCGATGATGCGCTGCGCGTGCGGATTGAAATAATGACCCGACTCAAGATGCGCGGAGAGCAACAGAATAAAACGCGCGTTGGCATGGTCGGGCGATGGACGGTCAGCGTAATGCCAGAGCAGATAGCCGAGGCGCGCCGAGGATGAACACACATTCGTGTGCGAGTTGTGGCCGTCGATGCCCCAGGCTTGCAGGGTGCGCTCCATGATGAAGTCATGGCCGGGGCGGCCGACGTGATACATCACCTCTTCGCCGCGATTTTCCTGAAAAGCCTTGCGGATGCGAGTGCCAAAAGTTTCCAGCACTTCATCCCACGAGGTGCGCGTCCACTTTCCGCCTCCGCGCGGACCGGAACGCTTCATCGGATAAAGGATGCGATCGGGATCGTGAATCTGCGTGATTGTAGCCGGGCCCTTGGCGCACAGGCGTCCGCGGCTGGCCGGATGTTTGGGATTGCCTTCAAATTTTGCGATTTGCCCGGTTTCTTTGTCGACGTATGCCAGGAGTCCGCATGCGGATTCGCAGTTGAAGCAGATGGTCGGGATGAGCTGGTAATGCTTCTTGACGCGGCGCGGCCATGCCGAGGGATCGAACTCGACCCAATCATCCCACTTTTCGACGGGCGGACAGGTCGAAAGATGGCTGCCGTCGCGCTTGAAATCGGTCATTCCGGAATCTCCATAAAGCAACCTCGCTGGCCCTCAAACAACTAGCTGTTGGGCACGCTCTGTCCGGCCATTACGAAGCACCATTCAAAAATCAAGAGTCCAATCAATGCGAGCACGCTGGCGAATCCAGTTGCGATGCCGTTCGGCGCCGTGAAAAACAGGCGGCCGCATAACAAAAGAAACAGCGGAATTATTCCGCCTGCCACCACGCCGCCACCCCAGAAGGCGCGGGCGAACGGTCCGTGAGTCATCAGACGCGCACCGTAGCGTGCGTTGTCGGTGGTGTGTGGCATTGCGACTTCACCGAGAATCATGAGCAGATGCAATACGAGAGCAATTGCCAGCGCGGGAACCGCAACGGACAGAGTTTGCGCTGAACCTCCTAAACTAGCGGGAAGCAGCGCCAGCACGGCCGAACCGCAGAGCAAGGCTTGAACAATCAAATGCGCCGGCAGCAGCGGCGTTTGCCACAGGTCGCGGCCTTCGCATTGTCCGAAGAGGAAGGCCGTGTAGCAGGCGGCGCAAAATCCTACAATCACCGTTGGCCATAACAATAGCGATGTGGCGACTGAGAATCCCAGAACTGCGGCCAGCCAAAAGACGCTACACAGCCCGCTGTAGGTGATGAGGATGAAGGCGCCGCGCGCCAGCCAGGATTTACTTTGCGGCATGAACACCACGCGCAAGAACCGCTCTTTGTGTTCGAGATCCCAAACCAACAGGACCGTGGTGAGCGCCGTGAAGAGAAGCGCAACCGTGGCGAGGGTGATATCGCGGACGCGATCGCCTGACAATTTTCCGAACGCCATTGCAAGCGCCGGTATAGCCAGCGCGCCGGAGCCGATCGACTTCGTCCAGGAGTACGCGGGGACCTGCCATCCCCACGGACGCGCGTGGGAAACGTCGTAGGCGGCCACTGCGTCCTTTTGCAGCAACGGGCTGTCGAGCGGATAAAGAGCGCCGCCACCATGAACAGCGGCGTTGCGCTGTGACCACATATAAATCGATTCGTGGCGCGCGGCGGTGGGAACGATCGCGCTCTCGTCGGCGTCGATGTAATAAAGCTTGGGCTGAGTTCCCTGCTCTGGCTTGCGCACGCGGACCGGTTCGCGTGCGACGAGTTGCGCCGCTTCGCTCGAAGGATCGCTGAGATCTCCGGCAATGATGGCGTGTTCGGGGCAGACGATTACGCAGGCGGGCTCGAGTCCGACTTCAGTACGATGCGCACAGAAATGGCATTTCGTCGCCGTGCCATCGTCGGGATCCATGTAGATAGAATCGTACGGACAAGCCTGCATGCAGGCCTTGCAGCCGATGCAGCGTTCGGAATTGAAATCGACGATGCCGTCCTTCCGCTGATACATCGCGGTCACTGGGCAGATGGTGACGCAGGGCGGCTTCTCGCAATGATTGCAGCGCGTGACCTGAAATACACGGCGCGTGTTGGGAAAGAGGCCTTTCTCGACGTACTTCACCCAGGTGCGATTGACGCCGACCGGTGCCTGATTTTCGGTTTTACACGCCACGGTGCAGGCATGGCAGCCGATGCATTTGCGATTATCGATTACAAAGCCGTATTTCATCCGCGAGGAATATCGACCGGGAAAAGTTAATCATACTTGGGTTCGGCGGAATCGGGGGTGCTGTTGTTGAGGCGGCTCACGGAGAGCGGTTAGCGGCGGCCGCGATGTCCAAAAAGTGAGGCCGGACGTCTCCGCCCGGCCTTGTGGCTTCTTCAGAGTGTCGTTAGTTGGAAGCTTGCATGACGAGGCGCTCGACGATGTGGTGTGCGCCGTCGATGTGCTCCAGGGCTCGATGCCGCAAGCCGTGCGCGAAAACGTCGTCCTCTTCCTGGGCGAGATCGCGATGCGCTTTATCGAGGAGTTCGAGGGCGCGATGATAGCGGCCAGCTCGACCGAGGTGAGCGTCGACGGGCGGATGATCGTTCAGATTCTTACCATCGTCGATGGCGGCGCGCTTAATTTCGGCGATGGCTCTGTCGATCTCGACGATAGCGTGCTCTTCTTCTCGGTCCATACGGCCGGAGTCAGTCTCGTGCGCGAGGTGTGCCCGTGCGTGGCGAAGGTCGGTGAGCGCGTGCAGGTAGGCGGGATGACGCCCGAGTTGGTCGGCAAAGCTGAGCGTGGCAAAGAGTGCAACGCAGAATGCGATTACGGCGCAATGTCGTGCGATCTTCATATTCTCCTCGAATAGGCCTTTCGGCGGCTGGAACGCGATGGTCTTACAGACGAAAGAACTGCACCCCAAGAACTGCGGTTCTTGGCTCGTGGAATCGTAAGTCAGGGCGAGGAACGCCGGAAGGTTACTTTGGGGCATGGCCGGCGGGGCGGCCTCGGAGCCCTAAATCTGATAGTCGATGTCTTCGATGATGCGCTGCATCGACTCGGAGAAGGGCTCGCTGCCTCCCGTGCCTTCAAGTTGATGGACGCGCTCCCCTAAACGCTTCACCTCGGACGCGACTGCGGCCAAGGCCTCCGAGAGCGGATCGTTAATTTGCTTCGGGTCAGTGATCACGACCCGTTTGCCTTTGCGAAAAATAATGTGCCCGGGCACGCCGACAACCGTGGAATCGTTGGGCACATCGCGAAGCACGACCGAGCCAGCGCCGATACGGCAATTGCTTCCTATAGTGATGTTGCCTAGAATCTTGGCGCCTCCGCCGACGACTACGTTGTTGAGCAGAGTGGGATGGCGCTTGCCACGGTCATTGCTGGTTCCGCCGAGAGTCACACCCTGGTAGATGGTCACGTCTTCGCCGACAACGGCTGTCTCACCGATCACGACCCCCATGCCGTGATCGATGAAAAAGCGGCGGCCGATCTGCGCTGCGGGATGGATTTCGATGCCGGTGAATAAGCGCGCGACTTGCGACAGCCAGCGCGCCAGCAGGAGAAGGTTATGATTCCACAGCCAGTGGTTCACGCGATAGAACCAAACTGCATGCAGGCCGGCGTAGCAGAGATATATTTCAAGCCGCGACTTGGCCGCGGGATCGCGCTCGAGCACAGTGGCAACATCTTCGCGGATTAGCGACAGCAGATGCGGCATCGGTTGTTGATCAGCCAAGAGTTAACCAGCCAAAGATCAGGCCGGAACCTCCGAGGTCGGAATCTGCAACGCCTGGTTCCGGAGTCCTTCGAAAAGAATACTACTGAGGTAGCGTTCGCCGAACGACGGGAAAACCACGACAATCAATTTGCCGGCGTTTTCCGAACGCTTGGCGACCTGCAAAGCCGCGACCACAGCCGCTCCTGAAGAGATTCCGACGAGGAGGCCTTCTTCGAGGGGAAGCCGGCGCGCCATGTTGATGGCGTCGTCGTTGCTGACGGTGATCACTTCGTCGATAAGATCGCGGCGCAAAATGCTCGGAACAAAACCGGCGCCAATTCCTTGAATCTTGTGAGGGGCGGGCTTGCCGCCGGAGAGAACCGCGCTGTCGGTCGGCTCAACGGCCACGGCCTTAAATGAGGGTTTCTTCGGCTTGATATATTCAGAGACGCCGGTGATGGTCCCGCCGGTGCCAACGCCGGAGACCAGAAAATCGACGCGGCCATCAGTGTCTTGCCAAATTTCGGGCCCGGTGGTTTCGAGGTGAATCTTGGGATTGGCCGGGTTGTCGAATTGCTGGAGCATGTACGCGTTCGGCGTCGAGGCCAGCAGTTCCTCGGCTTTCAGGATTGCGCCTTTCATCCCGCGCGGGCCGGGAGTGAGAACGATCTGAGCGCCCAGCGCGAGCAGGAGCACGCGCCGCTCCAGGCTCATGGTCTCGGGCATGGTGAGAATTAATTTGTAGCCTTTGACCGCGGCTACGAAGGCGAGAGCGATTCCTGTATTGCCGCTAGTGGGCTCGATCAGGACAGTTTTTCCGGGCTGGATACGGCCCGCCTGCTCGGCATCGGAGATCATGCTCACGCCGATGCGATCCTTTACGCTGGCCAGCGGATTCTGGCTCTCGAGTTTTGCCACGACTTCGGCGACTGCGCCCTGGGTAACGCGATTCAAGCGGACCAACGGAGTGTGGCCAATCAGCTCGGTTACATCCTTTGCGATTTTCATAGATTTTCGATTCGTGAAATTGGAGATGGATTCAGAGTACCAGTTCAGCGCCGCGGCTTGCGCCGACCTACTCGCGCCAGAATACGGCGCACCTTTTTCGGTGAAATCGACAGGCGGGCGGCGACCCGCGACACTTTGCGGCCTTCACGCTCCCAGACGCGGGCGATTACTATTTCCGCAAATTCGTCGCTGATCTGGCGGAAAGTTTTGTCGCCAACTGCGCCCTGCGACCATGCCTTCAGCGCCGGATGCACATTCCCCTTGCGAAGAATTCTCGCGCTCAGGGTCTGCATATCCTGGGACATGTTGTTGTCGGGCTGATTCGTGCCGCACGACGCGCGCGCCAGATCGTAGGACGCGCGCGCCGCCTCCGGATTGTCGAAAAACGAATTGCACTGGGTCAATCCCTGCCACAGGTGGGCATTCGCCAACAGCAGATGGTGCTGGGTATGCTTCGCCAGATCGATTGCCTCCTGGCTGAACTCGAAGGCACGACGGGCGTGGCTGCCTGGGTCGGCGCCTCCGCCAATTTCTTCTTCTACCTTCGCGTTTTCGATCATGCACTGGAGAATGCGAGCGCGGCCCATCAGAATGTAGTCCTGCTTTTCGTCGGCCAAGTCGTAGGCAGAACTCGCGTCTTCCTCCGCACGCTGAAAGTCGCCGCTATCGAGGTGGAGGTAGGCGGCGTTGAGGTGGACAGTGCCGACTCCGTGATGGTTCGGGCGTTGCTGGTAGATGGCGCGCGCCGCTTCCAGATGCTCGAGGGCTTCGCGGCGAAGTTGGGTCAAGCGGCTGCGAGAATCAGCGGATTTTCTAGAATCACTGCCAGCGCCAGTCTTCGCCGGGCTGGTCGACGATTTTCGCCGCAACTGCGCGTCGCGATCGATTCTCTTTTGCAGTTGCAGAGCGATGCCGCGCTTGGCGAGCGCCATGTTGGCCAACGATCGCGCGAGGTTGGGATGCCGCGGATCGCGCTTGCCATAGTGAGAAATGGCGTTCTCGAAAAATTCAATTGCTTTGTCGAAGCGTCCTTCGCGGCGCGCCATGCGTCCGTAGAAGGATTGAATGTTGCCGAGCGTCACGTAATCATCGGTCTCGCCAAGAACGCTTTCCGCCGCCTGCGAGATGCGGACCGCTTCTTTCCATTTGCCTTGTTGAAATAACAACCAGCTTTCCAGCACTTGCATCACGGCTGCCATGCGCGGATAGCCTAACGCGAGCGCCAGCTCTTTTCCTTTGCCGGTATAGATTAGGGCTTCGTCATACTCGCCCCTCCTCCGCAGGCACCGGCCTTTCCAGAAATAGACGATAGCGAGCAGAAAGCGGTCGTCAAGCTCATTTCCGAGGCTCACGACGAAATCAAAGTGTGCGACCGCCGCTTCCATCGTCTCTTCCGCCATAGCGGTCATACCCTCGGCTGAGCGCAGGCAGATATAGTCGGCGATGGAGAGAGCGGAACGGGATTCCGGTTTGAAGCGATTGAGAATTTCGCGGAGGGCTGGGCCGGCGAATCCGATGTCGGTCCAGATGGCTAGCTGGGCTGCGAGACGAGCCGCGTTGGGCTGGGAGGGATCGAGCTGCGCGATCAGATCGTGATGCTTTTGGAGGCACGCGATGCCGCGCTCAATTTCGCGCGTCGCGACGTGTTCGCGCAATTCCGCGAGCAAGGCTGGGGCAATCTGGGCAGTGCCAATCGGAGCCGCGTCAGCCGGCAGATTTGCGGGGATACCTCTGCGTTTGCCCATCACCATTCATTGAGTTCTAATCCAATAAATCGTAGCTGGCAAGGGTTAGAAACTCATCAAAGTGCGGACTCGTCGTCAAGTCTTCCAGCAGTTTGGCGGCCTGCCGGAGCTTTTCGTCGTTCTTGCTGCCGAGCTCTGCGGCTCGATGATGGATGATGTCTTTCACCAGAACGGCCGTCACCGGTTTGCCGTCAGTCAGTTGCGCTTTGTACTTCACCCACTGCCACACCTGGGCGCGAGAAATCTCCGCAGTGGCGGCATCTTCCATCAAGTTGTAAATCGGAACGCAACCTAATCCTCCCAGCCAGGAGTGGAGATACTGCATGCCCACATCGATATTCCAGCGCAAGCCTTTCTCGGTGATCTCTCCTTTGGGAACGGCGATTAGGTCTTGCGCCGTCACAATTCGCGTCGACTTCTTCGATGATGAAATCTGATTCGGCCCGGGCATGTATTTGTCGAAAATCTCTTTTGCCACGGGAACGAGCCCGGGATGCGCGACCCAGGTGCCGTCGTGGCCGGCGTGCACTTCGCGAAGTTTGTCGTGACGAACTTTGTCGAGCGCCTGCTCGTTGGCGGCTGCGTCATTGCGGATAGGAATCTGCGCCGCCATTCCTCCCATGGCATGAATGCCGCGCCGGTGGCAGACTTGAATCAGCAATTCCACGTAGGAACTGAGGAAATGCGTCTCCATGGTGACCTCGGAGCGGTCTGGCAGCACGAACTCGGAATGCGCCTGGAATTTCTTGATGTAGCTGAAAATGTAATCCCAGCGGCCGCAATTCAACCCGGCGGAATGGTCGCGCAGTTCGTAAAGGATCTCATCCATTTCGAAGGCGGCGAGAATCGTTTCGATAAGGACAGTGGCGCGAATCGATCCGCGCGGAATTTTCAGTTCATCCTGCGCAAAATTAAAGACATCATTCCAAAGGCGCGCTTCGAGGTGATTCTCAAGCTTCGGCAAATAAAAATATGGGCCGGTGCCTTTGCTCAGCAAGGTCGCAGCGTTGTGGAAGAAGAAGAGGCCAAAATCAAAGAGCGCGCCGGAAATTGGCTTGCCATCGACTAAGAAATGTTTTTCATCGAGATGCCATCCACGAGGGCGCACCATCAGCGTCGCGAGTTTCGAACCGAGCTGGTATTTTTTCCCCTCGGGGCTCTCATATCGAATCGTCCCCCGAATTGCGTCGCGCAGATTGTACTGGCCTTCGAGGTTGTTGCTCCACGTCGGCGTATTTGAATCTTCAAAATCGGCCATGTAGACGTTGGCGCCAGAGTTCAGCGCATTGATGATCATCTTGCGATCGACGGGGCCGGTGATTTCGACGCGGCGGTCGAGCAGATCTTTCGGGATGGGCGCGACCTTCCATTCTTTTTCGCGAACGCTGGCCGTTTCCGGAAGAAAATCCGGAAACTTGCCTTTATCGATTTCCCGCTGCACAGACTGGCGGCGCGAGAGCAACTCCCGTCTTCGCGGCTCGAACTGAGACGCCAGTTTCAACAAGAAGGCGCGGGCATCGGGCGTGAGAATGCTAGCTTCAATCTCTGAAAGGGCCTTGCTCTCGATGGTGGGATTCGCAACAGATGTCGGGTTCATGATTAATATGATAGTCCGCTCGGTGGCGCGTTTGCAGGCGCGACTGCGCGCACTGGGTCATTTTGACCTAGTGGGTCGAGGCGGACACGGCGGTTTGTCATAGAGGGCATTTCGGGGTCTACTGCACCAGGACGCAATACTTATTGGAGCGTGGCAAAGATGACGAACTCGAATGGCAACGGCAACGACTGGAAGACTAACCCTCGATGGCGCGGCATCACGCGTCCCTACACGCAGCAAGATGTGAACCGCCTGCGAGGCTCGTTGCAGATCGAGCACACTCTTGCGCGCCACGGCGCGGAGCGTCTCTGGAGTCTGCTGCACGATCAAGCCGAGCCATTCACGGCGGCGCTCGGAGCGGCGACTGGCAACCAGGCAGTCCAGCAGGTGAAGGCCGGGTTGAAAGCGATTTATATCAGCGGCTGGCAAGTCGCAGCAGATGCTAATAATGCCGGGCAGATGTATCCGGATCAGAGTCTTTATCCCGCGGACAGCGTCCCCAACCTGGTGCGACGCGTCAACCAGGCGCTCATGCGTGCCGATCAGATTCATCATGCTGAAGGGAATAACGGAATCACCTGGTTTGCACCGCTGGTCGCCGATGCCGAGGCCGGGTTTGGCGGCAACCTTAATGCCTTCGAACTGATGAAGGCCATGATTGAGGCCGGTGCGGCATGCGTTCATTTCGAGGATCAGCTTTCGTCCGCGAAGAAGTGCGGCCATCTCGGCGGCAAAGTGCTGGTACCGACTACTGAGGCGATCCAGAAACTGGTGGCGGCGCGGCTGGCGGCCGATGTGATGTGCATTCCGACGCTGATCATGGCGCGCACCGATGCGGACAGCGCCACTCTTCTCACCAGCGACATTGATCCGCGCGACCGCGAATTCGTGACCAAGCAACGCACGGTTGAGGGCTTCTACCACATTAAGAGCGGCCTGAAATCCGCGATTGCCCGCGGGCTGGCGTATGCACCGTACGCGGATATTCTCTGGTGCGAAACGTCGAAGCCCGACCTCGAGGAGGCGCGCCAATTCGCGGAGGCTATCCACAAAGAGTTCCCCGGCAAGCTGCTGGCGTATAACTGCTCGCCTTCTTTCAACTGGAAGAAGAATCTGGACGACGCAACCATTGCCAGCTTCCAGCATGAACTGGGCAAGATGGGATACAAGTTCCAGTTCATCACGCTGGCGGGGTTTCACGCGCTCAACCTGGCCATGTTCGAACTGGCGCGCGGCTACAAGCAGTCGGGGATGACCGCTTATTCGCGACTCCAGGAGAAAGAATTTCTCCGCGAACAACAGGTGGGTTACGAAGCGGCGAAGCACCAGCGCTTTGTCGGCACGGGATACTTTGATTCAGTGCAGCAAGTGATCACCGGCGGCAGCACTTCGACGGCGGCGCTTCACGGTTCGACCGAGGAGGCGCAGTTTACGGATGTCGTCGATGCGCTCAGCAAGGCGTCGGGCGTCGCGAGTGCTGAGAATATGAGCCCTGAGAATATGAGCGACGCAGGTCTAGCGGATGCCTCGATAATGACGACTCACTGGGCGGAGTCTGACGAGTTGATGCCATCGGGAGACTAAAGGGCAGGAAAAACGAAAGGCAGGAAAAGCAGGAAAGGCTTTAGGGCGGGGCGCCCTGCCCCGCTAGACGCTTTGGTCACTAGGCTGCATCTAGGCTTGTTGGGCTTTTGACCGTTCGCGCTTGCCTTCTCGCAGTTGCGCGGCGGTAAACGCCGAGCCGCAGGTACCGCATCTCCAGCTTGTTGACGCCGTGGTCATAAAGCCTGGCCCATCGGTTTTTGCCGGCGGCTGATTTCCCCGCATTGCCAAAACCAACTCACCGCCGCATGCCGAACATTCGCGTTTTTGCATAACTCCCGTTAAGACTCGTTCAAGGATAGGGCGCCCGGCACTGCTGCGTCCCCAATCTGATCCACTCTGTTTATCGTCTATCTCTACTATGTCACAGATACGGGAAACAAACGATCAATATTGACCGGTGGCGATGCTCGCTGGGTGCGGCAAGCAGTGATCTTTAAATGCGCATGTGAGCTATCTTGCTCAGACGCGAGAGATTGCATGCCTCATTGTAGATGCTGCGGCGAACCCGAATCGACCCTGAACATTCTCACAGTTGGCGCTCCATCCCAGCGCGAATAGAGGGGATTGGTCCGCTCAACATAGTCGGCTCAACATAGTCCGCTTAACGAAGGAAGGTTCAAGATTATGCCTTTAATTCAACTTCTCGAAGTTCTGATCGTGGTGGGTGTTCTTCTGTGGCTGGTGAATCGTTTCATTCCCATGCAAGGAACCATCAAGTCGATCTTCAATGGCATCGTGGTCATCGCCGTGGTTCTGTGGATCCTGAATGTCACTGGACTGTTCCATTCTCTTCCCAATATCCGCCTTGGGAAGGGATGACGAACTGGCAGGGGATCATTCAAGCACCACCAGGCCGCCCTAAACAAGACTTAACATAACCCGGTCGAACGCTCGCCGAAGGAGCTCAATTTGAATAAATTCTGGTTAGCCCTCCCCATCACGCTTAGTCTGAGCGCGTTTGCGCAAAATAATGCCCACAACAATCTGGTTGTAGAAACCACGGTTGCAGAAGTTTCGGCTCCCGTCCCAACATTCCGGGTCACGGTGGTCAGCCGCAGCGTGCAGGCGGTCAACTACGAGCATCGCAGCGGATCCTCCAAGCTCGACTTCTCCGGCACAGATTTAATGCCCTCAGCCAACGGCGAGGCCAAGGTAAACAGCAAGCGTGGATCGATTGAGATCGACGCAGAATTTGGCGGCTTGCAGAAACCGACCACTTTCGGCAATGAATATCTGACCTATGTTCTGTGGGCGATTTCTCCCGAGGGGCGCGCCATCAACCTGGGCGAAGTGTTAGTTGGAGACAACCATCGCAGCAAACTGCGCGTAACTACTGACCTGCAGGCTTTCGCTCTGATCGTTACCGCCGAGCCGCATTATGCCGTCCGTCAGCCGAGCAACGTGGTCGTGCTCGAGAACGTGGTCCGCGACACCACCAAGGGAACCACCGAGGCGGTGAACGCCAAGTACGAACTGATGGAGCGCGGTGGCTACATTCCCACTGGCTACAAGTTTGACCCCGTGGTATTGAATGCCAGATTGCCGCTGGAATTCTTCGAGGCTCGCAATGCTTTGCGTATCGCGCAATCCGAGGGGGCCGAGCAGTATGCCCGCGACAGTTATCAGCATGCTGTCCAATTGATGAACAACGCCGATGAATACGCGACCAGTAAACACATCGACACCAAACCTTTGATCGCAGTCTCGCGCGAGGCGGTGCAGACCTCCGAAGATGCGCGCGAAATCGCAGTTAAGAAACTGGATGAGATACGCCTCGCGAACGAGCGCCAGAATTCAGCTAATTCGCTAGCTGTATCGCAAGGACAAGCTGACAGCGCTATCCGCCAGAAGGAGCAGGCCGAGTCAGACGCGGCGAGAGCCGAATCGGCAAAAACTCAGGCGGAGTCGGATACACACAATGCGCAATTGGCTAAGGCTCAAGCCGAATCGGATGCAGCCAAGGCACGGGCCGACGCTTCCGATGCACAAAATGCTACCGCGCAGGCCAAGGCGGATATGGCGGCGAATGCGGCTTCGTCGGCGGATGCCGTCTCCATGGCTCAGGCTGATGCGGAGAAATCTCGTTTAGCTGCGCAACAGGCGGAAACCGACAAAGCGGCGATGCGCACGAAGTTGTCAGAACAGTTGAATTCCATCCTTCAAACTCGCGACAGTGCCCGTGGGCTGATCGTCAGCATGTCCGATGTTTTGTTTGACACCGGGAAATACTCGTTGAAACCAGGAGCACGCGAGAAACTGGCGAAGGTCGCCGGCATTCTGCTCGCCTATCCTGGCCTCGACATCGAAGTTGGCGGCTACACCGACAACGTAGGCGGTGACGAAATGAATCAGAAACTGTCGGAGAATCGTGCTGGATCGGTGCGCGATTACCTCGTGCAACAAGGGGTGGCGACAAATTCAGTTTCGTCCAAAGGCTTCGGCAACACTTTGCCGGTGGCCTCGAACGATAACTCTTCCGGACGCCAGCAGAACCGGCGAGTGGAGCTTCTCGTATCCGGGGAGGCCATTGGCCACCCAGCAAACACGACTACAGGAAGCTTGCGGTAAGAAAGCGCGCTAAGTAACGAATCGAAAAGGAGCACTATCTATGAAGCTAATTGGAGTTGTCAGCACCGCAGTTCTATCTTTGGCGCTCGGAGTTGCAGTTCCGGCATTCGCGCAGGAGCAGCGCGATCAGGACGAGAAATCCAAGCCAGCCGCGCAAGAGGAAAAGAAAGCACAGCCGGAGAAATCCGCAAAGCAGGAAGAGAAACCTTCGACGCGGCAGGAGCAGGCTGCAAAGCCGGAAGAAAGAAACGCGAAACAGGAAGACAAGAACGTCAAGTCGGCAGAAAGGCCGGCGGAGAAAAACGAACAGCAGCGCGCCGGTAATAACGGTGGTGGCCGCATCCCCGCAGACCGTTACCAAGCCAATTTCGGACGGCAACACACCTTCCATGTCAGCCAGGGCGACTACCGCAACCATCGCTTCCAATACGGTGGATATTGGTTCGGATTTGCCGATGCATGGCCGAGCAACTGGTTGTATACGCAGGACGTTTATGTCATTGATATCAATGGCGTCTATTATCTGTGCAACCCGATGTATCCGGGCGTCAACATCACCCTTAGCTTCACTTTGTAGCAACCCTTTCCCTGTGTGTGGCCTCGAAAGAGGCTGCACTCTTCATCTACATCGATGCTAAACACTAAGCGGAGCAAACCCGGGACCTTAGCGCTGGCGCGCGGAGGTAAACGTCGCCAGCGTATTTTTTTTACGCGCATGATCGTTCTTTTGCTGATGGTCGTTTTGTGCAACCGCCCATCTTTCGGCTACTCAGTTTTAACGCATGAAGAGATTATCGACCTGCTGTGGGCCGACGAGATTCGGCCCCTGCTACTCAAGAAATATCCGGGGTTGACTGACGATCAAATCAAGCAGGCGCATGCCTATGCCTACGGTGGCGCCGTCATCCAGGATCTCGGCTACTACCCTTTTGGCAGTAAGGAATTCAGCGACCTTGCCCATTACGTCCGCACTGGAGATTTTGTTCGCGAGCTTTTGCTGGAAGCGCAGGACGTGAACGAATACGCATTCGCGCTGGGCGCGCTCGCGCACTACTCGTCCGACATCACCGGCCATCCGACGGTGAACGCTTCGGTTGCCATTGAGTATCCGAAGCTGCGCGCGAAATATGGCAGGTCAGTGACCTACGCCGAGAATCATACCGCGCACATCAAAATCGAGTTTGGTTTCGACATGGTGCAGGTGGCCAAGAACCGCTATGCCTCGCAGCAATATCACGATTTCATAGGGTTCCAGGTATCCAAGCCACTGCTGGAGAGAGTTTTCCCGGTGGTTTACGGCATGCAATTAAAAGATGTAATTCCGCACGAAGACCTGGCAATCGGTTCCTATCGTTTCGCGGTCAGCCGGCTGATTCCGGAGATGACTCAGGTAGCGCTCAAGAGCCGCAAACAGGAAATGATGAAGGAGCAGCCCGACTTCGCGAAGCAGAAATTCCTCTATCGCCTGTCGCGCACCGCCTACGAAAAGGAGTGGGGGAAGGACTACACGAAGCCCGGTTTTGGCGCACGCGTTCTAGCCCTGTTTTTCCGTTTCATGCCGAAGATCGGACCATTCAAGGGGCTGGGCTTTAAGAACCCGACTCCGCACACCGAAGATCTGTATTTCAAGAGCGTCAACGCCACGGTCGACCAGTATCGAGCTTTCCTGCATGAGGTTGGCGCGGATTCGCTCCGGCTCACTAATTGCGATCTCGACGACGGAAAAGTGACAGCGCCCGGCGAATACTCCCTCGCCGACGATACTTACGCGAAGCTGTTGGGGCAGCTAAGGGATCGTAAGTTTGAAGGCATGACACCGGAGTTGCGGGCTAATATCGTCGCGTTTTATTCCGAGCCTTCCGCCGGGACCGACACCAAGAAAAGCGAAGCTGAGAGGCAAAAACTGGAAGCGGATCTGGACCAACTGAAGTCGGGGTCTTTCATGTCCCCAAGTGAGGCTATCCAACCAAGTGATCCGAGCCCAGGTGATCCGAGCCCAGCCGCGAAGGGCCCAGCTCTGTGCAGTCTCGGCCAATAGCGATCGGTCGATCAGGAATTGGTCGACAGGCCGGAAGATGGCGGAGAACTATGGCATGAATCCGCGAGATTTCAGGCGACGACGGCGCGCAAAACCGTGGAAATAGCAACACTTTAGCTAGCGAGACCGGAACCCGTCTCGTGGCGGCGTTGTGCGAATGCCACGGCCTTCAAGAAAAGGTTTAGAAATGTCAGGCACTAACGCGAACCGACACAAGTTCCGGGTTGCAGTGTGAGTTCTGCATGGACTTGACGGCGTCTTCCGCGGTGAATCTTCCCATCACGAGGGCCAGCTTACGGTCGGTTGTGGTCTGAATGGGGAGTCGATCAACGCGCAGAACATACTGCGGGGCATGGGCTCCGCCCCGGTTAACCTTCACGACAAACTTGATGTTTTTCATGATTCCTTTCAGGTTCTTCGATCTGTCTTTTTGCGTTAACGATCACTGGACAGCTTGGGTTAGCCATCAGGAAAATTTCCAGCTGTTCAGCAGCGCTGTGACCCACACTCCTCAAAATGAGCTTACAGAGGAGACGATTTTCAGATAGGTACGATAGAGGACCTGAAAGAGTAAGTAACTAACTGCTTAATAGTCATGCTAGGCCCACCTATCAGGATTGTCAAGTTTTTACGCCCAGGGCGCATTCGATAGGAGCCGCATTCCGCACCATTTGTGCTGCTGTCGGCAGTAACCCAGAGAGTATCAAAGGCCGCGATCAGCGTCATGATCGACGTAAGAAGCAAAGCAGCGTTGATAAAGAGGTAAGCATCCAAAGGACTGCACCGGTGAAAGCGCATGACTAAAAGGATGTCTATCTTCGATGAGCAATATAGGGTAGTTGCCATCGAGGGCGATCGCCTGCTGATCAAGGGAGTGGTCAGCGGCACCGTGCTCGTGATCGTCAATCCGCAGCCGGAGAGTCCGCTCTCAGCGGACGACTATCCGCTAGGAAAACTGATTGCGCTCAGCGACCCGTCTGCGACGCCGACGAATTAAAACGGGAAACGCAGAAAACGGGAAAGGCGGGAAGCGGGGAAAAATGAAACAAGGAAAAACAAATGCTAATGGCAAAGAACAAAGAACGAGGTTCACCCAGAATCAACGCAGATCAAGCTTTTCCTGATTTTCCTGCGGTTGTGACTTTCCTGCCGTTCTGCTTTTCCTGACGTCCCTGCTCTTCTTGAGTTCCCGCTTCTTGGCAGCCCGGCAGGGATTCGAACCCCGATACGCAGCTCCAGAGGCTGCAGTCCTACCGTTGAACGACCGGGCTGTGCGAGAATTCTAAATCATTTCGCGGGGAGTGCAAAACCTCTTTCACGCCAGTTCGATATGTGAAGCCGACCGCAGTAACAATCGCGGCAGACGGGATTTAGAATCTCGAGAGAACAAGTCTGCCAGAACGACAACGACAAGGAGCCGCCATGCCTACTACCGAAGTCTTCCCTGCCAGCGTCATTCCCTCCGAGAGTGATTATGCGGAGATGGGGCGCCGTGCGCTGGAGCCTGAGCAGTGTGCTCTGATCGTAGTAGACATCCAGGAGAAATTGCTGCCCCCGATCTGGGAAAAAGAGCGGCTGGTACGCAATGTGCAACTACTGATCCGGCTCGCGGGAATTCTCAAGATTCCAGCCCTGGTGACGACGCAGTACGCCAAGGGTTTGGGCAGCACCGTACCGGACATCGCGAGCTTGTTGCCGGATGCGCCTTCCGTCGACAAGCTGATGTTCTCCTGCTTTGGCAGCGATGTGTTCTGCTCCTTGCTGAAGCGTTTGCCGGGCCAGCGGACGACGGTTTTGCTCTGCGGGATGGAGACTCACATCTGCGTGATGCAGACGGCGCTGGGCGCGCTGCGCGATGGCTATCTGGTGCACGTGGCGTCGGATGCCGTCAGTTCGCGCACAGAATTGAACTGGCGCATCGGTCTCGACCGCATGCGCGCGGCCGGGGCGATTCTGTCGTCGGCTGAAATGATGATTTATGAATTGCTGCGCTCGTCGGGAGCGCCAGCGTTTCGAGAGTTGCTGCCGTATCTGAAGGGATGAGAGCCTTTTCACCACGGAGGCACCGAGGCACGGAGAGAATCTATTTCTTTATGTTTTCACGTTCTTTGGATGTTCTCCGTGCCTCTGTGCCTCCGTGGTGAATTGCTCTCTACTCGGCCGCCGCTTCTTTCTGTTTCACCCGCACTACCGTGATTTTCGAAAACCCTTCGTCGAAGGTTGGCGGCTTCAGCTTCCCAGCCATCTTGCGCATGATGTCTTCGGGCACGACGCGGCCTCGGCGCTGGTGTCGCTCCAGGCAAACTTCCAGCGGAACATCGAAAAACACACCCTGCACATCGTAGCCGTAATCCTTGGCCAGCTTGATCCAGCTATGGCGGTCGTGCGGAGTCAGGTTGGTCGCATCCACATAATTCAGAGGGCGCCGCGCTATGAGCCTTGCCTTGAGCATCGAGCGCAGGTTCGAAAAGACGAGATCCTGAAAGCGCTGCTCCTGCGCGTCGTCGAAAAGAAGTTCGCGCAACAGATCGCTCGAAAGCGGATGAATGTTGTGCCGTTTGAACCACGAACTCTTGCCCGATCCGGGCAGGCCGATCGCGAGCACGACTGTTCCCTTGCTGGGCCGGGAGGAAGGTGCCGCAACCTGAGCAGGCGGAGCTTGAACTGGCAAAGATGGAACCGGCGAAGCTTGCGCGGCTGAATCGTCGATCGGCATGGTCGCCACCGCAGCTTCCTCGGCAGAGGATTCCGCGCCGGCCGGTTCGGTTGCAGATAGCTTCGCGGCCACCTCTGGAGCGGGGGTAGACCCAGCCGTTCGCGCACGAGATCGGCCGCGACCTCCACGGCTGCGGCGGCGGCGAGAGACTCGCGCGGCTGAACTTGCTTCCACTGCCGTAGATTTTTCAACCGCGGATTTTTCAACGACGGTCGAAACGGGCTCAGGCGACACCGGCTCGGGCGCGGCTTTCGCTCGGCGCGATTCAGCTATCGGAGCCTCCGCCGCCGCGTGCTGCAGCGGGGCTGGCTCATCATCATAAAATCTGGGTTGCAACGGCTCCGGAGCCTTGGCTGCTTCCTTGGCATCGGCCGGCTTCTTGCGGCGCTTTAAGCGCTCGCTCATCCACTTACGCATATAGCTTGCTTGTAGCACACCGGCGCACAACGGAGCAATCTGCGCCCCGTATCGGCGAGGATACCCGTAGGGCAAAGGCAGGAAAAAAAGGAAAACCAGGAAAGGAAAAAGTCAGGAAAGGAAAGTTCGGGAAAAGCTGAAAAATCAGGAAAGGCAGGAAAACCATCGTCTCCGCGCATTCCCATGAGTTCTTGCTTTTCCTGATCTTAATCCTTTCCTGATCTTAATCCTTTCCTGCCTTCCCGCCTTTCCTGATTTTCCTTCTTTGCTGCCCCCCTATCCGGTCACCCGATACAATATCCCCATGAATCCAACGCATCCCGCAACCCTGCCGATTGCTGCTGACCAACTCCCGGCTGTGCCGCTTACGCTCGAGGGCTACGCTACGCTTCATCAGATGATGCGCTTCCGCTGGACCGCATGGCGCGCGCTAGCTGAAGATCTGCGCCGCGAGATCGCCGCCGAAGCCGCGGCTGTGCTGACTGAGATGGAAGGGAGCGCCAGCGGCCAGTCCGCGCTGTTTTCATTGTTGGGACACAAGGGCGATCTGATGCTCGTTCACTTCCGCGAAAGCTTCGATCAGCTCAATCAGGCCGAGCTCAAATTGGCACGGTTACAGCTGCACGATTTCCTCGAGCCGACTACGTCGTATTTGTCGGTGATTGAGCTGGGGCTCTATGAATCCTCGATGAAGACCTATAAGGCGCTCGCCGAGCGCGGCGTGGAACCGCATTCCGAGGAATGGAAACAAGCGATTGCAGAGACGATCGCGCGCCAAAAAGAAGCGATGAAGCCGCGGCTGTTTCCTTCGATGCCGCCAAATCGATACATTTGTTTTTATCCGATGGATCGCCGTCGCGGCGAAGACAAAAACTGGTACACGCTGCCGATGGAAGAGCGCCAGCGCCAGATGAATGACCACGGGCTGGTCGGGCGGCGCTATGCGGGCGAGGTCAAGCAGATCATTACCGGCTCCATTGGATTTGACGATTGGGAGTGGGGCGTCGATCTCTTTGCGGACGATCCGCTGGTTTTCAAGAAGTTAATTTACGAAATGCGCTTCGACCACGTGAGTGCGGTTTACGCGCTCTTTGGAAGTTTCTATATTGGGCTGCGCTGTCCGGCAAATCGGCTGTACGACTTGCTGGAAGGAAATTTGCCGCAGCATGGCAGTACCCAGTAACCAGTACTCAGTACCCAGTTGGAATCGTTCGGCACTCAGGGCCTAGCTTTGCGTCTACTGGATACTGGGTACCGAGTACTGGGTACTTTTTTCGAGAATTTAAATTCGTGTTGCTTCATATCCACGCGGGCGCCGCGAAAAGCCACGCCTTCCATGCGCAGACGGAATTTTTGCTCGGCGGCGTGCTCACCGGTCAGCTTGATAGCTCCGCCGGATCCGAGGACGCGGTGCCAAGGCAATCCCGGAACCTGCTGTAGAATGCGCACCACCTGGCGGGCAGCACCGGGCCAGCCGGCGGCGCGCGCGATGGCTCCATAGCTCGAGACCTTGCCTGGCGGCAAGCCGCGAATACAGCGCACGACGCCGGCGCGTTTTTGCTCGATAGTCAGAGTGCGTTTCATAAGTTGAAGTCCGGTTTGGAGTCCGGCGAATGGCTCCCGCGCTCGCGCCGATTCCCGCCGGTCATGCTAGATTAGACTCACCGAAAACGAAATTTTATACATGCCTATCAAACCCGGCCTTACCATGTTTGCATCCATGTTTTTATCCGCGGCAAAAACTGCTCTTTTGGAGAATCCATGTCCCGCTTATTGAAACCGTTGCCGCTCACCGTGGCGATCGCCATCCTCACTATTATTACCGCCGGTTGTGCCACCAATTCGGCGAAGGGTCGCTTCCTCAATGCGCTTCAGAACACCAATGCCTACGGGGGCGGGAATGGCGCGATTGACGTCTACATCAATCAAACCAAGATATTCAGCAATCTTAGTTTCGCAACCCCTTCGTCCACCTATATGAATATTGCTACCGGCAATGACACATTCGAAGGGTATGAGAGCTCCTCTAACGACACGGTTCCGGTGTTCAACAATCTTACCGCTAACTTGACCGGTGGGGATCAGTACACGCTAATTGCCGCTGGGCTGTCCGGCGGCAGCGGCGCATTTGCCCCGCAACTCATCTATCAACACGACGAGAACGTGGTGCCAGCCGCGAACAAGTTGGAATTCCGTGTGATCAACGCGTCGCCTAACTCGCCGACCAGCGTAGATGTTTGGATCATTCCAGAGCCCACCACCGGCCCTGAGGGCACCTGTGTGTCGCAAGCGACAGGCAACTGCCCTATTTCCGGGCTTACGTACGCAAGCCCCACAAATGTCAGTCCCTACTTAACGTTCACCGCTGTTCAAGGTGGTAATTTTGGCCTTTTCGTTACTTTTCATAACAGCACCAGCCTCATCGCTGAAACTACCCTCCCAGGATCGTCGGGATCGATCACGACAATCGTGCTTGTCGACAAAGCGAACGGTAGCTTCATGAGCCCGACCCCGGTCATCCTGCAAGATCTGCAGTAGCCGCGGGCGAGTGACACTCTGAGAAGAAGAGCGAGGCTCAACCTGGCCTCGGGCCCTCACTACAAGCTGGTAAAATTCCCTCTGGCTCACCGTTCCACGGCCGTTCGGAGAATCAAGGATGCCTCGCTGGTTCCAGGCCATGTCGCTCGGCTTGGCCCTCGCCGCCTTAAGCCTGTTGACGGCCTGTTCCTCGAGCGGACAGGCGAAGGTGCGCTTTGTCCACGCCATCCAGGACGCGGGCGCTCTCGACATTGACGTCTACGGCACCAACGATTCCAACGGCACGGTGGAATTCAGCGACATATCTTTTCTTGCTGTTCAACCAACGCAGCCGGGCTATACGACTCTTCTCTCGGGCAGCAACGCGATCGAGGGTTTCTTGACGGGCACGACTACTGTCGGTTTTATCCGAACCGATGTCAACTGGAGCGGGGGGATCGATTACACTGCCGTGGCCACCGGATTTTCGAAAACCGGCACATCGCCCGGCAGCAACGTTCTCATCATATCGGTTCCTGACAACAACACTCCGCCAGCCTCGGGCGATGTCGAATTCCGCGTTATCCACGCTTCGCCGAGCGGCCCGAGCGGAGTGAACGTGTATATCGAATCGAATCCGTCGACTGGCCCTACGGGGACTCCTGCGATCTCAAACCTGATTTACACGCAGGCGAGCGGCTATTTATCGGTCGCCTATAATCCGAAGAATGTGACGCCGGCACCGGGCTTTACTTTGTACGTCACGACGACGGCGGGCGCGGCCATTTTCAGCGAGGCCATTAGTCCTGCGGCGGGGGCGATTCGAACCCTGGTGCTTACGGACATTCAGAATACGAAGCTTCAGGGAGTGAGCGCAATGCAGCCGTCATTCTTGGAGTTGCCAGATCTGAATTAATCTCCGCTACGCTGCGTCTCTTTTAAAAGACCGCGCGGCCGACTCCGCATCGTTGAATACTTCGAAAATTGTAAGAAGCTTGGTGATCTGGAGCAGGTCGCCTACACGCTGGCTCAGGCTGGCCAGTTTCACCCCTCCTCCGGCGTTGCGGGCAGTGGTGTAGAGCGAGACCAGGGTCCCGAGGCCGCCGCTATCGATATGATTCACGTCCCGAAGATTCAGGACCACCCTGGGGCTGTCGGCGAGCAGTTTTTTGACGGTGTCGCGCAGGCTGGCCGACTCTTCGCCGAAGACCAGCCTTCCGCTGCAATCGACCACCATGACACCCTCCAAGGATCTCGTGCTCATACTCAGTTGCATAGACAGGATCTCCAATTCGTACGTTAATAGTGCAATTCAAGAGCCTATCGCGGCAGACTCGGCGGCGCAAGCGGAACGCTGGCAAGCAACTCGACTCTCGCGAGATTGTATAATCAGGGATTCCGATGAGCTATCAGGTCCTGGCCCGTAAATATCGTCCCCAAAAATTCTCCGAAGTCATCGGTCAGGAGCACGTCACCCGCACCCTGCAGAATGCGATTGCGCAGGAGCGCATTGCCCACGGCTACATTTTCAGCGGCCATCGTGGCATCGGCAAGACGACCGTCGCGCGCATCCTGGCGATGGCGCTGAACTGCCGGTCCACCAACGAAACGACGGGAAAGCCGCCGATCGAGCCTTGCGGGGTTTGCGATTCCTGCGTGGAGATTCGCGCCGGCAATTCAGTCGACGTGATCGAAATCGACGCGGCTACCAATCGCGGCATCGACGAAATCCGCGAATTGCGCGAGGCTGCGCGCTACCGGCCGGCGCGCGACCGCTTTAAGATTTACATCCTTGACGAAGCTCATCAGATCACCGACGCGGCCTTCAATGCCTTACTTAAAACGCTGGAGGAGCCGCCGAGCCATGTCATCTTTATGATGGCGACGACGCAGCCCGAAGATATTCCGCAAACCATTCGCTCGCGTTGTCAGCACTTCAGCTATCGCGCAATGAAGTTCGACGCCATCATCGGTCAGCTGCGCGATATCGTCACCAAAGAAAATATTCCGGCCGACGAAAATGCTCTCGCGCTCCTGGCCGAGGCGGGTGACGGATCGATGCGCGACGCGCTGTCAATTCTCGACCAGGCCATTGCGTCAACTTCAGACCATCTGACTGCGGACTCGGTTCGCAGTCTGATTGGGTCGGCTCCGGCGGCGGCGCTTGAAACCGTGATGCAGGCGGTTGCGGAAAGTTCGAGCGAGAGGATTCTGGTGCTGGTCGACGAATTGATCGGCGAAGGCCATAGTCCAACGCACTTCGCGCGTCAACTGGTGCGTTTTCTGCGCAACGTTACGGTGGCGAAGATTGCGGGTAAAGATTCGGCGCTGCTACAGATTTCATCCGACGAGCGCGCTCGCGTGGCGCGCATTGCCGAGCTTTTCAGCGAGGAAGATTTGGCGCGTCATTTGCAGATCATGCTGCGCACGCACGGCGAACTTGGCTATCGCCACGAGCAGCGCTTCCACCTCGAGTTGGGACTGCTGAAAATGGCGCATGCGCAGCGGTTATTGCCGATCGAGCAGTTGCTGAGCGATGCCGCAGGCAGCACTTCCGGGCCAATACGCACAACCCCCAGACCAGTTCTGGCTACGGCCGCCGATTCCCGGCGCATGGAGATACCTGCCGCGGCACGATCCAGCTCAGTGTCGCCGTTCGCAGCTGACTCGGCGCGCAAGGGAAACCCTAAGACGGAGGCGTCCGGCGAGGGGTTCGCGGGCGGGGGCCCCTTCGACTCTCGCTCAGGGCAGGTCCGCGCCACACAAACAAGTGCCAACGTGGTCATTATGGGATCGGCAGCGCCGGCGGTTGCAGAGTTATCCCCGGAACCTGAGTCGCAGCCCGCCGAAGCCAATGCTGAAGTGAACTCCGAAGTGAACGCCGAATCGCTGCGTGACGCCGTTCTCAATGCGCTCGGCAATCAGCAAATGCTGGTTTCGATTTTAGAGAGTGCGGAGTGGACGCTGAATGGGAGCTCTCTGACTGCGAAAGTGTCGGCCTCGGGAACCATGATCGAGATGTCGTATACAGCCGATGCCCGAAGGATGGCGGGTGCGGCCGCCAGTGCTCGTGCAGGACGGCCGATCCGAGTGCTAGTCGAGCCGGGAGGCACACAGCAGGCAGTACCCGCGCCGCGTCGCGCCGACAATGGAAGCGCACGCAGCCGCGCCGAGCAGGACCCGATCGTACAAAGAATGCAGGAAAAATTCGGCGCGGAAATCCGCACCGTGATTGACTATCGTGAGAAAGGGTGAGGCATCGGGTGATCGGATCATCGGGTCATCGGGCGATTGAAAAGCCAATGCATCGCACCTTCCGATCACCCGATGGCCCGATCACCCGATGACCCGATTGATTTTCCTATGTCTGGATTTAATTTGCAGGAACTAATGGCGCAAGCCAAGCAGCAGTACGAGACGCTCCAGAAGAAGATGGAGCAGACAGTGGTTGAGGCATCGTCCGGCGGCGGCTCGGTTACTGTCAAAATGGACGGCCGCAAGCAGGTGCTCGCGATCAAGATCGATCCGGAGGCGGTAAAAGCGGGCGATATAGAGATGTTGCAAGACCTGGTGATGGCCGCGCTGAACGAGGCCAGCCGCAAGGTCGATCAGGCGATGCAATCCAGCGTAGGCGGAATGCTCGGCGGGCTGGGAGGACTAATCGGGTGATCGAAAGTCAAAGGCAAACGTATTTGACCTTCCGATCACCAGATGGCCCGATCACCCGATGACCCGATTGATTTCCTATGTCTAAATTTGCCGAGCCGATGACCCGGCTCATCGACGAACTCAAGAAACTGCCGGGCATCGGCAGCAAGAGCGCGCAGCGACTCGCCTTTCATATTCTGCGCTCCAGCGCGGACGACGCCGACGCCCTCGCCTCCGCCGTCCGCGACGTTAAAGCAAACCTTCATCTGTGCTCGATCTGCAATAACATCACCGACGTCGATCCCTGCGTCTACTGCAGCAGCCCTACGCGCAATCAAAAGATTGTTTGCGTAGTCGAGGAACCGACAAACATCGCCGCGGTCGAAAAAACGCGCCACTTTAATGGCGTCTATCACGTTCTCCACGGCTCGCTCTCGCCATTGCACGGCGTGGGGCCGGAGCAGTTGCGCATTGAGAATTTATTGACGCGCGTAGGCGGCGGCCAGATTGAAGAAGTGATCCTCGCTACCAATCCCACGGTCGAAGGTGAAGCGACCGCTACCTACCTGGCCCAGCAACTCAAGCGGCAGGGAGTGATGGTGACCCGCATCGCCATGGGAATTCCCGTGGGCAGCGACATCGAATACACCGACGAAGTCACCATGCTGAAGGCAATGGAAGGGCGCCGCGAGATGTAGCGCGTGCCGGCACGCTCGGGTCAAGACGCTTACTCCAGTTCAAGGCCCGCCGGGTACTGAAACGACACTAGTTCACGGCAAACTTTCCCGCGTATAATGGGCGAACATTTTCTCCGGGAGATCGAGCAATGCGCCGTGCCTTACCCTTCCTGCAAGCAGTTAGTCTGTGCGCTGCCGCCGTATTGATGGTGGCGGCCTTATCTGTGCGTTCCCTTCACGCGCAAGATGCGCGCCCCATTCCAGCGCCAACCGTCGCCCCTCGCGGCATCCCAGAGGATTGGAGCAACCGGCACGTCGTCTACACTCGCAACGGCTCGTTTGAAGACATGGTTAAGGTGCGCGATGATCCGCGCTTCATCAAGAGCATGCGCCGTCAGAAGATGCAGGAGCGTCTTCGACAAGCCAAACCGACAGATGGCGTGAGCCTGAGCAAGGGCAAGAGTTCGAAGGTTGACTGGGCCTATTCTCTCGGCCACCACGCTGGCATGGCAATTGGTGAAAGTCCGGCGAAATACACTTACGTAACGACCACGACCCCCAGTTGCAACGATTTCGCCGTGTATACGATTGACACGACTCGAGTGGCGGCAGGCATTCAAGGTAATCTGGTTGGGTTGACGAATCTCTATTCCGGCACCATCCCCACTACAGGAATCTGCGGTACTGCGCCTACAACTTTGTTTTCGTATGCAATCGGATCGGGCCCGTCGCCACTGTCACCCGTTATTTCGCTGGATGGGACCAAGGTCGCCTGGATCGAGAATGCGACAACCAGTCATGCCATGCTCCACGTAACGACGTATGTTGCAGGCCAAGGGCGGAATGCGGCGGTAGGATCAGTCGCAATTGACGAGGAGATGAACAACGCGCCATGTGCCCCGGCTGCTGGCACATCATGCGACGATGAAATCGACTACACCTCACTGACGCTGACCGGATGCACCACTACCTCAGATATCAATACCTATTCCGATCTCTACGTCGATTATCCGAGCGACACTGGCTTCATTGGCGCGGACAACGGGAATCTTTACCATATCAGCGGAATCTTCCTCGGCACACCGACCTTCGACTTCTGCGTCAGCGTAAATGGGGCAAACCCGCCGATCCTGAGTGGCACTGTCTATGACTCCGGAACGAACACGGTTTTTATCTCTGATCCCCTGACTCTCTATTCGTATTCCGTCGGATCAACGGCCTTTACGCCAGCAGCTTCGTATCAATATGGCAACGGCGTTTTGACATCCGGGCCGCTGCTCGACTCCTTCAACGGATTTGTCTACATGTTCACTGGCGACGACTTTACGACAGGTCACACCTCTATGACGCAGTTGCCGGTCGATCTGTCTTCCCACGTCGTCGTCCCTCTCGGTCCAGCTAGTGGCTTCTCGGCCTATCCGGCTCTGTTCCTTGGAACATTCGATAACAACTATCTCACCAACGGCCCAGCCGTCGCCGGGTCAACTCTATATACTTGCGGCACCGACTCGACGAATACGGCCGCGCAGTATCTCTTCGCAATCGGTTTCCACGTAAACACTGGTGTTGCCGAGTTTAACCCCGTCATGTCGGCCAACCCAAACGTGAATCCGAGCGGACAACAGGGACTCTGTTCGCCGATTGAAGAGTCCTTTGATGGAACCACGGACCGCATCTTTGTGGGCATGGGCGACCCCAATTACGCGACAGATGGCTTCGGATCGAACGTGGTCACCATGTGGGATGTCACCACGCAACTCACAGACCCCACGACGACGCCGACCGCTACCGGTACTGGTTATCTGGGGGGCACCACTGACTTTGCCGTCGACGGCGCGAGTTCTGCAGCTCAGGCGCAGAGCATATACTTTGGAACGCTCAGCCCGGATCCCGCCACCGGTACGACCCTCTGCGGCAACAACCACTATTGCGCGGTGAAGCTGACGCAGAGCACGCTGCAATAGGAAAATTACGCCCGCGGTCAATGCGGGCAAGACTAGGTTTGATTGAGACGGGCAACGGTTGATCGATCAGAGCGACTATGATCGATGATCGATTGCGACGAAGCCGGCTAGGACGCCTTCTTGTTGCGGTGGCACTGCGATGAGCCACCAACCTTTCCACAACTCAGCGCCTGCGTTTCGAAGACACGCTCGTAGCGGAACGCAGGTTTCGTATAGGGCTTGCGGGCTTGCGTGGGCTCAGGCCTCGGTTTTGTTTCTTCAGTTTTTACCGGATTCCCGTTCAGCGTTTTCAACTTTCACCTCGAACACAAACTCTTAACCCCAGAACCAGGTTCAGCAACACGATCCCGCGGAGTGAGAATTATATCTTACCGAGGCGTTCGCCGGAAGGCCGCGCGCTTTTACTCCGCCGGCGGTTTGAGGGCATGCCCGCGGAGAGCTTGAACCACTAACGACACAGAAGATCACGAAGGATTTTGATCGCGGCGTTTTCGCCGTGCAGAGAGCCTGCCTTGAGCCCGTCGACGGACGATCTGCGTAGGATGATCTGCGTGGGATGATCTGCGTGCTTAGAGATCGATCTTGCCAGATCGCGCTGGCCAGTGCGAGATTGCCCACCAGCTTCAGTCGCCGGCTGTCCCCAGGAGGAATCCGTTGGCTTCTTCTTGCTCAGCCACCAATCCTTCGGGGAGGGTGCCGCGGTTGTATTCCGCCATACGATTTTTCCACTTGAGAAAGTCGGTGATGCTCTCGGGTTCGATGCGGATTTCGACGCGCCGCAAACTCGCCAGTAGCAGATTCATCTCGTTCTGGAAACCGGCCGCGGAGCGCAGGTTCTTGGCTGAGCTTCTGACCCGCTCGATTTCGCGTCCGCTCAGCTCCAGCAGACCCCAGCCTGCGGGCAGTTCGTCGATGCGGATCAGGCCGCGCGGCGCCAGGTAATAGCGTTCACAGCCGACGCCATTCTCCGGCCGTTGCCGGAAGGGCTTGGCGCGATCGGCGAGAAAATCCGCGCGCGACACTTTGCTCTCGACCAGGACAGAGTGGCACTGGCGCTTCCAGCCGATAGCATCGGGCATCTCGCCGCTGACGCAAGCCTGTTCGCTGAGCACGACGCCGCAGCGATAACGCCGCAGCCAGGCCACCGCCGTCGCGACCAATTTCGCATGAGTCATAAGTCTCAAGAAAGTCTGGGAGCAGAACGGCATTCTGAGAAGTGTCAGAGTAGCTTCGTGGCAGGAAAGCAAAGGGCAGGAAAAGCAGGAGCAGGAAAAACAAAGAACAGGAAAAACAAAAGCTAGGAAAGGCAACGGTGACGCTGCCGTCCGTTTGCCCTCTGGCTTGCCTTTCCTGCCTTTGCATTTGCTTTTCCTGATCTTTGTTTTTCCTGTTCTTAGCTTTTCCTGCTCCTGCTTTTCCTGCCTTTCCAGTTACTCTCGTAACTCCTTTACCCATCTCCAATTACAGAAGTATTACAAAGAAACGGACCCATTCTTGGTATCGTCCTATGCGGACCCCAATCAAACAGGTGTAGAGAGAAAACGAGGTTAGAAAACGAACCATGAGCGAGACCATGCGCGAAACAATTCATGAAGTAACCAGCCAGGAAATGCGCGATACCGGAGAAGGCACCAACCGCCGCGAGCGCGCCAACCGCGACGGCTTCAACTGGGGTACGGCGATTGCCATGGGCCTCTTTCATTTGGGTGCGATAGCGGCATTATTTTTCTTTACCTGGAAAGCATTCTTTGTCGCCATTTTCTTATGGTGGGTTTCGGGCAGTCTCGGCATCGGCATGAGCTATCACCGTCTCCTGACGCATCGCGGATACAAGACTCCGAAGTGGGTGGAATATTTTCTGACCTGGTGTGCCACGCTGGCGCTCGAAGGCGGACCGATTTTCTGGGTGGCGACGCACCGCATTCATCATCAGTTCTCGGACGACGAAGGCGATCCGCATTCTCCCATCGACGGCAAGTGGTGGTCGCACATGGGTTGGATCCTGATGGGCAAGTCGATGCATCACGACACCACGACCCTAGCCCGTTACGTGCCCGACCTGACCAAAGATAAAGTTCACGTCTGGCTGACCAAGTATCATTGGACGTCAAACGTTATTCTAGGCGTCATTCTTTACGCCATCGGCGGCTTGCCATTCCTGCTCTGGGGAGTGTTCATGCGCACGGTGGTCGGCCTGCATTCCACCTGGATGGTGAACTCGATCACCCACATGTGGGGTACGCGGCGCTTCGTGACCAAAGATCTTTCAACCAACAACTTTGTGATTGCGCTGCTGACCTTTGGCGAAGGCTGGCACAACAATCACCATGCCCATCCGGTGTCTGCGCGTCATGGATTGAAGTGGTACGAAATCGACATGAACTGGTACGGCATCTGGGCGCTGAAGAAACTGGGATTGGCGCGGCATGTGTACAAGATCGAACTGGAAAAGCTTCCACCGAAACCTGCGCTGGTGCACGATGTGAAAGCGGCTGCAGTGCTGGCGGCTGCTGCGGGCAACGATTAGAACCTCTTCACCGCCGAGCCGCCGAGCCGCCGAGAAACCGGAGAATACTCTCCGGTTTTTTCTTTTTCCAGAATTTCTCGGCGTACCTCAGCGTCTCGGCGGTGAAATGATTAGAATCTCCCTGTGCGCATTATCAGCCGCCAGAAGGCAATCTACACTTTTCTCTCGCTGGGCGTGTGCCTGGCGGCAGTGGCATTCGCGGTTGGCAGCGGATGGATTATCCTCAACTGGCGCGAGGGCATCCGCGTCTTTCTTGGCATCATTTTCTTTGGTGCAATCGTAGCCGGCCTCGTCCTCAACACGATTTTTCTGGTCCGCGAAATTCGCCGCAACGAGCAGCACGACAGTTTCATCAATGCGGTCACCCATGAACTGAAGACACCCATTGCTTCGATACGCCTCTACCTGCAAACTTTGCAGCGGCGGGAAGTGGCGGAGGCGCAGCGACGGCAGTTCTACGAGTTAATGCTGGTCGATACCGAGCGCCTGCTGCATACCGTCGAACAGGTTTTGAAGGCGGGAGAGGCGGCGCAGAAGAAGAGTCCAGCGCAGCGCTCGCCAGTGGAGTTCGATGCGCTGGTACGCGAGTGTATGGAACTGGCGCGAACTCGCCACCATCTACAAGCCGCTGACCTTGACTATCGCTCATCCCTGCCAAATGGCGGACGGGCGCGCGTGGTCGGCGATCCCGAGGAGTTGCGCACGGCGGTTTCGAACCTGTTAGATAACGCCGTAAAGTACTCGCCCGACGGCGTGCGTATTTCCGTCGAACTAGATTCTCCAGACGAAAAGCGGCTCGTGCTGCGCGTGCGCGATCAAGGCGTTGGAATTCCTGAACATGAGTTGAAACGCATCTTCAAACGGTTCTATCGGGTGACCCAGCGCTCGCTCTCGCAAGTCAAGGGCACCGGACTCGGATTGTTTATCGTGCGCTCGATCGCGCGCAAACACGGAGGCCGCGTATTCGCCGAGAGCAAAGGCGCCGGCAAAGGCACGACCGTGACTCTCGAATTGCCTAGAAAAGAACTGCGCAGGAAAGAATTGCCTGGAAAAGAATTGCCGCGGAAAGAGACCGTTGCATGAGCCGCGTCCTTGTTGTCGAAGATGAGGCGCATCTGGCCGATGGCCTGCGCTTTAACCTGCAAGCCGAAGGGCACGCCGTCGAGGTCGCCGCCGACGGCGAAACCGCTCTCGATCGGCTAGTCGGCAAAAGTGAACGCTTCGACGCCGTGGTGCTTGATGTGATGTTGCCCGGCAAAAGCGGCTTCGATGTCGCGTCCTCGCTGCGCGAGAAAAAGAATTACGTGCCCATTCTGATGCTAACCGCGCGCGGGCGTCCTGAAGATGTGTTGCAGGGGTTCGCGGCCGGTGCCGACGATTATCTGCCCAAGCCGTTTGAGTTGGCGATTCTAATTGCGCGCCTGGAGAGCTTGCTGCGGCGCAGCGTGTGGATGAAAGGGCCGGAGCCGGCGGATGAGGTTTCTCCGTCTAGAAAAGGACGAGACGAGGGGCCCGCGGCCGAGCACGAAGCCGCCGATGATACATTTCATTTTGCCGGCAAGTCCATCGATTTCGCCGAACTCGAACTGCGCTCCTTGGGCAATACGATTCACCTGACCGTGATGGAGGCGGAGTTTCTGCGCTATCTTGTGCAGAGCGAAGGCCGCGTGGTTTCGCGCAAAGCGATTCTCGAAGAAGTGTGGGGATTGCACGAAGACACCGACACGCGCGCGATCGATAACTTCATGGTCCGGCTGCGCCGCTACATCGAAGACGATCCGGCGCGTCCCAGGCATTTGCAAACCGTGCGCGGAGTGGGATATAGGTTTGTGGCCGAGCCAGAGGAATAACGCCAGAAGAATAACGCCAGAGGAATAACGAAAGAGGCAGCCGATGAGTGATGCGCATTCGAGTGAGCTTCAGACAGATTCAAATAGCGAGCCCGACTGGAAGACGCACGGCCTGCGTATCATTCGCAGCGGCGAACTGGACACGAACACGCCGCAGACCCCGGGTATGACGCGCGCCGAAGCCATCTCGCATGCCAGCGCAGGCGCGCAGAAACTTTGGGCGGGAACGGTCGTCGTGCATCCCAATGCCAAGACCGGCCCTCATCATCATGGCGAGCTGGAGACCGTCATCTACGTCGTGCGCGGCCGCGCCCGCTTTCGCTGGGGAAACAATCTGGAGTTTGTCGACGAAGCCGGCCCCGGAGACTTCGTCTACGTTCCTCCTTACGTGCCTCATCAGGAGCTGAATGCCCGCAAAGATCAGCCGGTCGAAGCGGTCATTGTCCGCAGCGGCCAGGATCCGATCGTCGTCAATCTCGACATTCCGAGTCCAGAGGACGCTGCGGACAATCCGCAGGATGACCCCTTCCACTCCGCGCCGAAGCGTTGAATTTCTAGAAGTGGAATGGAATTGCAAAATATCGCGGCCGTTAGTGCTGCTTGGCAGAAGAGCTAGCCGCCAGTTCGCGGAAGAGGCCCAAAAGAGACGCCGCGGCCTGCTGATCGGACAGATTTTCCAGCGCCACCGTGGCCGTAAAGTGCGGCGCGGTAGAGTTGAAGCGCACTCCGACAAAATCTTTATCGCGCCACGACGCGAGCGCGTTCACCACCGGGCTCAGTTCGACGGGCCAGTCTTCCTTGGTCGTAAGAATGACCGGGCCGGGGCGGCCAATGGTCCACGCGCGGCCATCGGCTAAAACGTCGCCTGACTTTTTCATGCCCAACTTCTTCGTCCCAGACTGCTTGGTGGCAGGCTTCTTCGCTCCCGAATAACCTGACCAGCGATGGCGAATCACGTCGAGGTGAAAGCCTGGCGGAAATCCCATGTTGGCCTCAAACGTCAGCGTCTCCTGCTGCTGGCGCCAGCGGCTAAGAGCCCACTGCATCGGCAGCGGACGCGGCAAAAGGCGAATCGTCAGACGGGCATCATCGAACCAGCGCGAGGAAAGATGCAGCGTCGCCTTCAGGCGCGAGCTGCTCGCCTGCCAGCGCAGATCGTCAACGCGCCCTTTTCCCAGGCACGCTGCCTGCACCCATTGCAGCACGTTCCCTGCGCGCCTCCGGTTGTACCGCACGAACCACGCGTACCAGAGGAAACAGACGGCGAGCGCCGCGCCAACATCGATGAGGAGGAAACGGAACATGAACCGGGCTGCCCCTGCCGTGAAATCCTACGTCTAATAGATGCAAATGCGCAAGGGGAGGAAACGCAAAAAAATTGTGGAATAGAACAAATTTCCCGGCGAAGGAATCCGGTCCACTTTGCCGATACTCTCCCGCTACAATGGCCGCGTGCCGTTTCGCATCCGACAATTCAAGCAAGCCGATTTTCAGACGCTTTGGCAGATCGACCAGGCCTGCTTTGAGCCGCAACTCGCTTACTCGCAGGCGGAGTTGGATTTTTATATGCGGCGTCCAGGATCGTTCACCCTGGTGGCGCAGGGTCAGGATGAAGACCTCCGTGAAGAAGATGACGCCGAATCCGCGATTCTCGGGTTCATCGTGGCCGAGAACCGTCGCCGAACCGGCCACATCATCACCATCGATGTGGTCGAGCAGGCGCGGCGCTCCGGAGTGGGCTCGGCCCTGATGCAGGCTGCGGAAGCGAAGCTGCTGCGCGAGGGCGCAACCTCGGTCGCCCTCGAAACTCCGGTCAATAACGCTGCGGCGATTCGCTTCTACAAGAGCGAGGGATACTTCGTCGAAAAGACGATCGCGGGTTACTATTCAAACCAGATGGATGCGCTGGTGATGACGAAAGCGCTGACGGAATGAGTTCATAGTGAGATTCCGGTCGTAGATTCGCCGCGGTTTCGGCAAGGGCACGAGTTCCAGAGATTGCGGAAAAACACTGATTTGCTCCTGCCTTTGGGTGGCGCAGCGGTTTACCGCTGCGATAAGAGGCCTAATCTACAAACTTGTCATCCTGAGCGTAGCCGAGCCATGCGCGAAGCGAATGGCTCAGTGGAGTCGAAGGACCCCTACCCCTCCCCAGCTTTCCAACTCGCACGACGAATCCCGCACTCGCCCTTTGGGTGGCGCAGCGGTTTACCGCTGCGATAAGAGACCTAATCTACAAACTTGTCATCCTGAGCGTAGCCGAGCCATGCGCGAAGCGAATGGCTCAGCGGAGTCGAAGGACCCCTACCCCTCCCCAGCTTTCCAACTCGCACGACGAATCCTGCACTCGCCTTTCGGGTGGCGCAGCGGTTTACCGCTGCGATAAGAGGCCTAATCTACAAACTTGTCATCCTGAGCGTAGCCGAGCCATGCGCGAAGCGAATGGCTCAGCGGAGTCGAAGGACCCCTACCCCTCCCCAGCTTTCCAACTCGCACGACGAATCCTGCACTCGCCTTTTGGGTGGCGCAGCGGTTTACCGCTGCGATAAACGGGCTGTTTTCAACGCCGGCTTCAGCCGCTGCGGCCATGCTGCCGCGAGAAAAACACCATTTCCGCCGCCTCTTCCACTCGCGCCGCCGAGTCGCTGAAAATGCGTCCGCGCTTTTGCGCCTGAGGCATGCTTCCATTGCCTGCAATGACTTTTTCCGCAAGCTGTAAGCCTCTGGGCTACACTGGTTCCTCCCCACTGGGCCGGATGCGTTGATGAAGCTCGCAATTCAAGGAGAACTCGGTTCTTTCAGCCACGAGGCCGCCGAAACCATGCTGCCGCGAGCGGAGGTCGTCCCCTGCGCGCGTTCGCTCGAAGTCTTCGATCGCGTGCAGCGCAAATCCGTCGACGGAGCCGTCATCCCCATCGAGAATTCGCTGGCCGGTTCGGTCGCCGAACATTTCGATCTTCTCCTCAGCCGCGACGTGCACATCGTCCGCGAGTTTCGCCTGCGCATCGTGCACAACCTGATCGCCCTGCCCGGCACCAAGTTTAAAGATGTCCGCCGCGTCTTCTCGCATCCCGTAGCGCTCGATCAATGCCGCGACCTCTTCGCCAAAAATCCCAAGCTGGAGCCAGTTCCCTTCTACGACACCGCCGGAAGCGTGAAGCACGTTGTAGCCGAGAGCTTGCACGATGCCACCGGAATCGCCAGCCGGAGAGCCGCCGAAGTTTACAAGGGAAAGATTCTGAAAGCAGGCGTCGAGGACGACAAGAAAAACTTCACCCGCTTCTTTCTAATCAAGCGCGGAAAGCCGCAGGCCGCGCGCGATGCCAATAAGACTTCGCTGGCTTTCAGTACGAAGAACATTCCCGGCAGCCTGTTCAAGGCGCTCAGTGTCTTCGCCCTGCGCGATATCAGCCTGAGCAAGATTGAGTCGCGTCCGCTGCGCGGGCGTCCCTGGGAGTACGCATTCTTCGTCGACCTGCTGCGCGGAGACGACGAAGACACGCGCAACGCGATGCGCCATTTGGGCGAGATCTCAGACCTGGTGAAGGTGCTGGGATTTTATGCGGAGGCATGACGCATTCGGCTCGATGTTTACAGGTTAGGACAATAACTAACTTGACTCATCCAATGGAGTAGGGTGGGCATCGGCCAATTGTTGCTGAGAAAGAATGGGGTAATTCCCAGAGTTGCCCTATGCAGGGATGTTTAAGGCTCTAGCGGAGGTGGTTCGCTTGAGCGGAGCAGGCGAAAGAGTGTATCTGACGGTTGCAGGTTCATACATGGATGAGAGTTTCGACCCGAAACGCGCAGGACAAGCGCGCGGATTTTTCGTTGTCGCCGGCCTAATGGGTCGGGGCTGGGCGATTTTCGAGTTAGAGCGCAATTGGGAAAAGTTACTGGAGAAGCACGGGCTTCAATATTTCAAGGCATCAGAGTGCGAACTCGGGAAGAAACAGTTCGAGAGGTTCTCGAAAGACTCCAAGAATATCTCCCCGGCCGAGCGCAAGTTGCTCGACGAAATCAGTCTAGAATTCATCAACACTATTCCTCATCCAATAAAATTCGACACCCAACGTTACTTGGCCGCTTCTGGCGTGGCAATCCTGCAAGAGGATTTCTATGAAGTTATCAAAGACGCACATGCGCGCGCAGTACTTGGCGAGAATCCCTATCGTTTGGCCTATGACATTGCGTTTGTCGCGTCAGCATGGCTAATGAAGCAACTGGGCGAGGGGTGGGGCGTGTCAATTGTTGCCGATGAGCACGAAATCTATAGCCCGCTAGCGCCAGAGGCGTACAGGAACCTGAAAGAAAAAAATCCCAAAGCGGCGGAATATCTACTTTCCTTCACTAGTATTGATGAAAAGAAATGTGCTCCCGTGCAAGCGGCTGACGCCGTGGTCTACGAAGTCCGGCGCGCCCTGAATACCAAGCACAAGATTCCGGGGCTGGTGGACGCAGCATATCGGGAACAATTCAAAGTTCTTTGCAACGGAGGAGCCGTCGCGCATATTGCCGAAACTAGAAAACTACAATTAGAGTGGATTGCGGCAAACCATAAACCGGGAGAGCCTTTCAAGCTCGATGAACTCATGAACAACGAGATAGGAGACAATGTTGACCTTTTCGGGATTCGGCAATCATGACCCAAGAAAAATCGGCCGGTGGCCCATTCTAAATTTCGCGCATTTTGCGAAATTTAGAGTGGGGAATTTGCGCGGGGATCGATCAGAACGGACGACCCACGACCTGAGCGCCCCGAGGACTCTCTCACAGTAGAACTGCCCCACTCAAGCCAAAACCGGGATTGAACGGGCCACCGATCCCTAGAGCGAGAAAAGAACATCGAACACCTTCTAACCCCACTGAAATCATTACGAAACGCGATGTAACTATATATTTGTACGGACGAACAATGGCAAATATATACTTGACACACGCGAACAACCGGCGTATAGTTTTGAGTTATGAAGCCGCCGAAAACACTCCAAGACGCTATCGTTTACTTCTCCGACGCCGACCGCGCTTTTGAGTATGCAAAGAACCTGCGCTGGCCGGATGGCAAGGTCATTTGTCCACGTTGCGAGTCCGAGCAGAACTATTTCATCAAGACTCGGAAGATTTGGCTTTGCCGTGGCTGCAATAAGCAATTCACGATCAAGGTCGGCACGATCTTTGAAGATTCCGCCCTCGGTATGGACAAGTGGATGGCCGCTTTCTGGATGCTCTGCAATTGCAAGAACGGAGTATCTAGCATGGAGATTCACCGCACGATTGGAGTTACGCAAAAGTCGGCATGGTTCATGCTGCAACGCCTTCGGCTCGCGATGCAAGATGGTTTCTATACGACCAAATTGGGCAGCAAGGGACACGAGGTAGAGGTGGACGAAACCTTCATAGGCGGCAAGGCGCGGAACATGCACAAGAACCGCAAAGCGAAGCTCACTGGCCGCATAGATGACGACAAAGCCGTGGTAGTGGGATTCATGGAGCGCGGCGGTCGGGTTCGCACTGAGATCGTGACGCAACGCCGCAAGCACAATATGCAACCGCTCGTTCGGGAGCACGTTCAAGCTGGCGCGGCTCTCTATACCGATGCACTCAAGTCCTACATCGGACTCGACAAGCATTACGAGCATGAAGTGATTGACCATGCGGTTGAATATGTGCGCGGCAAGGTTCACACGAATATGATCGAAAATTTCTGGTCGCTTGTGAAACGCGCCCTTCATGGAACGTATGTGAGCGTGGAACCTTTTCATCTGTATCGCTACCTTGATGAACAAATGTTTCGTTTCAACAACCGCAAGAAAATGAATGACTCGCAACGCTTCGCGCTCGCTATGTCTCAGGTCGGCGGCAAGCGCCTTACCTACGCCGATCTGACAGGTAAGAACGAATCGCCGCGCCACGAAACGACAGGGACGGGGGAAATCGCATACCCACCAATGCCTTTCTAGTCCTTGTCGCGCATCTTCGGTTTCTGCTCCGAAGGAACGGCCTTCATGCGCTTCTTCGGTAGCTTTGCAGTTGAGTCTTTGGGAACCTTGAAGAGGGCTTTCATTCCCTCTTCAAAGTTCTCCGTTGCTTGTCGGCCTTCGATGTATTCGGGAGTTTTCATGGATGTTTTATTTCTACTTCTTCGTCAATCGGAATACGCCTGCCTCCTTCACTTGGTGCTGTTTCATAGCTTCCCGTAATTCTTAAACCAGACGGAGCAGTACTAGGATTTCCACCTTTAGACGCGATTGCAGTTATTTTGATCTGTTCCTTGGATTCTAACCTTGGGCAATAAACTCTGTACCGAACGGACGGAAAAGCGTTTCTCATCGAATCCTCTACCATGGGACTGATATCTGCAGCGCTACCATCAACCCCATTTACTATTAATGGCGGGAATGTAGGGAAAATAGGTAATTTGTGAAATTCGACAGCAGAGACGGTGCTTGTCTGAGACATTCCAAGAAATACTCCATGTCCTCCATGTCCCTCAGGTGTCATGGTCACGTCCACATTTACCATTGGGTACTCGTACTCAGATTTAATAACAATCCGCAGCTCGATATCATCCTTATCCCATCTGACTCCGGCAATTTCAAATCCATCTTTATAGCCTAGATTTGGATTCTCGGCACTGAAGCGAAGATATGATGCCATGCTTGGCCAAAAATGCCACGTTATAAGCGCTATACAGGTGCAACCGATGGAGAACGTCAATAGAAATGCTGCAATATTACGTGTGTCTTTCCTGAAGTAATCACTTAGTCCATAAGCCAATAGCAAAACTTGTCCGGCCACTAACCAACAAATTTCGAGATTACTGGGCAGGTGAAAAAATGCAGCTGCGAGAGGGACTATCAAGAGGAATGCCCCCCTCTTGAACCTAGATTTCGGCATACGCCACATGCTGGGAGCGCCGATTCGATTAGCGAGGCTAAACATGACTCCCCACACAACCAGCGCAAGGTAAGCGACCAAAGACCAAGTGAATCCGGGAGAATCGGCGCAGGGGCACACTTCCAGTATGAAGTGTTTTGCGAGGTGTGTCTAGTATATATTCGCCCGAACAATAAACGCAAATGTTCCACGTGGAACATTCGTACATACACTTCCGCCACCACAAATGTTCCACGTGGAACATTTGTATGTACAACCGCTCAGAAGGCGAACCGAGCACCGATGGTCGGAGCAAAGTTGTTGTTGCTGAAATAGGGGACGCCGGGGCCATGAGGGATGGCGATGGCTAGTCCTCCGCTCACCCAGGAATAGGCGATTCCGGCAAAAGCGTCGAAGCGCTTGGTGAAGTGATGATCCACGTAGAGCGATCCCTCGTTGAGCGTGCCGGCGCAGGAACTGCGGAATCCGGCTGAGGCCGAGCACTCCGGCGGACTACGGAAATCATTCTGCCGCTGTTGATACCAGGCGAAAGTGAAATCGGTTTTGCTGCGGTAGGTGTACTTCGCGCCCGTCCACCAGATGTTCAACAATTTTTCGGAATCAAGATTGTTGTCTTCGACTCCGCTCATGTAATAGCCGCCCTGGTCCGCGGCGCCGACACCCAACGGGTTCGCCGGATTATTCTGCCAGATGTATTCGTAACCGGCAAAAAACTTGAACGGCTCCCACACATACTTGGCAGCGACCATGATGGCGTTGTTGTCGGTCACGATGCCATAGACGGTGCCGTTCGGGTCAACCAGATTGGGTCCCAGGCCGGGCCCTCCGTTGATGGGGTTGGTGTTGATGCTGTCGGTGGTCGACTGATATTGCCCTGCGGAACTCAGACTCTGAGGCCCGAGCAAGGGGTTCAATACGCTGATCGCCTGATTGTAATGCTGGAAGACGAGGTCGGCGGAGAACTTGCGCTGATCTCGACCGATGTTTCCGCCGAGGTCGAAACCGTAGGCGTTGTTAT
>Ga0210396_10000355_pt1 | contig 63924 bp, 47 predicted proteins | sample IncBWH17OmetaG_FD_155466 | JGI IMG/M metagenome (GOLD analysis project Ga0210396, IMG submission 155466) | Forest soil microbial communities from Barre Woods Harvard Forest LTER site, Petersham, Massachusetts, United States - Inc-BW-H-17-O ... | reverse complement strand
ATAAACCCAGACTGACCCATGGCTGCCTGTTCGCCTCCGGACATCACGGTCCGACTGTGGACACCTTTGAACGAGAGCGGTGTTCTCTTGTCTCTGTACTATCAGTGGTTTAGGCCCTGCACTATATTGGTAAGAGCATTGCACGCAGGTTTGCGGCGGACTTGATCCGTTTTGCCTTGTATTGGCCCGCGGAATCAGCTTGCCTGAGGAGGACGAACCTGAGATGACGGGCCTCGCACACGACGTTCGCTGCGCGCTGCGGCAGTTGCGCAAGAGCCCTGGCTTCACTACGGTCACGGTTCTCACCTTAGCCCTCGGTATCGGAGCTAATACCGCCATCTTTAGTGTGGTGAACGGAGTATTGCTGAACCCCTTGCCGTTCCACAATGCCAGCCGCATCGTCTCCATGTTTCAGGACAACCCGAATTTTTTCAAAGGGTCGATCTCCTATCCCAACTTTCTCGATTGGCAGCGCGACAATCGTTCCTTTGAGGCAATGGCCGCATACCGCTCGACAGATGGCAGCATCACGGGCGTGGGCCAGCCGGAGAATGTGCAGGCAGAGCGCGTGTCTGCAAACTTCTTTCCGATTCTCGGGGTGAACCCAATCCTGGGACGCAATTTCACTTCCGAGGAAGATCGGCGCGGCGCCAGCCCGACGGCCCTGATCTCGGAAGGGTTGTGGAAGCGAAAGTTCGCTTCGGACCGGAACGTGATTGGCCAACGGCTCATCGTAGGGGGGCAGCCGCGCACGATCATCGGCGTCATTCCAGCTTCGTTTCGATTGCATGTCTTCAACTTCAGAACCGCCGATGTGTACGAAGCCATCGGGGAAGAGACCGATCCGACCTTTTTCCTCCGGGATTCGTACCGGGGCATGGATGCTATTGGCTTGTTGAAGTCTGGGGTCACGCTGGCGCAGGCGCGTGACGATATGAAGCGAGTGAATGCCGGCCTCGCGAATGCCTATCCCAACATTGACGGCAATATCAAAGCCAACATCATCCCTTTGAAAGACAATATCGTTGGTGACATGCGGTCGGCGCTGCTGGTGCTGCTGGGGGCGGTGGGATTCGTCTTACTGATCGCCTGCGTGAATGTCGCCAATCTGCTGCTTGCCCGATCAACGGCGCGCCAGCGCGACTTCTCCGTGCGTGCCGCGCTGGGTGCGGGCCAGATACGGATTCTGCGCCAGTTGCTTACCGAAAGCGTTCTGCTCTCGGCGCTGGGCGGTGGTTTCGGACTGATTCTGGCGAGGTTGGGAACAACCGCGGCCCTTGCGGCTGTGCCGGAAGCCGTTCCGCGCGCCGAGGAAATCGGGATCCACCTCCCTGTGTTGCTGTTCACCATCTTTGTTTCGGTTCTTACCGGAATCATGTTTGGTCTGCTGCCTGCCATAAGGATGTCGCGAACCGACATCAGTGGAAGCCTCAAGGACAGCGGGCGCGCCATCTCCGGACCCCGTACTCGCATGCAGTCTGCCTTGGTGATGGGCGAAATGGCGATGGCGCTGGTGCTACTGGTGGGCGCGGGGCTGATGTGCCGCACCTTGGTGCAATTGTGGAAAGTCGATCCTGGCTTCGATCCGCGCAACCTCTCGCGTTTTGCAGTGAGGCCACCGCCTTCTCTAAAAAATCAATCTTCGGAAACGATCCGCGCTGCGCTTCGGCAAATCAGCGCGACGCTCCAGAGTGTGCCGGGAGTTGAGGCCGTGTCCTTGCATGATGGCGCCCTTCTCATGGAAAGCGACAGTGAGAGGGGATTTTTGCTCGAAGGGCAAGAGCCGCCCACGCAGCGAACTGAGAATATTCAGCTGACTTTGGAACACACAGTAGGACCGGAGTATCTGAAAACCATGCGCATTCCCCTCCTTCGGGGCCGCTTCCTAAGCGACGAGGACAATGAGAACGCTGCGCGCGTGGTAGTGATTGACGCAGGCTTCGCGCAACAATATTTCGCCGGCCAAGACCCGATCGGCAAACACATCCGCATTTTTGACTTCGACGGCGATTCCAACCAACGCGTCTTTGTACCTCTGGTGATTGTTGGTGTGGTTGGGCACGTGAATCAGTTTGGACTCGCCGAAGACGCTAGCCATCCCCTGCAAGCCCAGATGTACTGGCCAATCATGCAAAATGGGACCCGCGACACCAAGAGTCTCGCCCAGGGATTCAATGTATTTGTTCGCTCCAAAACGCCGCTCGCCCCTGCAGCTTTTTTCGAGTCGATTCGCCAGAAACTCCTGGCGAGCAACCGGGACATCATCGTTTACGACAACGAATCCGAGGAGGCGGTGGTGGCGGACTCCATCGCCAGCCAGCGTTTCTCTGTCATCCTGCTGGGCGCATTCGCAGGGCTGGCTCTGTTGCTGGCTGGCACTGGAATCTATGGCGTGCTGTCGTACCTGGTCGGGCAGCGTACACGGGAAATCGGTGTGCGCATGGCGCTGGGGGCGCGGCAACTTGATGTGCTGCGCATGGTGCTGCAAGACGGAGCGCGCATGACGCTGACCGGCACGGCGATTGGAATCGTCGCCGCCCTGGGTTTGACCCGACTGATGGCGAGCATGCTGTTCGGGGTTAAGCCGACCGACCCGATTACATTCGGCTTGGTCGCGGTGGTTTTGTGCGGCATCGCCTTATTGGCCGGTTATGTGCCTGCGCGGCGCGCGGCCAAGGTCGATCCCATGGTGGCGCTGCGATACGAGTAATCGCTCACAAATACCTCAGCATGATTCTCATGCCGCCGAGGCGGACCATGCCGTGCTGCGACCAGCGCGGATACAAGAAGGATGGCTTTCATCTGCGGACCTCCTATGCCCAGCACGAAATGGCATCATTTTATACACCCAGTTCACTCAATTGTTGAAAAATCGCCATTACGCTCCGTCGAAAATCCTCTCCGGACCTAAATAGCAGGCTTGGGCGCAAGTTGGTTTATGGGAGTGATGGGTAACCTCGTAGCCAAGCTTACGAAGGGCTCGCGCCAGCATCTGTGCACGTTGCTTCTTTTTCCCGGGGACCCACTTCGTGGCCTTGCTCGATAAATCGCACGCCTTCATGCAAGATCCTCCAAACTACGCGACAGAGTCGATGGGCAACGGCCCAGACAGCGGACTGATAGCCTAGGCGGGGCAGCAGACGGCGGAACACGACCTGAAAATGACTGCCTTTCTTGGCGACGGCAGCGTGCGCGGCTTGGTTCAGCACTCGACGCAGGTATTTATTGCCTTTCGCGCAGCGACTGCTATGGTTCTCTTCCGCGCTTTCTTGCTTGCCCGGACAGGTTCCCACCCAAGACGTCAACTCCGCCGCCGACGAGAAGGTACTGGCCTGCGCCCCTACCTCGGCGATGATCTGTTGTGCCGAATCCACTCCTGGGCCTGGTACTTCCGCCAGTCGGATTACAGCGTCCTGATGCGACTTCATGCTGTCGCGATCATGTTGTTAAGTTGAGCCATTTGCTGATCGATCAACTGCAACCGCTGCAGTTGTAAGGTCAGCATTCCCCGGTGTACGGGTTGCACTCTTCCGTCAAAGCATCCACCAGTTGCTCCTCCGTGCAGTGCAACCGCTCATCCCCCAGCTCTGCCAACTTCTTGGGATCGGTCTCGCCTTGCGCCAAAGCGTGCAGAATGCGAAGTCCACTGGCACCCAGTAAGTTGCTGACCACGATCGACAGCTTGATGCGCATTTCTTCCAGCAGACACTCCATCTGGTTCTGCAGTCGTACTCGGTCGCGCGTAAGCTGCACCTTCATGCGGGTGAGGCTGCGCCAAATACGCTGTTCCCCGTCGGGCACAAAACTCAAGATTAGCTCCTCGGCGATCAGCCGCCGCACCAGCCGCTCCGCATCTTTAAAGTCATGCTTGCGCCCTCGCGGAGCACGGTTGGAGAACGCCTGCGCCAAGTGCAAACGCATATGCGGTTCCAGCTCCAGCCACACCGATCGCCAGTACTGGGCCGTCGATTCCATCACCGCCTCTGCTACACCCTGCCCCTGTCACCAGATTCGGAATCGCTGCAACTCGCTCGGTAGCGTAACAAATCGTCGCCGTACCGGCTTCGCTTCCGGCTCTGTCGTATCCACCACCACTACCATCAATACTTTCTTGTGTACGTCGATCCCCGCCATCTTCATCGCTTCCTCCTGGCGTGGAAGCGGCTGAACGCACGTGTAAAAAGTTAAGCACCGTCACCTGCTACCACCCTTCCTCCTCGGAGGGTGGCGCGACATAGATTGGTTCAAAACGCGCGTTCCCGATCAAACTCAAAAACGGCCTCACTTCATCCAGAGCCTAAACCCACCTGCGCCGTCCACGCCCCATGAGCATACCTCCACAGACTCAACCAATTTTCATGTCAATGGGTGGGCCGCAGGCCCATGTAAACTCAAAACCCCTTCAATGAGCGAAATGGTCTGTTTTCGTCATCTAAGGGATCCGCCGCATTGACGTAGATTGCAAATGGCCATATAGTGCACGCGCCCTTCCTGTGGAGGATTTATGAAGCGCTTTTCCCGACCACGAGCGACAGCCGAACTTTCCGATTCACTCCATCATCGACTTAACTCCTACGCACTCGCCGCCAGCGCCGCCGGAGTCGGTGTGCTTGCAGTGGCACAGCCCGCGGACGCGAAGATCGTCTACACGCCTGCACATGTGGTTGTGGGATTGCATCATCCACTTCGGCTGGATCTCAACCACGATGGAGTCGTCGACTTTGCCATCCTAAATACGTTCAGTCCAGAATTGAACTATCACACCTTGGTTGCTTGCCAAAATGCCAGGCTCTCCTCAGGCAGCCGTGGTCTTTATATCTGCTACGGCTCTACGAACATGGTCAGAGTCACAGATGTTCAGGGCGGGTTCGAGCAGGCAGCCCTGACGCGCGGAGCGAAAATCCAATCTCGCAATAACTTCAGAATAGGCAGCGGCTTTATGGGAGTCGTCTATTATAGCTTCATGAGCGATACGCGCTGGGATGGCCTCTGGTTCAACGACGGCAAAGGCGTCAAGAATCGCTACCTCGGTCTGAAATTCAATATCAAGGGACAAATCCACTTCGGCTGGGCCCGCCTCACCGTCACGACTACCAAGCACGACTTCAAAGCGACTTTGACTGGCTACGCGTACGAAACAATCCCAGGCAAGCCGATCATCGCTGGTAAAACGATGGGGCCGGATGATACCACAGTTGCCCCCACGAGCCTTGGTCATCTTGCGGCAGGTGCCTCCGCAATTCCAGCGTGGCGTGTGAAGCGAGCTCAATCGATTACTCATTAACTCTGAAAGTCGCTTCTTTCCCCAAGCGAGGGCGAGACAGGTTTCGCCCCTTGTTGTTTGCCTGCAATCTCGCCGATTGCTGTCGAAAAATCGCCATAGCACTCATTGATCTCCGAGCGGAGGGTTTGAGTGTAATCTGGTTACATCAGTTATCGTGCAATCTGGTCCTGTTTTAGCAAGTACGGCACTCCGCGCCCGGCTCCCCGGGCGCGGATGCGACCGCCTTTGTTTCACCAGATTACTTTACTTCGTACTCTTCTTCAGGCCGAAGGCATAAACCTTGCCATCGGCGGAGCCAACATAGACCACCCCATTCGCCACGGCGGGCGAGGAAATCACCTCATTGCCGGTGGTGTAGCTCCACAGCTTGGCGCCGGTGCTGGCGTTCAGCGCATACACGTTGCCGTCATACGAGCCAACATAGACCACCCCATTCGCCACGGCGGGCGAGGATTCCACAAAGCTGCCGGTGGTGTAGCTCCACAGCTTAGCGCCGGTGCTGGCGTTTAGCGCATAGACGTTGTTGTCAAACGCGCCCACATAAACCACCCCATTCGCCACGGCAGGCGAGGAAGTCACCCCATAGCCGATGGTGTAGCTCCACAGAAAAGCGCCGGTGCTGGCGTTCAGCGCATACACGTTGTCGTAATCCGAACCAACATAGACCACCCCATTCGCCACGGCGGGCGAGGAATACACAGGTTCGCCGTTGGAGTAGCTCCACAGCAAACCGCCGGTACTGGCGTTTAGCGCATACATGTTGCTGTCGTCCGAGCCAACATAGACCACCCCATTCGCCACGGCGGGCGAGGAATACACAAGGCGGCCGGTGGTGTAGCTCCACAGCAAAGCGCCGGTGCTGGCCTTCAGCGCATACACGTTGCCGTCATACGAGCCAACATAGACCACCCCATTCGCCACGGCGGGCGAGGATTCCACAAAGCTGCCGGTGGTGTAGCTCCACAGCTTGGCGCCGGTGCTGGCGTCCAGCGCATATAGGTTGTTGTCCCACGAGCCAACATAGACCACCCCATTCGCCACGGCAGGCGAGGAAGTCACATGGCCGCCGGTTCGGTAGCTCCACAGCTTGGCGCCGGTACTGGCCTTCAGCGCATACACGTTGTGGTCAGTCGTGCCAACATAAACCACCCCATTCACCACGGCGGGCGAGGAATCCACAAAGCGGCCCGTGATGTGGCCCCATTTTCTTTGAAGGTTCCCAACATTGTTGACGTTGAGCACTTGTTCGAAGGGGTTAAAGCGCTGCATATTGACCCCGTGGAACTGTCTCCAATTCGTGGCGACCGTGCTCGCTGACTGCTGACCCCATGCCACCTGCAGCAAGCATGCACATACCATCAAAATCGAAATACGGATGCCTTTCATGACTGACCTCCAAGATAAACTAGTCTGACGGAAATACGTTTCCTGCAAATTCGGGTCATTGCCTCAAGGGGGCGCTGCGTCACTTTAGCTAGCTCTCCTCCCTGTCGGGACTCTGCTTACCCCGTTGGTCGGTCTTCAGCAGACGGCCTTGCCGTCTGTGCATCCACTCGGTTTGCCTGTGTCAATCGCCGGGCTTCCAGACAGCAGCGGGATAATTCCTTCTCCCCTTGGCGGTGCTTTGGACTGTCCTTCCTGCTGAACTTGTGCTTGCGAAATCCCCAGGATGGTTCTACAGAATCGTACGGCATCAGAAGCCAGAGCCTAGGAAGGGAACAGGCGGTCGGCTAGGAAGAGGCTTCCCACATCTGGTCGGCAACGGTACGCCCGGCAAGGGACCCGGGTCAATGTTAACTAAGTCGTTAGCGGGACTTGTTCACCCTCAGGGCAGGTTAGCAGTCGTAAGAAAGTTGTGGCGGTGCCGTTTGCTACCCAGAGGATGCAACTGTTGAAACATCGCGATTACACTCAAAACCCCCGAGGCTGCTTCCTGTCCCGAGTGTGTCATTTGGTGATGTCTTCTCCAATGTTCCACCTGTTGATGAGGTGGGCGATATGGTGGGGCGTCCTCCCCTTAAGCACAAACGAAACTTTTGGAGGCCAACACTTCTCGCCAAAGACAGGCCAGATTTCCAACAGATCTACGTCCCATGCCCCCGGCTTGTCTACGGGACGAATGCGATTGGTGGCGAACATCGGAAGGACGTGCATGGTGAGAACTTGAATCACGAGATGTCCAACAATGATTGTTACGACGCAGCCTTGAAATGCTTTAGGGATGCCATTTATCCCTCCAATGGTGTTCGTCAATCCCGCATGAAATGCCTTAACCTCAAGACGTCCGATCCAGGTAAGTGTATTGACAGGAAGAGCGCGTGACGGTGGCTTCATTCCAGTTCTTTCACACTCGGTGTAAAACGGTATTGGGCGTCGCTGTGGGGACGAACCATCAAGGATCATTGACTTCAGGATTGCCCACCGTGTTAGCAGTTTTTGCTGTATTGGCGGCAGGAGAGTCGGCTTGTCATTCATCATCGCAAGCATGTGCGGCTTGTTCTCACTCTCAATGGCGCTCATCCAACCGTTATTGCACTTTTGGCACACGCACTTGATTCGTACTTCAGGGTCGTCTACCCATTTGGCGAAGGTTTTTCCGAACTTAATGTGTATGGGCTCGACAGGTTTAAGGTCTTCTAGAATCCAGTCCGACCAAAGATGCTCCGCGCTATCAACTGGATTTGGGCAGAACAGACACTTTCTGGGCATTCTTATTCCCGAATAACAGTTGGTGCTTCGCTTTCACGACCGTAGCGCGTTTCATTCCTTGCAGAGTAATTGACGTAATATCCCCGATTTCACTCATTGACCGAGCCGTTTGGGTTTGCAATCCTCCGGCAGGTTTCCAAGAAGCCACTCGACGCCGCGCGCGGCCAGTTCGGCCCGTCTCTTGTCTGCTGGTTCCTCATGCGATAAGTTGGAAGGCGTTCGGCGTGACGGTGGGTCGCGAGGCCGTATAGTGAGCGTTGGATGGAAGCGGAAGTAATCCTCATTCAGCGTATCCCGGAGAAGTTCAGCAGATGAGGGCAGTGGCCATAAAGAAGGGGCAGAGCCGAGAGCAAGCAGCCGGTTTGCAGGAAACGGGAACGCTCCGGTGTGAAGGTTGCGGCGAGGAGTTCGTCATAGGTCACGATCTTGCGTCCGTGGATAAATGGCTCGCAGACAAACAAGCACATTGGCTCGAAAGAGTCCTTGCTGACGAGCACGAGCGCGAAAAGAAACACCCCGATCGACTGCGCGAGCGGATCAGGCTGGACAGCATCATCTGCGTCGTGGACGCGGACCAGGTCTTCGCCCACCCCGAGTATCCCCCACTGATGGAGCTCAAGCTCCGCCAGGTCGGATTCGCGGACATGCTGATCCTCAACAAGTTGGACCTTGCCGGTCCCGAGCAAGTTGGAAGAGTCAGAGCCTGGCTCGACGAGCACTTCAGCCCTCTGCGCATCGTCGAGACCAATTTTTGCGACGTGCCCTACGAGATTCTGTTGGGCGTCGGGCGCTTCGATCCTACGCGGGCAGCCATCAACTCGCACGCCGATAAACGCAGCTGCACTGACGCGAACTGTCATGACGATCACCATGAGCCCGACCACTCGAAAATGTTCAGTACCTGGAGTTACGAGACGGACCGACCGCTGGCGCTAGAGGCGTTGCGGGAAACACTGCGCAAGCTGCCGGGAAGTGTTTACCGGGCCAAAGGAGTGGTCTACACCACCGACGCGCCCCAGCGGCGGGCGGTGCTGCAGGTGGTCGGCAGGCGCGTGGATATCTCGTTACAAGACGAGTGGGGTGGGCGTGCACCACGCACGCAGATCGTAGCAATTGGTGCGGCCGGTAGCATTGACGCGATGCTGCTGGAAAAAACTTTCGCCTCCTGCATTTCTACCGCAGGTATTTAGCAGCTTCGTGAATTCCGGCTGGCAATTCGGCGGGCAGCCCTGCTGCGAAAAATGGAGACAAGGGCGCAGCGATGGCGGGAGCGGCGTCGGTCTCGGACGGCACCCTGTTGCTAAAGTGTCCACGAATCGGTTACGCAACTCGCCCTGGCGTCGCGGACACCGTTTCCTTCGGCCCATGCATGCGCGTTAGTTGGGAAAGAAGTCGGACGGCGCGTTCTCGTGCCTCATCGTGCACTTGAGCAGTTTGTGCGGGCGCGCACCATCCAATTGCAACGTGCCGTAGACTCACCGCTATTCCGCAAGAAACGCACCGTTACCGATCCAGAATTCTGTGAGGGATTTAAGATTCTTCTTGTATCCGCGGGTCACTGCGTATTCCTTCCCGCCTTTAACGCGAAGACCATACTTTCCCGTCGAGTACTCCTTGATCTCTAACACAAACGCGGTATTCACGAGCGCAGATCGATGGATCCGAATGAATCCGTATGGCTTGAGCTTTTCTGCCACAGCCGAGATTGACTCGCGGAGCAGGTAGGAGTCCGATTCCCGCTGCAGCAACACATAATTGCCCTCAGCTTGAACTGCGACCACATCGCCAGGATTGATGAAGAGAATCCTTCTTTTAGCTTTGATTGCGATCCTCGGGTACTGCGGAAGAGATAGCTTCTGCAACTGCGGCAAAGCGTCGATCAATTTCGCAGCTTGCTCGCCCTTTGCCCTCCGAGAGGCGCGGTCCAGGGCCTTGCCGATCTGTTCGTTCGAGAAAGGCTTTAACACGTAGTCTACAGTGTGTTTCTCGAAGGCTGCGATCGCATGTTCAAGGTGCTCCGTTACAAACACGATGGACAGTACCGGAAGGTCTCGTTCCCTAAGCTGATTTACTAGTTCAGCGCCCGACAGGTCCAACCTATTGATGTCGAGAAGCAAAACATCGTAGGAGTCCGTTTCCAGTTTCTCGAGCGCTTCGGGCGCATCGTTGGCCGAATCGAAATGCTCCACGTCGCTCCTCGCCGACAGGATGTTCGCCAAAGCCGTTTGGGCCACGGGTTCATCATCCACGATCAGGACGCGCATGGTTTCCCTCATCCATCTCTCCCGTCCGGTGTACACGGCTTGGCTGACCCCTCGGAAGCCGAGCCTAAGAGCGATAGCCGGAAAGAAAGACATCCCACGCCAAAAAGCATCGACCCATTCTCTCGCATTGCAGTGTGCCCCTACCTGCTCCTGACTGGATCCGCCGTTCCATCCGACCACCAGCCTGCGGGAACCATGAACACGTCGATTGGCTCCGGAGCTCCACTGAACTGTGGATTCAGCATGACAGGGGAGTTGGACAGATCTGCCCCCCAAACAGCACCATTCATGAGTGGAGTGTAAAACATCAGGTGAGCCATCCAGTTGTGGTGGCCGTCATCGCTGAGGTACTGTTCTTTCGACATCATGTAGGACATGGCTCCAGGCTCCAGAGGTGGGAGGTCTTGCTTTATGAATGTTTTGATGCCGTCGATAATCTGAGCTTTGGATTGACCGGCCAACACCATCTCTGTTCGTTTATACGTCATCGGCAGGATGGTGCGGGCAGCCGGCGGATTGAAGCAAATCGGACCTCGAATTTTAGGGTTCCAAAAATTAACAGCAAGTTCACCATCGAATGGGCCCATCCAGCCTCGCTCCACGACGCATACGAAACCGTTCTTGCCTTTGACTGCGGTTTCGTACCCATTCCGCCCAAGGACCAAGACCTCGGCATCGCTTGATATCGCCGCGGGCGCCGCACTCCGCGCCAGAGCAATCTCGGCATTTCGATCGGTCATTAAGTACTGGTCAAGCGGGGCCATGCTCGGATACGGCGCTTTGGCATTCTGCGCTTGCCCTTGCCACGCCGTGCTCAGCACGACCACCAGCGCGAAGCTTCCTAGTGCGATCGTCGTGACTATCTTTCGCTTCATTGATCCTCCTCTTCGTACCGACCTAAGTCCGCATTCAAACCTGTGATGCGGCAATCGCCGCTGATCGTTGTACCTCATACTCCGTACCAGCAGGTATGTGTGGAGAGCAACAAGACAGCGAACCTACCACTTGTTACTCGCGCACAGCCGGCATGATAGTTACGATGCATGTTACAACCCAAGAAGGCCGTGCGCTCTGGATCGCGCGGTGTGACCCCGCGGCGACTCGGTCTTCTTCTAGCAACTAACATACCAATTAGTATGCAGGTTTAAGAGTGCAGTTCTCGAGCGGAAGGCGAACAAGGGTGAAGAACAGCTTCAATATCGCGAACCCAGTTCTAATTCTGGCCTACCGAATCTCACAGCGTGTCCAGCGATCTCTACTGATATCCGTATGAATTGATCGGTGAGCTTGTTTTACTTCGTTTCCATAGCCGGTCAATTCGTCACTTTTTAGTCCCGTGAACACGCACCTGAGCATTGGAACCTCACGTATTTTCCTCCAAAGACGGCCCCCGGCTTGCCTTGTCCCAAATCAGCACTCTACGCGAGTACACCGCAACGTTGGTCAGCCAGTGACAGGCGGTCGCACGGAGCGGTCAGCATTCGGCCAGTTTTCGAAAGAGCTGGTTGAAGAAGAGAAACATGACACAACGAATAATTGATTGTTATTTCGTTTTGTTTGCGCTGATAGCGGTGTCGCCGCTATCGGGGGCAAGTGCGGGTCTTGTCCACTTCGGCCGGATAGATCCGCAGGACCAGTTTCTCAATTGAGTAGTTGGCGCCGAACTTTGTAGTCCAGGAGAATTCAAAATGACTTTCAATTTTCGAAACACGTTGATCACGTCGCTGCTGGTGGCCAGCCTCTTGGCGCCGGCCGCCTTCGCACAGTCGCTCATCTCTGGCGATATCGCGGGAACGGTCACCGACCCGAGCCATGCCGTCATCGCCAATGCGACCGTCGACCTCAAAAGCATCGACGAGGGCACAACCCAAAGCACAAAAACGAACGGTACCGGCTACTATCGCTTTTCCCTGTTAAAGCCTGGGAAGTATCAAGTCACCGTCAAGGAAACTGGCTTCTCCTCCGTCGGGGTTCCTGTAACAGTAGCCGTAGGCCAGACCTCGACTACTGACGTATCGTTGACTATGTCGGCCTCGACGGTGACCGTCGAAGTCACCGGCGCCGCGCCGGTCATAAATACGACCAGCGCCAGCATCTCCACACCGTATACGCAGCAGGAAGTTGCATTGCTGCCCAATCCCGGTGGCGACATCACCAACATTGCCCAGACTGCGCCTGGCGCTCAGATGAACAACACCGGTGGCTACGGCAACTTCACCATGAACGGCCTGCCCGCGACCTCGAACTTGTTCACCATCAACGGCGAGAATGACATGGATCCGTACTTCAACATCAACAATGCCGGCGCCACCAACCTGAGCATCGGCTCGAACGAGATTGAAGAAGCCACGGTGATCGCGAACGCCTACTCCGGCGAGTATGGCCAGTTGTCCGGCGCCCAGGTCACCTACGTGACCAAGTCCGGAACCAATAAATTCCACGGCAATGCCCAGTACTGGTGGAATGGGAGCAACATGAACTCCAACAACTGGATGAACAACAACTCCGACCCAGCGGTGCCACGGCCGTTCTCCAATGCCAACCAGTGGGCAGGTTCGCTGGGCGGCCCCATTATCAAGAACAAGACCTTCTTTTTCTTCGACACCGAGGGATTGCGATTTGTTCTGCCGAACGTCATCGCGACCAATGTTCCCACTCCGGCCTTCGCAAATGCAGTCCTAAAAAATGTAGCCATTTTGCAGCCGGCCTCCCTGCCGCTCTTCCAGCAGATGATGAGTCTGTTTGCTAACGCGCCCGGCGCCGCCAGCGCCACGCCTCTAGCCCCGACGCCGGGAGATGCATGTTCCAGCCTAACTTTTGTGGGTGTTTCTGGGACTTTTAACCAGCCCTGCTTTGCTTCCTTCAACGCAACCCCGTCCGCGCTCGCGAAAGAATGGATTATCGCTTTCAAAATCGACCAGAACATCGGACAAAACGATAAATTATTCGGGCGTTACAAGATTGACCATGGTGTGCAGCCGAGCTACTTGGATCCCATCAACTCCAACTTCGACGCGCTGTCCAATCAGCCCTCGTGGGATCTCCAATTGCAGGAGACACATATTTTCTCTCCCACGAAAACCAACGAATTCACCGCAGCCGGGAGTCACTACGACACCTTGTTTGCGCAGAATGAGGCCAAAGCCCTGGCCACATTCCCGCAGTCCCTGCAATTCGGGGGCAATACCCTGCTCGGCCCACAGACTGGCACTTTTACCGATATAGTCGGTGCGCAGTATGATTTTCCCCAAGGCCGCAAAGTCACTCAATATCAAATCATCGACAATTTCAGCTGGACGCACGGAAACCACGGCTTAAAGTTCGGTGGCAACTTCCGCCGCTATGACGTCAGCGATCACAACTTCTTCTACAACAACGCCAGGACCTACTTTTCTTTGGGCGCCTCGGACGTAAATGGCAATCCGGTTAGCTCGCTACAGTTGATGGCGGATGGTTTGGCCGGCCAGTACCGGAGGGCCGATAATATGGCCACGAATGTAACAGTTGCTCTGTGGGGTCTTGGAGTTTACGGTATGGACGAATGGAAGATAAAGCCCAACCTGACCTTGACGCTGGCCTTGCGCGTAGAGCGCAACTCCAACCCGGTTTGCCAGATCGACTGCTTTGCCAACTTCAAGAGCGACTGGTTCTCCCTGCCCAGCGTAGAGGCGGGCGTCAACGCCGGCAATGTTCCATACACGTCCGACATCAAATACAACCAGCACCAGGCCTACCCTGGGGTGGACGCACTGAACTGGTCACCACGCTTCGGGTTTAGTTGGTCGCCGCGGGGCACCGGGAAGCAAGTAGTGAGCGGGGGCTTTGGTCTTTTCTACGACAACCCTCCGGCTGGCATGGTGGATTTTCCTGGTCCCCTTGGCAATCCGCCAGTTTCGGTTCAGATTCGCGTCCGCCCGACAACGGGCACGCCAGCCTTCGATCCTGGCCCGAAGGGGTCACCCAACATTTGGAGCCAATCTGCCATGGCCTTTAACAATGGCTTTGCCAGTGGCGGGACCTACACCCAGATTGCGAATTCCTTGCTGCCCTTTGGAGTGAATTTCGCTCCTCCCAGTTTCACGAATATCGCGGGAACGATTCACGCCCCAACTTGGCAGGAGTGGAACCTGCAGTTCCAGCAGCAATTGACGAACTCCACCGTACTGGTTGTGAATTACGTTGGGAATCACGGCATTCGCCTTCTGTATACCAACGGTTTTTACAACGCCTACGATGGGAATCAGATCTGGCCGGCGGGTACTCTCCCAGCGGCGGCTCCGGTGCCGAACTACGGAGTTGTTTCACAGGAGCAGAACGGCGCGGTATCGAATTACAACGGTCTGACCGTCAGCCTCAGACGCAACTTCTCAAAGTGGTTTTCCGCCCATGCGAATTACACGTGGGCGCACAACCTGGATGAACTCTCCAACGGCGGCCTCTTTACCTATGGAGATTCCCTCCCCCTCAATCAACTTTGTCCTCAAAGCCTCAGACAATGCAACTACGGCAGCTCGGACTACGATATTCGCAGCAGCTTTAACGCTGATTTTGTTGTACATCCCTCCTATCACTTCGGCAACAGTTTCATGAACTACGCCTTCGGTGGATGGGAATGGTCTGGCAAGATGTTCTGGCGTGGTGGGCTGCCCTACTCCGTAATTGACGGAAATTTGAACGGCGGCATCATCAACGGGACGGCGACCGTCTTGGCTACCCCGATCATTGGCGGAAATGCCCCCGGTCAGGGTCCTTGCGGCGAAGGAGCGGCAAGCATCACAGGCACTGCGGCGCAGCCTTGTCTGAATCCTGGTGCCTTCTTGGATACCAGCGGCAACGGCACAAACTTCACGGCCCCCGGGTTCTCGTCGCAGAGGCGTAACCAGTACACTGGACCGCGCTTCTTCGACATGGACATGGGACTGTTCAAGACCTTCAAGGTTACAGAAGGCGTCCAGCTAGGAATCGGCGCGCAGGCGTACAACGTGTTCAACCACCCGAATTTCCAGAACCCGGACAGCACTCTGGGCGATTCGACGTTCGGTCAGATCAATGCCATGCAGCCAATGCCGACCAGCCCATACGGTGTGTTCCTGGGATTCGATTCCTCAGTTCGCGTCGTCCAGGTGTCTGGCAAGATCATTTTCTAACCAGTTCGTAAATCGCGAATTGCGGAACTAAAAAGGGCGATCCCACGAGGATCGCCCTATTTGCTGGCGGGTGAAACGTAACGCACACACTATCATGATGGTTGCGGTCGAACGCTGGGACAACTTCACCGCTACGGTCACTGTAGTAGTTCTATGTTGATAGCCGAGCAGATCGATCAAAACGAAGCAAATCGAGATGCTGGTAAGTGGTTGACGAATCATGTAGAGTAGAGAATTTTCATAACGTGGTCGAGAGGGGCTTTGAGCGCTATGGCCTCCCTTGAAATACCCGTAGTCAGTCGCTCGACTGGAATGGAGACTGTGTTGGCTCGAGAATCATTCTGTGGCCGAGAGTCTGCAGACGCTTTACCAGTCGTCTGGTAGTTCGCAGGAGGTTGCGTTTGTTGAAGTAGTTGCCGCCCAATTCTCGGTACGTGGTTCCTTCCTTCAGCATATGGTAGCTGATCGTCAGGATGGTGCTCGCCACCGCAATGATGGCGCGTTTGCTGCCGCGAATCACGGCTAATCGTCGAAACTGGGCTTGCAGGTAAGTCGCTTTGGTCTTCGAAGCAGCCCATGCCGCCTCGCACACAGTTTTGCGCGCCCACCGATTCCCGTTGCAGCCGCTCCCCGTAAGACTTCGTCAGCCCTCGCGCCGTGTTGATCAGCGACGTTCGCGCCCGCACCAATCCGGCTCGCGCTCGGATCACCATCAGATGGGCCTGCGCCTGGGCGCTGCAATGTTGCACCGGCGCCAGCAACTGCGGATCGATTCGCGCTAATCGAGCCAAGGTCCGGGCGTCGAGTCGATCATCTTTTTTTCGACTCTCTCCCATCAAGCGCACGTTGCGCGCATGCGCCACAATCACTTCGTGTCCTAACTCGCTCAACACCCGGCTCACCCACGGCGAATGCATTCCCGTTTCCGGGGCAGTCCGGCTCCGCGGCATTCCCCCGAACACTTCTTTCATCGCTTTCGGAGTCGTGCTCAGCCTCTGTTCCAACACCACTTCCCCCGCTTCATTCAACACGCAATACCAGCTCGATCGATCGCCCAGATCCAAACCGATTGTCAGTTTCTGCTCCGAAAAATTCTTAGCCTGCTTTACCCCTGCGGTGCTAACCTTCTTCATTGCCGGTCTCCTTTATCTCTTGCGCTTCGAGCGCGTCGATAACTTGGGAGCGTATCGCATCCCGCCGGAGACCGGCACCCTCATCCCATCTGTTTGCATCACTTGCTCTCGGCGGTCACTGGTATAAGCTGTGGGGATTGTGACTAAGCATTCGATCTTTGTTCTTTCCGTCGTGTTTGCGTGTGGCGTTCTCGAAGCGCAGCAGACTGCATGGCAACCCTCTCCGGGTCACACCCAAGTGCGATATCGCCGGGGGCTACGCCTGATGCGCAGCCTGTTGCGGGGCCGGAGGTCGCTAAGACGACTGGGAAGGCGCAGACATTTCATTGGACAAAGCCTTGACGAAACCATTGCTGCGGTGCACGGGCAACCGAATTATTTTTCTTGTTTGCTGGAACGCTGAATCTGCACAAACTGCCAGCCGAAACGCCCTTTGATGCAAAGATTGCCGTGAGTGACGCTGTGGTCAAGCGGCGAGGTCACGCGAAGGATCTGGCCGTCCTGCTGATGCACGGTGAGCTCGCAGCCCACGCCGCAGTAAGGGCAGATGGTGTTAGTCCGAGTCTGACGGCTTTCGTCCCAGGTGCCGGCCTGGCGTAGGTCGTATTCGCTTTTGAACATCAGCGCGCCGGTGGGGCAAACACCGATGCAGTTGCCGCAATAGACGCAAGCTGAGTCGGGCAGAGGGACGTCAAACTCCGTGGCGATGTGGGCGTAGAAACCGCGGCCCGCCACGGCGATGGCGAAAGTATTCTGCGCGTCCACGCCACAGGCTTCCACGCACTTGTAGCATAAAACGCACTTGGAATAGTCGCGGACGTAAAGGTCGTTGTCAATTTTAACGGGCTGGGCGACTGTTGCGGCCGCCGCGCCAAAGCGCTCGGGATGGGCGCCATAGCGCTCCATATACTCCTGCATCGTGGGCGCCGTGGAAAGGTCCACGGACGAAGCCAGAAATTCCAGCACCAGCCGCCGGCTCAGGCGGACGCGGTCAGAATCAGTCTTGACAGACATGTACGGTTCGACCTCGCGTGAGCAAGCAGGAACCAGCGTCCGCGAACCCTCCAACTCCACGACGCACACGCGGCAGACATTCACGGGCGTGAGGCTCTCCAGGAAGCAGAGCGTGGGAGTGTCAATGCCGAGTTTCTTTGCGGCGTCGAGAATGGTCGAACCCTCGGCCACTGAAACGGGCTGGCCGTCGATTTTGATCTCGATGGAGCGACGTTCGGGCCGCGGTGGAGCTTGTGGGACGGGGCCGCGCGGCACTGGAATCGCCGACTGGGGCGCATCGAGGGTTTCTCTCGAGTCTTCGCTCATGAAAAGAGGCTCCATCGTTGCAAAGCAGATTCCAGGGCGCTGGCGGCGGTCTGGCCCAGACCGCAGATGGAGGCATCGCGCATGGCCTGGGCCATCTCTTGCAATATTCCGATTTCCTGCGCGACCGAACCGAGCGGCTTGGCGTTCACCAGGCGTTTCAGTGCCTCTTGCTGACGCACTACGCCGACGCGACAGGGAACGCATTGGCCGCAAGTTTCATGGCGGAAGAAACTGGCAATGCGCAGCAGGATGCGGCGAAGATCAACCGTGTCATCAAACAGCATGACCACGCCGGAACCGAGAGTGGCTCCGATGGCGCGCGTAGCTTCAAAGGTAAGCGGCGTATCCAACTCCTGGGGAGAAATAAAAGTTCCGGCCGCGCCGCCCAGAAGAACCGCCTGGAGTTTGCCGCTCCCAACAACACCTCCAGCGAGATCAATGAGTTCGCGCAGCGTGGTTCCCATGACGATTTCATATACACCAGGCCGCGCCACGTGTCCGCAAAGACAAAGGAGTCGGGTTCCGGCGGAGCCGTCCGTGCCGAGTTTGGCGTAAGCAGCGCCGCCCTCGCGGATGATATTAGGAACGTTGACCAGCGTTTCCACGTTGTTGACGACGGTCGGCTGGCGGAAGAGTCCGGACTGTGTGGGGAACGGAGGCTTGTTGCGTGGTTCGCCGCGATAACCTTCAATCGAGTTGAATAGTGCCGTCTCTTCACCGCAGATATAGGCGCCGGCGCCCCGACGAATTTCGATGTTGAAATGCAGACCGCTGTTGAGAACGTTGTCACCGAGGAACCCGTTTTCATTGGCCGACTCGATGGCGAGTTGCATCCGCTTCGCGGCCAATGGATATTCTCCGCGCAGGTAGATATAACCTTGCCGCGCGCCGGTGACGAAACCAGCAATCGTCATGCCCTCGAGAACGGCGAAGGGATCGCCTTCCATGAGGACGCGGTCTTTGAAGGTGCCAGGCTCGGATTCGTCGGCATTGCAGACGACGTGGTGCGCGCGAGCAGAGTCTTGTCGCAGCACGTCACGCTGCAGGAAGAGCGCTTCCCATTTTTTGGCCGTGGGAAACGCCGCACCGCCGCGACCCAGCAGTTTTGAAGCAGACAGCTCGCGTAGCGTGCCTTCAGGGCCAAGAACCAGGGTTTTGCGCAAACCTTCATAGCCGCCCCGTCTTTGATAGGCCTCCAAGGTCGAAGCGCTGCCCTGGCCAATGCGATGGAGAAGTCGTAAAGGCGAAAGTTTACTTTTCTGTGCGGCCTGGGGGACGCTAATCTGAAGGTTGAGCACGTCTGGCTCGGCGGACAGGCGACCTTGGACGGCGTCGTTTACCAAAGACTGCACGGCTTCCGCCAAAGCGGGCGCCAACACTCGTTCACGGGATTGCTCGCCAGCCGAGCTGACCAGTGCCGCGGGAGCGCGCTCGCACAGACCCAGACACTGGCTGCGAAGCCAGATGGCGCGTCCGCCGGAGCAAGGCAAACCTGCGGGACCAAGCATGCCTTCCAGTTCGGCACAAAGCGTTTCCGAGCCGCGCGTGACACACGCAATGTCATCACAGACGTGGGCTACGACTTGAGGACGGGGCTGGAGCGAAAACATTCCATAGAAAGACGCGACGCCATGAACTTCAGCGGGGGCAATGTCCAACCGCAACGAGACATAGTTGAGAGCGCCGGGGCTAATCCAGCCGATGCGGTTCTGGATCGCATGGAGCACGGGTAGAAGGCGATGCCGCCTTCCAATGTCGCCGTTGAAAGCCGTATGCGCCTCGCCGGATTGACGCTCGCCGCCTTGCCAACCCGATTCGGGCGCGCCCAGATCAGAATCAACGGCAGCGCGTTCCTCCGCAGTTGCTTGCGCGTCGGTCAGATGAAGATCCAATCAAGTCCTCTTATACTTTTTCAATACGGATAGCTGTTGCCTTGAACTCTGAGGTGCCTGACTTGGGGTCCACTGCGTCAATCGTCAGCTCGTTGGTCGCTACCTGATCGTGATCGTGGACTGATAGAAACGCGAGGCCCGGACGCAACCCCGAATCAAAGCGCACCGGCGCCAGGAGTGAGCCACGCCGCGACGTCACCCGAACTTTTTCACCCTCTCGCAATAGGTAGTGCTGACCGTCTTCCGGAGAAACATCCAGCGTCTCCTTGCGCCGCAGTGGCGACGCGTATTCTCTGGTTTGCACGCCAGTATTGTAATCATCGAGCCGGCGGCCGGTAGTCAGGCGGATGGGATATTGCTCGTCGAGCCGGTCCACGGGCGGCTCAAACTCCACGACGCTAAACGGCGCCCGCGGACCAATCAGCGGGTCGCTCCACAACCGTCCGTGGAGGAACAATTCTCCGGGGTGCGACTCGTCATAGCACGGCCATTGAATGCCGCCCATTTCTTCCAGGCGACGGTAACTCATGCCTCCGTGCATGGGGCTCAACGTGCGCAACTCATTCCAAATCGTTTCGGGATCGGGCGTGCCCCACTCGTGGCCGAGGCGGCGAGCCAGATCAAAAATGATCTCAAGATCGTCGCGAACACCGCTTGGAGGTGCCACGGTACGGCGCACACGCTGCACGCGGCGCTCGCTGGAAGTCACGGTGCCTTCGCTTTCAAAAGCACCTGCGGCCGCGGGTAGCACAACGTCAGCGAGTTCCGCAGTCTTGGTATAGAAAAGGTCCTGGACCAGAAGGAATTCGAGCCCGCGCAGGCGCTTCAGAGCGCGGTGCCGGTCGGCCTCAGAGTCGGCGGGATTCTCGCCCAGCACGTACAACGTCGTGAGGTGACGGTCGTCCATGGCCTCAAACATATCGCTCAGGTGCCAGCCACGCTTGGGCTGGATCTTCGCACCCCAGGCTTTTTCAAACTTGGCCCGCAAGGCGTCGTTCTCAACATGCTGAAAGCCAGTAAGGCGGTCTGGAATGGCACCCATGTCGCCGCCACCCTGGACGTTGTTCTGTCCGCGCAGCGGATTCACGCCACTGCCGTAGCGGCCAACGTGTCCGGTGAGCAGCGCCAGGTTGATAAGGGCCACCACGTTGTCCACAGCGTTGTGATGCTCAGTGATACCGAGAGTCCAACATATCTGGGCGCGCGGAGCGCTGCCGTATGCATGAGCCATCCTCCGGATGGCTTCGGCGGGCACGCCAGTCTCACGCTCGGCCCGCTCAAGCGTGTATTTCTCAACGTGCGCTTGGTAGGCTTCAAATCCGCTAGTGGCGTGGCGGATAAACTTTTCGTTGACCAGTCTGGCAGCGATGATTTCCCGTCCGACGGCGTTGGCCAGCGCAATGTCAGAACCCACGTCCAAGCCCAGCCAGAGATTCGCCCACCGCGCCGAGCCGGTCCGCCTTGGGTCCACCACGTAGAGTTCAGCGCCGTTGCGGACACCTTTTAGCAAATGATGAAAGAAAATCGGGTGCGTTTCCCGCGCGTTCGACCCCCACAGCAAGATAACGTTGGTGTCTTCAATTTCGCGATAGGAGCTTGTCCCCCCGCCTGCTCCGAATACCGCCGCCAGACCGGCGACGCTAGGGGCATGTCAAGTCCGGTTGCAGCTATCAATGTTGTTGGTGCCCATGACACTGCGAACGAATTTTTGCGCCGCATAGTTCAGTTCGTTCGTTGTCTTGGAGCAACTGAACATGCCGAAGTCCCGCGGATCGTTTTTCTGAATGGATTTGCGGAACGCCGCGACGACGCGATCCATGGCTTCATCCCACGTAGCGGGACGATGCGAACCATTCTCGCGCACCAGCGGTTGGGTCAGGCGGCCTTTCACTGGTCTTGGCATAGTGTCCCCAAAAAAGATCTGAGGAGAATCGTAGCATCTTTTGATCTGGGGTCCGTCTTGCCGGCTAATTCCCGCTAACTTCGATGCTTCCCCTCTCACCCGCTGAAGAGTGGAACGTATTTCCGGTTTGGCAAGTACACACCGCCAAAATGCCTAAGGCTACGTTTTTCGAAATGATGATTCACGCTTATGATGTTGGAGGGTCTTCCACCAACTCGATTACTCTCAAGTCAGGACCAAGCCGGTTGCAGATGATGGGACGATCCTGAATGTACTGTCGGCAACTCTTCCATAATAAATGCAGCCGATCACTCGTGGATTTCCGACGGCGCGTCGGGCCTTGGTTTCCGAATGCACGAATCTGAAAAATCTCTTCCTGTGCCCCTCCCGTCGGGAACCCTTCTCACCGCCATCCCTATGTCCGTTGTAGTTTTGGCCCACGCCCGTACCGCTGTGTTGCGTAGCCCACGATGAGACCGACCATGCCCCCAGGCAGCATGATTTGGAAATAATAACCGTGCTGCATCAGGGCTACCATCAAAGCCAGTAGCAGGCCTACGGCCAGACCGAACGCAATGCCCAGCGCCAGCGACTGCACCTTGCGAGCAAACACCCCAATGAGGATGCCGGCGATGAGCCCCTTGAGTGTGGACCCGATAACGATGCCAGCGATCTCCGCTCGCGCCTCCGGCGTGAACCAGGCGGTCATCCCGTCAATGGCGCCCAGAATTGCTCCCAACATGAGGCCCAGAAGAACCTTGTTCATGGGTATCTTCCTCTCCCTATTGTCGTATTACCCGTTTTTTCTCGATCCTTTAACGGCGCGCAAACAAAATGAACAAAACGCGCGTTAACAGATAACCTGCAGCGCTCAAGTTGAGTCAGGCTGGCGATCCTCTACTGCCATCCTAATTTTTCCTTCGCTTTGGTGATGCCGTATTCCAGCCACCCGGCTTCCACGTAGTTCTCACAGCGATCTCGCAGCACACTTAAGGCTTTCAATCGCGCACTCAGGGCTCCGCTATTCTTTTGATCATAGGCAAGAACAACGTCCGTGAGGTGCAGTGCCTCAACTGGTTTCCCGGCGTCCAGTTTCTCCAGGGCCGCACGCACTAACGGTTCTGGTCCCCCGGCGAGCTTAACTAGGTCGGGATAGACCGAAGACGCTGGTGTTTCGTACATAGTGGTTGGATTCATGTCATACCAGCCGGCGTACCCGTCGTAGATCCCGCGAACCGACCAACTCACCTTACCAAACGATTCACTTAGGTTGAAACTCGCCGGAAGTTTGATCTCTTGCATCAGCGTGTACACATCTTTGCCGGAGTTCATTCCCTTGACCACTTCATCGTGCACATATTGGATCGCGTCGCGATACCGGCCTAGCAGCCGCGTTATTTCCTGGTTCCCCACAATCGGCTGGCCGTGTCCGTTGAGCACGATATCGGGTTTGAGCGCGAGCACTTTGTCCACCGAACTGGCCCAGTCAAGTGCCCAGCGAGGTTTGGTGCCACGGATCGCGTAAAGGTTGGGGAAAGAATTCGGCTCCGGGATTCCGATCCCCGAGTAATTGTCGCCAATGAAAGCGGCCTTGTAGGCCGGAATCCACACTGTCAGATGATCCGGTGTTTCACCGGGCGTGCTGAATAGTTGGAATTCCACGCCGCCCAGCGTGAACTTGTACTCCTGATCGAAGAAAATATTCGGATCAATCCTCGCACTGTAATTGCCCGCCCAGGGCCCGACGGGCTTGGGCGGACGGTTGAAGGCGGCCGCGTTACGCGGAGCAAAGAAACCTTCAAGCCGCGTAACGTAGTTGACGAATTCGACGTAGTTCCTCTGGGCGATGATTTGGATTCCCGGCTCCTTCCACAGCGGAATCCCACCGATGTGGTCAGCATGGCCGTGGGTGAGAATGATGTACTTCACCGGCCCGAGGTTTTGCGCCAGCAGCAGGTTCCTAGCCTCCACCGCCAGTTCAGATGTCGCCGTATCGATGAGCACGTTTCCGGCCGGCGTTTTGACCATGTACACGTTGCCTGTGGTCGGCACCATGTAAATCGCGTCATTAATTTTGACTACCTTAGTCTGCTCCTGATCTGCTGCAAGCGCGGACAAGGCGATGCATGCGCACAACCAGAGCGCGACAACACAGAGGATTCGCTGCATTCGTGTTCTCCTTGATGAACTGCGGCACATCGGGCACCCTTAACAAATCGCAACCCGACGCTATCGATCGCTCCGTATAGTCAGCTTGGAGAAGTACGCGTCCGTGCTCCACTGTCCCCAAAAGCCGACCTGCCCGTGGGTTTCGCCCAGCTTCAGATCGTTCACGATCAGGCATGGCTGGTTGCTGCCATTGACATACAGCACTACCTTTGTCCTTGAAACCACGATCTTCATGTGCGTCCAGGCGCCCGCTTCGAGATCGGTGTAGGATTCATAAACTCCGGGGCTCTCTTTTCGCAGGCGGAACCAGGGAAAATCCGGCACCGAGTCATATTGCACAGAGTGATTGCGGCGCAACTGGTCATCGGCCCTGCCGTTGGTGGGTCGTAGATAGATGCTTTCCGTGCGAGCGCCATGTTCCTGTCCGCGAAAGTCGATGCCGATGAAGCCTCGTGCATCTGCAGGGGCTCCGGGCATAGGCGCACCCGCAACATCGGCCTCAATTGTTCCGTCCTTGAAATCGACGCCAGCCACAAATGCGTGGACCGATTCATTGTCCTCAGGGTCGGAACGGCCGGGTGGTGCTGTCAAATGCACCCCGCGCTGTCCGCGGTAGGTCGCGATTTCAGCCTTCCCGTTGAATACTTCCAAGCCGGCAACGGAATCGAGGGGAAACGAGGAACCGGAAGAGGTCGCTAGCTGTCCCAGGACTCCGATGGCCGAGAATGCGGCGAAGCCCGCGATCGCCAGCAACGTCGCACTCACATAACAACCAAGGTTGCTGAACCACCCGAGGGACGTCGACGGATACCTCATTTCAGGCCTCAATTTCGGGGGATGACTTTAATCACGGTGCTTTTTGACGAGAGCCGCGCGGCCTTGGGTAGCAGAAACTCGAAAATAGGTACGAGTTCACGTCACTCGAAAAAGCATTCTTTTCTGGCTGAGGCTGGTGCCGGGGGATTGCCCATCTGCACGAAGGTCTGGTTGACTCTTACAACTGGAGCAATAGCGTCACCATTCTCCTCATGAAAATGACTCAGAAGTGACGGTGGCGATCAGGTTTGACTCTCGTTGCAGGCGTTTGTCATTGTTTCCTCAGCCTCGTGGTTCCCGTGGCTCCGGTGGTTCTGCCGGATTTCTTTGCTCGTGTTGGGATCAGCTGGAGAGCAGTGCCTTTATGAATTGCTACGTGTTCGGTCTTGTCACTCTTGATGAGATATTGTGGCGCTTCCCGCGAGGCATGATGCACATATCCTTTGAATTTCGTATCGGAAGTGATCTTCTTGATGATGAACCCACTAACCCTGCCAGCTTCCGAATTCCATCGCACGTGATCACCGATCTTGAATGCATTCGGCATAGCGGTCATCCTAATCCGTAAGTTCAGGCAGATGATGAAGTCGTCGACATCCGGCTGACCCGGCTTAGCATAGAACATACACCTGCGTGTTCCCGGCGAACAGAAGGAGGATTTGAAAGACTCGACCCAAGACAAAAATACTTGTGCATGGCGGCGACCTGCAGGAGACCCGACAGGTTAAGCAACTGCTGGGATTTGTCGATGGACAGACCACCAACCCTTCGTTGATTGCCAAAAACCCTCACATCAAAGAGCTAATCAAGTCACAAACTCTCCAACCGGGAGGAAATGGATGAATACAAGAAAATCGTTCAAACAATCTCCCCATTGGTCCGCGATGACGGGAACGATCGTTCGCGAAATTTCAGCCGAGTCCTTGGTAAATCCTTTTGCCAACGCGCTGAAGCGCCGGAAGAAAATGGTGAGCGAGCTTTTGGACTTTCGCAAGATGCTCGAACCGCCGCTGGCAGGGTGGGCCGCCACGCACGCTTCTGTGGGCGAAGTTTCGGAGATGGAAGAGATTTGCGGCGGCAAGAGGAAGACAGCAACCCGACGTTCCGCAAATTACTGGTTGCGCGCGAGATGGTACACCATATCCGTGTCCTTGCCATTCTTCCGCCAAGTCCAGCGTTCCGTGATGTGGTCCCTGTCTTCAAAGTCCAGCACCATCTTGTGCTCATGCCCAACCGCGATGCTGGGGAGATTGCCGGCGCTTAGGAAAGAGAAGGTCAACTGCTTTACGTCCCCGGAGGATGGCACTGCGCGCATATGCGGTTGATTGTTGGTGGGGCAATAGTGCAACAAAGAAATCCCGTCCCCGTCGACGCTGTAAAGTGTAAGCATCTCCTCCATGCCAGAGGCATTGAGCGTCTCCATCACGACCGTGTTCGAGATGGCCAGTTTGAAATTGCTTTTCACTTCCTCACCCTGCCCGTCCTTACCCACCCAATCACCCGCGAGACTCGCTAGCTTCTTATAAGCGTCTGCAGCGAAGTTCGGCTGCTTTTGCGCGGAGATTGAGATCGTAAGCACTATGAAGGCGCACAGAACGCGAACGGTATGCTGAATCATTGTCAGAGCCTCCCTATCCCGGTCGTGTCTACATCTCAAACAACGAAGCCTCTTGTCAAACGGTCTGGGTTAGTCGCTTGGCCAGCGAAAAACCCAGATTCCTTCAAGGCCTTCGTTCCGCAGGAAGATGGACTTGGCAGATGTCACGCTTGCTTGCCGGCGGCCGCTATCTTCTGAGCCTTCACTCGAATAAAGGCATAATTCAGTTGCGGGAGCGAGTTAAATCCGGCTGCCTTGCTGCAATATTCCCGGGCTTTTGCGTTGTCCCCCTTTCCCAGGTACGCCTGGTATAAGCGGAAAAGATTAAGAGGGTTTTGCTCGTTGGCTTGTTGAAGTTCCGTAATAGCTGTTTCATAATCTTTTTCCCCGAGTGCAATTCTCCCTGCTAATTCGTGGGCCTGCTTCACCTGCAAGGCATTCTTGGAGGCCTCGGCTCCCTTGCGGAATTCCTCCGCGTGAGTCTTTGCTGCACCATAGTCCTTCTTCCCAATCGCCAATCCGGCCTCGTTGTAGTGGTGCAGGAGAGAAGCATTGTCCTTGATCTCCTGCGAGAGGCTCGAGCTTTCGACTATCTGAAGAGAATGATCGAACGCTTGCGCCGCCGCGTCGTACTTCAACATCTCAGCCAGAATATTGCCCTTGGCCTGGAGGTCCGCCGCCATGGCTGCCACGTCGTTCTTCTTTTCTGCGACGGCATATTCCTTGTCCATCTGTTGCAGTGCTTTGTCCAGCTTGCCCGTATCTGCGGCGACCACAGCCATGCCGAAGTATGCGGTCCGCAGCTCGCCGTCATTGCGCGCCTGATCGGCCATTTTCTGCAGCTCGGCTTGCGCTTCCGCTGATTTGCCCGAATACATTAGATCGCCGGCAATCCCAAAGTGTGACGGCGCGAAGTGGGGATCGATCGATAGAGCCTTGTTGTACTGCGTGATCGATTCGTCGAATCTTCCCATCTTGAGCAGCAACTCCGCGTACGAGTCATAGGGATTAGGATCGTTCGGAATCAGCTCTACATATTTTTTAAAAGCTTGCTCGGCATTCGCATAATCGTCCTGTTGCCGGTAGGCGTAGCCGAGGATATTGTAGGCAGGCGAATAGTTGGGAGCCAGTACCGTAGCTTTCTTGTAGTGCTCAATGGCCAGAGTTAGGTCTTGCTGGGCAAAATAGTAGTTCCCCAGATTTAGTTGTGCCCGTTCGTCATTCGGGTAGGCGGCAACCAGCTTTTCCAGATACTCCTTTTGCTTTGTCACATCCCCGTTTGCTCCAGCCTGGTTTGCCAGAATGTAAATTTTCTCCCCTTCCGAGGCTTTGTCCGCCAGGCTTACCGCCTTGTTCAGATGGTCGAAGAACTCTTTGGCCGTCGGAGAGTTGTTGGCTCGAGCCAATTCAGCCAATGCGAAATCGGGATCAAGCGCGATGGCTTTATCAAAATGAGCGAGTGACTCCTGGCCCAACAGTTTCTCAGAGAGGCCCCGCCCTTGCAGAAATTCGGTCTTCGCGTCCTCTGACTTGGTTGTGATGGGAATCTTGCCGCCATCGGTTGAAGCCGCAGCGGAACTTACCGTGTTTTCCGCCTTGTTGCAGGCACTCCATATTGCAACGCTCAGCACGAGGGCTGCAATCGGTACGGAACGCGTATGGTCATTCAGTCGCATGGGTGACCTCCTTCGATGTCGGGTGAAGCAGGTCCTGTGGACATTGATGACCGCTTCGTCCTACCTAGACTCTGTCAGGGGAATTTGGATAGCAGTATGGCGCGTGGAAGTACTTCGCGGTCAGAACGCCACATAACACGCAACACTTGATTGCGAGGTTCGGGCGCTATGAAAATCCGGCCGTGGTAATCCTCACTTGCCGAGAGCGAACAGGACGCCGTCGTTTAGGGCGTAAATTCTTCCATCTGGCCCCAGGGAGACCGGTGTGTACGCGGCGCCGATGGCTCGATTCAGGAAGATCTTCCGCTCCATCTTCCCTTGCTGATTGAGGACGTACAGGTTTCCGTCCTCGCTGTTGACATAGACCGAGCCGTTCACGTCATAGGCCGCTGCATTGACGCACCACTCGAACCCGCGCGGGTGTTTCTTGTCCACTGTGCGGTCTTTGAACTTCCATTCCGGCTTGAGATCGGCATTGAGCTGCGTGATGTAATATGCCGCCGGCAAAGGCTTGCAGTAAATGTTGTTCGGGAAGTAGCAGTAGAGGCCCGCCGGGTAATGATTTTCTTTGATAGCGAGCGAGTAAGTGCCATCGTGGGGGAAAACGGCGGGAGTCATGTCATAACCGTAGGGATAAGCGGTCAGGAACTTGCCCTGGGAGCTGAACTTCATCACGTGTCCGCCGCCTTGGCCGTAGCTGTTTCCACCAGCGATGAGAACGCTTCCATCAGGCAAAATCACGGGACTCGAGGAGGTGTAATCCAGGACTTGAACGCTGCCCCAGTCGTTGGTGTTCGGGTCCACACCCACGGTGGTACCCTCCCGGCACGCGTCCGGCTGTCTGCGATGTTTTGCAATCGGGACAATGACGCCGCAGCCGTCGTGCAGGCGCCGCTGCATTGAGGCTTGCCATTTCGGCGTCAGATCAGGATTCACCGCGACCAGGTAGCCGACCAGTTGATCGAAGTGTGCACGGCTGACGGTGTAGATCGTGCCATCCGGGGCGATGGCCGGTGGCACGTTCACGCCTGGCCGCTGTGATCCGCACTCAATCGTGATCGGTTTGGCATGTTTGCTCGGCGGCCAAGGGAGAGTTTTCTCCTGATAGAAAACATACGGGCATTTGCCATGCGGCGGGGGTGCATTCGGAACCAGGTCGTGATACGTCACCGTGGCAGTCGTGTCATTTCTGAACACCTTAACCAACCACGCCCCCAGTACATCGTGGCCGTACCACTGGTCTTGGCCAGTAGCCAGTTTCATTACGTTGTAGAAGATATTTCCCTGTGAGTCCGCGGTCAGCGGGCCCGCTACAAACCTTTGCTTGTCGATCTCCTTGCCGAAAGGATTGACACGGGATACTGCCTTACCATCCTCTTTATCAACCTTCCAGAGCGTCCCTCCAGCTCCGGGGATATAGAGGTAGTCTCGGCTTAGCACAGGATGGAAAACCGGTTCGAACGCGCCGAGTCCGCTGGGATAGCCGTTTGGTTCGGGCTTCCAGTCGCTCTCAAACGACCATGTCTCCACCAGTTTGCCCCGTTGCCAAACCAAGCGCTTTTCATTCCAGATCTCTGTCTCCCAGGCATTCGGTCCGCAATGTTTCCCTTGCTCCCAAGCCAAAGGAGGGTGGCACGGAATCCACTTTCCAGTTTTGAATTCCATGTAGACGTCGTCACCTTCGATTAAAGGCACCTGATAGTGAGCCGGCACTCCGAGGCCTGCGAAATCTAACGTCTCTTGCTTCACAAACGGGTCATAGCGAAACTTCGCGAGTTTGTGTTCCGGGGGTTGTCCGACCACAGGGATGAAGCCGGTATGCTGAGGGTTTCTTCCCCACTGCAGCCAGGAGTCCGATCCCGGCTCAACGGCCGCCACGGCCGCCAGAAAAAAGGTCATGAAGACTGGAATCACGCGCCATTTCATGTTCCTACCTCGCTTGAATCGACGTCTGGGGGAACTACTTGGGGAACCAATTGTACGACCTCAGGTTGCACACTCGTCACGACGTAGCGTGTATTCGTCCCTGCCATTCTTCCATTCGACACTACACCGGTCTTATGCTTCAGCTGCTGCTGAACAACTCTTCACACACATCGAACTCGGAGGGCCGAGTCACCAAGCGATCTAATTCTTCGTCTTCTTGCGCCACTCGGCATCAACCGCAGGCGGCAAGGAGTCGAGATGGGTCAGAAAGGTCACTGCGGTCCATATTCTTTCATCCGAAACGTCCTTCCCCGATGCGTCTTTGCCGAATTGCCCGGCCCAGCCGAACATGCCCGAGTAACGCACCCCACCTTGGACGATCCAGAACAATTGATAGTCCGGCTTTCGCGGAGGATGCAGTGCAAACAGCGGAGGACTGGGATAGAGATTGTTGTCAGCATCGCTGTCGCTCGCAGTATTGGGATCACCGTGGCACCCGGCACAATCGTTCTTGAAAAGTTTCATTCCGGCCATCAAGTTTTCTTCCGTGGGCGGAATGGGGTTTCCAAGATGCGGTGCATGCCGCGCTGCCGCCGCATCGAGGGTGAGATGGAAGAAGGCCTTTTCCAACCTCGAAGGAGTGGCATTCGCGTTTGTCGGTAGCATTCCCAGCCATGCCGCTCCCAACGCCACGACTGGAAGGGCGAGAATTCCTACCACAAACCCTAAGAGAAATTTGCGCATTGCCCTCCCGGACTATTCGATCTGAAGTAACAACCCAGCCTTTGCCGCCAAAGGAAAGGAGCTTATCGTTCCATGCGCACCCGTGAAACCGATGCTAAGCTCGGGACAACCTCAGTGACCTTTCAGAACCTCGGTGCAAGCTAGAACGGTCGCTGCGGGAAAGCGTTCAGCCAACACAGGTTCAGGCTGTTCGGATCTGCAGCCGGCGATTTCGCCGATTCGGTGAGAGTGCATTTCCCATCTTTCGAATTCACCTCGATGATACCGATGGAGGATGGGCTCGAACCCAAGCCGTCTTCGGCAACCCATAGCACCGATCCGGTACCAGTAGTTGCCTCCGTGGCAATCGCGCTGGAGTAGGTCCACTTGGTTCCGTAGCCGCGAAGTGGTCTTGAGATGCACCCGAAGATAAGCGTGCCCGTTGTCTTATTAAAATGAGCGGCCGTGACCTGGCCTGACAAGTTGTCGCTCACATATAGCAGCGTCTCGTCTGGGCTTAACCAGACGTTGTTGGCGGCGCGACCCCTACCCAAGCTCCTGTCGGGCCCACCGTATTTGACGGTCGTTGCCAGCTTGCCAGAGGAGATGTCAGAGACTTCAACCTCGGTAAGACCAGCCGAGGCATCACCGAAAATCGCGTAGTGACCGTCCTTGGCTATATCGACACCATCGGGGAACACGCTATCCTTGATGAAGCCGGTTGAGAGCTGCAAGTCGTTGTTTGAAACTGGTGTACCGCCCGAGATGTTGAAGGACTCGATGGAGCCGTCCCCGTAGCCAACAACCATCATGCTGCCTTTCGCCGCCATGCCGTGAGGAAAGCCGCCGTTCAGGCCGACCGCGCTGATATCGCTCACAAACGTCAACACGCAGCCCGTACCCATGCTGAACGTGGCGATAGTCTGTGAGCCTCCGAACGTCGCGTACAAGTACTTATGATTCGGATTCACCGCCAGACCGATACCGGGATTGCCGGCACTGTCAGTCCCGGAACCTTTGTAGTTGCCCACGACTTGTTTTGTCTGGAGCAGGATAGCCGCAACGTCGTTGCTACCGCCGTCCGCATCAAAAACGCATTCATCCTTGCCCTCACCAACTAAGACCTGCCTGACTGTCCCGAAATATCCGCCACCGAGTCCCCTTCCACCTGTCCTGATGGTTTTGAGCAGGGTCAGTTTAGGCGCAGAAGCTGTGCCTCCAGCCAGGTAGAACGTGACCGTGTTCGGGCCGCTCACGTCGTTATTTATAACAACGTAGTGCTTGATCGCCGTGCCAGCCTCTGCGGGACATAGGCCGCAGATCGCAGCGATGAGCGCCACCATCGCAAGCGCTTTGAAAAAATCGTTCATTTGCGCTCCCTGTTCCAATTCGTGTGTCAATCCGCCGAATTTCTTCTACGCTTAGCCGTGGACTCTACTCGGATTCACTCGATCATCCACAGACCCGAACAGCAGAATTACTTCGCGGCGCCCATCCGCCATATGCATATTTCACTAGCGTGATAGAAAACACCAAGGAATTTGGGGCAAAGCGTGTGGTGGAAGGGGCAAGGAGGATGCAGCGGCGGTCAGTCTGGCAGCAGTTGTGAGAGCCGTTCAGAGAAACTGGCCCAGCGGCCCGGCCAGCCTTTCACGGTAACTGCGGCTAAGGCTCAACTCCGTGCCGTCCAACAGCTTGACGACGTAGTCACCGTGGAACAGTGGTTGCAACTCCTGGATGCGATCCAGATTAACCAGGGTAGAACGATGGATGCGAAGGAACTTGGAAGGATCAAGACGGCCTTCGATTGATTGCAAAGTCTCGCGGATCAGATGGGATTCGCGGCCAGCGTGGATGCGCACGTAATTATCGGCTGCTTCCAACCAATCAATCTCTTCCACCCGGAGAAAAAAGATTCGGCCAGCGGATCTGATCACAAGTCGCGTCAAGCGCTTCTGGCGCGCCTGCAGGTCTTCGAGCAATCCCGTCAGCCGTTCGTTCCAAAGACCTTCTCGCGAAGCACGGATTTGCTCTTTGGCTCGCCGCAAGGCAGCCTGAAACCGCTCGCGGTCAAAGGACTTCAGAAGATAATCCAGCGCGTGCACCTCGAAAGCCTTCACCGCATAGCGATCGTAGGCTGTGACAAAAATGATGGCGGGCATCCGCTCGCCGGCGATCGCGTCGAGAACCGCGAAACCATCCATCTCTGGCATCTGCACATCCAGGTAGACTAGGTCTGGCCCGGTTCGCTCGATGGCGGCAACGGCTTTCTTTCCATCCGAACACTCGCCCACGACTTCGATCTCCGCATCGTCGTCGAGGAGAGTACGAATGCGCTCCCGACCCAGAGGTTCGTCATCCACGATGAGAGTTCGGATTTTCAACTAGGCACTTCTTTCTGGTTGGAGGCATTCGCCGGGGGCGAAACCAATCGAAATGGGAACGTCAGCTTCACCACCAAACCACCTTCCGCCACGTTGCTTAATTCGAAAGTGTGCGCGGCGCCGTAGAGCTTCTCCAGCCTTTCTCGCGTGCTTGAAATCCCAAGGCCATTGTTCGAAGCCGATGCTGCCCGGATTCCTGGACCATCGTCCTTCACTTCAAGGACAAGCATCCCGCCATCCCGCTCGGCGCACACAATGACGCAGCCCGGCAAGGAGCGAGCCGCGATCCCGTGGCGAATCGCATTCTCTACCAGCGGTTGAAGGATCAGGTAGGGAGTGCTGGCATCGAGCGTTTCGGGAGCAACGTCGATCCGAACCACCAACCGGTCGGAAAATCGCGTTTTCTCGATGTCCAGATAGCGCTCCAGAAATTCCAGCTCTTGCGCAAGCGGAACTTCTTGGACGCCTATATTTTTGAGCGTGAGCCGCAGCAGGTCGCTAAGCCGGGCAGTCATTTGGTCGGCGGCATCGGGGTCCTTGTGAATCAGAGTAGCGATGGAGTTCAATGTGTTGAACAAGAAATGGGGATGGAGTTGCATGCGCAGCGCCTGGAGCTGCGCTTGCGCTAGCTGCGCGGAGAGTTCTACCGATCGCAGCTCTCCTTGCCGATAGCGCTGGTAGTAAAGATATCCCTGTGTTGCCGCGACCAGAATCGAATAGGTCAACAAATTGCCGTGGAACACATAGGCCAATGACACGCTACTCGGGAGGCCCAGGACGTAATGACGGAAAAGATTGTCCAACCACCATTTCAGGAGCGCGATGCCCACACCCGCGATCAAATGCATGACCGTACTTCTCGCCCAGTGTTCACGTTCCAGCGGGAATCGGCGCCCGAGCCAAATGATTCCCGGCGCCAGCAGCGCCCACAGGTACCAGTCGGCCAGATTGAGCTTCAGAATAATTCCGAGGTGGGCTTGGCCCCCGGAATTTTTGTACGCGAGATATGTCTGGCTGGCGAAAAATAATCCGGCACAGGTCCATCCCGCAAACACTAAGGTCCACCGAAGCCACCGCCGCCGCAACATGAAGCCTGATTCTCTCAAGTTCTGCGTCGTTTGGGAAACTGCACCACTGACGCCGTCGTAACCCGGCGGCTCTTTGTGTTGCCCAGAAAGTCGTCGTCTGCCACCGCAAATAGTTGAAAGTGTACGATCAGGGTAAGCGAGTTTCCTCTGCGCACGGACAGATGTTTTCGGAACCTGTCCGACGAACTGTTTCAGGCAGCATGCCCGCGATCGAACGCCACGCGTTTTCCTAGCAGCGATTCAACGTGCTTTCCCAGCGTCAATTCCATATCGTTTTTGGCCGCCTCAAAACTGGGCGCATGAACGGTGAGGTCCAATGATTCGATAGTGGCGTTCCAGCCGTCGTCCTCAAGCCAGAACTTACATTCGCGACAAATTGCCTGGATATCTATTCCCGGTTGATGGTGCCTGCAAATTTGAACCCGATTGGAAACCCAAATTATTGGACAGCGGTAAGCGCAGCGATAAGGACGGTCTCTAACATCAACAGATGCACGCTAGCGCTTAGACAAGACCAGTTTCGCCGAGCCATTTTGTTGACTACTCTCGCAGACGGTGCCTGTCGTTTTCGGCTGCGCCCCCATGGCGTTGCACTCTTTCAAGTTTTGTGCAGCATGCACGAGGGCGCCCGTTGTTTGAGTGAGGTTGTTATTTGGCCGCTGATTCTTTCAGCAGCTTCTGCATCATCGGATGGTGTGCCAGCCCGATGTTCTTCTCTGCCGGCGCGCCGAAAAGTTCCGGGTGTAGGTAAAGTCCGCGATCACGCTCTGGCTTCTCCACCTCGACCGGAATGCGGTGGGCGTTGGCCCATGCGTCCTGACGAATGCCGGTCACTTGCCAGGAGACTTCCACATTGGGCTTATCCGTCTTAATGGCGAATTGATGGTTCGCCACCTTGCTGGCCACGATCGCCTGCGCGAATTGGCCGATGACCGTGAGTTGATAGCGGAAATCACGGTTCAAGGTCTCGAACCATTCGGGCAGTTGGACCACCGCGCCGCCCTGCGCGTCCGTGGTCGCATTGCCGTTGTAGATGTTCATCATGTCCGGCGATTCGACGAAGGAGTGATAGAGGTACTTGTTGGCGGGATCGAGCGGGTGATCGATCTTGAACGAACCCCCAGCTTTGGAAAGGTTGCCGTCGACGTCGACGTCGCCATCGAAAAACGCCGCGTAGCCGCCGCTTTGGTTGTAGGTGAACAGAGCGTCTCCAGTAGTGGAGTTGCTAAAGCCCCCGCCGCTGCCGCTAGTACTACTTGATTGCCCTAGAACTCCCCAAACGTCGCCACCTCCCTGGACGCCGGTACCGCCCAATCCCAACACTCCCACATTTGCGCCACTGCCGGTGCTGTTGCCCCACACCCCGGTGGAACCGCTACCGTACGTTCCGTAGCTGCCGTTAATGGTGCTGTTGCCCGCTACGCCGGTGGCACCATAGCCGACCACGCCATTGCTGCCAGTGCTGCTTCCCGCATTGCCGTACAATGCGATACTGCCATTAACCGTCGTGTAACCTGCTACGCCGGTCGCGCCGATGGCTATTACCCCGTTACTGCCGCCACTGGAGCCGGCGTTGGCGTACACCCCGGTACCGCCAGAACTAGAGGAGGAAGCCGTGATCGGTCCAGCGCCGAGACTGCCGTTCACCGTGGCATTGCCCCGAACCCGGGCAGTACCGTTCACGTCCAATGTGGCCGTGGGAGCCGTCGTGGCGATGCCCACGCTGCCAGTCGAGCCATCGAATATATTGGAGTTGCCCAGCTTGGTCGGACTTAGCCACTTCGTAATATGGTTGGCCGTGCCAGTGCCAGTGATTCCGGCCACAGCTTGGCTCGAATTGTTTGCGGCTGAAGACCCAGGCGCGGAGGCTTTCAAGAAAGCGGAGGGTGGCAAGCCGCCGATGGTTTCTGCGTCGGCTGCTTTTAGCGCGTAGGGTACGCTCATCAGTACCGTGCGCGCCTGCTCTGCCTGTCCCTGCAGCTGGACACCCAGCCAACGGGGCTCACCGGAAACGAAAAGATCCCCGGCCAGTCCGTGGCTGCTGGTAGCGCCGAGCATTACCGAGTAGTGTCCGGTCTTGTCCGGCTGGACGTTTTGGGTTTCCATCCAGAGCGGCGCGCCGCCCTCTTGATCTTTGTAGAGAGCGAAAGTAACTCCTACGGTGCCGGTGACGGGCTTGCCGCTGGCATCGGTGAGAACGCCGCCGAACTTCACTACGGGCGGCACGATCCCGCTGGCTGCTGGTTGCTCCGCGTAAACCTGGAGCACGCAACAAATCAGTGAGAGGTAGAGTGCGAAACGAACCATATTCCGTATCATGGGATTCTCCTTATTTTGTTTGTAGTTACTGCTGCGTTTTATTTGTGGTTGCGGCGATTGCCGCGGGTTTGGTGCGGGCTTCTTTCCATTGCTTCATAGCTTTGGGATCACGTGCCCACAGGACACCTTTTTCTTCCGGTGCGCCGTATAGCTCGGGATGGAGGTAGGAACCGCGCTCCTTCCCCGGCTTCAACTCTTCGACCGGAATGCGATGGGCGTTGGCCCATGCGTCTTGCCGGATACCGGTCACCTGCCAGGAGACCTTCACGTTCGGCTTGTCGGTCTTGATGCTGAACTGATGATGGGATATTTCACTCCCCACTATCGCTTGCGCGAACTGACCGATTACGGTGAGTTGATACCGGAAATCGCGGTTCAGGGCCTCGAACCACTTGGGCAGAGTGACGACAGCGTCGCCATTCCCGTTGGTAGTCACGTTGCCGTCGTAAATGTTCTTCATGTCGGGCGATTCGACGAAAGAGTGATAGAGGTACTTGTTGGAGGGATCAAGGGGATGGTCGATCTTGAATGAACCGCCAGCCTTGGAGAGGTTGCCGTCGACGTCCACGTTTCCGTTGAACCACGCGGCGTAGCCGGAGGCGCTGCCGGCCAGGACCCCGGTCGCGTTTTCAGTGCCGTAGGCGTCCACGGCCCAACCCGTGTCGGACTGCGCGTATACCCCGGGGCCGCTGGTGCTCACACCGGACACCCCGTTGCCGCCAGAAGTGCTGACGCCGTTCACGCCGGTGGAACCGGAGCCGTAAACGCCAATGTAGCTCGTGCTTATGCCAATCACCCCAGTGCTGGTCGTGCTTACGCCGTAGACTCCGGCGGCGATGCCGTTGGCGTACACTCCGAGGTTGCCGCTGGCAGATACTCCGACTCCATCCTCTCCCGCACCGGTGCCCAGCAGCCCGGTGATGCCGGTAGCCACTACTCCAATACCGTTTGTGCTCGTACCGGAAACCGCAGCCGAGCCCCCGCTGGTGTTGTCGTACCCCACAACCGCGGCGCTACTGCTGCTTGTCGTTGATGCGCTGATTGGTCCGGTGAGGCTTTCACTGCCAGCAATGCTTATGGTCGAGCCATTTTCCTGGATAATCGAATCTTTGACCTTTGCCGCTCCGCCGTTGCTCGCAAACACGGGAATGTGGCCTGACTTGCACGCGGATGAAGTAGAACAAGTAATGGTGTTGGCGATGGGTGGGTTGTTCGAGTTGGAGGAAACGGAAGCGGAACTGCCGTTGGGCGCTGCCAGTTGCAATGCCGAAAGTGGTTTGCCACCGATGGTCTCCGCATCCAAAGCTTTCAGAGCATAGGGCACGCTCATCAGCAAAACTCGTGGCTGTTCGGCTTGCCCTTGCACTTGTACCGCGAGCCAACGGGCTTCACCCGCCGCAAATGGGCTGGCGGGGAGACCTTGGCTAGTGGTAGATCCGAGCGAGACTGTGTAATGCCCGGCCTTATCGAGCGTCACGTTTTGGGTTTCCATCCAGAGCGGGGCGCCGCTTTGGGATTCTTTGTAGAGAGAGAAAGTTACGCCCACGGTTCCGGTCAGGGGCTTGTTATTGACGTCGGCGAGTACGCCGCTGAACTTGACCAACGGCGGCACGACCGTATTCGCCGCCGTCAGGGCCGCCTGTTGTGCGGAGAGGGAAACTGCTGAGCAAATCAACAGAAGCCAAACACCTGCATACAGTTTTGTGCGAAACATAAAAACTCTCCTTGTTCAGTTTTGCGACCGTGGTACCCGAGAAGTTGGAACCCAGTTGGGATCACGAACGTGGGCGCATACTGCCGCAACCGATCCGGGCTGACAATGGTGAACGCCTGAAGATTCGCTTAATCCACATGAATCTGTAACCCGCGGATAAGATTGGGCTTGTCAAGGAGTCCCGCAAGCGTTGTAGAATTGCGGCCAATCGTTTGGGGCGCTTTTATGCCGTCTGACCCGGTCAAGGTTGCTGACCAACTTCGGTTTGGAGAGGATTATGAGCTCGACCTGCGCGCCTACGAACTGCGCCGTGCCGGGCGGATTCTCAAGTTGGAACGCATTCCCATGGAACTGCTGCTCCTCTTGGTAGAGAGGAGGGGGCAGTTAGTCACGCGCGATCAGATCATTGAAAGGATCTGGGGGAAGGATGTCTTCCTCGATACCGACAACAGCATCAACGCCGCCATCCGGAAAATTCGCCAGGTGCTGAAGGACAATCCGGAGCAACCCCGCTTCGTGCAGACCATCACCGGTCGGGGATATCGGTTCATCGCACCCGCAGTGGGAGTCACCCCGATAGTTTCGACTCCGCCGGCGGAGGAGGCCTCGCCGACTATCGAAAATTTAGTGGGGAAGAAAGTATCCCACTACCGGATTCTGCAGGTTCTCGGTGGCGGGGGTATGGGGGTGGTCTATAAGGCGGAAGACCTGAAGCTGGGCCGCAAAGTGGCTGTCAAGTTCTTGCCTGCCGAGATGGCCGGCGATACGAAGGCTTTCGAGCGCATGGAACGCGAAGCCCGGGCGGCTTCAGCCCTCGAGCATCCCAATATCTGCCCGATCTACGAGCTCGGGGAACAGGAGGGACAGCCATTTATTGTGATGCAGTTGCTCGAGGGCCAAACCCTGCAGGAAAAGATTGAAAGCGCAAGCCAGCAGAAGAAGCTGCCTGCGAACGAGATCCTCGAGGTGGCGCTGCAAATTGTGACTGGACTCGAAGCAGCACATGCCAAGAGCATCATCCATCGCGACATCAAACCGGCCAACATCTTTATTACCCACCGTGGCGAGGTCAAGATCCTCGATTTCGGGCTAGCCAAGATAGTCGAACAGGATCACACAACCAACCTCCTGGCCTGGAAGCAATCTACCCTGACCGACACCTCGGCGTCGAGCGCACCCACGAGCGCTTTTACGAATCTACGATTGACTCGAACGGGTACGACCATGGGCACAGCCCATTACATGTCACCCGAACAAGTGCTGGGCGAGACGCTCGATGCCCGCACTGATGTGTTTTCGTTTGGCCTGGTGCTGTATGAGATGGCCACGGGTCGGCGCGCATTTCCCGGGGAAACAGCTGCGGTCGTTCATGATGCCATTTTGCGCCAGACCCCGCGACCGATACACGATCTCAATCCGGAACTTGCAGCCGGGTTCGAACCAATCATCATCAAGGCAATCGAGAAAGATCGCGGTCTCCGGTATCAGACCGCCGCCGACATGTGCGCGGATTTGACAAGGTTGAAGCGGGACCTCCAGAGCGAACTGGGTTCCGCAGCGGTCTCAGGTAAGGCGATCCTGACTCAGGCCTCTGTCGCCGCACCGGGTAAAATCTGGAAAATTGCGCTCCCTGCCCTGGTTGTCGTCTTGCTCGTTGCGGGGGGGCTGTACTATCGCTTGCCTCATCAGGGTGAGCGTCTCACCGAGAAGGACACCATCGTTCTCGCCGATTTTGCCAACAGCACGGGCGATGCCGTGTTCGACGATGCGCTGAAGACCGCGCTTAGCGTCTCCCTGCGGCAATCACCCTTTCTGAATACTCTATCCGACAGCGAAGTTACGAAGACTTTGAAAATGATGACCCGCCCTGCCGACACGAAGCTTACCTCAGAAATAGCCCGGGAGCTTTGCCAGCGGGCGGGAAGCAAAGCCTATATTGCTGGAGCCATTGGTAGCCTGGGAACGGAATATGTGCTTGGGCTGACGGCGGTGAATTGCCAGAGCGGAGACCTGCTGGCGCAGGAACAGGTGACGGCTGGGTCGAAGGAAAAGGTATTGGACGCGTTGGGCAAAGCGGCGTCCAAGCTGCGGACTGAGTTGGGCGAATCGCTGGCTACGGTGCAGAAATTCGATGTTCCGTTGCAACAGGCAACCACACCTTCGCTCGAAGCGCTAAGGGCGATGAGCCTTGGCAGAAAGGAGGCGAACGAGAAAGGCGACGCCGCAGCCCTGCCGTACCATCAGCGTGCGGTGGAGCTTGATCCGAATTTTGCCATGGCCTACACGGCGGTGGGCGCAGACTACTCCAACCTGGGCCAACTGGAACGGGCTAATGAATATTATGGTAAAGCATTTCAACTACGCGATCACGCGAGCGAACGGGAAAGACTGGCCATCACCGCCGACTTCTATTTGAATGTGACCGGGGAACTGGACAAAGCGGCGCAGACATATCAGGAGGAGATTGAGAGCTACCCGCGCTCGCCTGTAGCATATGGCAATCTGGGCGTAGTGTTCGCGCTTCAGGGCCAGTATGAGAAGGCTAGGGATGCCACACGACAACTGATACGCCTTGCCCCCGATCAGGTTTCTTCTTACGTGAATCTCGCCGACTATGCTCTTGCCTTGCAGCGTTTTGACGAAACTCGGCAGATCATTCATGACGCGACGCCAAAACTGGATGATTTCGCATTCCACGATGCACTCTATGCTCTTGCTTTCCTCGGAGGGGAGTCTGCGGCAATGGACGAACAGCAACAGTGGTTTGCGAGTAAGCCGGATACCGAGAACTACGGACTTGCACTCACTTCCGACAGCGAGGCTTATACCGGTCACCTGCGCAAGGCGCGGGAACTGACCAAGCGGGCGGTGGACTCTGCGATACGGGCAGACAGCAAGGAGACTGGCGCCATTTTTCAAGACAACGCTGCTCTGCTGGAAGCGGCTTACGGCAATTCCGTGGAAGCGAGACAGTTAGCGGCGCAGGCCTTGAAGCTCGCTCCCGCAAGTCAGGGCGTTGAGAGCGAAGCCGCGCTTGCGTTTGCCATGGCGGGAGAAATGGCGCGCGCGGATTCCTTGGCCCGCGAGTTGGGGAAACGCTTCCCCCTGGATACCCAGATGCAGTCGCTTTGGCTGCCCGCCATTCGGGCACAATTAGCGCTGGATAGAAAAGATCCCGCTGCCGCTCTGAATATCACGCAAGCTGCTTCACCGCTTGAGTTGGGGCAAATTGTGTTCGTCAGCAACCTCTCCTGCCTCTATCCGGTCTACGTGCGCGGAGAGGCATACTTGGCGGCCGGACAGGGGAGTGCGGCTACCGCAGAGTTTCAGAAAATTCTCGATCATGGGGGTATTGTCTGGAACTGCTGGACGGGTGCGCTAGCGCGTCTGGGATTAGCCCGCGCCGACGCTTTAGAGGCGAGTACATCGCAGGGAGTGGATGCCAACGCCCCCCGCGTCCGCGCGCTCGCCGCCTATAAAGATTTTCTCTCGCTGTGGAAAGACGCCGACCCCGACATTCCCATCCTGAAACAAGCCGAGGCCGAATACGCAAAGCTGAAGTAATTGCGTGCGGCAAGCGTGCCTTTGCAAATCGAGACTGGCAATGCCAGCTTCACGATTGGACGCGTGCGTGAATTCTTCGCAAAGAATTCACTGATTGATTTGCGCATGAGATATTGTCAAACTCTCATCCGCGCATTGCTAGGATCCGGTCAAAATTCCGACCCCTACAACAAATTTCGGATCACCTCCCCAAAACAAACAAGGTTGGTCGGCAATGCGGAAGTAATCTGGGCCTTTCAATTCGTGCTCTTGCGGTCCACAAACGGGCATATCGGACAAGCCCCGATGAGCGAATTCTAGATGTCCGATATACGACCCACCAGGCGTTGCGACTGCATACTCGCGTGATTAGGACTGAAGTTGCTTTGGCAGCTTAACAGGCGTAGTTTTTGAAACGGTCGAGGGCCGTTTGAGTATATTGGCCGACCTCGATGAGGTTGCATGTAGCAACGCCACTCCCGGCCGCGATTGTCTAGCGGCTTGGTCACTCAGCCTGCAACATGACAGCTTGTCAATGATCTCATCGGCAACAAATCACCAGGCTAAGAACCATGTCAACCAGTCCATGACCATGGAGCAACTGCTCGAGGCCGAAACAAGGAGCCGCCGAGTGGGTCAGAAAGATGAGAAGATTCAACCTTCGTCGATCGAAATTCCTCCCAACGCATCTACCGCCTGATTCAGCGGAAGCGTTTCGCATTACGGCAGGCCACCCGAAGCAATATCCAGAGCGACTCCTCCCGATTCATAAAGTTCCGATTTGCCCCTCATCCGGAAACAATCGCGGGAACCGCCGATCATCAATGGTGAAGAGTACTTCCGGTCGGATTGAGCGCCGGCTTTGCCGAAGCCTCGCATCAATCTGCGGGGCTTCTTCAGGGAGTCAGCTTGAACACCACACCGTCGTTGTGCGCGCCACCCTCGGTCGCTGTCCCGTAGAGGTTACCCTTCGCGTCCTGCACCAGTCCTGCTAATGGATATGATCCATCGGTCCCACCGAAGCTGTGGACGACGGTTTCCGTACCAGTGGGAGCCACCTCAAAGACTACGCCGGGGCCGTTCGCACCACCCAATTCCGCCGTGCCATACAGGTTGCCTTTCGCATCCCGAACCAGTCCTGCGAACGGATACGCTCCATCCCCCGTGTTCGTTCCGAAACTGTACAGCACCCTTTCCTTGCCAGTCGTGTCCAGCTTGAACACAATACCGATGCCATTCGTGCCCCCGTCGCTAGCTGTGCCGTAGAGGTTCCCTGCCGGATCGCGGACCACGCCACCGATCGGATAAGCCCCATCGCCCTTTGCATCGGTAAAGCTGTAGAGCACAGTTTCCTTGCCTTTCGCAGTCACTTTAAAAACTGTTCCATCGTTCTGCGAAACAGGACCACCGAGTTGGGTCGTGCCATAAAGATTGCCTTTCGCATCCAGGATCAATCCCGCACAGGGATACTCTCCGTCGGGTACGCCTCGGAAGCTGTGCAAGACAGTTTCTTTGCCAGCGTTGTCCAGCTTAAACACGGTGCCATAGCCGTGAGCGCCGCCCTGTTGCGTGGTTCCGTAAACGTTGCCCACACGGTCAGCGACTAGCCCTGCGGCAGGGTATGCACCGTCCCCATCAGTCCCGGTGAAGCTGTAAACCACCGTCGTGTTCGCTGTTACCCTAAACACGGTTCCTTGGTTCGAGCGGCCACCCAAGGTCGTCGTGCCATAAATGCGCCCTTTTGTATCAAACGCCAATCCGGCGCTGGGAAAAGCTCCGTCCGATTTCCCTCCTTTGAAGCTGTGCAGTACTGTCTCCGCACCGCTGGTATCCACTTTGAATACCGTCCCGAGCCCGTAGCTGCCGCCCTGTTGTGTGGTCCCGTACAGATTTCCCGCTGCATCAACGATCAATCCTGCGACGGGATATGCTCCGGTAGCACCATTAAATGAATAGAGGGTCGTGAAGGTCTGCGCTTGTGAGGAAGTCGCGGCAAACGCAGTCAGCAACAGAACACATAGCTTCAGAGCCGCATTTCCCACCCGCCAACGTTCCGCCAAATTTACGTTCCGCTTCGCGATGCTCGCCACTATAGTTCTCCTTTTCAATACGAACGTGCTTCTGAAAGTGCAAGGCTAGTGCACAGTGACAATCACTGGCTTGGAAGCAATCCCGTTCGCGACCACAACAAGCTTACTTGCTCCCGTTTCCATATCAGTCGGCGCATCAAAATGAGTTGAGACCTTGCTCTTGCCCGTCGCCACAGCCATGGTGCTGGGGTCATACGTCCTCGCGTAGAAAACATGGTGCGACGCGTTGTTGGTTATACGAATCAGCGGGTAGTTCGTGGCCATCTGCGCATCGTCGCCATACATGGCTCCCTGCGAGAGGCCGTTGAACTGCATGCCCGAAATCACGTAGGTTTTTCCGCGAGTAACGCTGCCCGGAGAAGAAGTGATAACCGGCGCCCAGGACGGGTTGGGTTTCCCCTTCGCTGTGTAGATCTCCACGTCGGACGAGCCATCGGTAAAGAAGATCTGCCCTGTCGGTAAAACCAGCATACTTCCCTGCTCGGTTGCATCTTTCCCGGCATTGGGCGGACCCGGCACTTTAATGAACTTGGTCCCGTCGAACTCATAAAACGTAGTGGGTGGATTGTTGATACCGTGATTGGTATCGCACAGCACATTGCCATCGGGCAACAGGGCTGCGGGAGCATCACCCATGTCGTTCTCTTCGGGAATATCCGGACCAGGCGTCCAGGTTCCGGGCTTCAGGCGATCGGTCGGAGGATGATAGATAGAGGTGTGTCCGGCTTTACTCTTATTGGAATTGGCTCCGGTGGCGAACACGGTGCCGTCCGGCCGTAATACAGCCGGGCCGATCTCGGCGGTAGCAGGATCGCTCAGCAGGACGATTGTGCTTCCGGCGTTGATCCACTTTCCCAAGTCAGGGATGTACTTCTCGGCGTGAGTAGGGTGGGCAGCGTTTTCCGCATCGACCGTCAACACGGTGCCATCGGGCAGGAGGGTCCAACCCTCTTCGTCGTACAAATCTCGCTTGTTTTCGCCAGTAAAGGTCCATGACAAGAACTTCGCGTCTAACAGCGCCGCCGTGAACGGAAAAGCACAGCAATTTGCCATCATGAACGTTCCATCGGGCAGTACAACACTTTGCGCATCACCAATGATGGTCCATCCGGCGGGAGGGTTCACAGGCGTCCAGACATCCTCCTGCGGATCGTAGATCGCACCCAGGTTCGTCCACTCCAATTGACCGAAGTTATATTCTCCCCCCTCGACGATGACACGGCCATCCGGCAGTACGGCGGAGGCGAAAGCGGAAGGGCCGTATCCAGGCGGCAACGAAGCTGCCCGCTTCCAGGTCCCGTTGACGTAACTGCCAAACCGGTCCGGGGTCAGGAGCGACCAATTGCCGGGGTTATCTTCCTGTACCAGGACGTCGCCATTGGTCATCAATAGCGGGATACTGGCACCAAAGCTGGGTTGATTCGTTAAGGCTCGCCACTTTTGCGAGAAGGCAATACCACGCCATCCCATCAAGACAACCAACAGGATGCCGAACGCTCTTGATGCTTTCATATTCTTGTCCTCCGCGGAGGAACCCGCAAAAGAAGGCGTTAAGACCGGCACCATCGGTCGAGAAAAACGGGCGACCGCGGCCTCACAGCGATGAGCCAGAGTGCGAGTCTGGGCTCGTATTATGGACCGGAACAACTACATTTTCAATTAAATTTACGCGAGTGCTGTGGCCTTCCATGAGAAGGCCGGTCGCCATCAAGTGTCGTGCGGCGGCCTATGGCCGCCGCATTCGGATTGGTATGTGGAGTGACGCGCTCACGAGCGGCAGGAAACGCCGTACTGCTGCCAAAGCCGAAACCACGGGCTGTGCGCGAGCATCTCGTCGTGCCTTCGATTCACAGCCCAGAGGTCACTCGCGGTCAGCGGTCTGGTGTCCGGCACGGCGAAGAGGCGCTCTAGCGACTCGATTTCGGCAATGGTCCGTTCAGCGTCCATCCGTCACAATATCTAACAGAAATGCGCAGAGGTCAATTCGGGGCGGCATCTCCAAAGACCGTGACCGTGGGATTTGCCGGTGGGCGAGTCCATGCAACAGTCGTCGGGGCATTCGAAAAGCTGCGATTCAGGTAAGATTTTTGCAGATGATCGCCCGGAAGCTACCCATGGTTTCGCTTTGTTTCGTTCTGGTCTTGCTGCTCTCGATCGCTGTTCCCGCGCAGGTGCACCAGCACTCGCCGAAAGACCACCCTCCCTCGGCATACAAGCTCGTCTCAATCAAAGTCACTGGCACGAAGCGTTACAAGCCCCAGGATGTAATCCGGGCTACCGGCCTGCAACTCGGCCAGGTCGTGCACAAAGAAGATCTCGAGGAGGTGGTCCGGCTTCTGGGAGAAAGCGGGGCCTTTACCGACATTTCTTACAATTTAGAGTTCGGCCCTGTCGGCACCAAACTGGAGTTGACGGTCCGCGACTCCAATAAATTTGTACCTATCCACTTCGATAATTTGGTCTGGTTCAGCAATCAGGAGCTCTTCGACAAGCTACATGCCAGCGTCCCTCTGTTCGATGGCGAAGTCCCGGTTACCGGCCAAATGGTGAATCAGATCTCGGACACCCTGCAGGCGCTGCTGGATGAGAAAAAAGTAGTGGGACAGGTTGACACTCGGCGAGTACCTGACGACGGTGCTATCGAGGCCTTCACGTTTACCGTGACCGGACTCCATATTACGATTCGGAATGTCGAATTCTCAGGCGCCGATGCAGCGGGGTTACCCTTGCTCCTGGCTAGCGCAAGGGGGCTGCAAGGGGCGGAATATGTGCTGCCCAGTCTTCGTACTATGGCCGACGAAACTTTCTTGCCGGTTTATCATGAGCGAAGCTATCTGAAAGCTGCGATTGGCGACCCACAAGCTCACGTGGTTTCGACCGAGGATGAGCACGTATTGGTGGACGTCACCTTCCCCGTGCATCCTGGAAAGCAGTACAAGGTGAGTGGGCTTGAAATCGCCGGCTGCAAGGCTGTACCCGAGGGAACCTTGCGAAGCCTGATCCATGTGAAAGCCGGGGAGACAGTCAATGCCGTTCAGCTTGAAAAAGACCTGCAAGCCGTCAAACAGGTTTATGGCACGCGTGGATATGTGGCAGCTACTGTGACGGTGGAGTCGAGACCAGACGACTCGGGGCCTACTGTGCAGTACCTGGTTCGCATTTCTGAGGGTGACGTTTATCGCATGGGAGATTTGAAGATTCATGGGCTGGATTCCAAGACAACCGCCCGACTTGAGAATGACTGGACTCTGCGACCGGGAGATGTGTACGACTCCAGTTATCCGGGGCGGTTTGTGGAGCAGGCTTACAAGGAAATCGGGGACTGGAATACCAGCGTCCGCGAGTCTGTCGATGAAAAGGAACGAACAGTGGACGTCGCGGTCCGCTTCGATCCGAGGCCATAGGCCCGGGAGTGCGAATGCCGAGGAATTCTCAGTGAATCGGCCTGCTTGCGCCCGGTCGAATGGTGCATCGCGCAAGCCGGCCGGATCGGGTCAGATGTGGCGGGTGGAGAAGGCGTTGACGCTGGAGTGGCGGGATTACGAACTCCTAAGAATGTTGCCGAGTACGTACCCGAACTCATGAATTTCTTCGACAGTATTGTAATGGAGAAGCGAGGCACGGATAACGCCGCTGTCGAGGCTGATTCCAAGGTGCTTCATCAATCGAGGAGTGTACATGTGGCCGTCGCGAATGCCGATTCCACGGTCCGACATCGTCTCGGTGACAAGCGACGGCGCAAGGTTCGGAAGGTTGAAGCAAAGTGTGGGAACGCGCTCAGCGAGGCGGGTGGAGTCGTCGATGCCATACACTGTGGCAGCGGCGGCCTGTAGAACTTCGAGCATTTCCCGAGAGAGTGTCGCTTCATGCTCGCATATGGCTGTCATGGCGCGGATAAGGAAGTCCCGCCGGGATACGAGCGTTGTATTTCCCTCTTCGCGGGCCAGGCTGGCCCCGAGCGTTTCAAGATAGCTGACAGCGGCGTCCATCCCGGCAACATTCTCATAAATGAAAGTTCCGGCCTCAATCTTGCCGGGAGGAGCGTCAGGAATAAAGTCTTCGCGGAAGGTGGGAAGTTCGGTGAGCAGCTCTAGACGCCCCCACAGAAAGCCCATGTGGGGACCGAAAACTTTATAGCCGGAGCAAACCAGATAATCGCAGTCGAATGCCTGAACGTCGATAATTGCATGCGGCGCATAGTGCACGCAGTCGAGAACGACCTCCGCACCCGCGGCGTGCGCCAGTTTGGCAACAGCGGCGACATCGACAATGGAACCAAGGGCATTCGAAGCCACAGTGCAGGCCACCAACCGAGTCTTCGAGGTAAGCAGCAGCGCCAGGTCCTCGACATGAAGATTGTTGTCTTCGCCTATCTTCCACCACACGATCTTGGCCCCCTCGCGCTCCAGTTGCAGCCAGGTGGCGATATTCGCTTCGTGGTCGAGTTCGGTAACCACGATCTCGTTGCGGGCTTCGAGAGTGCGGCCGATCGCGAGGCTGAGTACGCGCAAGAACGAGGTTGCGTTCATGCCGAAGGCAATCTCGTTACGGTGTCGCGCGTTGATCAGGACGCCCACGCTATCGCGGGCGCGAGCGATGGCGTCGTCCACCTCCACGCTCTTGGCGTAGCGTCCGCCTCGCTGCACATTGCGGTGCAGAAGATGGCCGTGGATCGCGTCGAAGACGACTTGCGGAATCTGCGAGCCGGCGGCGTTATCGAAGAAGATGAAGGCGGGATTCTGATGGAGTGCGGGAAACAGCGACCGGACGTGATCGGACGGAAAGGCGACGGCTCGGGATGCGCCCAGTTGCTGATTGACCACTTGGCACCTGGTGATTCGTAATTCTACGACCCGGAACTGAGGGGTCCTCGACAACCTTGACTTAGTCTTGCGACGGATGCGTCGAACCAGTATACAAAGGAATTCAATTCCAAATAGGTGCCGGTTGAAGTCAGGGCATGGCTGGATTCAGCAGCTTGTGTGCAGTCTCCGCTCCAAATACAAGAGTTCCACCTTGTCGATCCACAGCCACGCAGTGCTTACAGATCTAAGGCCTTGACACATGCACTCCTAAGATTCCTTGCGGAAGCTATTTAATTGTCGGCTGAGGATTTGTCGAATGAAGCTGCAGATAAATCGATGCAGCATTATCGGCGAAGGTCGCTTCATACTGGGGAAACTGCCTCAATCCGGCGAAGCGTCCGGGTTTGATGTTTCGTTTCACCTGCTCCAGTGTCATCCCCTGTGCCGAAAGAGCAACCACCTGAGCTTTCAGATCGGAGAGATAGTCGCGAAAAAAAGCCAGGTCCTTGCGATCGCCCACTTCGAAATGCCCCGGCACGAATACCTCAGTGGGTGTTGCCAGGAGCGCATTCAGGGTGGCGATCCAGTGAGAAACGCTGCCTTCGTCCATGGCCGGACACGAATGGCCCATGAAGAGGTCGCCGGTAGCGATCGCCTTCTGCTCCGGGAAGTAGACGTACGCGTCGCCCAGGGTGTGCCCAGGAGCGCCCGATATAACTTCAACCGTGTAAGGCTCAAGGTGAATCGTAACAGCGGACTCGAAGGTGACGTCTGCCGGCACAACAGTAATTGGAAGCCTCGGTGGCGAGTCATTGCGCAGCTCCATCGTGCGCATGCGGGTCCACCCTGTACTGATAATGCTCGCCTCGGGTTTGAATATCTTATTTCCGCCCTGGTGGTCGAGATGATAGTGAGTGTTGATGACGTACCGAATCGGCAGCCTCGAAACGCTGCTTATCTGCGCCACGCACTTCCCCGCCTCTATTTCATTGAGCCCGGAGTCAACCACGAGAATTCCTGCCTTACCGACCAGGAAAGTAGAATTGGCGCTCGCATCGTTGTCCGCGATGCACGCGTAGAGGTCTTTCCCGATCTGTTTCGGAGTTCCGATCGCGAAAGCCGGACTAACGAAGAACACGAAAGAAAAAAGCAACGCGAAGGTGAGGAGCCCACGCAATGCGCTGTAGCTTCGGGATAGAGGTGGCTTTCGCAAGGAACTGGAAATGTTCAAAGATTCCTCCCATTCTATCGGGAGCGGATTCTGCATTAGCAACACGTATAAGCGCGGCATCTTTCGATCCGAGATCCCGTTACCGATCTGCGCGACGACATTGATTCTGCATGGCCGACTACATTACCGGTCTGGAAGTTCGATAAAGCTGCCCGGCAAACGCTCCCAAACCCAGGCAAACCACACCCAAGTGGACCAGCCCGCCAAGATAGGGGATGAACCCGACGATGGTGACGATCAACAGTCCCACCAGGAGTCCCAGCAACCAATCGCCCTTTGTGGCTCCGGATGGCTTCAGAAGTATTCGCCCCAGGAAGGCTCCAACCCAAATTTTCGCCAGGTAGATCGCAGCCAGATACAGCGCGAGCAACATTAGCGAGAGCGGGAGACCGACCAGAGTTATGGCTATGACGACGATGGCCACCGGCACACCCGCCAAGACTCCGACCCCCAGTCCCAGACTCAGCCAGCCTGAGCCCACCAGTTGAGTCGCGGCCTGGAAGAAGCCGGGAAACACAAGCATGCCGAGCCATCCCACCAGTATGGCGCCAGCGAACCAGACAGCTTGGTGGAAGTAGAATCGGGGGCGCGTGAAGCTGCTCTCCCGCACCCTCACTTGGATATCACGCTTGCCCGCAATGGTCGCACCATCGGCGATGTTCACCTCCTTCAGTTGGCGCACCCGAGCGCTCAGGTTTCCGCCGACTCGGGCCGTGTTCGTCAGCGTTAGGCTGCGACCGATCATCGTCAGATCGCGGCCGATACTGCCGCTCACATCGATACTGCCACCGGTCACGATGTTCACACTGCGCTTCACCTCGCCCTCGAGGCTCGCATCGCCGACGGCAACCACGATACCCTCACCCACGCGGCCACGGTCATCAATATGCAAGGATTGCACCACGCCGTAGATGCTGTGGCCCAATTGCCCTTCCAGGTCGAGCGTGCGGGAAAAGGTGTAGATGTGGCCTTCCACGGTTCCGCTGACCTCGGTCCTCTGGGCGAAACTGATTAGGTCGCCTTTCACCGTGCCCCGCACCTCCACGGTCCGGCCAAAAGTCAGCAAATCTCCATTGACCACGCCGTCCACGCGCACCATGTTAGCGGCGGCCAAAACAGTGTCGTCCACAGTCTCGTTCGCCGCGACGGTGACGAAGTCACCATGACGCCGTTCCAGGGCAAGGCTGGGCAACGAGAACGCAAGCAACACGATCAGCAGGCGCAGGCCAGGGTAGTGTGGTCGCCCTCGGCGTCCAAGTAGCAGTACGCTGCCGCCCAACAGTAACAGCAAACAAATCCAGCCCACAACCGCAGCATAATCGGCTAGCATGGCAGTACCTCCGTGTGCAAAGTAGTAAAAAAAGTGGAAGATCAGGTTCGTGCGGCCGCTCACGCTGAAGGGATTGAACGACTCCAGCGCTGCCGGAATATCCAACTCATTGAACCAACCGGAAATGATCGAACCTAGAACCAACAGCGCGGCCAGGATCGCCAGGTCGCCCCACCCCCACGACCAGCGCCGAGGGGAGACTCTCGCCGGGCTGGCTGCCTCTTCCGGAAGCTGGTTGAGACTTTCGCTCAGTACGCGGTTCTCCGCGCGCAATGCGTCCACCAGCGCCCGGCAGCGCTGGCAAGTGGTCAGATGGTCTCGCAGGCGCTGCATTTCATCCGCTGCCAGTTCGCCGTCCGCGGCGAGGGCGCAGGTCTGTTCTGAATAACATTTCATGATCACTTGCTCCTCTGGGGCAGTCTGCGGCGCAGCTCCTTTTTTGCGCGAAATATCAGGGCCGCCACGTAGTTCCTTTCCAGATCCAACTGCTGCGCGATTTCGTCATAACTCATTTCGCTGTAATAGCGCAGGACCAGCGGCACGCGATAATTGTCCGGCAGGCGTGCAATGGTGTCCCGCACCCTCGCCCTCTCTTCCTTGCTGATGACGACACCCAGCGGTGAGGGCTCCGAACTGGGTGCCTCGATGACCGCGGCTCCGTCTTCAACTTCCACAATCACCCGCCGCCCACGCTGCCGCCGCCGCAAAGCGTCAATGCATTGGTTGCCAGCTATCCGTAACAGCCACCTGGGGAACGGTATCGAACGGTCGTAGCTCTCGATGGAGCGCTGCAGCTTGAGGAAGACTTCGCTGCTGGCATCTTCTGCGCTCTCCCGCGAGTCCAGCATGTAACGGCACAATCCGAATACGCGCCGGACATAGCGGCGATAGATCTCCTCCAGGGCCTCGGCATCGTGACCCCGTGCACGCTCTATAACACTCTCCAAATCCAGCCCCTCCGTCTGCCTGGTTCCGCCCTCGCCGGGCTGCGGTTCTTTCGCCATATTCCTGTTGGCATCCATAAAGCAGTACGCTGCAGATCGAAGGATGTTACACAAACATTTTGGGGGACGAGAGGAGGGACGCCTAACTCACGAGGGGGAGTAGCAGGTCACAGATTCTGGCTGTGTCGCCAGCAATTCGGAAGGCATTTCGCGCCCGATGTTGAGAACCCGCCCCACCCCCACCGACAACCGGCAAAGGTGGAGCGGATGCGAAAGGACGAACGGGAATTACCTTAACTACTCCAGCAGGCCGAAGCAACTAGCAAAACAATCAGCCTGGGCTTGTATTTCTGCTGAACCACGTCAAGGTCGTTTCCGGCTACTGCCGTGCCGAGGGCTAGTGTCGTAGGAACCGAACCAGTTTCTACCGGGCATTTGATTGAGCTAGGGGAAGGCCAGTAGCTATAATTCGGAGAACCATGAGGTTCAGCCCCGTCACTTCGTTGCTAATCGGTCTGGTGCTGTTCTCGCGCTCGCCACTCTCCACTGCCCAACAGGAAGCGTCTTTCCCGACGAAACGGAGCGGTGCTCAAGCGGCGGTTACCCAGCTGGCGCAGAACCGGACAACCACTCCGGATTCTGCTCAAATCGGAAAATCGCAGAATCCGCCTGCAAAGGAAACCGGCTCCGGTGCGCCGACAGAACCGGATGGGTCGCTGCTCACCCTACGCGCGGCGGTGAGCGAAGTCCACCTGGTCTTCACCGTCACCGACAAGCACGACCACTACGTCAAGGACTTGAAGCAAAACGATTTCAAGATTCTTGACGACCACAAGCCGCCGCAGCAGATCCTCAGCTTCCAGAGCGAAACGGATCTTCCAATGCAAGTCGGCCTGCTGATCGATACCAGCCAATCGGTGCACGATCGCTTTACGTTCGAGCAGGAAGCGGCCATCGCGTTTCTGAAGCAGACCCTCCGGCAGAAATCTGACCAGGCCTTTGTCGTCGGCTTTAACATTAAGCCTCAGGTTACTCAGGATTTCACCGATGACCTAACGAAGCTTTCTGCCGGCGTTCACATGCTGCAACCGGGCAGCCTAACAGCACTGTACGATGCCCTCTACTTTGCTTGCCGTGACAGGCTTTTGAAGCAGCCGCAGGCCGGGCCGGTCCGGCGCGCCATCATCCTCCTGAGCGACGGGGACGACAACGCAAGCTCCGTGAGCCGCGAAAGAGCCATCGAGATGGCCCAGCGGGCCGAAGTCTCGGTGTACACCATCAGCACCAGCCTGACTCGCTCGGGCGGACGCGGCCAAAAAAACTTGGAATACATTGCCGAAGCAACCGGTGGGAGATCGTACGTGCCTTCCCAGATCACTGGAGTAGCTAACGCGTTCGCGGCTATTCAGGAAGAACTGCGCAGCCAGTACGCAGTGTCCTACAAGCCGGCGGCGTTCAAGCTGGACGGGAAGTACCGTACTATCGAAGTTCAAGCGCTGAACCCGAAAGGCCTGCGCGTCCACAGCCGAAAAGGGTACCGCAGCGTTGAAAAAGACTACGCTCCTAACCAGTAAGGTCTGGTTCGCTCGCGGCAGCGACGAACTCGACAGGGATTGCTCATTGACTTGCGATCAAAACGCGTAATCGCCCGTTCGTGTTAGTCACCGCAAAACCACCGTCGACGTAATGCAAAAGAAAAGCCGCCTGGACGGGCGGCGTGAGTTGTTCGGCACTCTTCCAGGCTAAAGCGGGGGCGGGGAATCAGAAATCCCCCATCCCCCCTTTTGCCGTCGCAGCCGAAAGAGAAAGGCTAGCAAAAGCTGCCAGGGCAAAGTCTAAATGGCACGAGGTCACTAGCTACCCTTGATGCCCTTGTTTATCAGGACCTTGACGTCAACCCTCCGGTTTTCAGCCCGGCCAGATGCGGTCTCGTTCGATGCCGCTGGGTTGGTTTCACCATACGCGCCCGGAGCCGTGATGTGCCGTATCGGTACACCATGCTGGACCAAATAGTCGATCACCGCTTGTGCCCGGGCCTGGCTCAGCTTTGTGTTCATCGTAGCGTTACCCGTCGAGTCAGCGTAGCCCTGTATCTCGATGATGTATCCAGTCTGGTCCTTGGCTTTTTGCGCTAGGTCGGCAAGTCGCGCTTGGTCCTCCGGTGCGATCTTGGCGCTCCCGGTTTTAAAGTTGATGGTTCCTTGGCCCTTCAACTCATAGTCGCCCAACTCAGAAAAGCGCTTCGTGTTGGCCTCTATGTCGTCGATGTTCTTCTGAATATCCGCCTTGTTGGCCGCAGTCGCCTGCTGGTTAGCGGAGATATTCTTCGCGTTGGTTGCGGTCGCCTGCTGGTTGGCAGCGATATCCTGCTGGTTGGTCGCGATGTCCTTCTGATTTGCAGCCACTTGCTCGGCCGTGGGGTGCAAGCCAGCCTGGATCATTTCGGCCGTTTCCAAATCGCTTTTATCGAAGGTAATTGTTTTCGCTGTGACCTTGGTCGAGTCGCCCGTTCCATCGACGCTCACCTTGAGTCCAGGAATCAGGACGGCGGCCGAGACTTGCTTCTTGCGCATGCCAAGACCCTTCGGTTGTTGCACCTTCGTGGAATCATCCATGACTACGGTGACGTTCCCGTCCGTGGTGCTCAATATCAGCGTTTCTCCGGTGCGGCCGGAGATCATTCCTTTCACTTTGACGTTCTGGGCAGCGCTAAAAGCCGATGCCGCTACTAGAAAACACACTGCCAACAGACTCGTTCCAATCGTTAGACGTTTTTTGCTCATACAATTTGCCTCTCCATTTCGTTTTTTGATTTTCAGACGGGATTCCTCCCGTCATTACGATGGTCACGCAACATGATCGACCTTTCATTGGGGTACCGCTACTAGGAAAACTCCTAGTGGGTGCCGCCCCGCCGCAGGGTGAAATCGCACCATCTTTGACAGGAAGACTCAAACACTGCGTCGAGAGGTCCCCGCGGCGGTGTCCCACTCCACCGAACAACGGTGAAGGTGAAACGCAATCGAAAGGGCGAACAGAAGTCACCCTATCGACGCCATCGGTCCAGTGCAACTAGCAAAACCAATAGTATGGCTTGCACTTCCGCTGGCCGGAGCAGGACCATTCCCGCGACTACGGCCAAAGCTGTCTCATCACTATGAACCACTCGCGATTTCACCAATTAAAACCGGAGCGTCGATTTTCGAGATCAGGTCTGAGGATTCCAGAACGGTACCAGCAGATCAGGCGGAAGTTACCAAAGTAAAGCTCTCATTTGATTTCGCTTTGACCGGAGGGTTGTGGTCGGCCAAGATCCAAGTATGCCGTGCGTGCCGAACGTAGGCCACCAACTTCGAGGGGGAAACTAACCCTTGCTTACACCGACGATTCCAGGAAAGTACAGGGTCAGCCTGATCGACAGCCGGCGGCACCGGACCTTAACTTCGTTGATAGATGGTCCGCAACCAGCATGATCGTTTCTGAGGGGAGGCTTTATGTACCGCAAGACACGTGCCCATTTCGTTCCTTCAATCGCAGGGTTTGCAATCGCAGTCATGGCCCTATGCTGTGGGTTGGGGCAGCCACTGGCTGCAGACGACGCGCGCGCACTGGTTGACGCCAGCAAGCCGCTTGCAAATGTCCGTGTAGCCAGCAACCTGACTACGAAGAGCGCTGATTCGAACATGCCTGCGACCGCGGTCAAGAGTGTTACGGACTCGAGGCCTCCGATTTCCTGCAAGCTGGGCGCCAACGGCGTTCTCACCGACTGCCGCATCAATGACGGTTACGACCTCAACGATGTCGCCAACTGGTTTCAAGACGAGCACGACCAAACTTTGCATCTCGCCGTTAACAGCATTACACTCGCCAAGAAATTTGAGCGCTCGCTCGAGAGTTGCACAGACGAAAAAGCAAAGAAGTGACCGCTGACGAGAAATGCGCCCGCCGAGCGGCGGCTGAAAGATGATTCCTGCACCCGAACGGGACCCGAACTCCTACGCTATTAATAGCGTTCCTCATCGCTTTTTTCGATGATCTCAAACTCCCTCCAAAATTCGTAATCATAAATAGGCGCAAATCAGAGGCTGGTTCCACGCCTTCTGCCGCGAGGTTAGACGGTCAGCGGGGGGCAGCGGCGCAAACCCGCTAGGAAGCAGACACCGGTCGGGCGGGAATTGATCTGTAGTAAAACTGTAGTAGTTCGATGTTGATAACCATGCAGATCGGATCAAAACGAAGCAAATCGAGTTGCTGGTAAGTGATTGACGAATCATGTAGAGTAGAGAATTTTCATAACGGATCAGAACTCACCTGTGAACTCAAAATCCGCCGGGCTTTCGGCGTTGCTGGTTCGACTCTTCCCTTTCCGATGTGGTACACACTAACCTGACCCCATTTTTGGAGACTTTCAATGGCTCTAATAAAAACTTCCAATCCAGCTTTGTCCGGCGATGCGTTTCGCGTAGGCGGTGCCGTGTTCGACGACAACATGACAATCTCCGGCACGGTTAACAAGACCGGCATTTTGTTGATCTGCGCAATGGCCACCGCAGCCTGGAGTTGGAATCTGTTCACACGCTCTCCTCAGACTGCTCTGCCACTTCTCGCCGTCGGCGGCATTGGGGGTTTCATCGTCGCACTGGTAACCATATTCAAGAAGGCTTGGTCTCCAGTAACCGCGCCAATATATGCGCTACTGGAAGGCTTGGTACTGGGCAGCGCCTCCGCCATGCTGGAGGTGCGTTTTCCCGGGATCGCCATGCAGGCAGTGGGCTTGACGTTTGGAACATTGGTGGCATTGCTGCTCGCCTACCGGTCCGGCCTCATCCGCGCCACCGAGAAATTCAAGACCGGGATTGTGGCGGCGACGGGCGGAATTGCCGTCTTCTATCTGATCCAGTTTGTGCTCGGGTTCTTCGGCATTCACTTCGCCGCCATCAACGGCTCGGGTATGATCGGGATCGGCTTCAGTGTAGTAGTGGTGATCGTCGCTGCGCTCAACTTAGTACTGGATTTCGATCTTATCGAGAGTGGAGCCCGGGCCGGCGCCCCGAAATACATGGAATGGTACGGCGGCTTCGCTTTGATGATCACTCTGATTTGGCTGTACTTTGAAATACTGCGCCTCCTCTCGAAGATCCGCAGCCGAGACTAGTGTCGAAGCTGCGAGCGTACCCGGCACAACACATTCGATGAGTGTTTCGGCTTACAACGGTTTTCGTCTAGACCTGCAGCACATCGCCGTCTCGGGCAACCATTTCGTACAACACAGGATTGACGAAAAATCCGATGAAAAGGCGGGAAATGAGACCGGCCACGATGACGATGGCGAACGGCCTCTGCGTATCTGATCCAATGCCAGTGGAAAGAGCGGCCGGCAATAATCCAAGGCAGGCAACCAGGGCTGTCATCATTATCGGGCGGAGCCGCAAGAGCGAAGCTTCTCGTGTGGCCGTGCGGATATCCATCCCCTCCTGGCGCAGCTTGTTGATGTAGGAGACGAGAATGACGGCAGTCTCCACGGAAACTCCGAGCAATGCCAGGAGACCCAAGACTGAAGAGACGCTGAAAGGGGTGCGAGTGAGCTTCAGCGCGACCAGTGCACCCACTGGCTCAGTCATAATTACGCCGAGAGCAATGGTGACGGGGAATTTGAAATTTCCATAGAGCGCAAACAAGATCATGAAAATTATCACTACGGCGAGTGGGCCAATAAAGTACATTTGCGATTTGGCCTCAAGGAACTGGCTGTACTCGCCGCCCCATTCCATCCGGTAGCCCTGCGGCAGGGTCACGGCCTTCTTGACCGCCGCTTGCGCTTCTCGCACCCCCCGCTCCAGGTCACGCCCCTCGATGCTGTACTGTACCCCGATGTAGCGGGAGTTATTTTCGCGATAAATAAAGGACGCACCGTTTCCCTGGCTGATCTTGGCAAGCTGGCCGAGTGGGATTTGCTGCCCGTCGGGTGTGCCCACCAACAGATTGCCGATCTCATGCGCGCTGCTGCGGAACTGAGGTTGCATGCGGACGACCAGATCGAACAGCTTCTCCCCTTGAATGACTTGAGTAACTGCCTGCCCGCCTACTGCGGCCGAAATCACGGCTTCGACGTCCGCAACGTTGATTCCGAAGCGCGCAATCTTGTCGCGATCGACGTCGATCAGGAGGCTCGGCTGGCCAAGTTCGCGCACCACGGTGAGATCGGTGAACCCGGGCACCTTGGAGAGCGTGTTCTTGATCTGTATCGCTTTGTCCTGAAGTACGTTCAGATCGTCGCCATAAACTTTGACTGCCAAAGAACTCTTGAGCCCGGTCAAAGCTTCGTCCACGGCATCTTCCGCCGGCTGGGTATAGTTGAAAATGATCCCTGGGAAGGCAGTGAGTTTCCTATTGATCGATTCGATGAGCTGTTTTTTCTCGCTGATCTCGCCGCTCCATGCTTTGTCCTTGTAGGGCTTCAGACCAACGTAGAACTCGCAGTTAAAAAAGCCGGTAGGATCCGTGCCATCGTCGGGTCGCCCTAATTCTGAACCCACCACAGTAACCTGCGGATAAGACATTAGGATGTCGCGTATCTGAGGAGCGATCTTGCTAGCCTCCTCGAAAGAAATGGTGTAGGGCATCGTGGCCCGCACCCACAGGGCTCCTTCATCAAGGTGAGGCATAAATTCGCCGCCGATGAAGGGCACGAGCAGCAGGGTGGCGCCGAAGATCAGGGTTGCGATCAACATGGTCGTTTTGGGCCGCGCGAGCGACCAATCCAGCTGAACGGCGTACTTCCGCTTCATCCATTCAAAAGCACGATTCGGTTTCTCGCGCACGCCCTTCTTGAACCAATAGGAGGCGAGCACAGGAATCAGCGTGAGCGTCAGGATGAGCGCGCCCACCAGGGCAAACGACATCGTCTCAGCCATGGGATGGAACAGTTTCCCCGAGGCTCCGCTCAGCGCATAAATCGGCAGATAACCAGCGAGGATGACGGCCACCGAATAAAAGATCGGGCGATCCACATCTTTCGCCGCGGCAAGAATGACTTCGTTCAGGTTGTACGGCTGTCCTTCCCGCAGCGCCAGCTCGCGGTAGATATTTTCGATCATCACCACTGCGCCATCGATGACGATTCCGAAATCAATCGCGCCGATGGAAAGCAAATTCGCGGCAACGTCGTGCGCATGGAGCACGATGAAGGCAAACAAAAGCGAGAGTGGAATGGTGAGGGCAACAATCACGGCAGCGCGGAAGCTGACCAGGAAGAAAATCAGCACCACCAAAACCAGCACCATGCCGCGAAGCAGGTTCGCCTCCACCGTGTCCGTCGTCAGGTCTACCAGTTCACTGCGGTCATAATAAGGACGAATTTTGACGTCAGGCGGCAGGATCTGGTGGTTCAGTTCGTTGGTTTTTGCCTCAACTCCTTTCAGGACGTTCTGCGTCTGTTCTCCGCGCAGCATGAGAATGACGCCCTCAACCGCATCGTCATTTTTCTGGAATCCGAATTCTCCCAGGCGAGGCGCGTGCCCAATAGTTACATCTCCCACATCGCGCACTCGGATGGGAACACCTTTGTTGGCGCCAACTACGATGTTCCCTATGTCGTCTGTGTTCCGGACCAGCCCAATCCCGCGAACGTAGTAGAACTGCCCGCCTTGAGAATAAAAGCCGCCGCCCGCATTGGAGTTGTTGGCCGCCAAAGCAGCGGTGACTTGAGGAATGGTCAAGTGATAACCGTAGATGCGCGCCGGGTCGAGCAGGACCTGATATTGCATCACGGTTCCGCCGAAACCAGAGTCGTCAGCCACACCGTGAACCGATCGATAAGCTCTCTCAATCACCCAGTCTTCAATCGTTTTCAGTTCCTGGGGACTGCGGTCGGAACTCTCCAGCACATAGCGATACACCAGGCCGCTCGGGCTGAAGAGGGGCGCGAGGCTTGGAGTTACGCCGGTTGGCAGCGTAGCCTGAGCGAGTCGCTCAAAAACGATTTGCCGGGCGAAATAACTGTCAGTGCTTTCTTCGAAGGTGAGGATTACATCGGACAATCCGTATAGCGAGATGGAACGCATCACCAACATGTGAGGGACGCCGTTCATCTGGAGCTCGAGTGGAAGCGTGACCAACCGTTCGACTTCCTCCGCAGCATGGTCTGGCCATTGGGTGATGATTTCGACCTGCGGAGGCGAGAGATCAGGATAAGCGTCGACGGGCATCCGCTGAAAAGACAGAATTCCCCCGACCGTGATGAAAGCGGTCAGCATGAGCACTAAAAATCTCTGCCGCAGTGCCGCTTGGACGATTCTGTGAATCATTCAGTTGTGATAGACAAATCCTTGCCAGAATTCTTGGGACGTCGTTCCTAGTATGCGCAATCCGGCTAGCGTTGCAGCGAGTTCGCAAACTGCAGGAACAAACTGCCATCTCCGATGACCCGATCGCCAGCTTTCAAGCCGCTGGCAATCTCCGTTTTTCCGTTCAAACTTTCTCCGAGCGTCACTGAGCGTCGGCCAAACTGGTTCACGGACTCCGCGGCATATACGAAAGGCTGATTCTCGCTATCGCGCAGGACGGCGGCATCCGGGAGCGCGATGGCATTGGGGATCGTGCCGGCGTTTACCGTTGCAACCACGTACATATCTTTCTTCAGTTTTTCTCCAGGATTGTTCGTCTCGACGCGCGCCGGAAGGGTGCGTGTGCTCGGATCCAAAGAGGCAGCCTCGTAGGAAATGCGTCCGTGGAACGCTTCGGGATAAGTGTCGGTCTGAATTGTGACCTCGTTTCCTATGTTCACGTACGGCAAGTCCTTCTGATAGACGTTGATCAACACCCAGACCGTGCTAACGTCGGAAATCATGAAACATTGGGTGGCGCCCGGTTGAATCAGTTGTCCCACAGATACATCCTGCTCGACGACCAGGCCGCTGACCGGCGCTTTTAGCGGAACCTCAAAAGAGGGCGGGGCTTTCACAAGGGCGTCAGGATCAGTGATTCCCAAGACTTTCAATGCCGCTTGCGCCGCAACCAGGTCGCCGCCGGCCTGCACCTCGGCCGATTGCGCCTGTTCCACATTCTGTTCCGCGATCGCGTGGTGCTGGTATAAGTCCTGAGCTCGGGCGTTGGCCTTTTGTGCGAGGGCATAAGCATCCTTGGCCTTCAGATAGTTGGAACGCAGCTGCGAGTAATCAGGACTCGCGACATACAACATGGGATCGCCCTGACGTACGTTCTGCCCGGGAACCACCACGACACGGCTGACCGGTCCGCTCACCTGCGTGATGACTGGCGTGGTACGAAAACTGTTGTAAGCCACGGTCCCAGTCAGCCGGAGGGTTCGAGTCAGCGTTGTGGTCTGAACGGTTAGCACCTGCACGTGCGACATCTGTTCCAGCGGAATGGTAAACAGTTCCGGGTGGTCTGAGTTTTTAGTCGAGTTGGCGGCATTTGACCCTGACCCCTGACAGCTGCCGAGCGCCATCGTGATCGCCGACACGGCGGTCAATGCAGCCAACCGCCACCAAAGCCGCTTGCGAGAGTTCATGGCAGGTTCCTCGTTCCTACTGCTTCCTTCAACTGCTCGAGCGCCGTCATGTAAGAAGCTAGTGCCTGGCGATATGCCAACTGGGCGGCCCGGTAGCTACGCTCTGCGTCGAGGAAATCCAGCAGGCTGGCGGCGCCGCGCTTGTAGGCATACTCGCTGATGTCGCGCGAGTCTTTCGCCTGTTTCAGATATCCGGAAACGTAAAGTTGGACGATTTCGTCGTTGCTCCTGATCGCCTCGTAGGCATTGCTAACGTCTGACAGCACCGTATCGCTTGCCGACAGCTGCGATTCCTGGGCCTGCGTAAGAGCGTAGCCAGTACGCGCGATCTCGCCCTGATTTCGATTGAAAATGGGAAGCTCGAAGCTGGCGAAGATTGAAGCGGTATTCTGTCCTGCAGTGTGGGTAAAGTCGAAGGTGCCGTTCACGTCGACCTTGCCGTTGGCTTTTGCTAGGCGAATTTGGCTCTGGGCAGCGGTTACGCCGAGCAGCGCGGCCTGAAAATCGGGACGCGCTTTAAGCGCCTTAACCTGCAAATCCTCAAGGTTCGCTTTCAGCGGTTGATATGCCAAGTCGCCAATGACGTCGTAGTTGGCCGGAACCGCCTCGTACCCAAGAAACTGCCTGAGGCCGACCAGCGCCTGCGCCTTCGCGAGCCGGGCAGAAGACACATCGGTTTGAAACTGCAGGAGCTGAAGCTTGATCTTGAGGTAGTCGCCTTCGCTAATGGCACCCGCATTGAACTGGGCCTCTGAAATATCGACCGTCATCTGGAAGCTCTTCATGTCCTCCAGTGCGAACTTCAGCGTTGATTCAGCCAGCAAGACGCTGACGAACTGCTGCCCTACGTTAAAAGCGAGCGTGCGCTCGGCGTCCGTGACTTGAGCGCGGGTGACCGCGGTCTGATCCCGCGCGGCTTGCAGCCGGCTCTGCCGTTTGTGTCCGCGTTCGAAGAGATAGGAGAGGCCGAGATCGAACTGCTGCGCCAGGTCCAGGTCTTCGGTCGAAAAATCGCTGGGAGAAAAGATGGGGATGAATTGAGCATCGCCTCCGAGAACAGGATTGGGACGCAGGTTCGCCGTAATTTCCTGGGCCTGGTTCTGGAAGATCAAGGTACGCGTGGCTTTGAGCGCATGGTTGTGAGCTAATGCCAAATCAATGGCCTGATCCAGACTGATTAGAGTCGCCACTTGCGCCACACTCTCCTCTACTGCCAGGAACAAGAACACGGGCAGAATGGCGAAGGCGAGAAACTGTCGGAAGCCCGTCAATATCGCATCAAAGCGATCGATTCTGACAGGCAACTGCCCGCGAGGCGAAGGCGGTTTGAAGCGTCGTAAGCTCAATTCGAATTCCAAATTCTCCATACAACATCGTTGGGGCGGCAGCGCTCAACGAAAGCGATCCAGTCTGGCTAGCCGGCGGCCCTACCTTGCCACTAAAGACGTGCTGAAAAACTCAGATCACTTTTCGGGAATACCGAGAAACGAGAGCACAGAAAGCGCTAGAGACTAGCAGGAGGAGGACGTACGTACAACTGAAATGACTCGAGAAAAGACCGCGGATGCATCTGCGGCGGCGAGATCTGGAGGCCACGGCGGAAGATGGCAGAGAACGCAATGGACAGCACGATGGCCGCGACCGACTGCGCCATCAAGCAAGTCAGGCACAACGTAGTGTTGGCTGAATCCGCACGCAGCTGTGTCCCGTCCCGTGCGTCGAACGATTGGAAACCGCAGGAATGAGCTACCTGGGCTACCGTGGCGACCAGTAGCAGAGCAACACATAAGGAAGCCAGCAACTTTGCGCCAGCCGTTTTTGTAAGGATGTTCACAATTGCCGTCAGATGGAGCATACCGCCAACCTGCCACAATCTCACAGGTTACGAGAGTTATCGGTGATTCTAGCACTCGAATGGCTTTTGATTGAACCCTTCTTTCGCAGTGAGCGTCTGAAGCCGTGAGAGATCGAGACAGTCCACCACCTTTGCTATTGACTAAGCCGTTTCTGATCGCCGGTGAACAAATCCCCCAGGCCAAGAATCATCGCAACTCGTCGATGGCCATGGAGCAGTTGCAGCCCGTGATCTGGTACTGGGCGGATTGGCTCCGGCGCCGCAAACTGGCGAAACTGAACAAAGCAAAAAAAAATATGCATGAAGTGGACGGAAAAAGCGTGCCGTGAAATTGCCTCAATTGATTCTGCCGGATAATGGGCAATCCGGAGGTTATCGGCCCGTCCGTCAGATTAGTACCGACAAACGTTAGAACCCTATCGGGACTGCCCCGAGAGGAAGAGCCGGATTGTCCGTGAATGTGTGGCTCGGGGCAGTTTCGATAGGGTCGTTTGAACTGAGCCGCTAGCGTTTGCGGCGGACGCGGTCGG